>Ga0182018_10003480_pt1 | contig 14130 bp, 6 predicted proteins | sample 812P2MmetaG_FD_120490 | JGI IMG/M metagenome (GOLD analysis project Ga0182018, IMG submission 120490) | Permafrost microbial communities from Stordalen Mire, Sweden - 812P2M metaG | ecosystem: Environmental > Terrestrial > Soil > Wetlands > Permafrost | place: Sweden: Stordalen | collected...
CAAAAAAAAGGTTATGGTAAACGTCCAGGTAGATGCCTATAAATCGTTTACGTGCGGTTGCGTCGGGCACATCGTCCATTATGTCCATCTGATACGGGCCTGTCGTAGCGTGCGCTACCACGGCAAGCGACGATGCGGGCGGCATTTTTTCACCAAGGTGATGCCACCCCGAATGTACGGTTCCCCCGCGGAGTGAAGCTGGTTGGCTATTCGGATAGCAAGCCACTTCGCTGGGCTCCGATCGGCTCGACGGCGGCTGGAGGTGTTAGAGCGTCCGCGCGACCAATACAGCCTCCCCCTACCGTCGCGAGGGTGGACGCTGACCTCTCTGACCTTGAGGACCCTGATGGGGTTGACCTGTGGGAGGTCCTTCGACGCAACCTTCCACCACTTCCGCCCGAGGACCAAAAGCGCGTCGACGATCTGCTGGCCCGCGCTCGGGTGCCGATCCAGAGCGGCCAACCACGAATGCACCACTGGCTTCCGCAGTTCTACCAACGGCGGTTTGCCAACGATCGGGATCAGCTCTGGGTGACACCGATCGATGGGTCAAAAGGTCGTCTTGGCAACGTCACGGACATAGGAGTGCAGCGCGACCTGTACACGATCATCGATAAGGACGTTGGTGAGTCTGTCTCTGTAGAACATCTCCTTGCCTCGATCGACGGCGACACCGCGTCGGCATTCGCTCGCCTCGCCGCACGGTTCTTCTGGCCGCCACTCGACAAGGACCGAGCGATGGTTGCGTATTGGCTTGCGTTCCAACGCGTACGCGATCCGTTCGCTCGGCGGCAGATGGAAGCGATCTCCGACCTGATGTATCGAACGGACTTGAAGACCGCGTCAGACCCGCGCGTCGCACGGGAGCGCCTCGATAGAAATCTTGGGCGGGCTCCGTCGCGTGAAGAGGTCGACGAGATGACCGAGACCGCGCGCAACATCGACGGCTACGAAATCGGCTTTCACCAGAACGAGTACGTCCGGATGATGCTGGACGAAGCGAACGCGATGATGCCGCACTTCGTCACTCGCTTCTTCACAATCTTCCACTGGTCCGAGCCGGGGCTCGTGTTGTGCGACCGACCCGTGTCGCTTGTGCAAGCAGAGGAGAATCGCAGACCCGGTCGTAGCTTCGGCGTGATCGACGCTGACGAAGTGCTGGTGCCGCTCGACCGCGAGACAGCGCTGATCCTGCACCGCGATCCCGTCGTTGGTCAGCGCATCGTTGATGATCCTGACGGCTACAGCATCGACGAGTTCAATCAATTCACGGTTTCGAACACCGCTCGCGAGATTTACTGCCATCCCGAGGATGTCAGCCGACTACGTGGGCTCAAGTTTCCAGAGCCGGACGCCCCCATCCTCCTCATGGAGGCAGACCCGCGCGCGGCGGTCAAAGCCGACGGTGTCAATGCGCCGCCAACGCGGCGCGCACACCGGCGCTACCGGCGCCGCGAACACTGACTGAATAGGCGGATCGCGCCGGCTTGACCCCCAGTCATCCCTGGGTGCACTAACCGAGTCGATTCGACCCGACTAAACACTACCTGAGCTGCGGGTTCTTCGGGAGGGCGCTGGCAGGCAAATCGCGAAACCGCGGGATTTGTAGGGTTGTTGTAGGGGCGCGCCGGCCGTCGACCAAAGTCTGTCCGGGCCGAGCCAAGCTGCAGCGCGAGGCTCTGCAGATGCTGTTCGATGTTGTTGAGCGCACCAGTACTAGGGAAGCCCAATATGGCGAGAGTCGCTTTGCCGCGACCAATCGCCTCGCTGGCGGCTACTGGGACAACGTCCGAGCGGTTCTAGAGGAGTGGTTCGCGCGCCTGCCGAATAATGACCAGGCCGACGTTCGTCAGCGATTGCGCTCGAGCGATGACCGCGCGTTCCAAGGAGCGTTCTTCGAGCTCTACTGCCACGAGTCACTCGTACGACTTGGCTACACGGTCACTAGCCATCCGAACGTTCCTGGCACGAGCAGGCGTCCCGACTACCTCGCGACGAAGGGCTCCGAAGAGTTCGTTCTCGAAGTGACCGTCGTCGGCGAATCCGACGAGAAAGTCGCTGCGCAACGTCGCAGAGCCGCCGTCTTCGACGCGATCAACAAGGTGGGGTCGCCCAACTTTTTCCTGAACGTGGTTGTGCACGCCGAAGGGGTTGGATCGCCACCAACTTCGCAACTCCGCTCGGACCTCACACGCTGGATGTCCTCCCTCGATCCGAACGAGGTCATCGCAGAGTTTGATGAACTGCTCGGACTTCGCGCGCTGCCGCCTCACAGGTGGCGCCACGAGGGATGGGATTTTGAGTTTCGAGCAATCCCAAAGTCCGAGCAGTGGCAGGGTTCGGACGACTCCCCCACCATCGGAATGTTCGGCAACGCGATGGGATCGGTTATTGGCGACGACCTTGCGATCAGGCGCCAGGTGATGGACAAGGCGAGTGCTTACGGGAATATCGGGTTGCCCTACATCATCGCTGTGAGTATCGACTCGATGTTCGCCACCGACACGACTGTGGTGAACGCCTTGTACGGCAGCGACCAGGTCGGCCTCGCGACGCGGTCTGATGGTTCGATCGTGACTGTGTCGTCCCGAGCGCCCGACGGAGTCTTCGTTGGTAGGAACGGTCCTCAGTACCGGCGAGTCTCTGGGGTACTTGTCGCGATCGGACTATGGCCGTACACGGTGAGCCAAGCTGTTCCGACGCTGTGGCACATCCCATATCGGAACCGAGACTTCACAGTCAGCTCGACACCGTGGCGCCACGCCATCATCGATACCCAGACAGCTCTGCCGCGCTTCATCGATCCTCTGCGGAGCCCTGCCGAGTTTTTCGACCTCTCCCACGAATGGCCCGGTCCCCATCCGCCCTTCCCCGACGGCCATGCGTGATCAACAATCTGGAACGCACGGATACAGCTCATTGCGAGGAGCATTTGGATGGCCAAGCGCAAAAGCAACGAGATGCCTGCAGCGAAATATTGGGTGCCGATTAATTGGCCTTCAACGATGCCTCGTTCCATATGGGACGTGGCGCCCGAACGAGACCTGTTAGTCAGAGACCGCGGTGACGGTCCCCTCATCGCTCTGAGTGCGCGAAGAAACAGGAACAACCCGATCACTCTTCAATATCACCGAGTTACCGGAACTATCGGCAATAAGGACCTCCCGCTCGACCACCTGAGGTCTTGGGTGCAACCGGAAGTCAATGTTCCAGCCGTAGAGGCCGAACTCGAAAGACGATTGACCTCCGGGACTTTTGTGGACCGGTTGTCTGCTTTGCAACTCGCGTTCAGTCTTGCTCCGCAGCAAGACCTTCCGAGTCTCGTGAACGACTACCTCCGCAACAAGCTTCCGGAACTCGCCGGTGGCACTGTCATGTCTGTCGAGTGCGACCCTGCGATGTACCTCCGCCAGATCGCGCTCTGCCGCACGCTCGTCCGCGACGACGCGTTTCCTGGCATCACCGCCCAGGCCATCGCTGACGCGACGCTTCTGGAGGGCGGAATGGGCGTGATGTCAAACGACAGCGTCGGCGGTGCGAACTATTTTCGACCGGTCGTCTCTGCCGTAAGTCCCGTACAGCTGGGTCTCGTAGCGCACCGAGGTCAGGGAAGCTTGATCATCCTGTTTCCTGAACCGATCCGAAGTCCAGATTCGAGAGCTCCCCTTTCGATCGCCGATCTTCATCAGGCCCACTACTTCACGGAACCGCGGCGGGAACTGACTGTGATCGGAAGAGCACAGGTTGGTGACAGTGTCGTTTTCACTTCCTGGTGGCTCGACATGTGGAATCGAGTGCTTGCCCAGCTCCTTGACCCGTCAACGCATCGGGATGACGCGGGAAACTTCGATCCTTACCTCATGTTGGGGCGGTTCTTCACACATCAGCGCCTCATGGCCTGCGTGCAGAGCATCCTTGTCAACTCGGGGCTTGAGGAGTTCACTCGCATGGAACTCTTCTTCGAGGCCTTGGACCTACTCGAGGGCATGGACGGTGGAATCGGCTCCTGGCACGATCTGACGTCACCCGGCATCGTCGAGCGAAACCTCAAGAAGCTGAAGTCGGAGTTGCAAGCACTCCCCGAGGTCGAGCGGGTTGCCATGGAGCGATGCGAACGCGGGGTTGAGGCCCTTACGGCACTTCGCACCGGCTTTCGAGATGGTCTTCCTACACGCAAGGCGGTCGATCTCGATAACGCGGTAAGTGATCTTCTGAGAGCGATCCGCAACGCCGGACATGGATTACGCGGTGGCGAGCGCAGCAACCTGGCAGTCAGAAACATGATGGGGCACCGATCTGCTTTATCCCCCGATCTCCCCGATCTCATTTGGTTTCACGTGATGCGGATGTTGTGCTTCGCCCGATGGCACTGACACGTGTCTTGCGGTTGAAGTTGCTCCTAGCGCGGCCATACGCCGTTCCGCTGCAACGGTCGGGGGTGGTCGGCCGTCAATTCACTGCGAGATTGGGAATCACAGCTGACCCAAGGATTGCTTGTAAGCGTTGATCACCCGCATCAAGGTGGCGCGACGGGGGGCGCTCGACCTCTCGTAGCCGAGGGCAGGGATGGCCAACGCCATGATCTCCTCCGCCGTGCGTAGCTGCCCATCGGAGTTGATCCATTCGAAGAGTCTGACGAGCTCGAAGTCTGGGTACGCATCGATCGGCCGTCCGTCTGGGTGCCAAGGCCTCGGCAGCGTTCGGCCGGTGCCGCGGGACATATCGGCTACTTCAGCGAGGTTTTGAGGCGGCACCGCAGGCTGATTCTTGGAGGTCTCAGGCTCGGTGAGTGCAGTATCGAAGGCATCAACTGCCCGTATCACCTCGCGTTCCCGATGGTGGAACCAGTCGCTGGACCAGATTCGATGGAACTTCCAACCAAGCCGTTCCAGGTGATCCTGGCGCAGGCGGTCGCGGTCCCGCGCCGTCTCAGAGGAGTGGTACATGGCGCCGTCGGCTTCGACTGCCAAAACGAAGCGGCCAGGTTCGGTCGGATGCTTGGCCGCGAAGTCGATCCAGTAGCCCGAAGCTCCTACCTGGCATTCAAGGTCGAGCCCGGCAGAGGTCAGCTGAGCGAGAACATCGCGCTCGAAGGGGTTGAGTTCGATGCTTGGTCGGGTGCGCGGCCCGAGATCGGTACCGCCCGACTCGCAGTACTTCACGTAGTCGCGCAACATCTGTGCCCCGAGTGCTTTGAGCTTCGATGAGTCCATGTCTGCCGAGGAGAACGAAGTGATCAGGCCGATGCGCGATCGCGCTCGGGTTACCGCGACGTTCAGTCGGCGCTCACCGCCTTGCTGATTGAGGGGTCCGAACCGATAGAGCATGCGCCCCTCGGGGTTCTTGCCGTATCCGGTGGTGATCAAAATGGCGTCACGCTCGTCACCCTGGACCCGCTCGAGGTTCTTCACGAAGAACTTCTCGTTCTGTCTGAAGAGCTGATCCATGTAGGCATCGAGCACGTGGTCCTCTTGGCGGGCTCGGCGCAGACTCTCGTCGATCCGGTTCTTGTGCTTGATCGACATGGTGATGACGCCGAGGCTCTCGCTCGGTCGTTTGCGGGCGTGTGCAGCAACTGCCCGTACTACGGCCTCCACTTCGTCGGAGACCGAATCCTCTTGACCGACGCGCCCCCTGACGAAGGGGACCAGCTCGTGGGTGACCACCTCGTCGTTGCCCGATCCGGGGAACGTGGTTAGTGACCAGTCGTAGAGCCCGGACTGGGAGTTGGAGAAGGCAATGAGCCGCTCGTCTTTGGAGCGGTAGTGCCAGAGCAGGCGTTTGGTACCGATGGGCGGCGGTAGGAGTGCCCCCATGACATCGAGAATGGAGTCGTAGTTCCGGGTCATCGCAGCCGAAGTGTCGAGTTCCTCTTCGCCGAGGAGTTCTTCGTCCTCGTCATCTTGGCTGGACCCTGAAGCGAAGAAGCTGGTCGGAGGAAGCTGCTTGGGGTCACCGGCGACCACTGCTTGGCCGGCCCGCATGAGGGCACCGACCGCGCTCTCCGCCGTAACTTGGCTGGCCTCGTCGAAGATGACGACGTCGAAGCACTGCGTCGGCGGAAGGACCTGGGGGACGACGAGGGGGCTCATCGCCCAGCAAGGCTTGAGGGCAGTTAGTACGTTCGGCGCTTCCTTGAACAGGGTCCGAACGGGGATGTGCTTGATCTTCTTGGCGGCCTCGCGGGTAACGAGTGCTGACTCCTGAGGAAAGCGGTCACGGGTGGACACAACATTCTCGGCCACCAAGCGCTTGATGCGGGCCGGGGTGGTGGCGATGTGTTTCCTGTCTGCGCGTTGAAACTCCTCGACAGTTCGACTGTGGGCTGGCCCGTCGAATGTGCCGAGGAGCGGATCGACAATGTTGAGCGAGTCGAGCACCGAGGAATGCCACACAAAGCTCAGGCAGCCGGCTGCCTGCTCGATGGTGAGGTTGCGAAGCTGCATCTCGGCGATCAGCCGGTTCAACCCGACCGCCTCGAAAGTCTTGGAGAGGCGCCACAGCTCGGGGAGTCGGTTGAGGGTCTGACGGTCGGCGATGAAGACTCGGAGTCGAGCGGCCAGCTGTTCGGGTCCAAGTTCTTCGAGTTCGCTCTGTCCAAGGGCCAGTTCGAGGTGTCCGAGCTCAGCCAGTAGTTGACCGAAGGTGCCTTGTGCTGCGTCGAAGGTCGCCGGCAAGCGTGGCAGCCCGCCGTCGGTGCATGCACTCCGCCAGTCCGACAGAAGCTTCTGAGCGTCACCAAGGGCCGCGAAGAGTCCGCCGCCGCTCGCTTTGGGCTCAGAGGACTTGGCCCTCGCCTCCCGCAGGGCCTGCTTGTAGGTGCCGTCGAAAACTCCGTGCCAGAGCCGGCCGAAGGCCCCACCGGTGGCCGGGGTTAATCCAGCCAGGAGACCTGCGAAGTCGACCTCAAAGACTGCAGAATCAAAACTCGCCAGGGTGCCAGCGACACGATGTAAGAGCTCGATAGTGCGAGCCCAGTCAGCCACCGTCTCGGGACGCGTGAGACCGACAGAAGAGAGAGCCCCCTCGATGCGCTCAGTAGCTTCGGGGAGGGTGTGCTGGGTGAAGTTGGTCATTGCTTCCATGACCAGTCCGGCTTGTTCAGGCGTGGTGATCGTCCCGGCTTCGAGGGCGGGCAGCCACGGACTGTCGCTCGCCGTCAGCGCGATGCCACCGATGCCGACGAACTGTTCAAGAGACTCTTGGGTCCGGCGGTAGACCTCGGCGGTGAACCCCTGTAGGGCAGACGCGCCGAGACGGAACTCGGATTTCACAAAGTCAGGGAGGCCAATGAGCTCGACTTGGAGGTCATAAGCGGAGATGTCCCACGGCGATCGCTTCTTGTGGAGAGCATCGGTCCGCTGCACCAGGGCTTGGCGGCGGTGTGCCAAGAGTTCTTGGTCGACGGTCATGTCGATCGCCCGAGCAGAAGACGCGTCGTCGAGTGCCTTCTTCAGGTCCTGAGCCAGCTTGCGCTTGGCACCGACCCCGTCGTGAAGGTCGAGCACCAGTCCACCGAGGTCTACGTCGCGCAGACGGTCGAGCACGGCATCGATAGCGGCTCGCTTCTCGGCGACGAACAGCACCTTCTTGCCGCGGGCCGACAGCGTGGCGATCAGGTTGGCAATGGTCTGGGATTTTCCAGTCCCCGGAGGTCCCTCGATGACCAAGTCCTTGCCGGCCACGATCGAGTTGATGGCGTAGCTCTGCGAGGAGTCCGCATCGACGACCAAGAACTCATCGGCCGGCGGTGTGTGGTCAGGGGCGCTGGGCGAGACATCGCCGTGCCGGTTGCGCAGCTCCTCTATAGATGCCGGGTCCCCGGCAATGGCACAGAGCAGGGCATTTTCACTCAGTAGGTCCTCGGCCAGTTCGAGGTCCTTGACCATCGGTAACTTGGCGTAGGAGAAGTTGGCCAAGGCCACGTTCGGCGAGATGCCGAAGCCGTCGACATCTTCAGCCTCTTTCAAGAGGCGTTCGAAGATGGCGTTGCCATCGGGAGGTTCGGTCTCGGAACCGAGAAGATCAAGCAAACTCTCCGCCTCGACCCTTACCTCGAAGTTTGCAGCGAGGACATGGAGGAGCGTCGGGTTGATCTCCCACTCGCCGACCAGCGTCAGCTCAAAATCATCGGCAGCACTGCCCCGTGCCACGAGCTCCGCGCCACACAAGAGGATGGGTGCGCGCGGGGTGTAGGTGGTCTTGGTGTTGGTCCAGGTCGCCATGCCCCAAGCCAGCGACAAGGTCTCGAGCCCGCGCTCTTCGAAGTTCTCGTCGGCCTTGGCCTTTATGGCGCGGGCTCGCCTTGCGGCCCCTCCGCGATCAGATGGGAAGGCGTTCGAGAGGCGAACTTTCTCCCCCGCCAAAATGTCGGTCAGAGCCACAGGCTCAGCCGTCCCAAGATCAAGGGTCCCTGCCTTGAGGTCGCGGTAGCAAAGCAGTGTGTTGTTGCCCGAGACGTCCATCAGCTGACTGGTCCACTCCCGGATAGCCCGTCGGACGAGCCGGACCAGTGGTTCAGTTGAAGCGCCGCCCTCTGGCGTACCCGTGACGCTCATCAGACATTCCCCCGCTGCTGTATCCACCGCGACATCATGCGGCGAAATCTCCCGCGAGCCGCTCGGCTTGGTCCATTACGAGGGCGATCGCCGACTCCTCTTTATCCGGCGGATAGCGGTACTTCTTCAGCAATCGTCGCACCTGCGCGCGCAGCATCGCCCGGACCTGCTCCTTCTTGTCCCAGTCCACCGTCGCATTTCGCCGGACAGCCTCGACGAGCTCTCTCGCAATCGCTTTCAGTGCCTCGTCGCCGAGTTCCATCACGGCGGAGTCGTTCTGACAGACGGCGTCGTAGAACGCGAGCTCGTCGTCGCGAAGTCCAAGCTGCGCTCCTCGGTCAAACTCGAACTTGAGCTGCTTTGCGAGCTCGACCATCTCTGCAATTACCTCGGCAGCGGTCAGCGAGCGGTTTGTGTAGGCGTTCATGGCACGCTCCAACATCTCGGAGAACTTGCGCTCCGCCACGACGTTCCGTCTCGAGAGACTGCGTACCTCACTCGTGAGGAGGCGCCGCATCAGCTCGATCTGGAGATTCGGCCGAGGGTCCGCGGCTGCTCTCTTCGCAAAGGCGTCGTCGATAATGCCGATGTCGGGTCGCTCGATGCCCGCTTCCGCGTAAATGTCGATCACGCCGGTCGCGGCCACAGCGTCAGACACCACCTGGCGAAGCGCCGTCTCGAGCTCGACGTCAGAACCATTGCCTCCGCCATCGCCGTCGGATCGAGCGCGGCGCACTTCGACACCGAGCGCCTGAAAGAACGCAAGGTCGTCACGGTAAGCGGCTGCCTCAGGCAGGGTGGCACAAATGGAGAACGCTTGACGCGCAAGGCGCTCGTGATGGGCAAACCGGTCGGGCAGGTCCATCTCGGCGCCCCCGAGTAGGAAGTTCAGTGCCTCCATCAGCGCTTCGATTCGCGCCTTATCCGAGCCCGAGTCGAGCGCCTCTCGCCAAGGGCAACCAAAAAGCAGTTCTGTGCAGACCTCGTGCGCTTCGGCCATTGCCGTGAACGCCTCAGCGACAGGTGCCCCGACCTCCTCACGCTCGCGATCACGGGCTGTGTAGTCCGCTAGCGCGGACCGGAGACTCTCGGCGATGCCGATGTAGTCGACGACAAGGCCGCCCGACTTGTCCCGGAAGGTCCGATTCACTCGAGCAATCGCTTGCATGAGCGCCGCGCCGCGCATCGGCTTATCGACGTAAAGGGTGTGCAGTGAGGGCGAATCAAAACCGGTCAACCACATATCCCGCACGATCACGAGCTCAAGCGGGTCGTCGGGATTCTTAGCGCGCGCCTTCAACTCCCGGAGTCGGTCCTTGTTCCGGATATGGGCGTTGTACTCCGGACCGTCGGACGCGGCACCCGTGATGACGACCTTGATTTTGCCGGTCGCGTCGTCGCCGGTGTGCCAGTCAGGACGCAGCTCGACGATCTTGTCGTAGAGCTCGATGCAGATGCGCCGGCTCATGCAGACGATCAGCCCTTTGCCGATCATCGCGGCCTGCCGTTTCTCCCAGTGGGCGACGATGTCTCCTGCCACCTCGGCGACTCGCCTCTCGGCACCGACGATCGCCTCTACGCGCGCCCAACGGGACTTGAGTCGCGAGCGATCGGCTTCGTCTGCGGACTCAGCCGCTTCCTCGAACTCCTCATCGAGTACCTCGCGAACGTCATCAGGAAGCTCGACACGCACGAGTCGGGCCTCGTAGAAGACCTTCACGGTCGCTTCGTCTTCGACTGCTTGAGTCAGGTCGTAGATGTCGATGTACTCGCCGAAGATTGCTGTCGTGTCCCGGTCGTCGGACTCGATCGGCGTTCCAGTGAAACCCATGAACGCAGCATTCGGCAGTGCATCGCGAACGTTGCGAGCGAGACCATCAATCAGGTCGTACTGGGTGCGGTGAGCCTCGTCAGCAATAACGACAATGTTCGATCGATCGGAGAGCAGAGGGAACGAACGGTTCGCATCCCGTTCCTCCTTCGTACGGCCGAACTTCTGCATCGTCGAGAAGACGATGCCGCCCGAGGGTCGATCAGCGAGCAGTTTGCGCAGGTGCTCTCGTGACTCTGCTTGCACGGGCATCTCAGGCAGCGTCCTGGCCGGCGCGAACACTTCATCGAAAAGCTGGTCGTCGAGATCGTTGCGATCTGTGAGCATCACGACCGTTGGGTTCGACATCTCCGGGTTCGTCATCAGCTTTGTCGCGCAGAGCAACATTTCAAGACTCTTGCCAGAGCCCTGGGTATGCCAGACGACGCCAGCCCGGCCGTCGCCTCGTCGTGTAGCGGCCAGCGTGGAGTTCACCGCCTTGTTGACTGCATGGAACTGGTGGTACTTGGCGAGGCGCTTGACGAACCCGTCCCGCTCGTCGGAGAACGTGACGAAGTTCCGTACAAGGTCAAGGAAACGTGACTTGTCGAATACTCCGGCGATGAGCACCTGCATCTCGGGAACCTCGGACGGAGCGAGGCCCGAACCATCAACCGTCTTCCAGGGTGCGAAGTGTTCGAAGCGCTCTGGTAACGGGCCAATGCGCGCCTGAGTGCCGGTCGAGATAACACAACAGGCGTTGAACGAAAGCAGCGCCGGAATCTCCGCTGCGTACGTTCGCAACTGATCAAAGGCCCCTCGCAGCGTTGCGCGCTCCTGCCCAGGCACCTTGAGTTCGATGAGGCCTAGCGGAATCCCGTTCACAAACGCGACCACGTCGGGGCGTCTCGTCGTACGGTCACCTTTCACGCTGTACTGGTTCACGGCGACGAAGTCGTTCTGACTGGGATCAGCAAAGTCGATGAGCTTTGCTCGAACCGATCGCACCTCACCATCGATACGCCGCTCGAAAGGAACGCCGCGAGTGAGCATCGAGTACACGCGCCAGTTCTCGGCTTTCAGGTCGGCGCTCTCTGCTCGACGGAACGTCGAGAGAATGTCAGACACGTCAGTTGCCAACAGTCCTGGGTTCAGCCGCTCGATCGCTTCTCGCAGGCGCGTTACGAGCAACACCTCTCCGTAAGACGCTCGCTCCTCGGCAGCTTCGCCCGGCGCGATGTCGGGGCCGTGCAACACGGTCCACTCGAGCTCGCCAAAGAGATCGAGACAAATCTCCTCAACCGCAGATTCCGCCACAAAGGATGGGCTCATACAGCGCCACTGACGAGATCGTTGGCTTCGCTAACCCGCACCTGTCCAGTGAGAAGCTTGGGTAGCAATGAATTACGGAGATCGGCGATTGCACGAGATTCGGCTTCAGCCGCGACCAGGCGACGGTGGGCGGGTGTCGCAACGTCCATCCAAGACGTCACCAATCCGAATGGCGGCACCGAAATCAGGATCGGACGGAAACTGGCCTTGCTCACCTCGAGGAAGGTCGTGCCGTTCGCCCTCTCCTTGATCAGGTCCATGTTGTGCCAGAGCCACTGCCAGAGATAAAGCCCAGGGAGCTTTCCGCTGGGGGGCAGTGCAATGAAGCCTTGATTGACTGCGACCGGCACCTCGGAAACGGCGAGATAACCGATCGGCGCCCGCGACGAGAGCAGCACCGTTCCAGCTGGTAGCAATCCGGAGCTGATCTGTTTGAGTCCGAGGTCGGTGATCCTTCGCGCGGTCTCGAACAGAGCCACCGATGAGAGATTCGAAAGGTCTTTCGGGGTCGCAAAAGCAATCTCTCCGCCCCAGTACTCATCGGTCGATGTTCGTGGTGTTGAACCACCTACGACAGCCGTCACCTCACCGATCGGAAGGACATCCCAGTCGGAGGCTTCGGCGCCAAATCGTGATCGCCATGAAGCAGCGAGAACGTCGGCGAGAAGCCGGACGACCTGCCGGTTCGATTCGATCTTGTCGTCAAGCGTTCCCAGAACGTCGGCAAATGCAATTTGTTCGCGAAGAGACGGCACGGGAATCCGCAAGTTGGCAAGATCGGAGCTCCTGATTCCAGCAACTGCCACCTGTTCGACGATCGTCTCGATCCGGCTCCGCCCCTGTGGGGACCGGAACAGGTAGTACAAGTACTCGGAGCTGACAAGACTCGGATCAGGCCGAACGCGGATGATGCTGCTCTCCCAGGTGCGTGGCTCATTGCACGCCATCACGAGCGAGCACTTGCCAGCCCCATCCAGCGTCAGCGAACGTCTTGCGAAAAGTAGGTCGCCCTCAGCCAACAAGAAGCGGTCCGCCTCGCTGGGTGTGAGAGGAACGCGCTCGGCAAGATCATCGTGAATGCGCGGTTGGCTGAAAAGTTCTCCCATGTTGACCATGAGTGCACCGCTTCCCCGTGATTCCTTTGGAACTGACACACCATTTCGTAGCGGGGCGGAACACAGCTCTCCGAGTGGAATCTCCGGCCAATTAGGAGGCATCGAGTCGCCCCAATGCCTCGCGCACTCGCAGCTGGAGCCGGTCGTTCTCCTCGAATGCTTGGAAGAGCTCCCCGGTAAGTCGCTCAACCTTTTTTGCGATCGGTTCGTCGTCTTCTGCGACAACCTCGCTGCCGACGTAGCGGCCGGGCGTCAGGATGTATCGGTGTTCGGCAATTTTTGCGACAGGTACAGCCGCGCAGAAGCCCGCGACGTCTTCATAGACGCCTACATTGGGTTCGCCACGCCACGCGTGATAGGTGCCACTAATCCGGTCGATATCGGCGTTGGTGAGCTCCAAATGCGTCCGGTCAACCATCGCTCCGAGCTTGCGAGCATCGATGAACAGCACTTCACCGCGTCGATCCCGCCATGCCTTCATGTCAGGGCGCGGGTGACCATTCGCCTTGTCGCGGTTCAACAACCACAGCGACACCGGGATTTGCGTCGAGTAGAAGAGCTGGCCGGGGAGGGCGACGATGCACTCAACGAGGTCGCCTTCGAGCATTGCCTTGCGAATCTCGCCCTCTCCAGACTGCTGTGAAGAGAGCGATCCGTTCGCAAGCACGATGCCGGCGACCCCGCGAGGAGATAGATGACTCGCCATGAGCTGGAGCCACGCAAAGTTGGCGTTTCCCGCAGGCGGGGGTCCGTAGGCCCATCGTGCATCCTCCCGAAGGCGCTCGCCACCCCAATCCGAGATGTTGAACGGAGGATTGGCGAGGATGTAGTCAGCCTTCAGGTCTGGGTGCAGGTCGTCGTGGAAGCTATCGCCCCAGCGAGGGCCGAGATCGGCCTCGATCCCGCGGATCGCGAGGTTCATCTTGGCCAGCCGCCAAGTGGTGTCGTTCAGCTCCTCTCCGAAGATGGAGATGTCGTTGCGCTGGCCGTCATGCGCTTCGACGAAGCGTTCAGACTGAACGAACATGCCGCCAGAGCCACAGCACGGGTCGTAGACGCGACCCTGATACGGCTCAATCATCTCCACGAGCAACTGGACGACGGGACGAGGCGTGTAGAACTCGCCGCCGCCCTTGCCTTCAGTCGAGGCAAATCGGCCAATGAAATACTCGTAGACCCGACCGAGCACATCCTTCTCTCGGTTCTCCGCCGAGCCGACACCAATTGTGGCGATCAGGTCGACCAACTCACCGAGACGCCGCTGATCGAGCGAGGGCCTGGCATAGCTGCGTGGTAATACTCCGCGCAGACTCGG
>Ga0182018_10003481_pt1 | contig 14125 bp, 11 predicted proteins | sample 812P2MmetaG_FD_120490 | JGI IMG/M metagenome (GOLD analysis project Ga0182018, IMG submission 120490) | Permafrost microbial communities from Stordalen Mire, Sweden - 812P2M metaG | ecosystem: Environmental > Terrestrial > Soil > Wetlands > Permafrost | place: Sweden: Stordalen | collected...
CGACCATAGGGAGCCGCCTGCGGGCAGCCGCAATGGCGTCACCTTCTCTTGAGTGAGCCTTCTCTCGAACCCGCAAGGCGTCCAGCTCGGCCTGGAAGGTGCTCCGATCAACAATATTGGGTGCTCCAACTTTATCTGTCACGTTGTTATTCATCGTCTTCTCCTTTGCTGCACAGGCTTTGGTTGGAGCTGTGGCGCTCACGGGCAGGTGCATCCTTTCGCCTCTGCTTCGCGCCTTCGAATGGCGGCTCCTTCAGGGTCGGTTAAGATATCGACCCACAGCGGGTGCGGTGCGATCTCGGCCTCGTAGTTGTCGTGCCAGTTCCACCACTTGTACGGCGGGGTCTGCGGGTAGCCCTCTGGCGAGTCCTCCCAAGTCTCCTGGCGGCCGAGCGGGGTCATGTCGAGGTAGCTCCAAGTGGTCCCCATTGCCTCGTCGCCGCGGTTGTTGATGAAGTATGTGCGGAACACCTTGTCGCCGTCGCGGAAGAATGCATTGTGGCCGTGCCACTGGTCCACGCCCAAGTCCACGTCGAAGCTGTCGGTGATGGTGTACCAGGGAATCTCCCAGCCCATCCGCGCTTTCAGACGCTCGATGCCCGCCTGCGGCGCGCGTGAGGCGTAGGCGAGCGTGGTGTCGCGGGCGTTCAGATGGGCCAGGTTGGCCACCTGATCTGCGCCCAGGGAGCAGCCACGGCAAGCGTGCTCGGGCCAACCGAACACCCCGGGCTCGAAGAAGGCGCGATAGACGATCAACTGCCGGCGTCCCTCGAACAAATCGAGCAGGCTTACCTTGCCCTTCGGTCCGTCGAACTCGTACTTCCCCTCCACCGCCAGCCACGGCATCCGCCGGCGTTCGGCGGCCAGCGCGTCACGGGAGCGGGTGAAGGCCTTTTCCTTCACGAGGAGCCGCTGGCGCGCATCCTCCCATTCCTGCTGCGACACGATCGGGGGTGTGTTCATCGCGAGATTTCCTTTCGCATGTTCCTTGTCACTCTCTTTGCTTGTTACCATTTTATTTCTCCTTTGTTTTCTGAAACAGACCGAGACGATCCGCTCTGAAAAACTTTCTTAACTTGCCGATGCACACCGCCAGAATTCCTCCCGTGGATCCGGCTCCGGCGACCATTACTGCTGTGTTCGCGATGCATACTGGGCACATATGCCCCTCCCTCTTTGTCACGGCTCCATTCGGGAGCTCTTCTCTCAGAAGCATTCTGGTGCGTTTCCGGACCGCTCCGTTTCTCAACCCGGCAGGCGAAAGCCGCACGGCTTGAAAAGCTCCCGCCACAAAGCGAGCCACTCTTCGCGCGTTCCGGTCTCGTGTTTCGTCACGGCGTGTGCCATCATCGCCCTTGTCTCCTACGATTGGGCGTCCATTCATTTTCCGTTTGATGCTCGATAACAAGTTTCGCCAAATCGCTCTATACCTTTTCCGCACTTTCTCTCGGGTTTGGGGATCCCTTGCCAGTCGCGATCAGGCTCTTCAAACTGCCGCGGATGTATGTGCCCCAGGCGTCGGAGCACACGCTGTAGCACTCGTAGGCACGGACCAGGCCTTCGTGCGTGAAGTGGATCACGGTCTCGTCGCCCTCTTTCGCGATGTCAAAGACAACCTTGGTGCCCTTCCACTCGGTCTTGTCCTCGGTGAAGTTGAAGTAGTTTTCAGTGACGAGCCAGGCGACTCGCTTGTCGGGCACGAGCTCCACGAGCTTCATGGTGCATGTGTGGACGTTCTGGTAGTGGTACCTGAACTCGTCGCCGATCTTGGCAGTGCTGCCGACGATCTCTTCGGACCACCATCCGCGCACGTTCCGGATGGCCTCGAATGCTTCTTTCGGCGATTGGTCGACTGAAATAGTTGCCGTGTAGTTTTGATTTGACATGGTCCCTCCTCGGTTTTGAAGATTCGGTTGAATGAATGCCTTACGCCGGCGCATGCACGCGTGAGTAGCCCCTTTGCGGTCTTATGCGAATGCGTCACGCTGATTCTTGCCCGTTGTGATCAGATTGCGCAGATTGCCGTCGACGAGCGCTCCCCAGGCGCCCGAGCAACCGCCGTAGCACTCAAAGGCGGGGATCAGGCCCACATGCGTGAAGCGGAGCTCAGTCTTGTCGCCCTTCTTTGCGATCTCAAAGACAATGTCAGTGCCGATCCATTCGGTCTTGTCCTTGACAAAGGTCAGTTCGGCGTCCGTAACATGCCACACAACCTGCTTGCCGGGAACGAATTCCGTCACTTGTTGTGTGGACTTGTGCATATTCTTGTAGCGGTATGTGAACTCAGCGCCAAGCTTGCCGGTATCGCCGTTCACTTCTCCTGACCACCAGCCGCGAACGTTGTTGACGGCCTTGAATACTTCATCGGGAGTTTGGTCAACAGTGAATGACGTTGTGAAGTCCAGCTTTTTCATGACACGCTCCTCCGTATTTCATTCCTTCATGGGAAGTTGGTTTTTGCCGTGGCAAAGGCGGTGGTTACACTAGGGCCGCAGCGCTCTGCGGCACGAAGCCTGCGTACTGGCGCTCGAACTCCTTGGCGACCCCGGTGCGCCAGCCCTCGGCGATGGACTGAGACAATGGATCGGGGAAGATATCCTCTTCACCGTTCTCCAATCCCTCGAAGATGCACTCCGCGACGGACTCTGGCGAAGCCTTCGGGATATCGAAGCCGCGAGTCATGTCGGTGTCGACGGGACCCAGGAAGACGCCGTGGACCTTCACTCCCTCACTTGCCAGCAGCGCCCTCAGCGACTGAGTCATGCTCAACGCGGCTGCCTTCGAAATCGCGTAGCTGGGCGTAAGCGGCAACGGGGCGAGGGCCATCAACGACAGGTTGTTGACGATGGCTCCTTTGGACCGCTTCAGCATCGGCAGGAAGGCCCGCGAAACCTTGTACATGCCAAAGAAGTTGACGGCGAGGGTTTGCTCGATCACCGCTGGATCACTCAGATCATCATACGGAGCGATTCCGGAGTTATTGATGAGGACGTCGAGGCTGGCGGCTTGGCGGACTGCCTGCTCGATAAGCTTAGCGTCGGTCACGTCAAGCATCAGTGGCGTCACGCGTTCATCGGCAATGTCGAACATTCCGCGAGTTCCTGCATATACCCTCTTTGCGCCGCGAAGGAGGGCTTCGTTGACGAGCGCCCGGCCTATGCCGCGATTTGCGCCGGTGATCAAGACTGTTTTCTGTGCGATGTTCATGATGAACTCCTTTTGGGGGCTGACCTTGGCCGGCCCGATCTTGCGTCTCTATTGGGTAAAACCGGCGGGGGCGCCAAAACTCATCGGTGCGTCGCAATTTTTCTTTTTGAGTGGATTTCCTGCGCGACAATGACCCGATTGACCTCGGGGCGCGGCGTAGAAAATCCTCATACGTTTTAGCTCCGGGGGGGGGCTCTTCGACACGGGGTATTCCTGGCAAGGAGTGACCTGGAAAATAACTGGGGAGACGAGGCACTTCGCCAATTTGCAGTGTCACCAAACTAAAGCCGAGACAAAAGACGAGAGCCACTCAAAGGCGGCTCATTTTAATGAACTTAGAAACTTATGGTGGCGAAGAAGGGACTGAAGCCCAGTGAACGGCTCAAAGTCTCCCCTCTCCCAATTTCCTCCCCTACTCCCTGCAGTCATCGGTACTTGCCTGGAACGGGACAAGAACAATGTTTTCCCGCCGAGACCAACTTTGCAGGGCAAGTCGAAGGATCCTCAATCAATCTCTTTCCGAAAGAGCCTGACCGATCAAAATTGCTTGAAAAAGGATACATCGAATCGTTCTTTTCGCACTATACTGTCGGCATGAGAAGTAGTGACTTTCGCACCGGTGCGTTCAGACCTCGGGGCATCGTACTTGAGAAAGCGCCTTGGGTACGGGGCCTGGTTTGCCTGGCTGTAGTCACGTCTTTGTCGTTCGCTGCGGGTTTCCCGCAATCGCAGGTAGGGAACGGATTGCCCTATCCGCCGCCTTCGCCTGGAGTGGTGCCGATGAATCGCACCGCGAATCCGACGGCGGACGCCAACCGGCTCATGGAAGATTCGATGAAGCAGCAAAACGACCTTAAGCGGTTTGAATTGATGAATGTGCAGCGCCAAAAGGAAATGACATCGGAAACCGCAATTTTGATTCAGTTGGCCAATCAATTGAAGACTGAGACGGACAAGGGCACGCCGGATACGGATTCAATGATTGAGATCCGGAAGGCTGAACTGATCGAGAAGCTGGCGCACAGCATTCAAAACAAAATGAGGGCGACCGTTTCCAATTAGCAACCTCGCCTACCCCGGGGCGCCAACTGCCGGATGCCTGAGAGGACTGTGTGAACAGGGGGCGCAGATATAGCAGGGCGACTTCGCCAGTTCCAATCTGGGATAACTCAAGAAGACAATTCGCCGACAAAACCGAATTGGCCGATGGCGGAGCCCGCGGCGCATGATGAATCGGGCGAGTTTGCCGCATTCCCAAGGCGCCCGCCACAACAACAGCGCGCGAGTTTCCGCTTCCTGCCAGACATAGCCAGATGGTGGTAAAAGGGCAATCTCAGTAACTCCCTTGCTCAAGTTCGGCGGCGGTATAAGAATTGCAAAAAGATACATTCTCACTCCTGCATTTTCTCTCTATACTGTGCGGATGAGAGGTGCGCGTATGAAATTCCGGGAAGATCGATCCGGGGAATTCAGGCAGGACACGAAGTTTTACTCATAGTCTTGGGTGCGCAACTTCCTTTGGTTGGCCATGCTGGTCGCAATTCCGTATATGGCTGGCTTTTCCCAGACCAAGCAAAAAGGGCAGCGGAAACCAGACGGCATGATGATTCCGAGATTCCACTGGCGAACCCCGCGGCCAACCCCACTGCCGATGCCAACCGGTATTTGGAAGATTCAATGCATACCTAAGACAACCAGAAGAGGCTGGCAGCTCTGAATTTGCTGCGCCGGAAGGATATGGTGTCGGAGACGGATAAACTGCTGCAATTGGCCAACGAAGGTAATTCGAAAGCGGATCAGAGCGGTCAGGAGAAGCCCTCGGTGGCCGAGTTGCGCAAGGTGGAGCTGATTGAAAAGTTGGCGAAGAGCGTCCGCACCCGGATGAAGGCGATGGGCAACAACTAGATGGGAGGTTTGCTTTGGGGATACCGACAAGGTTTCGTTTCCTGTGTGGGTTGGAAGGACGGATGCGTTCTGTGCGAAATTTGGCTTGCCTGGCCGTCTTCTCCTTCGGCTCAAGTTCACTAGGTGCAGCTCAGCAGCCCGCTCAGGGCAGCGCGGCTCAACCACCCGTGGCCCAGGCGCCAGCAACTGCAGAGGCGACAGCGGACACTTCCAAGCCCGCGACTCCGCAGACTCCGCAACAGAAGCAACTCACGGACGACACTGCGAAGTTGCTGACTTTGGCGAACGAGCTGAAGGCAGAACTCGACAAGAGCAGCAAGAATACGCTTTCACTGAGCGTTATCAAGAAGGCCGAGCAGGTTGAGAAGCTGGCGCACAAGGTTCGGGACGAGATGAAGGCCAGCCTGCAAAAATAGAACATTTTAAGTCAAGATATAGACAGATCAGTGGGTGCGCCCGAATCTGCCATTCAATCTGGGCCTGCGTTGGACGTACGACTCAGATCTGACGGGCGCAAGCAGCGATCACGACCCTTGTCCGAACTTGACTTCCATTCCGGCCCAGCCGTGTGTCTGGATAACCAATGTTATCGACTCGAAGAAAAACCCCTTCATTGCTTTGGCTCATTTCTAGGGTGTCGGTGGGCGGCTCGGACAGTTGCGTGCAGGTATTGGCCGAGTCGATCTGGAGTCCGCCGGTGCTGCTCATGTTTTTGCTTCCGCGGCGGCGCTGTCTACTCCCTACTCCCTACTCCCTACTCCCTACTTCCTGCATTTGTCACTTTTGCGCGAGCTGGTAGTTTTTGTACTCCGAGGTGAAGAGGGTGCAGCGGGTGGAGATGCCGCCGCCGCCGGATTCGCCGTTGGGAACCACCTCTGTAATGGTGACGGCGCGGACGGGAAGGACGAGGGACTTGTCGCCGACGGTGACCGGACCGTAGTCGATGCGCTCGTCGTCCTGGTGGACCATGTCAGAGTTTTTCACTTCGGTCTGCGTGATGAGGCGTACGACGATGCCGGAGCCAGGATCGATGTAGATCTCGCCATGATAGGGGACGCTGTCCTTTTTGTAGAGGTTCCAGATGGTGTTGGTCTGGAAGTTGCCACCCTCGGTCCCGGGAATGCCGAACGGATCTCCGGGATAACTTACCCTGCCGGCCTGTTGGATATCCGGGAAGCAGCACACGTGCACTCCCAAGTGTGTCTTTTTCTTGTTGACGGCATAGGAGAGGACTGCGGCGGGCTTGCCGTTGATGGTTTCCCAGCGCACAAACTGAATGCCGCCAGAGGCCTGCGCTTCGGAGATCACGGTGGCGAGGTTGGGATCGGGGTCCATGACCTCGATCATCTTATTGCGGCCCCACTGAGTTTTGTCGGCGGGAAGGGTCTCCTGCCCCTTGTTCAAGGTGATCGGGGTGTCGGTGGAATTGATGTAGCGGATGTAGTTGTGTGGGTTCACGGACAATCCGGATCCCAGGATGGCGTCCTTGGCACCGTTGTGCACGCCGGAGGAATCTGCGAGGGCTTCGAAATTGTCCTGGAAGCGGAGGGTGGTGCGGTCGGCGGCGAGGGCGGGAAGTTGGGCGTAAGTATTGGAGGCGTAGGCGGCGGCCTTGGCAAGCACGGCAGCGGTGTCAGGTGCTGGGTTGGCGGGTATGTCCGCGGCCGGAGGAGGGAGCAAGGCGCTGCGGGCTTCGAGGACGTAAATCTGCTCGGTGGAGAGCACGCTGGACGCGCCGTTGACCGCAAGCAGGTCTTCAACCAGGCTGTTCAAGGCCGGGAGGGTTAGCTGCTCGCTCAATTGCACCTGCTTGAGCGCGGAGGCCACGTCGGTGTCGTTTTTCTTCTGGTCATGCATGGTCTGGAGAATGGATTTCAATTCGGCGACGGTGATCTTTTTGTCGGCGGCCCAGGCCGGGAGCGAGGCAAGCAGGAGCAGGGCGATGCAACCCTTGATTTTCATGGACAACTTCCTCCGTATCATTAGCGCGGGAAAATTGTAAAGCGAGTTAATCGGAAAGGTCAGTGACGGATGGACAAAGGGATTAAGGGAAAGAGGGGCATGGGGGGTTTGAGGCGCAGGCCGAGGGTCTGGCCCTCGGCCCGCGCGGATGCCGGCGTCGTCGCACTGGATGAAAAAGATGTCGAGCCCGTCCATCCAGAGGCCGGCCTGCTGCTCGAGGCGCAGGTCGGTAGCGGCGATGTTCACCTTGACCGACGAGCCGGTACCGCTGGGGATGATTTTCGCGGTAACGCCGACTTCGTTGGTTTCATTGGGGCGCCAGCAACTGGAGAGGCGACACCGGACACTTCCAAGCCTGCGACTCCGCAGACTCCGCAACAGAAGCAACTCGCGGACGACACTGCGAAGTTGCTGACTTTGGCGAACGAGCTGAAGGCAGAACTCCAAAGAGCAGCAAGGGCATGCTTTCAATGAGCGTTCTCAAGGAGGCCGAGCAGGTTGAGAAGTGGCGCACAAGGTTCGGGACGAGATGAAAGCCAGTCAGCAAAATTAGAACATTTTAAGTAATGGTACAGGCAGATCAGCGGGTGCGCCTGAATCTGGCATTCAACCCGCGCCTGCGCTGGGAGTACGACTCAGATCGGACGGGCACAAGCAACGATCACGATCCTTGCCCGAACCTGACTTCCATTCCGACCCAGCCGCGTATCTGGATGGCCGTATCAGGACTGCAGCGTGAATCAGCTGCCGGCCTGGTAGCTCTTGTACTCGGAGGTAAACAGCGTGTGGCGGCTCCCGGACTTGCCGCCGCCCGAGTCGCCAGTGGGAACCACTTCAGTGTTGATGATGGACTTCGAGGGCAGAACAAGGGTCTTGGCGCCGACGGCCACGGGCAGGTAATCGATGCGCTGGTCCTCCTTGTGGATCACATCCGAGGTCTTGAAATCGGACTCGGTAATCAACCGGACAACGATGCCGGTCGCCGGATCGACGAAAATCTCGCCGTGGTAAGGAATGGTGGCCTTGTAGTTACTCCAACCTTTAATGTTCCCGTCCTGATCCGCCTCAGGGAAGCAGCAGTAGTTGACGGCGTAGTGCGACTTCTTCTTATCGACGGCGAAGCTGAACGCCGCAGCTGTCTTTCCGTTCACGTTTTCCCAGCGCAGCCACGCGAGTTTGTCGGCGGCATTTGCTTCCTGAAGAACCGTGCTCAACACCGGACCCTGCCCAAGCAGCGCGATATAGCCGTTCGATCCCCAGGGCGTCTTGTCCTTAACCAGGGGATTGTCTTCAATTCCATTGCGAATGTTGATCGGCGTCGGGGTGGTGTTGATGTAATGGATGGATTGAGCGTCGATGGCCATTCTGGGGTCGGCGGTGATGCCGGAGTGATTGCCCGGGACCGCCATGGCCGAAACGCTATCCTGGAAGCGGATGGTGGTCTTGGTAGCGGTCACCGCGGGCAACTGAGCATACGTCTTGCTCGCGTAGTCCATGGCCTTGTCGAGCAGGGCCTTCTGTGTCGCTGCATCGGGAGCAGGCGCGGTCGGAATGTCGGGGGCAGGCGGAGGCAGAACCGCGCTCTTGGCCTCAAGCACATAGATCTGTTCCAGCGTGGCCGAGCCTGGAACCAGCGGTGCGAAGTCGTTCATGACCGGAGTCGTCAGCTCCTCGGTCAGAACAACCTGCTTCAAATCGTTGGCAACATCGGCATCCGTCTTCTTGGCCTGCTGGTCTGTCGTCAGCAATGCTTTCAGTTGTTCTACGGTGATGTTCTGGGCAGCCCATGCGGGTGAAGTTGCCAAAAGAACCGTGAAAATCCATCCGAACCGTCTCATCTACCCACTCCATTTCGTCTGGCGCTTTGCGCCCATATGACTGCGAGAATACTCTCCCGGATACAAGTCTTCACTGTTTCCGAACCGCAGCGATTGTACAACCTGGCCGCGGCTTCGAGCAGTGAGGCGCCTTACATTTTGCATGGGCCGTCACGGCGTAGCCGCGAGCGCCGGCCCTGGGATTGTGACCGAACCCATCCGGCCGGAGTTCTCGTCCACCACCAGCACGCGCAGCGACGCCATGCCGGGGTGCATCTGGACGACGCACTCGAACGGTACTCCGCTGGACAGCAGGTTCTGGTAAGTAGCGGGCCTCAGCCGCAACCCGAGGGTCTGTCCCTCCACCTGCGCCTTGATGCCGGCGTCGTCGCGCTGAATCATGAAGATGTCCAGCTTGTCCATCCACAATCCGCCGCGCTGTTGCAAACCGAGATCCGCCGCCACGATGTCGAGCTTGACATCTGCGCCCGGGCTCTTCGGCGTGGTATCGGCGGAAACGGCAATCTCGCTCACGTCCTGGGGACGCCAAACAGCCTGCTGGAAGCGATCCCTCAGCGACACCGGCTCCTTCGAATACAGATAGCCCGTCCGGTAGCGCAGCGTTTGCACATTGTGCTTGCCCGCAAGCTTCACCGTGATGTTGTGGTACTGGTCGTCGGCCGGACCCTGCGGAGAAAAGCTCACCAAGTAAGTGGCGTGGCCGTCTTCCACCACGCCGGTCAGAGCTGCTGCCAGGTCGCCGGCGCGGCGTATGATACGTCCCCCGGTTGCATCGGCCACCATGCGGATCGGTCCCTGGATGGGGTGTATGTCCTGCTGCATCTCGGCGGTGTTGCGGCCGTTGGTCCTGTTGTTGGCAACTGTTCCGCCACCCAGGCTTGCGGTATCCGCGGCGGCCTGGGTCAACTCCACGTTGCGGGTGAGGATATCGGCGCTGATGGCCGAGGTCTCAAGCTGGGAGACGTCCATGGGATAAACGGCCACATGGGCGTCGTTCATGGCCTCCTGCGCATGCTGGGCAAACGAGTCCACTTCTTTCGGGGTCCTGTCGATGCCCACCTGGTTGCTCTGCCAGTCGGCGAACACGTTGTCCGATGAAACCCACACCAGGTTCTTGTGTCCCGTTACCGCGGAAAGATGACGCGCCACCATGCGCAGAATAATCAGCGAAGCCCGTCCAGGATTGTTGCCCATCGTGCGCAGCACAGGATCCACGGTCTCCATCCCGATGGGCGCCTGCGTAGTGTTGCCGTTCACTGAGTTGAGGTCGGTGACACTGTGTACCTCGTCGAACGACTGCCTGTTGCGCGTCTCCTCTTCCTGGGCCAGCGCCGCCGACCGCGCCGTGGGCATCCACTTGGTCAGCTTCGCTGTGATCTGCGCGTGGTCAGTGGTAATCTCCTGCAGCACGCCGAAGCCGATGGCGGTCATGGTGTAAATGCCGACCCGCTCGCTGGGTGCTACCGCGCCGAGGAACTTGAGGATCTCCCGCTTGGCATTGGCCATGTCAGGCCAGGCAATGTGCGCCTCGTCGATCAGCAGAACGGTTGCACCTGCGGCATTCGAAGTGGCCGTGGTAGCATCCGGCGCGCGGTTGGAGAAGCTGCGGTTGGCAGCCGGATCAGCCGGTGCAGCGGGAGCGTCGGTAGAAAACTGCGTGAAGAAGCGAAGATCCTGCTTGCGCCCGTTGTCGTACACCTCGAAGTCCTCTTGTTTGAGGTCCTTGACCGGATGCCCTTTCTTGTCCCAGGCCACAATGCCCACATCCACCAGGCGGGAGGTGAGTTTGAGCTGAAGGTCGCCTTGCTGCGGTTGGGGCGCATTGGCCGGCTCGTCCGGCACTCCGTTGGCCTCGCTGACGTTGATCTCCGGGACAGCGGGCTCCGCAGGTGCGGGAACCGGCGCAGGTAAGAGCTCGGCTGCGGGTGGTGGAGTTGCTGCTGTCTCTGTTGCGGGCTGGGCCGGAGTGGTACTCGGCGTCTTCGGCGTTAAAGGAATCGCCGAAGCTACGGATGAATCGGCCGTGCCTGTTGCCGACGGATTTGCAGGCGGCGCGCCGGCTCCCGGTGCATCGGCAAACATCCGGATGGTGGCGCCCAGGCGGTGATAGTCCGTGAAGGTGGTCTGGTTGACCAGCAGGGTAGGCTGTGCCCCTGTGCGCCCGTTGAAGCCCGGCTTCTCCACCGAGAGGGCCATGCTGCGCACGGGAAAGATGAAGGTGCGGTCACCGATCGTGACCGGCCCATATTGAACCATGGTCGCGGCCTTCGAAATCGGATCCTCGCTCTTCAATTCCGCCTCAATCGTGATGCGGAGAATGGCGCCCGAGTCGGGATCGATGGCCAGCGTGCCGTGGTAACCCGGTGTGACCCGGAAAAGCTTCGAATCGGCCTGCGCAGTGTCCATAATCGTCGCTGGGCTTTGGCCGCGGCTCACGTTCCCGTAATGAAGCTCGCGTTGCACATCCTTTGTCACGCAGCAGTAGCTCACCTCAAAGTGCGAAACCGCCTTGGGCACAGAGTAGGTGTAAACCGCTGCCAGCCCTGCCGAAGTCTGCTCCCAATGACTCCAGTCAACTTTCCCCTTGGCGGAGTCGGTCAGAACGATGGTAAGCTCCGGCCCAAAGTCGCCCCGCGACGTCATTCCCAGCTCCTGTTGCACAGGAGCGGGAGCGCCATTCCTGCCGGCCGCGACTGCGACCGGAGCCTGTTCCGTGGACTGGTCGATAATGTCCTTTCCGTCGCGATAGGTCAGATTACTTGTGCCTGTTCCCACCAGGTGCAATCCCGCCCGGACCGGCCATTCGCCTTGCTTGAACACCTGCGGACTGTCATCGAAACGGGCAGTCGTTCGCGTAGCGAAAAAATTCGGCAGGTGCGGCCAGATTCGCACCACGTACCCCCGGGCAAGATCCATCATGCGCTGCTGTGCGGCCGCATCCGGCATTCCCGTCGCCGGCAACTCCGTTGCCGGAGGATCGAGAAAGGCCGACTGATCGGAAAGCAGTTGCAGAGCGAGTGCTGTCCTCGGACCGAGCGGCAGCTTATTCGCGAACCGGTCCAGCGTGGCTCCGGTGAGGCGTTCGGAGAGTTCCAGGTCGCTCAGCCGGTGTGCGATGTCGGCATCCGCGCGGTGAGACGCGCTGTCCGCGGCAAGAGACTGCTCCAACTGGGCGACCGTCACGCGTTTTGCTGCGAAAGCGGGAAGAACCACAGCAGCCATGAGGCCAAGCAGAATCAGCCTTCGCATTGCACCATACCTTTGCGCATTCGATGGGCTCCGATGGGTGGACGAAAATCTGGACGTTCTGGACAGCGGAGGCCGCCGCAAGATCGTGGCTCCGGCGCCAGGTGTGCAGGAAATCGATCCAGAGAGCCGTGAATAGAACTCTACACAGCCCGAGGGCTGGTGGACAAATGGGCCATGCAGGTTGGCCAGATCGCGACACCAAGCCGAAACTTTGACAGCACTAAAGTGTCCCCTGGTCCTCGGGCTCTCTGAGCGGCTGGTCGGCCTCGTATCTGGCTTTGTGCGCTCTGAGTTTGGCTGCCAGATCGGCGTCTCCCTGCTTTTCCGCGAGAGCCAGAGCCTGGTCCACCGCGTCTTTGGCCTGGTCGAAGCGGCCAGCCTCTGCATAGGACGCCGAAAGTGTGTCCAGAACTGAGATGTCCTGCGCCTGGGTCAAATCCTTTGCCCGCTCCGCCAATGTCACCGCCTCGGGACCGTTGCGGAGAGAGGCATCCGCGGCCGTGGCCATCAAGCTCGCGGCCAGCGTCAGCACCGAGACCCGGTCCGGCTCTCCATCCAAAGCTAACCGCAGTTGGGCTAGCGACTCCCGGTACTTACCCTGCATGTAATACGCGAATCCCAGCCCCTCATGTCCCTGGAAGAATCCAGGGTGGATGCGCACGGCATTCTGCCATGCGTCGATCGCCTCCTCCACCTGGTGCTCCCGCATCTCCGCAGTGCCCAGATTGTAGAAGGCTTCAAGAAAGTTCGGGTTCGCCTGTGTGGCCTTCTTCAGATAGAAGATGGCCTCATTCGGTCTGTCCGCGGCCGTCAGCGCCATCCCCATGCCGTTATTCACACGCGGGTCCTCCGGGTCCATCGCGATGGCTTTCTTCCACATCTCAAAGGCCCCGGCCTTGTCACCGGCGCCCTGCAGATTTCCTGCCTCATCGATCAGGCGATAAAGCTCCGAAGCCGGCGAAGCCATATCGAGGATGGCCTCAGGCGCGATATTGACGAATTCCGGCAGATTGACGGCCCGGTTTGCGGCCGTGGAATCCTCGACGAGTATCGGCGGCGAGTCGTTTCCGTTCGCGTCGATGTGGGTGAGATACATCTGAGTGTAGGGCGACCGGCTCTTGGAGGAAAAGACCAACCATCGCCCATTTGGAGAGAAGCTGTGCCAGGAGTTCATCAGCGACGTATTGCAGCGCATCTTCCGTGCCGTTCCGCCAGCGGCCGGAACAATGTAGAGTTCGCTATCCGGCCGCATCAGTTGCGCGTTGCGGCATTTCACAAAGACAATCCAGCGCCCGTCCGGCGAGACCTTGGGAAAGTTGTTGCTCATCCCATTGTTCGAAGCCCCCAGCACCGGCTCCGCCACGCCACCCTTACCGTCGTTGAAGGGGACGCGGTACAGGTCGTATTGGATTTGCACCTCATTCGGGTCGTTGGCCTCGGTTGGCAGCGGAACGCCCTCGGGATGCGGCTCCTTCGCTTCGGCGCGTGCAAAGATAATGTATTTCCCATCTGGACTCCAGACTCCATCGGTCTGTACATACCGGGGATTGTCCGCTCCTGGAAGCGGCTCCCGCTGCCCGGTCTCCCGGCTGTACCAGGTCAAAATTCCGCGTGTGGGATAAAAGACCTGGAGGAATCGATAGTCCTTGAAATTTGTGACAAAGTACGAACTCCCGATCGACTGGTCGCGTCCCGCAAAAGTAGTCAAGACATACTTTCCGTCAGGAGAAACCTGAGACATGAAGCCGACCCGCGACTGGCCCACCCGCAGATCGGTGTTCCACGAGACGGTATCCTCATTGCGAATGGCCATGTGCTGCCGCACCGGTACCACGGCGTAGAGCCCCTTGTCGTTGGCAGGGCCATCCACGTCCATCCCCATCGTCTTGCCGTCGGCTGAAAATGAGTGGCAGTTCGCGCAGGTGTGCAGACCGGTCATCAGCAGCCGGCTCTCCGGTTTACCG
>Ga0182018_10003482_pt1 | contig 14124 bp, 13 predicted proteins | sample 812P2MmetaG_FD_120490 | JGI IMG/M metagenome (GOLD analysis project Ga0182018, IMG submission 120490) | Permafrost microbial communities from Stordalen Mire, Sweden - 812P2M metaG | ecosystem: Environmental > Terrestrial > Soil > Wetlands > Permafrost | place: Sweden: Stordalen | collected...
CGCGAGGCCACCGAGAAAAAACAGGACGAGAAAAATAAATTTCACTTCCGGCTCGCTCACGCGCGTCGCGCCGAGTTTGGAAATGATGAAACGCGTCCACGTCGGCATATACCAAAGCATGACCGACATCACGACGACGAAGACCAGCAGCCAAATGTCGAAATCTGCGAACAGCGTGCCGAGCGCGAGAACCGTCCCGAAATCCGTGATGAAGCACGCCGCTAAAATTGTTTTGCCCATCGGCGTCTGTCCCAAACCACCTTCGATCATCACGGCATAAACAACGGCGACCGAAGTTGTGGAGAGCGCGATACCCGCGATTTGCGCCTGATGCAGCGGCCAGCCGAGGACAAATTGCGCGAACAGCCAGACGCAAATAAACGGCAGCAAAAATGACACGATGCCAATCGTCAGGCTGGCGCGAAGATTGGCGCGCAGCGAAGCGGGGTCAATTTCCGCGCCCGCTAGAAACGTCAACACGCCGCTGCCCAGCATCGCCAGAAAATTAATCCAGTCGGTCGTCTGCAAAATTTGATGACCGCCGTTAAAGTGGATGTTTCCGACGATGACGCCGACGACAATTTCAATCAGCGCGACGGAAATGCCGACGCGGATGGAAATCAGGCTGGCGATAAAGGCCAGCCCCATCCAAATCGCGGCGACATACCAGATGTTTTCCGTCATAAAAATTCTCTCAAGTTTGCGCGGGCGGAATTTCGGCGGCGCGGTAATCAATGACCTTCACTTTTTCGAGCGTGACGAGTCCGCCGGTCATCATTTTGTCGAGCGTCGGTAAAAAGGCGTTGATGTTCTCTTCGCTGTCCACGATTTCGATGACGAGCGGCAAATCCATTGAGAGCCGCAGAATCTTCGCCGTGTGCAGGCGGCTCGTTTTGCCGAATCCCATCGGCCCGCGCAGAACAGTCGCGCCTGCGAGGTGCATTTCGCGCGCCGCCAGCACAATGGCTTCGTAAAGCGGCTTGTGCTGCCAGCGGTCGCTTTCGCCGATGAAAATTCGCAACAGCATTGCGTCGTGAGGAAGGTTCATAATTTTATTTCAATTGGTAAAATGACTGGCAAGCAGGAAACCGAGCCACACGCCGAGCAGACACAAAACGACCGAGAACAAAATGTTCCCGCCGGCATAAAGCCATTCGCCGTCCCGCGCCAGATTGAGAGTTTGCAGGCTGAACGAGGAAAATGTCGTATAGCCGCCGCAGATGCCGATCATGAAAAAGGTGCGGAACGCGGGCGAGACAAGCCAGCGGCCTTCCGTGCCGGTGAGCGACGCGAAAAATCCGATTACGAACGAACCGGTGACATTGATGACAATTGTGCCCCACGGAAAGGTTTCACCGAAGCGCGCCGCGATCAAACCAGAAAGCCAGAAGCGGCCCACGCTGCCAATCGCGCCGCCGATTGCGACCCAAAGATACATCAGCATAAAAAAACTCCTGCCTGATCATTTAGGGACGGCAACAGGCCGTTCCTTCAGGTAGGAGTCATCAGCGCTGAAACGGTCAGGCGGTTTTCCCATGCAGGGACGGCAAACTCCATTGCCGCTGGGGTTGTTTAATAACCCAAACCGGCGCGGCGATGCAATTCAAATCTTGGCCGCTCAATGAAATCCACCGGTCTGATCAAATTTATCGTTGCCGTAGTCTTTCGACATCTGCGGATACAAATCCAACAGTTCGTTCACGTCATAGCGACCGCCGAACCGGCGCTGGCGCCATTCCGCCCGCGCGGTTTCGTTTGTGCCGAACCGGCGATAAATGAATTCGGGCGAATTCGTGTTGGCCGGAGTGTTCGCCGAATTTACCGCTGCCGTTGTTAAGTTGGTTGAGGAAATGAAATTGGTCCGCATTCGCGCGCCTTGGGCGATGCCCTCGTCAGTCGTGAAATTCGATGCCTGGCCGCCGCCAGCATTCGCTCCGTTCTTGTCGAACAAAGCCTCGCGATGGCGCGTCGGCTCCCAAATGAACGTGCCGAGACCTTTTTTGTCCGGCGTGTTGAACATCAGGTCGTTGAGGTAGCGTTTCTGTGCGGAGTATTCCACAACGAGCAAACCTTTGTCGGGATAACGCCTGGCCAGATCGTCAAAATTGTTTTTCCAATCGCCTTCCTGCGCCTGCGCGTAGCACGACATGCCAATGATGTCGAAGTCGGTGCCGCGCTGGACGAAATTGTCAATCCACGGACGCATCCGTTCGTTGCTGCGGCCAAGGTGATGGTGCAAGACAATTTTGATTGTAGGATCAACCTCGCGCACTCCCGCGATGCCCGCCTTGACGAGCGCGGCAAAGTTGTCGAAGTTGCTGCGCCGTCCGTCAGGGAACAGCATCCCGTCGGAAATTTCGTTGCCAACTTGCACCATGTCCGGCGCAACGCCGTTCGTCTGCATTGAATAGATGGCGTTATGCGTGAAATCGTGGACGGCCTGCGTCAGTTCGTGAAAACTCAAATTTTTCCACGCGCCGGGCTTTTCATGATGGCCGGGCGAAGTCCAGGTGTCGCCATAGTGAATGTCGAGCAACAAGCCCATGCCGGCGGCCTTCGCACGTTTGGCCAGGGTGCTGACGTGCGCGAGATCACAAAACGGTTCGCTGCGCCGCGTTGCGTAGCCATTTGTTGCGCCGGGATTCACGAACAGCCGCAGCCGGATGTAGTTGAATTTGTATTCCTTCAGAATTTTGAAAATGTCTTTGCGCACGCCATGGTCGAAATACTGTGCGCCGTCGGCCTCATCTTCCGGTGCCCACGAAACTTCCGCGCCGAGGATGAATGGTCCGGTGCGCGAATTTTTCACGATGTTGGTATCGGCGGCAAATATGGAAACTGTCCAGAAAAGCAGAGCCACGCCGAGCAGCAAACGGGATTTCATGGTTCAAAAGTAGCGATTGCATTTCGCCCGGACAATCGCCAATACCGGTGAGGCCCCGGCTAAAAAAATCGCAACCGCAGGCGCGTGTTTTGCGGCGTCTGCGGTTGCTTGAATGAGTTGTCGCGCGGGCGATTACTTCTTCGCTTTGGCGGCGCGGACTTTCGCCCAGCGCGCCCGGGCGGCGGCGGCGATTTTTGCGCGGGCGGCGGCGCTCATGGTGCGTTTCTTTTTGACCACTGGCGCAGCCGGTTTGGTCGCGCCCGCTTTGGCGGCGCGGACTTTCGCCCAGCGCGCCTTGGCGGCGGCGGCGATTTTTGCGCGGGCGGCAGCGCTCATGGTGCGCTTCGCTTTGGCCGGTTTCGCGGCGGGAGCGGCAGTCGCTTCGCCGGCGAGGGCTTGAAGCTGTCCCTGGATTTTTTCGAGTTGTCCCTTCAGCGCGGCAAGGCGTTGAAGTTTGGCGGATGATAGATTCAGTATGTTACTCATGTTTTGATTATGTAGTTAATTTTCCGTTCGTCCAGTCTTAATTTGAGACTATGATTGAGACTATGCGAACCACCACTGGCAAATCAAGGACTAAATCAGCTGGGAATGGTTTGCCAGTGCCGCAGACTAACTTCGCAATGCGCCGGGAATAGGTGGAGCCGCTGGCGGAAACACGTTGTAAGCCGGGCCGAACTGCGCCAGAAAGTAAGTTGAATAGGATCGCTTGAACACCAGCACCGGCAGCAACAGCACCGTGCCGAGATACGGCAGCGCCATCAAACATCCGGCGATGCAGCAGGTCACGATGATGGCAATCAACACCAAGGCGCCAATCGCCATCGCGAGGACGATTTGAAACAGGATATACAGCGCGAAATCGCCGGCGTTGGCGGTGAGCAGGCTAAAAAATTCCTTCCACGCCGCCAGGCATTTTGCGCCGCGCAAAAACATGATCGGCACCACAAAATCCACCGTGAATTTGCGGATCAGCGCGAAGAAAATCGCAATGGCAAAAAATACCAGTCCCAGTCCGACGGCCAGCATGATGCCGCCCAGTTCGGGTTCACCGCGATAAATCATCCGCACGATGATGACGGCGATGATCACCAGCAGCGGCAGACTCAAAACCATTCCAATCAAACCCACGACGAAACGGAACCAGAACAGGCTGTTGGCTTCGCGCTCGAATTTCGTCCACGGCTCGCTGACTTCCGCCTTGTTCAGCGCCACGCAGTGGAGGAACATGAATTTTCCCCGGCTGTTCAGCCACAGTAGCACCATTCCCAATACCAACAGCAGAAGAACCACCGCCACCGCCACGGGAATAATCCAGTAAAGGTTTTCCATCACGAAATTCCCGGCCTTGTCCACGACATCCCGAAAACTCTGCGAATTTTGCGACGAGTGGTTGTTGCTGAAGTTGTAGTTGCCGTTGAAGCCGCTGCCGCCACCCGATTCGCCAAGGCCGGCCAGCCACGCGCAAAAGCCGATGATAAACCATTTGCCGAGGTCGAACGGCTGGAACAGCATCAGCTTCACCCGGTCGTATGCCTGGCTGACGGGCACCGTGACGCTGATTTCCTGCGATTGGTTGATCATGCGAATGACACAGTGCTACGACATTGCCGCGCGAATCACAACCAGAAATAAAAATCAGCAACCGGCTTGATTCTCAATTTCACTTTTGGTTGAACCCGTCGGAACCGCAACGCTTTCTTGACTCGCCGCGCACAAAATCTATGATGGCCGCACATTTTTGTGGTTTGAAAATTCAAAAAAGGAAATTATGAGCAAAATCGTTGACATCCAGGCGCGCGAAATCCTCGACTCGCGCGGTAATCCCACCGTAGAAGCCGATGTGAAATTGTGCTGCGGCACAATTGGTCGCGCGGCCGTGCCTTCGGGGGCGAGCACCGGCGAACACGAAGCCATCGAACTCCGCGACGGCGACAAAAAGCGTTTTCTCGGCAAAGGCGTCCAGAAGGCCGTTGCCAACGTGAACACAAAAATCAAGGACGCCCTCGTCGGCCATTGCGCCTGCGACCAGGTTGGCGTTGACCAGACCATGCTCAAGCTCGACGGCACGGAAACCAAATCCAGGCTCGGCGCGAACGCCATTCTCGCCGTCTCGCTCGCGACCGCCAAGGCCGCCGCGCAATCCAAAAACCTGCCGCTCTTCCGTTACCTCGGTGGCACGAACGCCAAAGTGCTGCCCGTCCCGATGGCCAACGTCATCAACGGCGGCGCGCACTCGGATGCGCCGATTGATTGTCAGGAGTTCATGATCATGCCGCTCGGCCTGCCGACGTTCAGTGAAGGGCTGCGCGCCATCACCGAGACATTTCATGCGCTCAAAGCCGTGCTGAAGAAAAAAGGTTGCAGCACCGCCGTCGGCGATGAAGGCGGGTTTGCGCCGAAACTCGGCAGCGTTGAGGAAGCGCTCGAAACCATCATCCAGGCCATCAAGGACGCGGGCTATAAGCCGGGCAAGGACGTTTATTTGACGCTCGATCCCGCCGCATCTGAATTTTACGACGGCAACTCAAAATATACTTTCAAAAAAAGCACCGGTGAAACCATCACCGGCGACGACCTCGTGTCGTTTTACGCCAAACTCGTCAATAAATACCCGATTGTCTCCATCGAAGACGGTTGTGGCGAAAGCGATTGGGTGACATGGAAAAAACTAACCGACAAAATCGGCGACAAGGTGCAGCTCGTCGGCGACGATTTGTTCGTGACCAACGTGAAGTTCCTGCAAAAAGGAATTGATACCGGCACGGCGAATTCGATTCTCGTGAAGGTGAACCAGATCGGCTCGCTCACCGAGACGCTTGACGCCGTTCAACTCGCGCAGTTCAACGGCTATACCGCCGTTCTTTCGCATCGCTCCGGCGAAACGGAAGATGCCACCATCGCTGACATCGCTGTTGCGACGAATTGTGGCCAGATCAAGACCGGTTCCTTGAGCCGTTCAGACCGTTTGGCGAAATACAACCAGCTTTTGCGCATCGAACAATTGCTGGGCAAAAGCGCGGTCTATGCCGGCATGAGCGCGCTGCCGAAGGGTCGGTAATCGTTCGACAAGAAATCAAAACCGGAAGCCGGGAAACTGGCTTCCGGTTTTTTGTTGGAGTTCGAGCTTTGGCTTGTTTTCAAAAACAGGCCTGGACCCGGCTAATAACCATGCCTCAACAGCCACCACACAGCGAACATGATCGCCACGCTGGCAAGTGACATAAGCAATGCGCTCATGATCAAAAAGGAAGCGGCGGTCATCGCCAGTCCGCCGAGGAACGGAATCATCGTTTTTTGCCGCCAGCCGAAAACCATGTAACCGCTGGCAATGGCGCCCCAGATGCAGGAGGCCCAGAGAAAATGCTGGTTTAACAAGTTTTGGTTAAGCAAATTCATCGCTAACCCATCATGCCGCATTTTTCCTGCCATTTCGTCACGAAGCAGTTGTTTTCGGCACACGATATGCTAAATTTTCGGGGTGAGACGATTTTTCAAACCGAATATCAATCATCGTGGACGCATCGCCCGCGGGGTGATCGGTTCGGTGTGTCTCATTGCTGGCATCATCGTGGTGGATTATGTGCTTAGGCTGGGGTTGGTGCTTGTGGCAGCGGGCTTGTTTGCCATCTTTGAATCCCTGCGCGGCTGGTGTCTGGTGCGCGCGTGCGGGCTTAAAACCAAAGTCTGAAAACAATGCGTCGCCGTAAAATTGCAATAACAGTCGCAATTTTTTCCGTCTTAATTATTTTTTACGAATTTGCATTTCGTTGTTGCACTTCGGCATGGGGCGAAGTCGACATAAACGCCAGCCCTCCCCAAGTTTATTATTCCAAGGACTTGCTTTTGCCATTTCCTCTCCTAAAGGATTGTTTTAGCGTTCGGACTCAATTGCCATTTGGAAAAATAAGGCTTTCTGAAGGCACTGGCCTGTATGTTGATGGCGGCAGATTTTATCGCCGTATGCCAGATGGCAATTGGAAAGATTTGACCGACGTAATGATCGAAGAACAGAAGAAAACCCTCTAACACGCAGTTTTTAAATTCGTTTTCATCCTGAAATTTATTTCAACCGCGCAAACTTTCATTAAACTTCGCGCATGAATTTATTGCCGTTTGGAAAATTGCCCGCGCACAGGCCGCGAAATTTTGTCCCGCAAACCATTGACCTCGGTGACTGGCCGCAAATCGCGCCGCTGTTCGACCAGTTGGAATCGCGCGCGGCTGGTTGCAAATCCGCCGCCGAGCTCGAACGCTGGCTGCTTGATTGGAGCGAACTTTCTGCCGCGCTCGACGAGGAGGCGTCGCGCCGCTACATCGCGATGACCTGTCACACGGACAACGCCGACGCGGAAAAGGCATATCTGCACTTCGTCGAAAACGTCGAGCCGCAACTCAAGCCGCGCCAGTTCGCACTGGAAAAAATCCACGTCGCGCATCCGCAGCGGGCAAAATTGCCGAAGCAACGTTTTGAAGTCTTTGACCGTGACGTGAAAAATCACATCGAATTTTTCCGTCCGGAAAACGTTCCGCTCGAAACCGAGGAGGCGAAGCTGTGCCAGCAGTATCAAAAATTGAGCGGCGCGCTCACGGTGAATTTTCGCGGCGAGGAAAAAACGCTCGTGCAAATGGGCCGCTATCTCGAGGAACCGGACCGCGCGTTGCGGCAGGAAGCGTGGGAGCTTGTCGCCCGGCGCCGCTTGCAGGAGGCGGACAAGTTCGACGACATTTTCGATCAACAACTGAAACTGCGCGCGCAAATAGCGAAGAACGCCGGGTTTGAAGATTACCGTGATTACGCCTTTCGCCGGATGGGACGGTTTGATTATACGCCGCAAGATTGCGCAAAATTTCACGGCGCGGTGGAAAACGAGATCGTGCCCGCCGTGCGTGAATTACAATCGCAGCGGCGCGCGCAATTGAAGCTGGAAAAATTGTGCCCGTGGGACTTGGCGGTTGATCCGCTGAATCGTCCGCCGCTAAGGCCGTTTGCTGAAGTCGGCGAAATGGTTTCGCGCACGCAAAAGATTTTCAACTCGCTCGACGGCGAACTCGCGCTCGGCTTTAAGCAGATGCAGGATTTGCGTTTGCTGGACCTCGACAATCGCAAGGGCAAGGCGCCGGGCGGTTATCAATCCACGTTGTCGGAGGCGCGCGTGCCGTTCATTTTCATGAACGCGATTGGGTTGCAGCGCGACGTGGAGACGATTCTGCACGAGGCCGGCCACGCGTTCCACGCGCAGGCGACGCGCGACGAGGATTTGTATGCGTATCGCGGCGCGCCGATTGAATTCTGCGAAGTCGCCTCGATGAGCATGGAACTGCTTGGCAACGAATTTCTCGGAGAGTTTTATTCCACGCCGGAGGCGAACCGCGCGCGGAAGACGCATCTCGAAGGCATCATCGGATTTTTTCCGTGGATGGCGACGGTGGACGCATTCCAGCACTGGATTTACACGCATCCAAATCACACACGCGACGAGCGGCGCAAGGCGTGGCTGGATTTGATGAACCGTTTTGGCGGCGAGGTGGACTGGTCGGGATGCGAAGCCGCACGGGCCAGTCTTTGGCACCGGCAGCTTCATATTTTTATCCATCCGTTTTACTATGTGGAATACGGCATCGCGCAACTCGGCGCGTTGCAAGTGTGGGCGAATTCAAAGCGCGACCGGGCGAAGGCGTTGAACGATTACAAAAAATCGCTCGCGCTCGGCGGCTCGCGACGGCTGCCGGAATTGTTTTCAGCGGCGGGCTGTAAATTTCAATTCGACGCGGCGACCATCAAGCCGTTGATTCAACTCGCCAGCACGGAGTTGAAGAAACTTCAGGCTGAATTGGGCGAGTGAAGGTGAAGAAATTTGGCGTGTGTTAAATTGTAGTTTCTTTTGCCTTTTTAAGAAACTGCGATTTTTGTGATTTGCTTAACATTTTGCCATCACAATAAATTCTTGAAATTGCAACCTCGCCTTTTTCAGCAATAAATTCTACAGCCATATCGCGCGTGAGGTGCCGGCGTATTCTTTTCCCATAACAAACCGCATACAATTTTTCATTAGGCATAATCTTTTTTAATTTGCATGTTTTGAGGGTTAGCTATTGATTACAGATGTTTGCTGAACTCGATAAACGCCAAATTATCGCTGGAAAATCGTTCGTATTTGCCGCTGATGCCGCCAATAAAACTGAAGCGTGCCGCACAAATATCGGCATACAGATCTCCATAAAGTTGATCCGCAAGACTGGAAATAGTAACGGAACCGCTTGGAGCAAAGTCTGCGGATACCACAAGTGTTCGCCTGCCCTGTGAATTCGGCTCCAAAAGGACAACACCCTTCAGCAAAGTAGCATCGGAGGATGAGAAATGGTTTGCCACTGGTTGCCCTCCTAACTCTGGGCAGCGATAAATTTTAACAACATGATCCCTTGGCGTGTGTTCCAAAAATCTATTCAGCAGATCAATTATTCTGTTCTTGGCGCTTTCGGGCGACATCGAACTGATATCTCCCGGATCTTCTCGTAAACTTCCGATGAGAAATGGTATCGTGAGAGCCTTGCCGCCACGAGTTTCATTGTGAGCTTTAATTAGTTGGAACCATCTAGGGCAGGAAAAGGAATGAACCATGTTGCTATGCTAATAATTCGACATTACAAAGTCAATATTATTCATTGCAACTGTTCGTGATCAATTTTTGGACAATTAAGAAAAACCGACAATTCATCGTCTAGATAATGTTTGTTGTAGAATACAACGGGTTCGTGCATCTGTTCGGTCTGTGCCTTAATGTTATCTCTGACTTCATCGTTTATGGTATTTTTTATGTTTGAGTCTGGGTCAATTACCACTTTATATTCAATATCAATCTTTTTGTGAATCCATTTCCCATCCTGCTCCGCAAATTGGCAGGTAAATGCATAATAAGCCTCGTATAAGTCGTGTGGAATATCTGCCTTGAATGTTATGACCCCAGTAAATGGACTGACCACAGAATCGGTTTTTTCAACGTTATAGGAAAAGTCTGAACATTTGATTTTGCCGTAAAAATTGGTCAATCCGCTCATATAAACAACGATTGACTTGAATGAATTCAACGATTTTTGCTCGCGGCTCGAGCAACCAACAATAAGTAAGGCGGCCAGCAATAATAATGATGTGAATACGGATTTCATGGCGATTTAATCAGAACATTTGCAGCCTATCTCGCTTCATGCGCGTGACTTTATTTTGCCTTCAAATTTGTGTCTAGCCCATTTTCAAAATTGAATTTGCATCCATCCCTCGAACGCGCGACAGTTTATTGTGTCCAAACTTCAAATGAAAACCTTTTTCGTCCCGGTTCTGTTTTGTTTAATCGTGGTTTGCAGCAGTCGCGCGCAAATGCCCGGCCCGCCGGCGGACGGCGATTCAACAAATCGGTTGTCGGTGCAGATAGATTTGAGGTGGGGGACCAAGGTGTTCCACGCGCCCGCGACCATGGACATTCTGGCTTATGTCGGGCTGCGGCCCAGGCCGCGCGCGGGCGACGTGGTGCGGGTCGAATTTTTTGCGGACGCGAAGAGTCTGGGTTCGGCCAAGGCCATCTGGCATGACGAAGTGCGTCCGACGGCGCCCCCCGGTTATGCCGTCCCGATGCACATCCTCGCCGCGCAATTTTACCCGGCGGAATGGGTTTGGAAAAAAGTGCCGGCGGGCACTTACGCGCTCACGGCCAGGGCGACGTGGACAAACGGCCTTACGACGGTTTCCACGCCGGTGAACGTCACCGTTCTGCCCTGATGCGCCGGAAGTTTTGCAGTTGCCTCGAACGCGCGAGGGTTTAAGCTGTCCATCATCGAATGAAAACCTTTCTCGTTTCCGTCCTGGCGTTGCTGGCATTTTTCCGCGCGCCGGCGCAGGTGAGCGTGGAACTGGTGCTGGATCAGGACCAGTTTCTGCCCAGCGAATCGGTGCCGGTGGCGGTGAAGATCACGAACCGTTCCGGCGAGCGGGTGCATTTTGGCGCGGATCCAAACTGGCTGACGTTCAGCGTGGAATCGGTGGACGGTTTCGTAATCGTCAAAAACGCGGAGGTGCCGGTGGCGGGGGAGTTTGATCTGGAATCGTCGCAGATGGGGACGAAATATGTGGATTTGCAACCGTATTTTGCGATGAGCAGGTCGGGACGTTATCGCGTGACCGCGACTTTGCGCCTCCGCGACTGGACGGCGTTGGTGACGAGTCCGGCGAAGGAATTCGATGTGATCAATGGCGCGCGGTTGTGGGAGCAGGAGTTCGGCGTGCCGACGGGCGCGAACGGCGCGCCGGAGATGCGCAAATACGCGCTGGAGGAGGCGAATTATTTGCGGTCGCAACTGCGGCTTTATGCGCGGGTGAGCGACGCGGCGGAGTCGCGGGTGATCAAGGTCTCGGCCATCGGCCCGATGGTGTCGTTCAGCCAGCCGGAGGCGCAGGTGGATCGCACGAGTTATTTGCATGTGCTTTACCAGAGCGGCGCGCAGATGTTCACCTACGCGCGGATCGCGCCGGACGGCGAGGTGGTGCAGCGGGAAACTTACGATTACTTCACCGCGCGCCCGCGCCTGGTCGTCAACGACAACGGCGAAGTGACGGTGGTGGGCGGCGTGCGCCGGATGAAACCGGGGGATTTGCCCGTGGCGCCGCTGCCGAACAAAACACCTGCGCCCGCCAAGCCGTGAGAACGACAGCCAGCCTGCGGGGCGCCATCGGTTGCCGCCATTTGACGGTCTTCAAGTTTACATATACGTTGTATTAGAAACTCAAAGGTTGAACCGGGCGCGGTGCCTTGGCTGTTCAAGTGGTGGGATTGGTGAGTTGAGTTTCCCAAGGTTTCGTCGCCGGGAGTGAGCGAAATGAATCTGGAACGACCAATGCAGGGTTTGGAAGCGCCGCCGAGACGGGTGGTCACTCTGGCTTTTCTTTCCAAGCGCCTGCCCTCCGCGCTGCTGGGCGAACAGGTGGCGCAAGTGTTGCGCGATGAAACAGGCGCCTCCGTAGCGCTGGTCCGCCTCGCGCGAACCAACAACCTCACCGACACAACAATCCGGCGGACGATTGATCTCATGCTCGGTGACGGGTTGCAATTGCCGGCGCAACTGACGCGGACGGACAATGGATTTTATTTTATCAATCTGGGTGTGCGCGATGAATTGTGTCCGCCCGAATGGATCGCCTCGTTGCTGGAGCAGTTGCGCCGTCGCTTTCGTTACACGCTCATCGAAGCTGTTAGCGAGGAACTGCCCGCGCCGTCGCTGTTTGAATTTCTGCTGCGCTCGGATTCCGGCTATCTTTTCATCCAGCCGACCAACGACGACGTTTATCATCTCGATTTGCTGATTCGCGAACTGCGTCCGCAACAGGACAACCGCCTGGTTCAACTCAAGCCGGTGCTGTGTCTCGGCGAGGGCGAAGTGGTTGACGGTTACGACAAACTCATTGAAAGCGTTGCCAGCCCGGTGGACGTTTTCATTCGCGGCTGTCCCAAATCGGAGATTGCCAACGCGCGGCCCACCGGCTCGTTTCGCGCGGACGTTCGCCGCCTCGCGCGGGAAATCGGCTCTTGTCTGGTGGGGCTTGCGTTGTCTTCCGGCGCGGCCAAGGGTCTTTCGCACATCGGCGTCATCCAAGTGCTGGAGGAAAACGGCATTGACGTGGATGTCGTGGCCGGCGCGAGCATGGGCGCTTACGTCGGCGCGGCGTGGGCTTGCGGATTCGACGGGCAAAAACTTGAGAAGCTCGCGCGCGAAATGGAATCGCCGTGGGCGTTCTGGAAACTGATTGACCCGGCGTTTCCGCCACGGCAAGGATTCATTCGCGGCGGCGCGGTGAAGAAACGGCTGATGAAATCCATCGGCCACGTCCGCTTCGCCGAACTCGCGCGACCATTGCGTGTGCTGGCCACCAATCTCGAAACGCTCGAGCGCGTCGTCTTTTCCAGCGGCGAGGTTGCCGACGCCGTTCACGCGAGCATCGCCGTGCCGGGCATTTGCGTGCCGGTCATCATCAATGGCGAGACTTACATCGACGGCGGCATCGTGGATCCGCTGCCCGTGGATGTGCTCCGCGAAATGGGTGTCAACCGCATCATCGCCGTCAACGCCATTCCGACGCCCGACCGCATCCGTTACTGCGTGCAGGCCGAACGCGAACTGGCGCAGTTGCCGAAAAAGCGCGCCCGCGAAGTCATGCGCAAATGGCTGCCTTTGGACGTGCATCTGAATTATTTCGCGCGCGGCAACATTCTGGAAATTCTCATGCGCAGCGTTCATGGCGGGCAGATTCGCATGGCCGAGTCACTGGGCCGGCAGGCGGATCTCGTGCTGCGCCCGCAGATTTGCGAAGACAACTGGATGGATTTTCGCAACCCCGGCCGGTTCATCAAACCGGGACGGCAAATCGCCGAACGATTCCTCGGTGAAATCAAGGCGCTCGTGGCCAGAAAGGCGGTGGAAAATGAATCCGCACTCGAACCAATGGCGGCAGTTGCCTGAAACCGCAATCCGACATTTGCAGGCGGAGCGATTACGGCACTATCTGCGCGCCGTCGTCCTGCCGTTCTCGGCGCACTATCAAAAATTATTCCGGGAAAATGGACTGACCGCCGGCTCATTTCGCACGCTCGACGATTTGACGAAATTGCCGTTCACGACCAAAACGGATTTGCTCAACACCGCTGAAAATCCGCAGCGCTTCCGTGATTTCATTCTCGTTCCTGATGAAAAAGTTTTATCCCGGCGACCGGGAACAATTTTCCGCGCGCTGCTGAATGGCCGTGACTCCGTGCGCGAAAAATTTGAAGCCGAGTTCCGCCCGGTTTTCATGACGTTCACCACCGGTCGCTCGGCGGAACCCGTTCCGTTTCTTTACACGCAGCGCGATTTGAACAATCTCGCCGTCGCCGGCAAACGCGTGATGGAGATTTGCGCCGCGCGCCGTGAAGACCGGATGCTAAACGCGTTTCCCTACGCGCCGCATCTCGCGTTCTGGCTGACACATTACGCCGGAACAAGTTTTGGCGCGATGATGTTCAGCTCCGGCGGCGGCAAGGTCATGGGCACCGACGGCACGCTGCGGCTCACCCGCAAACTCAAGCCGGACGTCTTCATCGGCATCCCGACGTTTGTGTATCACGTCCTGAACCAGGCAGTCGCCGAAGGTCTGCGCTGGGAAAATCTTCGCAAGCTCGTTCTTGGCGGCGAAAAAGTCAGCGACGGTCTGCGCCAGA
>Ga0182018_10003483_pt1 | contig 14123 bp, 15 predicted proteins | sample 812P2MmetaG_FD_120490 | JGI IMG/M metagenome (GOLD analysis project Ga0182018, IMG submission 120490) | Permafrost microbial communities from Stordalen Mire, Sweden - 812P2M metaG | ecosystem: Environmental > Terrestrial > Soil > Wetlands > Permafrost | place: Sweden: Stordalen | collected...
CGAATCCCACTCTCTCCGCCAGTTCTTTTGTTTTGTTATACTTGACATGCTGTGATACCGTGGGTGATACCGAAATGAGGTAGCCCACGTGAACCGGCAAGTCAATCTCACCAAAAGGGTGAAGACCAAAAGCGGCCTTCGCTACTGCCCGGTCGTTCTTGCGGCGAATGGCCGGATCAAACCAAATTGCGTTCTCGTCGATGGAAAACAGGAAGCGCATCCCGAGGGTGCGTACTACCTGGAGTGGCGGAATGGCCTTCATCGCGTTCGGGTGTCGGTAGGCAAAGACGTTGCCGATGCGGCCGCAAAGAGGCACCGTAAGGAAGCAGAGCTCAATGCGGTCAACAGCGGCGTCACCGTAGTCTCTCCCAGTGCCCAGGACGGTCGCAGATCGCTTCCAGCGACCATTGTCGACTACCTTTCTGAAATAAAGCTTTCGAAGAAACCCAAGACCCATTCTGCATATTCGACGGCTCTCGAATATTTCCAGGAGAGCTGCCCGAAGTTCTGCCTGGAGGACCTCGATCGAAAAGACCTGCTGAAGTTCACCGCATTTTTGCGGGACGACAAGGAGCAGTCCCAGCGGAGCTGCTGGAATAAATTTGCGAACGTGATGACATTTCTGAAGGCGCAAGGGATTCGGCGGCTCGCGGGCAAGAATGACTGGCCGCGCTACACCGAAGAGGAACCGGAGGTTTACGAACAGGAAGAACTCGATAAGCTGTTCGCCGTCTGTGACGCGGAAGAACGGCTCTGGTATGAATTCTTTTTGATGACGGGCGAACGCGAGCAGGAAGTGATGTATACCGAGTGGCGAGATATCAACCTTGTCGGATCAATCGTTCGCGTTACCCATAAGCCGGACAGAGGATGGACCCCGAAGGCATACAAGGAACGCGAGATTCCTATTCCTACGAGGCTCGTGAAGAATCTGAAGGCGTGGAAGGCCAAGGCAAACAAAAAATGCAATCTGTTATTCCCTACGTCAGGGTGCAACCCAAAGCTCAATTTCCTCGACAGTCTGAAAGCCGTGGTGGAACGAGCGGAGCTCGATGCAGAAAACTTCTGGCTGCACAAGTTTCGAGCGACCTTCGCGACGCGGTGTCTGTGGGCAGGAGTCGACTTGCGGACGGTGCAGCAGTGGCTCGGCCATTCCGACATGGAGAGCACGATGCGCTACCTGAAGCCTTCGCGCAGCCAGCATGTGCGTGAGAAGGTGAACGAGATTTTCGCTTAGCGCTCTTCTCTTCCCGCGGACCATCGGGGTAGGCGCACCTTGGGCGATGCGAGAGCAGCCGATTCGTAATTTGCAAATCCTCCCACATTATCAATAGCTTACACTCGTGGAGACGCGTCAAATGCGTGTTTCAGCCCGAGTATTCGTGCGGGCCGCCGCTGAATCGTGAGCTAACACGAGAGAAACACGAGAGACTTTCGCCGTGATGCCATTCGCTGGCGGCTGCTGTTCGTACCGATTTCCCGTGGGTCCTCTTCTGGACAGAAAGCCCGTCAAGTCTTCGCCTTTCGTGGCGAATCGAACTCGATCACCGGTGAGCCTTCATTCCCCCCATGTGACGCGGGTCTGGTACTTCAAACCAGAGAGCGACTCGTAGTCGATACTGAGTCCGAGCAGATTTCCCACGATTTGCGGATAATCATTCTGCCACGTCGGGGATCGCTCTTGGTGCGAGTGCTGGGATTGGGCGGACAACTCTGCCAGCCTGGGTGTAGGTCCACGTCGCATTGATGGCAGGCCCGAATCCTTGATTTTCTATAACCCGGCCGCGTTGGAAGTCAGCTGTTCGTGGTCTCTGAACGACGACGAGAAAAGGCATCTGTGCATCTTCGAGTTGCAAACACTCGCTTTCGCAATCGTCTTCGTGTCAGCAGCGTAGTCCTTCAACACGACGAGAGTTAGTAGGTGAGAGCGACGAGGCCCAGGATCGGGATGGCAAACAACGGCCCGGTACTTTTGGTCAGGTCTATACGTAGACTCTGATAGCGGGAAAGCCGCTCTGCCCTGGTCAATGCCACTCTGCCATCGCCGCGATTCGCATTCTGCCTGGGATCCATCCTGACATTTCTAAGGTTCCCATGATTGAGCGTCGAGAGTTGAACACGAGAGCAGAAATCAATCTCAAAAGAAACCAATGACCCAAACGCGAATTCGCCTGACGAGGGCGGAGTTATACGAAAAGGTGTGGGCGACACCAGTGCGGACACTTGCCAAGGAATTCGGCATGTCCGATGTCGGTCTCGCGAAAATTTGTCGCAAGCACGATATTCCTGTTCCTCCACTTGGATATTGGCGCAAAACAGAGACAGGTCACAAGGGTGTTCGCCCTCCATTGCCGCCTGCCAAGAACGGTCCTGAAACTCTGGACCTTCATGTGCGAGAACGTCTAGCGCCTGAACTGGCAAGGTTGGCGGCGGAACCGGTACCCGAAATAGCGATCCCCCCGGAACTTTCCCACGCGCTAGTAGTGAGAATGGAAAAGCTGCTGGCACAAGGAAAAGAGACCGACAAGAAACTGATCGTGCCCAAGAATGGAGTTTTGCCGCATCTTCTCGTTTCGCGGGAGCAGATACCTCGTTCCTTGCGGATCATGAACGCACTTTTTCTGGCACTTGAAGAAAGAGGTCAATCAGTCTCGTGGTCAAGAGAGGAAGAGGCGGCCTTGACGTTGGCTGTAGACGGGGAGATGGTCAGGTTTTGCGTGCTGGAGATCACAGAAAGCGTACGCCACGTCCTAACCCCTGATGAACAAAAGCATCCCTGGATGGCTCCCAAATGGGATTACAAGCTCACGGGCAAGTTGCAGTTTCGTGTGGACAACCTTCCCTATTCCGCAGGGGTACGGGGAACATGGTCGGACGGAAAATGTCAGCGATTGGAGAAATGTATTGGAGACTTCATCATTGGCCTCAGAGTGGCGGCGGCAGCGATCAAAAAGAACCGGCGAGAGACCGAGGAACGGGAGCGGCGGTGGGAAGAAGAGCGGAAACAGAAAGAAGAGCAAAGACGGAAGGCGGCAGAGCATAAACGAAAGGCCGAGTTCGTCACCGAGTTGATGCGGAATCGGGGAGAAGCCGAGAACGTGCGAATATTCGTGAAGGCGCTGGCAGAGTGCGCGGGCAAGCTGGAAATGTCCTCTGAGGAGAAGGGTGACATCCAGCAGGTTGTGGACTGGACAACCAAATATGCCGATTTTCTTGATCCACTTTCCGATCTGCCAGATTCCATCGCCGAGTTTGTTCATCCGGAACGGAGATACCCATGGTTGAATTGATGACGATTGCCACACCGCTCAGCTCAACTGCTTGGTACAGGATAAGACTGCATTACGCGTCACGCTGTGCAGACTTGCCGCGTAGCCGGAGCCGAGAAGGCAGCGGGAAGCAACATGACATTCTTACTTGCCTTGTGGCTTCTCAAGTGTTGGAGCCAAGAGCTTGATCTCCAGTTGGAGGATCTATGAAGAACCTCGAAGATGCCCAGCGAGAGATGCGGGAACGCAATGCCCGGAAAAGACCGGAAGAGGATCTCGTTCAGCCTGAAATTGCTGCAGCGGATGACAGTCCCGAAGTGGTTCGGCTGAAGCGGGAGATTTCAGTGCTGAAGGAGCAAGTGACTGGCTTGCAGAACGAGAACCTTCGATTACGGCAGCAAAAGACGATTGTCGTGGAGCCGCCTCGTGGGCAAGGCAGATCTGGCGGCGATTCCGGCAGGGAGCAACAGCACAACTTTCTGAAGTACAGCAATGCGCGAAGATATTAGTTTTTTTAAATTGCTGAAAGACCTGAGAGTCCAGGCTTGAAGTCGTGGGTCAAGAGGTCTTCAAAGGGGCGCCTATCGATCCGACTTCTTGCGGACAAACCGTACACAGACGGCACATAACGACGCCGGAACGAAACGAATCGCTGCTGTGACAGTCTATCGTTATTTATGGTGTTCTAGGCTCCAGTGTCGCTCTTGATCTTGTCCCGCAAGCGTTCGGCTTCGGTAGCGCTTGCCTCTGCGGCCTGAGCCAGTTGCTTGACAGCATCGCGCGCTTTGAACACGGCGGCCGCGGCCATGCTCTTGGCTAGGTCCGTGCTTCCCGTGGCAGCGTCGCTGACCGCCTTGGTGGCTACTTGAACCTGCTGGTCAGCGGCGCTCGACGCCTGGGTTGCTGCAGCCAGCGCCTTCTGTGCAGCGTCTCCATCGCTCGTTGCCGTTAATTTCTGGTCTGAGGGAGCCTGAGGTGCCGCATCGGCGAGCGACTTTGCCTTGGCGGCAGCGTCGGTCGCACGGTCGAGGGCCGATTTGGCGTCGTGAGCCGCCGCCTTTACTTCCGTTAGCGCGGATTGTGGATCACTTGCGCCGCCACCCGGGGAGGTGACCCCGCTGGCTCCGCCTGCGCTGCTGGCGGCTTTCGCGCCTGCCCCCACGGCTGACGAGGTCGTGCTGCTGCCAAAATAAAAGCTGATTACGCTGACAAAGACAGTTGCCAGGGTCGTGAAAATCTGTTTCGCAAAGTCTTCAGCGTCCTTGTTGGGCTTGAGGAAGTACGTTGCGTTATAGAGTGGAGTCTTACCGTCGTTGTCGGTCTGGGCGGAGCCATTCGCGTTCCGTGCGGGCTCATAGGCTACGACAAACTGGTTTTTCAAATCGGCGAGTTGTGTCTCCGTGATACCAGTTGCCTTGCCCCCCGGAGTCACCGTGCTGTTATCGACGCTGTTATACAGGAAAGCTCCAAGGCAGACGAAGATAAGCACCAGGCTGAAAGCAATCAAAGCTCGGACAGATCCTTCTGGCAACGCCAGCGCTTGGGTTGCGTCGGCAACTCCGATGACCGAGTAGATGATGCCCAGGACGGACATCAACACAACTACGAGAGCCAGACCAACGAGCACGACCGCACTCAGAACCAAAGCTTCGTTGGTCCTTGTCGTACCCGCGAATAATGCCGGAATACCAAGTTTGTACAGACCCACTCCAGCAGCGATCAGGAGCACTAGGCCGACAATCAAGAGATATCTGTTCGGTTTCATTCGGACTCTCCTTTTCAACCGCGGAATGCGGATAGCCTGTAAGCCCGGACTTGGTCCCTATATCTTTTGTCCGAAAAGGCCGGCAATGAAGTCGATATTCAGCGTAAAGCCGATGAATGCCCCCTTTGCGAACTTTTGTATCGTTGTCGGGGCAGTGCTGGAAGTGGGATCGACATATCCGGCGGGAGCCAAAGCATTGACCTTTGCCACATTGAGTCCCCCAGCAAACTGAAGATTGCGCCATATTTCTGAACTGCCGCCGATATAGAAACTGCTGGCGGGAGCAGATAATGAGAAACCAAAGCTGAAACCTGGAATCAGGTTCTTGGGCTTCCATGGACTCTCAGCATCCATCGGAAGCTTCGGCAGATATGTAGTGAATAGCAAGATGGGTTCGACGGTCAGGCTTCCTGGTACTTTTTGCGTGTAATACGTAGGTGTTCCTGGCGGCGAAGGAGGAGTATTTTCGAGCCTGAGAAATGAAGGATTCCGAACCCAGCTGACGGCAACACCTGTCGCGAGATTGAAGTAATACAAGGAATGAACTTGGGGTAACGGGACATTCAGCAGGCTAACGACTTGGTCAGTTGGCCCTGCCGTTGATACGGATGCGGGAGTGGATGTTCCAGAGTCCTGCCAGATGATTGTGCCATCCTGAATTGGCGGCTTGACCGTCACTGGCAATGCTGGCATCGCAGTACCAGACTGACCTCCGGTGCTCGCGAGGTAGAAATGGCTATTCAGCGGATTGGATATCACCTGTCCCTGAGTGAACGTCGTATTGGGAGTCCACTGAGGAACTGTAGCTGGCAAACCGCTGGGGGCGGTTGTTCCCAAGTCTGTCCATGTTATAGAAGGTGGATTCGGCTCAGGAACCGTTGGATGGGTAGCTACAGGGAACGACGGCACAGCATTACCAGACCTTCCCCCAGTGGTTGCTAGGTAGAAATGACCGTTCAGAGGATTGGCGATCACGGCATTTTGCGAAAATGGCTTGCCAGGAGACCAGACAGCAACAGGAGTTACTGTGCCGATAGGGGCTGTCGTTCCAACATCCGTCCACGTCAACGCGCCCCCCGGCGGATCAGCAATGCTTGCGGGAGTTGCAACGGCGAACGTTGGCATCGTGCTTCCGGACTGCCCGCCAATGCTTGCCACATAGAAATGTCCGTTCGCGGGATTGGCTATCACGGATCCTTGCGTGAATTGTTTATTCGGAGTCCAGGTCGCGGGAGTTGCTGCCCCTATAGGGGCCGTTGTACCCAGGTCCATCCAGGTCAATGCGGGACCCGCTACTGCTGGATCGTTAACCGTGGCAGGTGTCACAATCGCAAATGCTGGTCCAGATCCAGATCCAGACATACCCTCGTTTAGAGCCGTGTAGAAGTGTCCGTTGCCAGGAAGAGGCGTCACGACACTGCCTGCGGCATAAACCGTAGATGGAGACCAGAAGTCGCCCGGCGCTGGTGCGATATAAACGGTGTTCACGGTCAACGTTGGAATTGTGTCTCCCATAAGCTGTATGGGCCAGCGAAGATAATAGATCGACGGACCGAGGTTTCCCGTCGCCAGACTTGCCGTGCTCATACTGGGTCTGACAGGTGCCGGGTTCAATGCAGTGCCCTGCTGCGTGGTCAGATTGAAGTTCAATACGGCCATGCGCGAGATGTTAACCGGCGGATGATCTATCTTCCCGAGCTCTTCATCTTTCAGCGAAGCGGCCAAATTCCTTGCGTCAATGGCAAGGACTAGAATCTGTCTTTCAAGCAAGGGATGGGTGTTATCCACAATCGAGCACGGTGAGTTCTTTGAGACCTTGCAGGCATTTCTGACGACCGGATCCGCCTTGTCGTTATTGCAATCAAATCTGGTCGGTTCCAGGGTGAAAGGCTGAGAGGCACTGTTCGCAGGTACCAGCTTGTAGCACAGCACAACGCGTTTGCTATCGGTCGGCATGCTCGTGCTCCAGTCGCCCCTGACATATGAAAGACCTGCCAAGCCTGAAGTACTAGCCGGAGCTGCAGCAGCGGCGGGTTTGCCGCCGCCCTGTTGGGCGGGCAATGAGGCGAGGCTCAACATAGCGAAGCTTAGGAAGAAGCACGCTTTATAGAGAAGTGACATTTTGATTCCTTTGCTGAGTCCTGCTGCCACAGTCCCGAACCCAATTGCCTGGGTACCGGGTCTTGTTTGCTACGACAGCTTTGCGTCGACCCTACCCCACTGGGATCCGTCGAGAGGGCTGCGAAGGTGCGAGAGATTTACCGTCAATACCGAAGCCGCATAAGTATTACCTTGTGCCTGGAGGTCAGCGATTGCCTGGTTGAAGGCATCTTTGGCTCTCCCGACAGCGTCGCCAACTGTCAATCCATCGGCCAATCCACAATCTATCTGGCCGTCACATTTGAAAAAGATGTCTGCGGAGTCCGGATCGAAGGTGAAATTGTCGTCGTATCCGATGTATGCGAGACAACCATTCTTTACGAAGTTAGGGCCGAGATATAAAGCATTGTCACAGGATAGGAAGTGAGCAATCTTGCCGCTGACTTCCGGAGTTGCATAGGCATCGACGGCGTACACAGGCTCAAAGTTGAATCCGATGAAACAAAGCCGATTGGCGAAACCGATCCTTCCGGCGGTCCCGTCCCAAACACGTCCGACGCCCCCATTGCTATTGCCCCAACGGGACTGCGGCACAGCTCAGAATTTTCTGAACCTGAACGGCGAAAGATTCTTATCGATGGAGCGAAGCAAGTCGGGCCGGCGCTGTTCTTCTCTTTGATCATCATCGTCATGTCCTTCGTGCCGGTCTTCCTCTTAGAGGCACAAGAAGGACGACTGTTCCGGCCGTTGGCCTGGACGAAGACGCTCGCCGTTGGTTTCTCATCTGTGCTCGCAATCACATTGGTCCCGGTGTTGATGGTTATGTTTATCAAAGGCAAGCTGAGGCCGGAGTCGGAGAACCCGGTGTCCCGGTTCACGCGGGCCCTGTATCTGCCAGTCTTGCGTCTGTGCCTCAAGTATCGTAAGACCACGCTGCTGCTAAACCTGCTGTTTCTGGTAGTGACATTCCCGTTGATATTCAGGCTGGGCAGCCAGTTCATGCCGCCACTTTACGAGGGCTCCGCTCTCTATATGCCCACGGCTCTGCCGGGGATCGGCATCACTCAAGCTTCGCAGCTTCTGCAGGAGCAAGATCGCATGCTTCGTTCTTTCCCCGAGGTGGAAAGCGTTTTTGGAGTTGTCGGACGCTCGGATAGTGCTACCGACAACGCTCCCCTGGATATGTATGACACGACGCTCATGCTCAAGCCTCGCAAGGAATGGCCTGCAGGAATGACCTACGAAAAGCTGATCCAGGAAATGGACGAAAAGCTGCAGCTTCCAGGATTGACCAACACCTGGACCATGCCGGTCGACAACCGTCTGGTCATGTCTTTGACCGGAATCAAGACACCGGTAGGAATGAAGATCCAAGGGGCAAATGTCGAAGGAATTCAGCAACTCGGTACACAGGTGCAGCAGGTCCTGGCTGGAATGCCGCAAGTTCGGTCCGTGTTTGCGGAGCGCGTGTCGCAAGGTTTTTACATCAACGTCGAGGTCAATCGACCAGAAGCGGCAAAGTACGGCCTCACCATCGCCGATGTGCAATTGGCTGTAACTTCCGGGATGGGCGGGATGAATATCGCGCAGAACGTCGAGGGGCGCGAACGGTACCCAATCAACGTTCGCTATGATCGAGATTTTCGCGACAACATAGAAGATCTGCAGCGCATTCTGATCGCGACACCCGCCGGAGCCCAAATCCCGATCGAGCAAGTCGCAAAAATCTCGTTCTCCCGCGGTCCAGCCATGATCCGCGACGAAGAAGGGCAGCTAACTGGCTACGTCTACATTGACCTGAACACGAAAGACTATGGCGGCTTCGTGAATCAGGCCTCAAAACTACTACGTCAGAAACTTACATTGCCAGCGGGATACACCTACACGTGGTCGGGCGAGTACGAGTTTGAACTTCGGGCCAAGGAGCGCTTCAAAGTCATTCTGCCAGTCGTCTTTTTTGTGATTTTCCTTCTCTTGTATCTGATTTTCCATAACGTCACCGAAGCCGTGGTGCTCATCCTCCCGACATTCTATGCGATGACCGGAGGACTGATCCTGCAATGGCTGCTTGGGTACAACTTCAGCGTAGCGGTCTGGGTGGGCTACATCGCCCTGTTTGGAATTGCCGTGGAGACGGGCGTGGTCATGGTGGTCTACCTTCATGAAGCTCTGGATCACAAGTTGGCTTCAGGTGTTCCGGTCACCAATGCGGATATTGAGGCAGCGGCCATCGAGGGAGCGGTACATCGGCTCCGGCCAAAGCTGATGACCGTCACGGCTGTCCTTGCGAGCCTCATCCCAATTTTATTTGAGAGCGGAATCGGTTCCGATGTGATGAAGCCGATCGCCGCTCCGATTGTGGGGGGAATGATTACCTCAACCATCCATGTGCTGATTTTGGTGCCGGTCTTCTTCGTGCTGATGAAAGAACGAGCGCTGCGGCGCGGTGGCCTCTCTCGGAGTTCAAGTCAATGATTGTGAGACGAGCAGTACAACTTCAACAAAACCAAAAGGGGAATACAAATGAAGATAAGACGAACAGTCGTGAACACCCTTGCGTTTCTCACATTTTCCACGATGCTCATGGCGGCTCAAATGCAAATGCCGGCGAGCACACCTGTGACGAGCAAGCCAGCTCAGGCTTCTATGACGCCTGAAACGCTGACCGGAACCGTCAGTGACTCCATGTGTGGCGCTCACCACATGGAAACGGACAAGAGCGAGTCTGAGTGCACCAGAGAGTGCGTGAAGAAAGGCACGAAGTACGCCCTGGTCGTCGGGAAGAAGGTTTACACGCTTGATGGTCACGAGGCTGAACTGGACAAGCTCGCTGGTGCGAGGGCAACGGTGAAGGGCAGCGTAATGGGGGAGATGGTGATGGTTGAATCTGTTGCCGCTGCGAAGAAGTCAGCGAAGTAACCGAATGGGAGCAAACAAACCGCCTGATTGGCTCAGATCGCCTCGGAATTGTTTCCCCACCCTTTTCATCTGGCTTCGGCGCAAGCGTGGAATGCGGTGCTACGAGAGCGGTGATGGTCGTGTATCTGCACGAGTCGCTTGAGAAGCGCGTCGCCTCAGGTCGCCCGCTTACAAAAGCCGACATTCATGAGGCCGCCATTGAGGGTGCTGTGCATCGCCTCCGGCCAAAACTGATGACGGTCTGTGCTGTTCTTGCCAGCTTGATACCGATCCTGTGGGCAAGTGGTATCGGTTCCGACGTGATGAAGCCGATTGCTGCTCCTATGGTCGGCGGAATGATTACGTCAACGATTCACGTCCTGATTCTGGTTCCGGTTTTCTTCGTGCTGATGAAGGAACGGTCTCTCCGGCGTGGTACGTTACAGCCGGGGCCGGTGGAGTAACGGAGGTAAGGAACCGATGACTCGGCAACTTCGGGAAGGACTGATGGCGGAACAGTTCGATCAGGAGAGCAAAGAACATGCAGGAACTCGAAGTTTATTCCATGATTGGCGCGGAAGGTTTCACACGATTGGTCGCCGCCTTCTATCGACAAGTTCCGCAAGATGACCTTCTGGGGCCGATGTACCCGGCGAGGGATCTTCCAGGTGCCGAGCAGCGCCTCCGAGATTTCCTGATCGGCCGATTCGGAGGGCCGCAGACTTACATCGAACAAAGAGGCCATCCCCGCCTCCGCGCGCGGCATTCTCCGTTTCTTATAAATCAGGCTGCCCGTGACCGATGGATGCGCTTGATGAATAGTGCTCTTGGGGAAGCTGCGCTACCGGCAGAGGCCGAGCAAGTCCCTCGGACATTCTTCGACGGAATGTCGAGCTTTATGATCAATCGGGTAGAGCCTTGAGTCGACTGCTGCAGAGCGACGCGCCCGACTGCCTAGGCACAGAGGGATTTGTTGAAACAATCTTCGTAGGTTGATTCGAAGGATTTCTTTCATTCCACGCCATAGACATTGCGTCTATTTTTCCTCTAGTCGGTGATACCAGTGATACCGAAAAGAGCGGAGGAATTGAGGGATGACGTTGCCGCAGCTATTGAAAGGGCTCTCTGAGGTCAGATAACTGTCGAGGGCGCAACGTGTTACCCTTCGGACCGATGAGCAAATATGAGAAGAGGCAGCAGATGATTGCCTACGTTGCTCCCTATGTGTCGCTTTTCCCGACGAAATTCGCTCTCGTATTTGGGACCAGGCACGGAGTACTCAAGTTCGCGGAGGAGATCCTCTTCCTATATCGGCAGGGCTACTTTACAAATGTGATCATATCGGGTGGCGTAACCGATCAGAGTGACGACTCTGAAGCCTCAATTCTTGCCCATGCGCTCCTTTCCCACGGCATTCCGGAACACATGATGCTCATCGAAGATAAGGCCACGAACACGGGCCAAAATGTCACCTTCACTCGGGAAAAAGTGAAAGAGTTCGGCGTCACGGACCTGCTTCTAATCGGGAAGATCAGTTCGATGCGACGCTACATAATGACTGTCCGAAAACAATGGCCTGAGATCAGAAGAATCTGTTGCCATGGAGTCAACTACTTTTCATGTCCCGTAGATCAGTGGTGGAAGGATCGAGAATTCAGGACAAGAGTAATGTCTGAATGTAGGAAAATTCCCTTTTACGTCGAGAAGGGTTTCATTTCTGACGTACCCATAATCAATGGCATCGTTATGTGAACCAAATTACAGGTATGCTCCGACTCGAAATTTGGGGAGAAAATGCCTCAACGCAAACTACCCGTATCTGTCAAGGGCATTGTCTTTAGGAAGAAGAACGCCAAGTCAGAGGTTCTCCTCTTGCGAAATGAAAGGCAGGAATGGGAATTGCCCGGTGGCAGGATAGAGGTCAACGAGACTCCGGAGGCCTGCCTTATGCGGGAATTCAAAGAAGAAACCGGACTTCAGGTGGCCATCGGGCCTTGTGTTGGTAGCGGAGTGCTGGCGATCGCACCCCCTCATGTGCCCTGTGCCACCGACGTTTGGATCTGGGCCTACGGTTGCCACCTCCAAGGAATTGCGATCCCTGCTGACCAGGGCATAGCCATTAGCAGCGAGCACAAAGGATGGAGCTGGATTCCTGTTGCTGAACTAGACGGGATGGCAGATGTGCCCGATATCTACAAGGTTTGCATCGTTACTTGGGCCGAGCGCGTTTTGTGCTAGAACCAATCTCATAAATATCTGAGCGCTGGAAAGGGTGCATTCTAAAGGTGGCCTGTGGGACTCCACTGGACGATGGCGGGACGTTGGGAGTTGATCGGCGATTCTCGCCGGTTGTGCAGAAGCACGACGATGCCTGTTTCGCTGTGAGGATTGTCATGAAGCCTTTGCTCTTTGCTTTCTGTGTTGTGTTTGCGTTTGGCGGTGTGAGCGCGCGGGAGGCTACTTGGCAGCCATCGCCCGGGCATACGCAAATGCCGATATGGCCTGGGGTAGTGCCTGATGCGCAGCCCGTCGCGGGGCCGGAGGTCGCTAAGACGACGGGGAAGGAGTTCCTGGTTGCCAACAGGCCGGCGGTGGGGGTGAGCCCCGTGTCGCGGCCGACGATGACGGTCTATTCGCCAACGGGAAAGAATACGGGCGCTGCGGTGGTGGTATTTCCCGGCGGCGGCTATGAGGACCTGGCCATCGATCTGGAAGGGACGGAGGTCTGTGACTGGCTAACGCCCAAGGGGATCACTTGTGTGCTGTTGAAGTACCGCGTACCGGGTGAGGAAAGGTATCGGAAATCGGCACCCTACCCGAAATCGGGGCCGTATCCGGAATCGCCGATGGCACTGGAAGACGCGCAAAGGACGGTGGGGCTGGTGCGTTTTCACGCGGCGGAGTGGCACATCGATCAGCACAAGATTGGAGTGCTCGGGTTTTCGTCAGGCGGGCATCTGGTGGCAGCGATGAGCACGCATTTTGAGAAGCGTTTGTATTCGGCGGTGGATGGCGCCGACAAAGAAAGCTGCCGCCCGGATTTTGCGGTGGCTATTTATCCGGGGCATCTGTCGCTTTCCGCGGCGGAATGGGATGCTGACCAAGGCTCCAAAAAGTTTGCGATTCGAAAGCCGGCGCATGAGACGGCGGCCGACGAAGAATTGGGATTGAATCCCGATATTCCCGTCACGCGCCAGACGCCGCCTACGTTCTTGCTGCAGGCGGAGGATGACCACGTGGACAACGTAAACGACTCGCTGGCGTACTACATTGCGCTGAAGAAGGCAGGGGTTACCGTGGAGATGCATTTGTACGCGCAGGGCGGGCATGCGTTTGGGCTGCGGCGCACGAAATTGCCGATAACCGGATGGCCTCAGTTGGCGGAGACGTGGCTGAGGACGATTGGGATGATTTCGGAGTAGGTAAGCGAAACAAACAAGTGGCAGATCCAGGGGAGGCGCTAGCAACATCCGCAGGATTTGCCGCGGACTGTCTCTCGGGGCGTGATCAATAGGGCGGCGATCATGGCAGCGATCCTCGCCAGTCTGCATATGCAGACAGCAGATGATTTGTTTGGTGAACCCCAGGGAAGACCGCGCAGTGACAAGTTGATTCCTGCTTCAATTCAATGGGCTGAAAAGATCATGGAGAAGATTGACAACGTGTTTCGGTCATCCGATCTGCCATAATCTCACAAAGTTTGGGAGCAACATGATTATGGGTGATAGCCGAGGCTTGACGTTACACGCGCTGTTGTGAGGACGAAGCGGAACCGTCGGACTCGGCCGATCCTCAATTTCCGGTTAGCCCGTCACTCGGGGGAATCTTTCCGCCAAAATACTCTCTCCTTGACTATCTAGGTGAGTTTTGTTAAATCTCTCCTAGACAAACAAGGAGAGGTCGTGGGCAAACAAATTGATTTGCTGCAGGGCACGCTGGACATGCTTATTCTCAAAGCCGTCTCGCTTGGCCCATTGCATGGTTACGGGGTTCTGCTGCGCATTCAGCAGATCTCTGGCGAACAGCTGGAGATCCAGCAGGGCTCGTTATATCCAGCGCTCTATCGGCTGGAACATCAGGGTTGGATCGCC
>Ga0182018_10003485_pt1 | contig 14119 bp, 10 predicted proteins | sample 812P2MmetaG_FD_120490 | JGI IMG/M metagenome (GOLD analysis project Ga0182018, IMG submission 120490) | Permafrost microbial communities from Stordalen Mire, Sweden - 812P2M metaG | ecosystem: Environmental > Terrestrial > Soil > Wetlands > Permafrost | place: Sweden: Stordalen | collected...
AGCGGCAGAAGCAGCGCACCGGAAAGCAGAGGACGAGGCCAACCGCGCTCGCTATCTGGACCAATTGGAGAAGCGCGAAGAAGCGACTTGGAACCAGATTGCAGCGCACATCCAGAATCGACAGCCCGATGAATATGACAAGGCGATCACTCTTCTGATTGACCTGCGAGATATTGCGGTCCGGCAAGGCCAGGTGACTGCATTCCAGTCTGCCGTGGGGGAACTCCGCCAAGAGCACGCCGCCAAGGAAAGTCTTCTGCGCCGGTTGACTAAGGCAAAGCTGTAACGACCGGGGGGGGCGATGAAGGAACCGGATTGGAAGATACAGGCTCGATCTGGGAAGTATATTCACTTGACACAAATAAGGCTATGAGTGACCATCGTACCGGTGACAGGGCAGCAGGGGCAGAGCAAACTCGTGGTGTGTCTACTCGTGAGGCGCGGTGCGAACATTGCCCGGGAAGAACTCCGCTAAGACCAGACCCAGAAAATTTGGAGCGTGCCAAGGAAGGCATTTTCGAGCCGCCCCTCGACGAAGGAATCCGCGAAATTGTCCTTACGTTGCTGGCGAATGGAGTGGAAACCTTCGAGTCTTGCGAGGGCGGTCGTGGACACAGCTTCCCAGAACCAACGGTTCGATTTGAAGGATCGTCATCGGAAGGATTGCGAGCGCTCTCTGTAGCATTGGAAAACGGTTTGCCAGTCGCGGAACTGCGCAGATCGTGGGGCGTAGTGGATGGACTGATTCACGGGCCTTGGTGGGTGATGACTTTTCACCCACCAAGGAACTCCCCGCAATGGGCCGACAGAGATACGTCAGCCCGCAACCGGCGCGATGACTAGCGCCCTTGCTCGTTCCGTTCTTGGCAATCGTGGCACAACCGATAGCCACCAGTTCCCATACGCCTCTCGCTGGCCGGTATGTCACGTCCCGGCGGGCACGCGCTGTTGTTGTGATAGACCCGGTTGTGTGTTGGTTTGTTCGCTTCGTTGACTGAATAAAATGCAGGTACTTGTGGCATTTGGTCGCCCCTCCTTGGGGGCCAATTTGACGAACTGCGCTACAATGGCGGAGGGCGGGGGGATCGGACCCCGTTCCAGTAAAGGAACTGCCGCTTATAAGGCGGCTCCTAGCAGCCAGCTAGTCGCCCTCCGGTCGGGCAAAACTGATACTCACCACGGCCCTTGCCAGTGCTTCCCTCACAAGAATCCTGGTCGGGGCCTTCGTGTTATCGCCCAACTCCACGGTGATGCTGTGATGGAGAAGGGCTAATACTCTTCGGGTCATGATTGCATTACGTATTGGTTTTGACAGCACGAGAAAAATTTGCCTTAGCGATTTCATCGTCATCTTCTAGGACAGGAACGCCCTCTTCCTTCTGTCGTTTCTTTTGCGGATACCACTCTGCCAAACCCCACGCTTTTCCAGCAACGCGCTCAAATTTGTTACCACGCTTGAGCGCCGTATAAAGGATTGTCACTGCATTTTTCCCGGTAGCCATGCCGCTCTTTTTGAATGCTTCGAGAATTTCGTTTGTAGTCAGCGGATGGCCGGAGTTCATACGTAACAGTTTCTCCGCAGCAGCGGCTTGACTCATGTTGTGGAAGAATCCCACTGGAATATTGTCGATTGAAACAGTGACCCGCGGAGAAGTGTCCGGGTTAGCAATGTCGCTATCTTTTTGTGCCGGGATGATGCCAAGCCTTTTCTCAAGTGCCTTAATGACTAGGTTGAGTTCGTCCCGTTCTCGCCTGAAATCTTCCAGCAGTTGCAAGGCATTGTTTGTGTTATCAGCCATTTGGGATCCCCTGCCTTAAATACTAATCACATGAGTAATCACAGTCAAGAAAAAGAATCAGTGATTGTCGTATAGGCAATCACAACCAACTGGTTGGTTAATCGTAACCGCCTACGTTACCTCGGTGATTCTTGGCTAAGTCTTTTAGATTGACAAGCTTACGATTGTTTATGCTATGCTCTACCCATGATGATGGAGGGCAACAATATGGCGGATCGCGTCCCGTTTGTTCAACTACGTGTGCTTGGCGAGTTTGACGAGAAATACAAAACGTTCGTTGCTTACTGCCTAGAAACAGGAAGCGTGGTGACTGCCGACGATCCTAAAAGTCTGAGGGAAGAAATGAAAGAATTGCTGGAGGATGAGCTATCATCCGCTTTCGAGACAAAGAATCTTACGAATTTATTCTCGTCACCAGCGCCGTTTGACAAATGGATAAAATGGCAAGAGATAAGTGAAAAGAAAAAGCCGGATATTATCGAGTTATTCTTTGAAAAGCCAGTTAGGAAGGGACAGCAGGGGGTGACTACTGAAGTCAAATTGGCACAGGCCGCAGCCGCTTGAGCCGGGTGATCCGATCCCGGAGATGGAAGTGATCGATTTCCAAAAGTTGATGAAAGACCACTTCAAAATTCTTTCGGACCGCGTTCCAAGTGCGCCAAAATATGTACGATTTATCGGTCCGCCGTATGATCCGGCAGACCCATCGTGTAAGTCGGCAGACGGGCAGACCTCTGGATTTGGCTTTACGTCGATTAAGGGACCAATCATATTGCGTATTCTAAGGAAGTTTGACATAGCCGAAGAGGCATTTGTGGAAGCCTATAATGCTTCTCCAGACTCAGGTTTATCGCTTGTGCAGGGAACGTGAAGGCAGATAAGGGCCAGTTCGATGAAGTTCTCCGCCGGATGCTGCAAAAGCCTCCGCAGAAAACCTCGGAAATAAAGGGCCGGAAAAAGGCTCAGCGCAAGGCTAAGCCTTCGGGCCAGAAGTGAGTTCTGCAAACCGCAGAGGCTTCACACCGCAGAGCCGCTGCACGGTCTGTATGAACACGTCAGATTCCTGCCGCCGATTAAAACGATACTCGAATTCCGCAAGATAGCGGTGAAGGTGCTTTCCCGACAGCTTGTGGAACTGTCCTATCACGCCACGCTTAAGCAGAGAGAATGCCGACTCAATCGTGTTCGTGGTCACGTCCCCGCGCACGTACTCGCCGATTATGTGATTGATCCGTTCGTGCCGATCAGTGAATTCAGGCGCGAGAACCGTGGGATATGCGCCGTGGTGGTCGGTCATCACGCGCTCTACGTCGGGCGATAGAGTGGCCTTCACGAATCCGCTGATCGTCTCTACTTTCGTGTCGGGGACGTGCCGCAAGCGCAACTTCCCGCCACGTTGCACCGCACCCATTACGACTCTCTTTTGCGCCTTCGCGACCTTGGCCCCTTTGCCGCGCACTCTGCCGCCTACATACGTTTCGTCAATTTCGACGATTCCGCCTAGCAGTTCGGGATTGCCTTCTTTCATGCACTCGCGGATGCGGTGATTCAAGTACCACGCCGTTTTATAGCCGCCAATGCCAAGGTCGCGCTGCAACTGCTTCGCGCTGATCCCTTTTTTCGCATTCAGGATTAGGCCGATAGCGTGAAACCAAACTATGAGCGGAAGGTGCGAGTCCGCGAATAGCGTGCCAGCGGTTGGCGAGAACTGCTGGTGGCAATCCTTGTTGAGGCAGAGATAGAACCAGGGCCGCTTGTTCTTTGACTCAGCCGCCCGGTTAACGCGCTTTACGTTCTTGTCGCCGCAAGTGGGGCACCGCACAACTCCATCGGGCCAGCGCATCTTTTCCACGTACTCAAGGCACTGTTCTTCAGTGGAGAACTTTATGAAGATTTCCCGGATGCTCATTGACTTGGGATTGATTCGTTCGCTCATGGACCTACTTTAGCGCCAATCCCCTATTTGTGTCAAGTGAATAAACTTCCGATCTGGTAGGCCCCCCTGTATCGCGCATACCCAGGGACCTGGCCCACCACGAGCCGGAATGAGTCCCGGGACCGTTCAGTTTCTATTCCGGATCAGACGAGCCTATAATCCGAAATAGACGAACCATCAATCCGAATTGGACGGAGCCTCCCCGGCATGGACGATACCAATCACGCGCTCTTTCCCCGCTTTTCCGCCGAACTGGTGGCGACCGCGCTCAAGGACACGCCGGTCGTTATGGTTACGGGGCCTCGCCAGTGCGGCAAGACCACACTGGTCCGCAACTTGGTCGCGGGTAATCGCGAATTCCTCACCATGGACGACGACACGGTGCTGGCTGCGGCACGCAGCGATCCGACTGGGCTGGTGCGCGCGCTCGATCGAACCACCATTGACGAGGTACAGCGAGTGCCCGACCTCCTCCGGGCTATCAAAAAGTCAGTAGATGATGATCGCCGAGCTGGCCGGTTTCTGTTGACGGGCTCCGCCAATATTCTCACTCTGCCTCAAGTCTCAGAGAGTCTAGCCGGCCGCATGGAGATCGTGGGCCTTCTGCCCCTCTCACGGGCTGAAATCCGAGGCAGAAAGCCGGGTTTCCTCAAAGCAGCGTTCGATAGCAAACTCGGCAAACCCGCGGAGTTGATGATCGGCAAAGACCTGGTACAAGCCGTACTGACTGGCGGCTACCCCGAAATGCTGCGGCGTGAAGATCCAAAGCGACGCCAAACATGGGCGCGGGATTACATAAGAGCCATCGTGCAGCGGGATGTCCGCGAAGTTGCCGACTTGGAAAAGCTTGATCACATGCCAAGGCTGCTGCAGGTTCTCGCCCACCACTCCGGCCAGCTCACCAATTTCACGCAGATGGGCGGCCAAGTTGGGTTTGACGACAAGACCACCAGAAAGTATGTCGCTATTCTGGAGCAGTTGTTTCTTGTCCGAAAGTTGGAACCGTGGTTTCAGAATCAATTGAAGCGGCTCGTAAAGACGCCCAAGCTGCATTTCCTGGATTCCGGACTACTCGGCGCGCTCTTGGGGGCTACCGCGGAACGGATCGCGAAAGACCGTTCAAGCTTCGGACCGCTGCTGGAGACATTTGTTTTCTCTGAGGTGTTGAAACAGGCGTCGTGGTTCGGTGAGAGCTGCGCTTTGTACCACTACCGGGACAAAGATCAGGACGAGGTTGATCTGGTGATCGAAACGGGGAGTGGTGCATTGGTTGGTATCGAAGTCAAGGCGAGCGCTACCGTGATTGCGGGTGACTTCAAAGGGCTCCGAAAGTTGGCGGACGCTTACGGCGATAACTTCAAGCTAGGAGTGGTTCTCTACGATGGCGGAAGTCCGGTCCATTTCGGCGACCGTCTTGTGGCTGCGCCAATGTCTTGCTTGTGGGCATGACTCGATTCTCGCGGTCTTCGGGTCGCAGTGGATGCAGGTGTTGCAATACGTCATTACATACCACGAAGTGATGACACATATCGATGTCGGTGACGACAACTCAACGCCGGAGCAAAACATCGTGCGCGCTGGATAGAGTCAAACTCTCACAGGCCTTTTGAGGCCCTGCGGATTTCGCCGCCGCCGATGCCGTGCGAGGCTTTAGTGTCCGGTTTGAGGTCTGGACCATCCCTTCACCCGTCTACGACTTCCCGGCTCAAGCCTTGGCTTGGTCGCCGATTATTTACCTGCGAAATGCTTGAGCACCACAGGCTGTTGTTTGGACGCTTGTAGGCGTGAATCTCGCCGCCAAAAGTGGTGCGTTGTTCCGCGTCTTCATTCCTTGTTAGTGGCGGGAGAACCTTAAATGTGTAACAGATGTGTAAGCCATGCTCACTACAGAATTTTGTCAGTAAACTTAGCTGTTTCAGTTGGATAGATTTAACATTGTTGGTTTATATGTTGGATTTTAGTCCGCTGCGTCTGCGTCTGCTTCAGAGGCATCTTATGCGGGGAGCTAGCACCAGCTAGTCGCTTATCCTTTGGGGTTTTGTGCTGGTGCCGGGAGGGGGGGTCGAACCCCCATGACCCGAAGGTCGGCGGATTTTGAGTCTCTCAAGAATGCCGTATGTATATGATAAATAAGCGAAATTGAGCGTAATGTCGAATATCCAAAAGTGACTGCCCATCAGCAATTTAGCTCAACTCTCCGTAATCAAGCCAAACTAATGTCTGTACCCGAAATTGTACCCACGATTCCGTTGATTGCCTCCGCCGTCCGCGCCTGAATATCCACCCGGAAATCAGTACGGTCTGTGTCCTTCCGTTTTGCCGGGCCAGGTGTCCGTGCGGAAAGGGTCTGCAGGCAAGCCCGCGCCGTTGAAGAGAGTAGCTGCCGGATTCGACTGCCATGCGTAGCGGACCTGCGTAGGGTTGGGCACGAACGAAGACGAGACCACAACGGTGTCTCCTTCGATGCGGGCGTCGGCCCAGACCCACTTGCGATCGTCTCCTGCGATCGAGAATTCTTCGAGCTTGTCTCCTTTTATAACGAGACCGCCGTCACTGTGCGCGAAGTGAAGTCGAATGGAACCGGGGAGGCGTTCCACGGATTCGACCCCGGGGCCGGAGTAGACGACGTTCTTGCCGTAGTATTTTGCCAGCGCGCAGAGGGCTAGGCGATCGCCGACCGGTTGCTTCTCTTTGGCGTGGATGTTGTCAGAGTCCCCGGTGTCGATGGTGACGGCCAGGCAGGTGTTGGCAACGGTGGCGGCGGTGATGGCCTGCGATTCCCGCGTCTCCGTCCAGTCGTCGCCGTCGACGGGAACCGGACTGCGTTTCGCGAATGCGGGCAGGCTGACGATGTAGAAGGGGAAGTCGCCCTGCGCGAAGAGCGCGCGCCAGTCGGCGATCATCGCAGGGAGGATTCTGCGGTATTGGTAACCGCGCGGTGAATTCTGTTCTCCCTGATACCAGATGGCGCCGGTGATCGAGAGCGGAGCGACGGGGGCAAGCATGCCCTCGTAAAGAACGATCGGCATGACGGGCCAGTTCTCGTAAGCGATTGGCAACGGCTGCGGCGGACGAGCATCGACGCTGATCTTTGCTTTCCACTCGCCGGCGAGAGGATTACTGCTCTGATCGCCGAGCGAGAGATGCAGATCCTCAGGCTTGGAGAGAAAACCACCATCGGGCTTGGTTTTGAGAACGCGAATGGCGATTACATTCTTGCCGGCCTTGAGAGCGTCGCTCACCGGATACACGCGTGGGTTCTCGACCCATGCACTGCCGCCCACGGATTTGCCGTTGACGTAGACCGTGTCCATGCGCTCAATCTCGCCGAGGTTGAGCACGGCGCGCCCAGCAGGAAGCGGGTCGGGGAGAGTGATCTCCCTGCGGAACCAGACAAGTGCCGGTGTATCGGGCACACCCAGTTCCACGAATCCACCGGGGACCGGAACTGATTTCCAGTTCGAGTCATCGAAATCGAGAGCGGCCCAGTTGTTCCTCTGACCAATATCGTACCGGTCGTACCAGTGCATGATGTAGTTGCCATATTCGGGCGCGTTTTCGGATTTCAGCTGGTCGAGCTCGGCGAGTGGGACATCGAAGTCATGGAGTGGACGAAGCGCGTCGGCGCTCGTCCACGCCTCGGCCGGAGTACCGCCCACCGAGTCCACGACAAGGCCGATGGGAATGTGCATCTCCTGCTCCACCTTTCGGGCGAAATAGTAGCCGACCGCCGACATCCAGCTCGCTGTTTCGGGAGAGACGACGCGCCAGTCGCCATCGATCACATCAACATGGTGGTAGGCGGGATGACCGCCGACGGTGAAGAAGCGAATGTCGGGGTAGTTGGCCGCCTTGATCTCCTCATCGGCATTGTTTGTGAACCGAAGAGGCAGCCCCATGTTGGATTGCCCGCCGCAGAGCCACACGTCGCCGACCAGGACATTGTGCAATTCAGCGTTTTGATGGCCGGTGATCTTCACGGTATAGGGTCCACCGGGCGCAGGCGGCTGAATCTTCACCTGCCACCGGCGATCGAGGCCGGCGGTGCCGGTTGCGGTGTTTTCGCCGATCTGTACTCGGACGGTATCGCCCGGGTCGGACCAGCCCCAGATGGTGTCGGGCTTGCCGCGCTGCAGGACCATGTTGTCGCCAAAGATGGGGCTGACGAATGGAAGTGGCTTGGCAACTGCAGCGGATGTCGCTTGACCAGGCGTGGGCTGCGCCCATGCGCCAGCACTCGCCGCAAGCGACGTCGCGGCCGCGAGAGCTGCGCAATAAATGTGTCTCGGAATCGATCTGGAACTCATGACTGCAAACCTCTTGCTATGGATGTGCGGGGTCCTGGCATTGGAAGTTGCGGGCTTCCTGGGTGTCACCGCTTCCGTTGTACTGCGCGTGCTTTGGATAGGCGCACAGCGGGCGGCTGCGGCCTGGGAATGCCGGACCGGTGGCGATAACAGAATCGGGCGCCGTTCCCTTCTCCACCCAGTCGACGACAGCGGAGAGCATGTCGAAGTGATCGAGAGCGGGCCCACCCCCACAATGTGCCATGCCCGGGACAAGGAACATCCGGCTCCACTCGGCAACCTTGTCTGCGCCCCCGTTGGTTGCGGCAAGGGATTTGTAATAGTCAAGCGTGTCAAGCGGCGAGAACCACGGGTCGCTGTCGCCGTGGAAGAAGATGAGCTTGCCCCCACCAAGGGAGAAAGTTGTGAGATCGGTGGAGGCGGGCTCGACGAGTGGATCGGAGGCATGGAGCGCGAACTGGTCTACGTCGATTTCCGTGGCGCTGGTGTAGGGGCCGAAGATGCCGCTTGGTCCCATGGCCAGCAATCCTGAGACAAAACCCTTCATCGCAATGCCCCCGTCATAAAGGAAGCCGGGATAGACCTGGGTGCCGTAAGCGTTTTTCGGTCCGGCGAAGGCTTTCTTGATGGCGCCGATTTTTTCAGACGCGATGCAGGCATCGGTTTGGCCGGGTTTGCAAGCCAGGACTGCGGGATCGAAGTCGCAGCTAAGGGGGTCGGAGATCATGCCGTCGACTACGCCATCTTTTGCGTCGCATCGTTTCATAAGTGCGTCCATGAAGAGCGTGCGATCGCTGTCGGTGAGAAATTTTTCGATCTCGGGCTTGCCGGAGGCGTCTTTGGGCGCGGCCTGGTTATACGCAATAGGGATCCATTGGCCGATGGCTAGATTGGAAAGGCCTGTGCGCATGGCCGGGTCGCCCGAAACAATGCCGTTGAAGGCAGTGGGATAACGCTGGGAAAGAATCATGCCTTCGCGCCCGCCAGTGGAGCAGCCGACGAAATAGAAGTACGCCGCGGGTTTGGTGTAATAGGCTGCGATGATCTGTTTCGCCACTTCTGCGACTTCAGCGTTGGCGAGAAAAGCGAAGTCGAGATAGGCCTGCTGGTCTCGCATGAAAGAAAAGTCGAAGGCGCCTGTTTTTGCTTTGTGTCCGGTATCGGTGCTGGCCACGGCGAATCCGCGAGAGAGTGCGGGCTTGTCGCCGGCGTAGTTCGCACCCGCTGGATAGGCAATGATGCCATTGCCTCCTCCGCCGCCCTGCATCATGAAGTCGCGGTTCCATGCAGTAGTTTCGGGCAGTGCAAGAGCGAAGCCGATGCCGAATTCCTGTCCGTCTGTGCCCTTGCGGCGATTGATAATTCCATCGACTCGGCAGTGCGCGGGCAACGGGCCGATACCCTGAGCGCCGGGGTACGGCGGTGGGATCGTAGTTCCGGCGGGAACGAGCGCAGCCTTGGTGATTTCGACACCGTCGATCTTGAGGCCCGCGAGCGCAGTGCACGGATTGGCCGATTGCGACTGGGCAGCCAGAGGCGCAATCAGCACAGCCACCAGCAGAAGCGAGAGTTTGCAATGTGTCATGATCAGCCTTCTTTCGCGAAGCAGATGCGAGCGCGGCGCGGAACCTTCTCTGCGAAGTCCGGCGCAGGCGCAGATTACCTGATGGTTGCCTTTACTTCCTTGCCTTCGTAGCGGACTTCCGCGTTCGCCGAGCCTGTCACCTCAGCGCCCACGCCGTGTCCGTCCGCAACCAGGACGACGCGGAATTTGCGGCTTTCGGCTATTCCCGGAAATGAGCCTTCCCGCGCGCCGATCACAAGTAACGAGTTGCGATCGTTCCAGAAAAATCGGATTATGGAGTGCTCGCCTTTCTCGTACTCGTAGCCGTGTCGCCCCCATCTTCATAAAGATCGAATTTGCCATCGGCTCCGCGATAGATGCGGATTTCGATGGGCCCAGCAGGATCCTGCGCGGCGTACTCGATTTGCGGGCCCATCGGGACGATGGAACCCGCACGCACGAAAAGAGGTAATCGTTCGAGGGGCGCATCCGCTTCGATGTCTTGGCCGCCCATGAGCGATTTGCCGGTCCAGAAGTCGTACCACGCAGTGGCTGCCGGCAGATAGACACTGCGTTTGGTTGTCTCGGCCTTCAACACGGGATTGACGAGGATGGCCGGGCCGAACATGAACTCGTCGCCGAGATTCCAAGTCTTGGGGTCGGTGCGCCAATCCATCACGAGCGGCCGTTGGATCGTGTAGTCCTCGCTCGTAACTTTCCAGGCCAGCGAATAGATATACGGCATCAGGCGATAGCGGAGCTTGTCGTAGCTCACCAGGATAGGCTCGACCTTGTCGAAGCTCCATACCTCGTTATGCGGCCTGTGGCCGTGGGTGCGGAAGATCGGGCAGAACGTGCCGTACTCAAACCAGCGCGCGTAAAGCTCCTGAAACGCGGGATCGGCGAGAGGGTCGTCGTGCGGCGGCCAATATCCGCCAATGTCAGTGGTCCAGTATGGAGCCCCGGACAGGGCGAAATTGAGACCGGCGGGAACCTGGTGGCTCAAGCCCCAGTAGGTGCCGTAGACGTCTCCCGACCAGACAGTGGCGCCAACGCGCTGCTGGCCCAGGAACGCCGACCGCGTAAGCAGAAAGACACGCTTACCCTGGTTTTGGGCTTTCCAATGATTCTGCACGCCAAGGGTATGTTCGAACGGGAAGACGTTGGTGAATTCAGCGCCATTGCCGATCGCGAGTTGACGGCTGCTTAGGATGGCGTCGCCCATGTGCGGCCAGTATTCTTCGGGCTCGGCGCTATCAAGCCAGAAGGCATCCCATCCCTGTGCCAGCAGCTTGCCTGGCAGATGCTCCCAGTAGATGTCGCGCGCCTCGGGGTTGGTAGCGTCGTAAACGTGCGCGCCAGACACAAGGTCGTGCTTTGAATCCAGAATCTTGTACGTTTCGGATTCGGGATCGAGCAGACCCCATACGGAGATCATGGCGTGTACGTTTTCTTTGTGAAGCGCGTCGAGATCTTGCGCAACGTCGTGGTAGTTGGAATTGAAGATTGGGTCGCCCTCGGTCTTCCACCAGAACCAATCCTGCACAATAGCGTCGAGCGGGATATGCTCCTCGCGATAGCGTTGCGCGATCCCGCGAATCTCGTCGAGGGAAACGTAGCGATCCTTCGATTGAAAGAAGCCGTATGCCCACTTCGGCAGCATGGGCGTATGGCCGGTCATGGTGCGGTACTCATGGAGAATGGTGTCGATCTCCGCGCCGTAGAGAAAGTAGTAGTCAATTGACTTGCCGGCCATGGAAGTCAGCTTCAAATCGAGCGGGAAGCGATTGTCGAAGTAGGTGAGCGCCGCCGTGTTCCACAACAACCCGTAGCCCTTGCTCGAAATCAGCAGTGGGATCGCGACATCGGTGTTGTTTTGACCCAACTCCACCGTGGCTCCGCGATAATTGAACATCCCACTCTGGTGCTGACCCAGTCCGTAGAGAGCCTCTGTAATCGTTGGAGAAAAGCGGTCCGTGACACGGTAGGTGTGATCGCCATTGAGCTCGACCGGCTCATAGGTGCGCGGGATGCTGTTGCCTTCGTTCAGCAGCGATTCTCCGCCAGCGGTCCGGAAAGTGAGATTGCCGCGCTCGATATGGACGGTGACCTCAAGCTTCGGAGTTTTTAGGGTGGCCACCTTCGCGTCTTGTGTGAAGGTGAACGGCGCTCCGGGGCAGGATTGCTGCGCGTCGAGCATCCACGGGCGCGGCGAAGCGGGAGTGGAAGGTTCAGGTGTGGCGACAACATGAATCACCGAGTCGGTACATACGGTGACCTCAAGGACTTCGTTACCCGCAGTGGCGCGGATGCCATGGCTAGTTTGATCGACTTGCGCAGGCGGAGGACCGGCCGCCTTCTGGCCGGGCATTTGTGCCGCGAGCATTGGCGCCCCCGCAAGGAAGAGAAACAGGGCCGGTATAGAAGTACGATCCAGACTGAGACTTTCCTTTTTTCGGAGCATATTGAATCTCGACTTTCCGTTCGACGGCATCTTGCTTGGGTCAGATCCCTAACGGCATTCTGGCGTGAAGCAGAGATTCTTGCTGAAGAACGGCATCACATGGTTCTGGAATCGATCCGCAACCGCGCTGGTGTGCGTGCCGGAGTAGATTTCAAAACTGTTTGCGATGCCGTAGTTATCGAAAATCGCGTGCAGCTTGGTAGCATCGAATCGCAGTCCATCCTGATCGCCGACGTCCATAGCGATGGCGCGGTACTGCTTCAGATTGCCGATATATTGATCGACAAACGACAACGGTGAGTTGGCAGTGAATTTCGCCACAATCTCCGGCACCGGAACTCCGTCCTTGGTTGGCAGGTCGAAGTAGAGCGGAGGGTTCTTAGGATCGGGCGCCCATGCCGCTGCCGTTGCATACTGGGCAGCAGCGAAACCAGGCGACTGTGCGGCCAGGTCGGCTGGGGACTTGGCAGCCGCAACCTTCTTCTCACTGGCGATCGCCCGCTCCTTCACCTGATCGGGAGGGCCGAATCCGCCGGCCATCGGGGACATGCAGCAGGGACTCATGATGTAGAGAGCGCCGAAGACGTCAGGGTGCTTCATGCCGATGCGTGACGCACCGTAGCCTCCCATGGAATGGCCGACAAGGCCGCGGCTCCGGCGACTCGGAATGGTGCGGTAGTGCGCGTCCATGTATGCCACGACATCACGAGCGATGTAGTTCTCAAAGTCGCCGGTAGTCGCAGAACTTGAATACATCGAGCCGTTGTAGACGGTCTTGGAATCGGTAAGGACGACGATCATCTCCTGTGACCCCTTCGCGAATGCCCCTTCAACGGTCTGCGGGACGTGAATCTCGTGCGACCATTGTTCGGCGCCAATCGAATAGCCATGCAGCGCATAGACCACCGGATAATGGCGCTCCTTATCCTTCTCATAGCTCGGTGGCAGGAAGACGATTGCGTCTCGATCGACAGCGTCGCCTTCGAGATTGCCTTCAAGAGCCGCGCCGTGAATCTTGATGTGCTCGACCTTGACAGGCATTGCGCCGGAGACAACTTCGGGAACGATCGTCTGCACCTGGGCCGCGAGAATCGATCCCGACACGACCGCCAAAGTGATTGCGCACGCAATGAATTGCTTCTGTAGTTTCATCTGTACCCTCTCTTACAAACCCAGTTACTTGACCGGGTAGGAATAAATGTTCACGCTGAACGGGCGCACGGTAACGGTTTCGGGCAGAGCGCCAAGCGTCTGTTCTTCAATCTGGACTTCCGGCTTCTTGTCCACCTGCACCCTTGCATCTATAGAATCCGGAGCCATGCGCCATAGCTTGCCCGCATCGCCGAGCTTCGATCCATTGATCCTTATTTTGATGCTCTGTTCGGAGTCGGATGGATTGAGCACGGCGATGGCCAGAGTCTTGCGATCCTCGCTCAAAGCGGCGCTGACATCGAGCGGATAGGTGTCACTGCCGGGATTGACTGCAGGCTGGTCGCCACCGGCCGCGAAAGTCGGCTTCGGCTGCGGTGAGTCTCCCGTCACCTCGACCGGGATGACACCAAAGTGATCGCGGTACATCTTGAACAGCATTCCGGTGGGGTTGAGGATGGCCTCGGTGCGGTTGGAACTTATGGTTGCAGTTGCGAAGGTCAAGGCACCCATTTGGAATACGTCGGAGTGGCGAAACATCTCGTGGAACGCCCATGCGTAAGCAGGGACGGTCTTGTAGGAGTTTGGTCCGCCGCCGAAATAAGCCCACTCGTCGATGGCGATGGGGACCGGTTTGGCGCGCAGGGCCGGTATTAGCTTCAGGTATTCCTGGTAGTGCTCATACTTCGCGCGGACTTGCACGGCTGGCGCGCGCTGCCATTCAATGAACGACAAAGGTGGATCGATAGGCACCTTCTTCTGCAGCTTCATATCAGTGTGCTGCGTGCCCGATGCGTAGTAGTGCTCGCTGATCATGTCAATGTTGTCGAGGCAGTTGAGGATCATCTGGCCGGTCCAGTCCGCTGTCGATAGATAGTCGGGGACATATTGGCCGTTGAT
>Ga0182018_10003486_pt1 | contig 14118 bp, 21 predicted proteins | sample 812P2MmetaG_FD_120490 | JGI IMG/M metagenome (GOLD analysis project Ga0182018, IMG submission 120490) | Permafrost microbial communities from Stordalen Mire, Sweden - 812P2M metaG | ecosystem: Environmental > Terrestrial > Soil > Wetlands > Permafrost | place: Sweden: Stordalen | collected...
ACCGGCTTCTCGTCCGGGGAAGAGAAAACGACAGCCAGAACTACCACCAACAAAACCACGACAACCAGGGCGATGAGGAACTCCTTCACCAGGTCGTAGGGGTAGTACCTCCCGTGCCACTCCTCTACGTCGCGGTCCGGGTTGAAATGGCGGCCATGCCGATGGTTGGCGGTCTCGGCGGAGGAGGTCATCGCTGTTCCACAGGTGCTGCGGTTTCCCGTAGGCCGGTTGGCTCCTCTTCCCTGACCACTCGGTCCGGGGGTGCGAACGGCGGGACCACTCCGCGTCGGCGGACGAGGAGGACGTGCACCCCCACCAGCATGACGACGACCAGAGGGAGGAGCATGATGTGCCACATCAGCATCTGGCCGAAGTTGGTGACGTTGAAGATGGCTCCGGCGCCCGTCGAGTTGATGCCGTCCTTGGCTTGGGTGCTGATCCATTGGGAGTCGAAGTTCTGCTGAGACAGATAGCCGGTGAATGCAGCGCCAACTGACACCACGAAGGACACCACACCGGTGATCCATGTGGCACGCCGGCGACCTCGCCAAGCGGCCATGAAGAACTTGCCCCACAGGTGGACGATCATGGTGAAGAAGAACACCTCGACGCTCCACAAGTGCAGAGAATTCACGAAGAGGCCCTCGGAAGAGACGTGCCACCAGGTCGGTCCGAAGACGGCCAGCACCGTCCCGGTGACGATCACCACGGCCAAGGAGGCCAAGGTCAGAACGCCGAACACATAGATCCAGGAGGCGACGTAGGCCGGCTGTCGGTCTGGCATGAGGCGTTCGGGGGGAAGGGCCTCCACGGCCGCATGACGAAGCTTGGCCGTCCACTGGTCAGCGTCTTCGGGCAGGTCGGCGACGACATCGGCCGATGTATCGGAGTCCAGATCGGTGCGAAGGGTCATCGGTCGCCATCCCCATGTCGCCGATAGGGGATCAGGATCGCGGCGATGAAGACGAGCACCATCACGCCGATAAGGACCAGGTTTGCCACTGATATCTGGATGATCCCCCAATGGATGTAGTGGCCGGGTCCGTTCATATTGATCAGGCTGGCGAATGACGCTCCCATCGTGGCTCCAATCACTGAATTGCTTTTGATCGCCGAATTTGAGTGCGTCGGCCTCGAAGTCTCATAACGAGAACGCGCCTTGACCTACGGTCCAGATGTGGAATCTCCGGGCAAGGGGCATTCACATCCAAACTCCCAGCACCGGGTTTCTCGAGGCCGTCAGACGACAGGATCGCTCCGACAGCTTGAGGGCGCCATATTTCGGTTATGAACCGGGGCGGACCTCGGCGGTGAGCACCTACCTGCGCACCAGACTGTCCTCTGGGCAGGGAGAACCGAACAGACGCGACAAGAGGAGACGTTCGACAGACGGCGGTGCGAGGAGAAAGGCTCAGCATCAGAGCGATGAGTCCGGCACGAGGTCTACGCCTCCTGTGGCGGTGAGCAGCCCACCCACTGGACCCTCGCTTTAGAAGGTGCCACGACCTTACTCCATCGCGCCCAAGCGAGCCGTCCCTGTGCGTGCGGTCGTAGAAGAGCATTGGCCACACTCATCAGAATTCTTAACGAAGCGACTTCATCGTGAACGCCGACCCTAAGTGGGTGCTCAATCTTCGTTGCCGCTACACCGGGTTCGTCAGCAGTAGCCTTGATCAATGAAGCGACGCGACTCAGAGAACGGATCCGTTCGACACCAACGCCGAATCCTGCATCGGACAGAACAGCTTCCAGTGTTGAGTCGGATTCTCTACAAGGTCGAGCACTACAGTGCCCTTTCCTGCCGTGGCGCTGGCCATCAGTCTTGGAGTGATCGTCCTTGTTGTAGTCATTTCAGCTCTTCGATTTCCGACTCGCTGGGTAGCGGCATTCGAGGTGTCCGTATCAGCCATCACGGTCGTGATGGTCTTTTCGATCCTCCGTACGCAAGGAAGAGAGCAGGCGGCAACCCAACGCAAGCTTGACGAGTTGATTCACGCCCTCCTGGTGCTGACGAATCGCTCATGATGCTGGAAGAGGCATCTGGCGAGGACATGCTCGAGGTCGAGGATGAACGACGAACTGTCAAGTCGCTGTCACCGGACACATACGATGAATGAAGCGCTGTCCCGTCGCTAAGGTGATCTTGGCTCGGTATGGAGGCTCCTGCCCGAGCCATGGGACGGATCAAGTGCCTACTGGCGATCATCCACGTGAACGATGGTTAATCGCGGCGATGCCACTCCTGGAGTCGCTCCGATTATGGGCATAGCTGCCGGCAAGCGAACGCCGGTCGATAATGCGCCCCGTCCCGGTGTGATTGGGGGCAGGCCGCAGACCATACAGCGGACAGGTCGACAAGCCTCCTTGCCAGAGGGGTAGTGTCCGAGATGCCACGTCCCAGGCGGACGAGCAGACGCAACCGCGCGTCGATCAGGAGGAAGGACGGAGCACAATGGCGTTAGGTATTTATTTCGTACACGAGGGCTTCACGCCGGAGAAGTACAGCAGTGCAATCAAGAAGCTGGAAGCTGCCGGTGCAGGCAAGCCGAAGGGCCGTACTTATCACTGCGCGCTCGAATCGAACGGTGCGATCCAGGTCTTCGACACCTGGGAATCCCAGGCGGACTTTGACGCATTCGGCGCAACCCTGATGCCGATCCTCACCGAGTTGGGTGTCGGACTGAAGGAGCCAATGGTCGCCACTGTCCACAACGTGATAACCGGCTGAATCTTCGGAGCTGACCGGTCAGGCGGCGGGTTCATTAGCGCTTGGCGGTCGGCTCATACCCCAACGGCAGGCGCGCCGACCGTGGCCTTGGTGTGTGTCGCGCTGGTCCTCACTGGGGCGGCCGCATTCTCATTTGTAACTCTGGCCTCAACGACTCTGCAGCTGCACTCCTCTCGTGACTATCGCGGCCGGATCGTGGCGCTGTGGGTATTCGTCTATCTCGGAACGACACCTATCGGAAGCGTGATTACCGGTTGGATCACTGCCACCTGGGGGACCTCGAGCCGCCCTTTTGGTGGGAAGTGGGTCGTGCTTGATCGCAGCGGCAATTGCCGCTCGGGTACGGACCCCTCCTAACCCTGACGCCAGCCTGACCGACCTGGACATCTGATTGCCTACTCACACCATGGCGGGCACATGAATCAGGCTGAATTCATCACGGTTGTGGCTGGCGGCGACGTCTGACGGCCGCTTCCGACCACTGCGACCGACACGATGCAACACTACGTTGGCCGCGCAGAGGCGCCTCGGTCAGCCAAGTACGATAACCGCCCCCGACCGGTGGTCGGGGGAACCCTCACTGGTTCTTTGGCCCGAGTGTTATGGGATGGTCTCTTCCGGTCCGGCACTGTGTTTCCCGCACTGCCTCCAAGCCCGTTGGCGGGTGCCCTCGAACCTGAACAGGCAACTTTGGCCGGAGAACTCCTCGGAGCACCACACGTCATTCCCATTCACTACGGCGGCTTCCGTGTGCCCGGTCAGTACGAGCCGGTGCCCGAGGACGAAAGGCGCTTCCTCGAGGCCACAGCGGGCAGACCGTACGAAGTTCACCAACTCGGCCTTGGAGTGAGCCTGCATCTCTAAGAGTCGACAATCTAGAGCTCGTTGGTCCGCCGTTGGAACGAGTGAAGCACTGGCGCCTAAGCAGCACATCAAGGTCAATCGCGGCGAAATCTCCACCCGTTTCCCTTTCGTTCCTCTTCCGACGGGTCCGGCGCACCATCGAGCTTCTTCAGATTCATCATCTCGGTGGCATCGACAAGGACGTCGAATCGTCGTGTTGGTGCTGAGAACCCATCCAGGCAGCTCACGCAACGAGTCGGTACTCGTGAATGAGGCCCGTGGCTGGTCAGTGAGGGGGTTAGGCTGCATTCATGGCAAAAAGCAAACTGGATCGCGTCGCAAAAAAGGTCGGCCACGCTGTGGGCACTCTTGAGGTGGCTGCCGAAGCGGCCGGAAAGCGAGCGCGTCAGGGCGTCGTCGAAGCTGCCGCGGCCATCGGCAGCTCGGACACGGTCGACCGAATCCAAACGCAAGCCGCTCCGACGAGGAAGTCGGCCAAGAAGAAGGTGACCGGGGTCAAGAATGTAGCGAAAGCCACCACGAAGAAGGCAACCAAGACGGCTTCGGCCGGGACAAAGACAACGAAGAGGAAGGCGACGACCGCCAAGAAGAGGGCAGTCGCCTCCACGAAGAAGGCGACCAAGGCGGCCAAGAAGACAGCCAAAACGGCAGCCAGCGCCAAGAAGGTAGCGAAGAAAAAAGCGACCGCGGCGACGAAGAAGGCGCCGAGAGCAGGGAAAAAGGCAACTACCAAGCCCAAAACCGCCACCAAGAAGCGAGCCTAGCCAGTCAGTCCTCGCGTCACTTTCCCCGGACGTTGTCGGCCTCGCGGTCCGGTGGCTCAGGCGGCGGCATAGTAGAGGCTGGCATCGCCCTTGAGGGCGGCACTTGGTAGCCCGTCGAGCCCGACAGCGGCAACACCAGCGGTCGTCACTCGTTGCATACGGCGGCGCTCGCGGCCGTAATCGTAGATGGCGTAGTGCTGCGTCGACCGGTTGTCCCACACGGCAACGTCGCCCTCGCGCCACTGCCAGCGGACGATGTTCTCGGGACGAGTCGCGTAGGATTGAAGGATTCGGATGAGGTCGACCGACTCGGTGTTGTTGTGGCCGACCAGGCGGTGAGCGAACCCTCCGAGGAGCAGCGACGGCTCCCCTGTCTCGGGGTGAGTCCGCACGACCGGGTGCTCGGTCTCGAAGACTTCGGAGACGAAGGCCTTGAGATGCTCCAGCCGTTCGGGCCGCAGTGAGCCCTTCAGAGCGGCCAGGTCCACCCGACCGTAGTCGTGGCCGTTGGAGTGGACTGCCCGCAGGCCGTCGGCCAGCTGCCGGAGGTCCGCCGGAAGGTCCTGGTATGCAGAGACGGTATTGGCCCACAATGTGTCCCCACCGACTTCGGGGAGGACGACGGCGCGCAGGACCGAGAACGCGGGAGGGTGCTCCACGAAGGTGACATCGGTGTGCCAATGGTTGGCGGAGGCACCGGCGTAGGAGTCGAGGTCGAAGACCTCGGGGTCCCCCTCGGTCACCGGCAATGTGGGGTGCCCACGGGTGAGCGGTCCCAAGAGCGAGGCGAAGGCGATCTGCTCGGCCGGGCCAATGTCCTGCTCCCGAAAGAACACCACCCGGTGGTCGAGCAGGGCCTGTCGGATGGCGGCAACTTCCTCGTTCCTCAACCGACGGAGGTCAACGCACGAGATCTCGGCGCCAGTGCGGACGGTCAGGCGCCGTATGGTCAGATTGGTTTCGGTGGTGGTGCTCATGACTTCCCATTAAACATGATCTTCCCCACTATGTATATATGTTATAGGTGGTGTCTACTCCGACGCGGGGTGATGCGGGTGCCGAAAATGCCACCCTGCAGGGCTCATCGTCTGCCAATTCGGGAGGACCACCGGCTTGGGCCAAGATGTTTGACAGGGCCATTTAGAAGCACGCTGCGTGCGCGGCTGCGATCAGCTGCTCTGGATTCGAACCGGGACCGTCTTCGACGCGGGCCTTGTACGTACATCCCCCGCTGATGGTATCTCCCGCGGCGAATGTGCCTGTCCAAGTCGCAGCGTCACCTTTCCACTCCGCACTTCCTTTCGCCGGCACCGCTGCCTCCTTGCCTTCCTTGCAGCGAAGAGTTAGGCCACACAACACCCAAGCCAGCTTATGGACCGGTTCGACCGTATCGATCTGGGATCGTCATGCAGCATCTCGCTCGTGCCGAACTCTCACCCGTTCGAAAGCCAAGGTACCGACGGCGACCAACACGACAAAGCCACCATATGCGAAGCATGTCGTTCGGAGCCCGATGTGGGTCGTCAACACACCCGCCACCAGTGCCGGGACACTGAAGGCCAGATAGCTGACGACAAACACGGCCGAGAGGAGCGCCGCCCGTTCGTGAGGCTCGGCCAGTTGGCTGACAGAACGTAGCGCTCCCAGGAACCCCGTTCCGAAGCCCGCACCAGCCACGACCGACGCGACGACGAACAGAGCGATCGAGGACCAACCCAGCGCGAGAAGGAACAGGCCTGTCCCGATGGCCAAAACTGCACTCCCGAGTCGGGCCATGGTGGGCGACGACAGATCGCGGCCCAGCAGAGCTGCCGCGGCTGCCGAGACTGGGAACAGACCGATCACAAGACCGATCACCCCGACGTTGGTCTGCCCGAATACCGCTCCGAGCAGCGAACCGCCCACGGAAAGAATCAGGCCCCCCAGCGCCCAGGTGGACACCATCGTGGGTACGGCACCGGCGAACGCACTCCTCGCTCGCTTGGGGACGGCGATCTCTGGCCGAAGGGCCGCCACTGCGCCCGGTACTTGCGGCACGGTCTCTGGCATCACCACCGTGGCCAGGACCCAGCACAATGAACAGGACCATGAGGATGGCGAAGATCAACCGCGTCGGATGGGGACCGTATTGCACGAGCAGGCCGGTGACGATCGCTCCCAGTCCCAACCCGAACGTCGGGGCGACGCTGTTGACGAGTGAGCCCAGCTGAAGCTGGCGTGTAGCTCCGACTGGATGGTAGGCCTAACGCGTCAGTCGGCGGGGACGGGCCGAGATCCGCAGTGATCCCAGATCTCCGAAGCCGCAGCTTCCCATCGTTCCCTCGTCAGCACGTAGGTCTCTACGTCGGAATACGCGCCTGCGACGTTGAGTTGATCGACCTGCACTCCGACCCGCTCCCACACCGATCGGCCGTCGCTCTGGAAGACCGCCTGCCACAGATCGAGCTCGGGTGCTCCTGAGGCATAGCGGATGTAGATCTTGCGAAATGGCCAGCCATTGAACGCATATTGGACGAACAGGGGCAGGATCTCGGCACAGACATCAAGCGTCGCAAGCGTCGGTTCCAAGGTGGCGTGGACGCTCGCCACCAACTGCGCGCCCGCGACGTCGTAAATTGACGTCAGCGCGACCGGGAACCCATTTGGCTTGTCCCAGGCGACGAACTGCGCGAGCACGTTGAACCAGAGCTCGGCTTCCACCTCCTTCGGGCCGAAGGTCGGGATGTTCAGTCGGAGAGAGCCAGTGCGCGCCGCCTGCTCCAGCATCGACAAGCACCATGGTTCGTCTTGCGGCATCACAGCACGAAGTGCAAGCAATTCAGTCTCCAAGGCGATCCTGTGAATGTCGACTTGTGGCACGTCACGATCAGCCTGACGCGCTTCGGGAGACCCCTCATCGGTGACCTCGGCCGGGGCTCGGCCCACTCCGGACGCTTGAGACTCCTGAGCGTGCAGGCGATCCAACCTGCGATGAGCCGACGCGACCATCTGGTCGCGGTGCACGAACCAGTCGTCTCGGAAGATTGCCAGGTGATAGCGGTCCCAGTAGCGTCCCTTCAGGAAGTAATAGCTGTCATACCTCGTCTCGAAGGAGAACAGGCCGGCGAAATCTTCGACCCCCTCGCCGTTGGCGAACTGGTCGCGATTGAATTCGACCAACTCGCTCACGAGCTTGCGCAACGAGAACTGGCGGAACAGCCGATCGAGGAACAGCATCGCACCATGGAGGACCAGACCCGACCCGGCGTGGTCCGGGTCGGCCACTAACCCGAATTCGGCGGTGCCGTTCGAGGCGTCATAGCTGTTCGCGTACACGAAGCCCAGGGGTTGTCGCCCTTTGCTCGGCATGATGATGGCCTGGTCCAGGGTGTTGTCGAAGACCAATCCCTGATATTGGCCCATCGAGGGAGCCTTGCCGCCGAGACGGAAGCGCCAGATCACCGATGGGTGCGTCTCGACCTTGAACATCCAGGGCACGTCAGCGGGCGTCACCCCACGGAGCCGTACGCCGAGCTCCACCGAGAACGGATCCGATGAGCCCGTACCGACCTCGCCACGCCCGACGGCGGGATCCAATGCGCTACTCGACGTCACGACACGTCACCGAGTCCGCTAACGAAAGCGGGCGATCAGTCCAATTCTCCGAACGAACCGACGGCGGTCAGTATGGAAACGTGCCATCCATTGATCCAATCACGTTTCCGTTCTGCCACATGGCCACGGTGTACACGCCCCCGGTATTCCCCGAACCCTTTGGTCCCGTCTGGCTGTCACTGAACACATTGCAATTCAACTTCGGCCCTTGGGCGATCGCGCCGCCCACAACAACATTTGGCCCGCTGTAGAGAGCGACGTTACAGGTCCCACTTTGCCCGTTGTTTCCCCAGGAACCGCCGTACCCGGTGTAACCGTTACTGTCCGTCAGAAAGATGCTGCAGCCGTAGGCGTCGTAGCAGCCCTCGGACTGGGCAGCGGCAGCGGGCGCCAATGCCACCGACGCCCCGGCGAACCCTGCGCCCACTAGGGCAGCCGCTCCGCCATAACTGGCGAGCCTCTTCATCCTTGCACTCGACACCGATCTTCCCCCTTCGCAGGTTGCCGTCAGTGCATCCTTACATTTGACTATGAACGGTCAACCATCTTCTGACCATCACTCGGGCGAACCCGGATGACCGATGTTCTCCTGCCCGTAGATGGTGATGCTGCGGGGAGCCTCATCGGCCACCTTCAGGAGAAGCGAGCCCGAACCGCAGGTCGGGTCGTAGACGGTCTGGTCCTGCTTGGTGCCCGGTCCAATGCCGACGACCTTGGCCAAGATCCGCGAGACCTCGGCTGGCGTGTAGAACTGCCCTTTGCTCTTGCCTGACTCTGTGGCGAAGTGCCGCATCAGATACTCGTAGGCGTCACCGAGCAGATCGTCACCCTCGGCGTCGGCTGCCGCGAAAGTCGAGGTCGGCGAAGATCCAGACCAGATGACCGATCTGACAATGGCTTTTCGAGGTCCTTCACTACGACTTCGGATCCACCGGTGCTTCCTGTCCGAATCGAAGCGAAGCGAAGCGTCGCTCAATGAACATTGGCCAACGCACCCCGGACGCGGTTCGAGTAAGGACGTCAAGGTACCTGGACGACTGGAAGTGAAATTGAGGCAATGACCAGGGAAAACGTTGTGACATTTACAACGGGTGGAGGTGAACGGACTCGAACCGTCGGCCTCTACATTGCGAATTCAGACCGGCCATTTCGCTGACCTGCGGTTATTCGCAAAGCACCAGCAAGTTGGCCATTTCGATTGACCGCCGGTGACTGTTGTTCACCCTCATTTTCCACCCGATCGCGCACGGATCGCGCACGAAATCATCGAGTGGCAGGCGAACAACTTGGCCTCTGAGTTCGCCCGAAGGGCGTGGACCAGGGACCGCGTGCGGATAGGCGATATTCAGTCAAGTGACATTCTTAAACCCCGTCATGGGCAATGCTGATCTTCTCCCAACTCCCACGATCGGTACCCTGCGGCCCATCCGCCGTCAGGAAGGACCCCCGTTTCTTTCGGGTCAATATCTCTGTTTTTGAAGGCGATGGCATCGTTAGGATTGAGGCGGATGGCCTCGTTGAAGTCAGCGATGGCCCTATCGAGATTTCTTCGATCGACCACGTTTCTTGCCAGCCACTTCGCGTGCTGTCGAATCCTTCGCAAATTCGGGGTTGAGACGGATGGCGTTGTTGTAGTCAGCGATGGCCCCGTCGAGGTCACCTTGGTTGCCGCGGGCCAACCCCCTATTTTTGAAGGCGATGGTATCACTAGGATTGAGGCGGATCGCCAGGTCGTAGTCAGCCATGGCTCCATCGAGGTCGCCTTGACTGGCCCGGATCAACCCTCTGCCATTAAAGGCGTCGGAAAATTGGGGATCGAGGCGGATCGCCTCATCGAGGTCGACGATCGCTCCATCGAGGTCGCCCTGGTCTTTACGACAGATCCCTCTGTCGTGGTAGAAACCCGCAAATTTGGGGTCGAGGCGGATCGCCTCATCGAGGTCGACGATCGCTCCATCGAGGTCGCCCTGGTCTTTACGACAGATCCCTCTGTCGTGGTAGAAACCCGCAAATTGGGGATTGAGCCGGATGGCCTCGTCGTAGTCAGCCATGGCTCCATCGAGGTCGCCTTGACTGGCCCGGATCAACCCCCTGATGCCGAAGGACTCGGCCAGTGCGGGATCGAGGCGGAGGGCCTCGTCGAGATCGGCGATCGCTCCATCGAGGTTGCCCTGGTCTCTACGACAGATCCCTCTCCCGTAGTAGAAACCCGCGAATGTGGGGTCGAGGCGGATCGCCTCGTTGTAGTCAGCGATGGCCCCGTCGAGATCACCCTTGGCTGCTCGAAAGTTCCCTCTGTTGTAGATGAACCCCGCGAATTGGGGATTGAGGCGGATGGCCCTGTTGTAGTCAACCATGGCTCCATCGAGGTCGCCTTGACTGGCCCGGGTCAACCCCCTGCCATTGAAGGCGTCGGCAAATTGGGGATCGAGGCGGATCGCCTCGTTGTAGTCAGCGATCTTTCCTGCGATGTCGTCATCCGGACGAGCGAGGGCGCGCTCACAATACTGATGTGCTGAAAGTTGCTCTTCGGTGATGGTGGGCAACGTCGTTATCTTCTGAATCGACTGGTCTACGACCACCTGGTCGGCGACAGACACTCTTGCAACGCCTAACTGGATGGGTACCAAAAACTCCTCGACCAGTTGCTTCATAGTGGCCTCGAACCACTGAAGATTATGGGGCAGCTCTAATCCATTGAAACCACGCACTGCTGGGCCTAAATCGCCTGGCAGATACCGCTCGATGTCGCCGAAATCGAACTTCGGGGTATAAACCGGCACCATCACGCGATCCGTAGATATGGCTTGCTCGATCTCGCGGCGGACCCAATCATGCTCATCTAAGCAGCGGTCGAGCGTGCCTGGCACGAGAATTAACAGGAAGTACGGGCGGGCGGCGATCTGGTCCAAAATGATGGTCTCGTACTTCCCTGCCCGGATGTTCTCGATGTCATAAAAGACGTCGATCTTTAGGTCCTTGAGGTTCTGAGCGATGAGACGCGTTTGAAATTCCGCAAGATCGCGGCGATACGAGATGAATGCGCTGTTGCTCGGTCGAGCCGACATTTGCGATCCCCGCCGTATCTTGGAATACACGGTTCTAAAACGTAGGGGAACAACATGGTTCAGGCAAACGTCGCTTCGAATTCATACGAACTCAGCCGATGCCAATGAGCCGCAGGAGGTGAAGGGCGCCAAAAGAACGGTCGGGCTCTTGAGCTGGCTGAAGGTCCAGAAACTCCTCGACCCGGCTTGACCAGCCGGAACTCGCTCAGCGGGGCTCACCCTCCCTGGCCCTGTCCTTCTCTACCGTCTCGCCCGGCGACCATCTCCTTGTCGTCTCCCGGCGACACCTCGAACGGGTCCTCGCCGAGTACGTCCACCACTACAACGAGGCTCGGCCACACGTGGCCTACAGCTCGCCCAGCCGGTCCTCCGCCCAAGGACAGTGATCGCCGGCGGGACCGTCATCCGCCTCGACGTTCTGAGCGGCATCATTCGCCCGTACGAGCGGGCTGCCTGACCGCATGTCCCTACGGACAACTTCGCCAGCACCACGCCGCCTCTGCAACCGAGATCTCCACTCTCGAGCTCTAAGCAGGCTTTCCGGTTCGCGCCGAGCAAGCCATCCGTTGACTCTCGGCGCCCGGCTAACCCTCCTGCAAACATCGCCCCGAAACGGCGGGCGTCGCGTTTTTGGACCCTTCAAGTTGGTGTTTCCGCCGATCCCCCCAAGGCGAAGCAACCGCAAGGACCGCAACCGCCCTCATGGACCGGGAGAACATGAGTGCAAACCAACTACTACTGGTGCGGATTTCCAGTGGTCTCAGGTGGGTGCGGATTGCCCGTCGTTCCGGGTGCGTGGGGGTTGCCCGTCGAGTCTGAAGCGACAGACGTGTCGATCGTGACTGAGGGCGCCGGTGGTGTTGGCTCAGAGGGTGTTATCGCTGGTGAAACTGGGACTACAGATTGGGCGACGCCGCTTGCCGGTATGGGACTCGAAGGCGCGAGGTCCGCGCTAGCCGTGAGGCTGGACGGTTTGTTGGAAGTATCCCGGGGATCCCAGGCCGGTTCACTTCCTCAGATGACACGCCAAACGGTCTGAGAGTTGGGTTCGATATTTCTATCGTTTTGCCGATGAGCTCTACATTCCGGTCTTTGTGTCAATGGATCAAAGGGTTTTCATGCGACCTGGCGTTTCGATCGCGCACGGATCGCGCACGTAATCGGCCACGGCGCGAGCCCAGCTGGATTCTGCACTCGGCTGACCTGCACTTTCGGGGTGGACCTTGGGGCACACAATAAGAACCGCTCCCCCACAGTCTGCGGCCCCAACGTCGACCTTGGATGAAGGGACGACAAGGGCGTTCGATCACTCTGAGGCGACCCAGAACCTCGTAGCTCATCGTAGCTCATCGTAGCTCCAAGTGCTACAATGGCCGCATGGCAAGGACCATCGCACAGCGAGAGCTCCGGAACGACAACGCAAGGGTGATCGAGGCCGTCGCCGCAGGCGAGAGCTTCGTCGTCACTCGCAATGGCGTGCCCGTGGCGGAACTGCGTCCGATCAGACAGACGCGCCGGACCTTCGTGCCTACGGCTGAGCTTCTGGTGCTCGCCTCCACTGGGCCACGGATCAACCGACAACGATTCAGGGCGGATCTCGATCGGGTCGTAGACCAAGGCCTCTAGATGGCAGCAGGCCTGCTCGACACCTCGGTTGTCATCGACTGGGACGACCCGACAGTTGCGGCTGCCCTTCCGGAAGAAGTCGCTGTTTGCGCGATCACCCTCGCCGAGCTGGCTGCTGGACCACATCTCGCTCCCTCCAGTTCCGAGGGTGCACGCCGTCAAGCTCGTCTCCAACAAGTAGAGGCGACCTTCGAGCCACTCCCCTTCGACGCCTCCGCGGCTCGGAGCTACGGGCAGATCGTGGCCGCCGTCGCCGAGACGGGCCGGTCACATCGACGGCGTGTCGCTGACCTGCTCATCGCGGCCACCGCGCACGCTAACGGCCTCGCGCTCTACACCCGAAATCCCGACGACTTCGCCGGACTCAGCGATCTCGTCCACATCGTCGGCATCTGACGGCTGGACGGTTATCCCTGCGAAGGAAGAGCACGTGATTCGCGCACCGTTCTGATCGCTGTTGCAAACATGAAGGTCACAAGCTCGGGTGGAGGTGAAGGGACACAATACGAACCGGTCGCCTTCTGTGCAGGGCCCGAACTTCAGCATCTGATGACGACGGATGACGTCAATCCCGGCGGTCACGTCGGCGTCCAGCCACTACCGGTCATAGATGTGGCGGCGGTGCCCAGGGGCCACAACCATGATGACGAGCACGTCATCGGCGAAGACAAGTCGGTCGGCTTGATCGAAGACCTGAGGAGAGCCGCAGAGTCGGTAATGACGGATTCTGGAGCAGACAGAGATTTTTTGTCGGAGCTAGGTGTCTCAGCTCAGGGGAGCTCGTGGGCGATCGGGGTTAATCTGTTAGGTCCTGCACGCCGGCGGCCTTGAAGCCGGCTTCGAGTTCGACGCGAGCGGCATCTACAGCTTGGTTGTGAGCGCTATGGCCCGGGTGGCTCCGGATCGACGGATCCGGGCGCCTGCTGGAGCAGTTGCTTGACCCGCTCGGCATTCGCCTGGTTCTCGGCTCTCCCACTAGGGCCGAAGACTGTGGTGTCGCTCTTGCTGAGCCTAACCTTCTTTCGGTCTGGGGTCATTTCGAGCTCGACAGTATGACCCACGACAGGCCAGTAGAAGCCCGATCCTTCAAAATGAGGCGAATTGACGAAGGTTCGGAAAACACCGCCTTCAGGCACCTCGACGTCGATGACGTAGCCGAGATCTACGGAGCCCGTCAGGCCGTGCGTGCCCGACCTCGTATCCTTTTCGCGAACTTCGACGACAGTACCGCGCGTGGCTATCCACTCGTGCTTGAACAATGTGATCTCCTTTTCGGCTCCAACATTTCACCGTAGGGGCGAACTCGTCTGGGGATGAGGTCACCGTGATCATCGCGAATCCGATTGTAGCTCTTCGGATTTCAGCGGGGTGTGATCGTCGGAAGTAGCGGCCAGTTCTGCTTGCCCGCGTAGAGCAGCACCCTGATTTGGAACTTCCGGAAGGACGTGAAGCTGAAGGCGACGCGCTTGACCCG
>Ga0182018_10003487_pt1 | contig 14117 bp, 7 predicted proteins | sample 812P2MmetaG_FD_120490 | JGI IMG/M metagenome (GOLD analysis project Ga0182018, IMG submission 120490) | Permafrost microbial communities from Stordalen Mire, Sweden - 812P2M metaG | ecosystem: Environmental > Terrestrial > Soil > Wetlands > Permafrost | place: Sweden: Stordalen | collected...
AAAGAGCCTACTGCGTCGCGAAGCCGCTCGTACTCTCGAGACCCTCCAGCCTGCCGTCGCCCGCAGCCTCTCATGCTTCGAATCCAGTGACCGCCAAGGGTTTTTTCGGCATGCTCAATATGCCGCTATCTAACTCGAAAATGCTCTAGTCGGCTGGGCGCCGCGCGAGCCGGCCGGTCTCCTCCGGCGCCGGGGCTGCGGGCGCCTCCGGCTTGAACTCCCTGGAGGGAGCGAGCGCGCGCCCCGACGCGCTCCTTAGCGCGCCGTCGGCGACGGCGACGTCCTCGACCCGGTAAAGCCTTCCGTCGCGCCGAATAAACGCGTCAAACTCCGCGGCCGTGAAGGGCCGGCTGCCCCGCCGGCCGAAGACTACGGTCTGGTTGCCCGTCTCGTCCACCACGCGGTCGCGATCGAGCCCGCGGCCGACCGCGAGGGCGGCTCCCCGCGTGGGGTAGGTCGCGATCAGCTTGGGATTTGGGGCCGGGCTGAAGCCCATGTATCCCGGGACGTTTTCCGGGGAGATCATCTGAAGGACCCGCAGCCCGTTTTTCCCGTCGGCCACCAGGGCGTACATCGACGCGTTCACGGCGCCGACCTGGACAGCGCGCGTGTCATCCAGCGCGCCCCCGGCGTTGAACAGCTCCAGCAGGCGCGGCGCCTCCGGATCCTTGATGTCGACGACGGCCAGGCCGTCCGCCCCGTCGGCGACGTACAGGAAGGTGCGCGCGGCGTACAGCCCCTGGGCATCCTTGAGCGGCACGGCCGCCGGCAGCGGCCGCGGATGATCGGGATCGCCCAGATCGAAGACCTTGACGCCCTCATCGTCCGTGACGAAGGCGTAGAGGAACTGGACGGCGAGCCTGCGCGGGTTCCGCAGGAATCCGGCCGGGGAGGACCCGGCGATGCGGGGTTTTGCGGGATCGCTGACGTCGACGACGACGAGGCCGGCCGCACAGGTCACGTAGAGGCGCGTGCCGGCCATGTACGCGTGGGTCGCCCCGTCGAGCGCGCCGCCGGGGTTGAACCGGGTGACGTCCGATTCGCGGAAGAAATTGTTCGTGGGGTCGCCGTCCAGGAGGGTGCCAACCATCACCGTGACAAGGCCCTCGAACCGGTCGGTCACGTACGCATAGCCGTAGATGCGGCTCACCGGCTGCTCCTCATTCTCGGGCCGGTGCGTTCGCAATGGGTCGGTCGCCTGCGTGCTTGGCAGGACGACGCTCGTTGCGAACCTGGTCTTCACCCGGAGACGCTGGCCGAGCGGCGATACGGGGGCCGTGACGATTCGCTCGGAAAAACCCTTGTTGTCGACGTTCGCGACGTCGAACACCTCGAAGCCGCCCGCGCCGTTTGCCGTGTAGAGGTATTCGCCGCGCTGGACGAGGTCCTGGATATCCTCGCCGTCATGGTGCCAAGCCTCCCGGAGCAGGCCCCGGTCCTCCTCCGCATGCCGCCGGTAGTCGTCGGGATAGGCCAGGCGCTGGAGATGGCTGCCGATGGGCGCCTGGGGCTCGTCCCGCTCGGTCCACGCGACCGCGTCGAAGCCGTCCCGACCCGCGCCGACGTACGCATAGCGCCCGAAGAAGTTGACCGTGCCGGTCCCGAATCCGAGCAGCTGGGTCATCCATGCGTTGTTGTCATTGGCGGCGGAAAGATGGCAGTCGGTGCAGTTCTTCGTCGTCCCCACGGAGCCCGTCGTGTGGGGAAAATGGGGGTTGAACGCCTGGCCGGAGTAGCCCTCGGCGGAGACCGTCTGCTGCTGGGAGTAGACCCATTCCCGGTTGGCGTTTTGCGAGCTGACGACGACCGCGCTTGAGGATCGAAGAACCGCAAGACGGTGGTCCTTGTAGGTGGCGTCCCGTCCCAGCATGAAGACGTCGTCGCGCACCACCTGGGGGTTGTAGCTCGAATAGTTTCGCGTCGTGGTCCCCTCAAACTTGTTGGCCTCCACCTTCTTGTTCGCGCGCATGGGCAGATGGCAGCCGAAGCAGCTGGTGGCCCATGACGTGTGGCAGATCTGGCACGAGATGTTGGAATTGGCATGGGCGAGCTGCGCCGAGAGGATGACGGGCTCCTCCGAGGGCACGTCGCCCCACGTGACGCCGTCCCGGCGCAGCGTCTTCGCGTAGGCGGACTTCGGGTTGTAGCGCGTCGATGCGGGGTCGATCGTGTCGATCGTCTGCGGAACTTCCCAGACCACGTCGGGGGTCATCATGGAGCGCTGGAAAAGCCTCCGGCCGACCCAGTGGAACCTGGGTCCCCACGGCGTCGTGCCCCTGGCGAGGTCGGCCGGCTCGACACGGCCGTCCTCGAAGGTGCCCGAGTTGCCGGAGGTCATCAGCGTCGGCCGGCGGCTCACCGTGCCATGGCAGTCGATGCACTCGATGGCCGTCGCGGCCCGCGGCTCGCCGTAGAGCAGGCCGTTGCCGTGCACGTCCCCCTGGAAGTGGCAGTCGACGCACTGCATCCCGCGCGCGAGGTGGACGTCCTTCAGGTGGACGGCCTTTGCAAACTTCGCGGGGTCGTCGTGGTCGATGGGCTTGTCGTCGAGCGTGAGGAGGTTGCCCTCGCGGTCCTTCTTGAACACGGCGCGGAACACCCATCCGTGGCCGTGGTAGTCGGCGAACTGCGTCTCCCGGAGCTTCGGGTTGAGCTCGGAGACCTTCTCCAGAAAATCGGCGTCCCCCCAGAGTCCACGCGCGGCGGCGGCCTCGGGATTGCGCTGGAGCGACGCCGCGGTCTCCGCCTCGGTGGGGTTCTTCTGGACTTTGGGATACATGAACTCCCCGTCGCTTTCCTGGTCCCACCAGGTGTAGCCGAGGTAGGTGTTAACGAAGAGGTCCCCCTGGTGCATGTGGCAGGTCATGCACTGGCTGGCGGGGATGCTGCGCGTGAACTGATGGCGGATCGGGTGCGCCTTCTCGCGCTTTGAGATCATCCTGTCACCCGTGAAGCTCAGGCCCTGGTTGCCGAATTTCGACCACCAGCCGGAATTCGTGGGGGAGCGGTCGTTCGCGTAGATGACATGGCACGCGGCGCAGCCCGATGAGCGGAAGTCGCCGGCATGGTCGTTCGAGCCCATGAAGCCGAGCAGCGGATCGTTAAGCCGGGTCTTCTGCAGGTTGAGGAAAACCGGATCGGTCCGGTTGAGCGTGCCCGGGCCCCGGTCCGAAAGGCGCCGGGCGGGACGGCCCGGCGACTCGGACGGGTCCGGATTGCCGATCTCCTCCTGCTTTTCACCGCCCCTCTCGAAAACGCGGAGCACGTTTGAGGGCTGGCTGAGCTCGAACCGGGGCAGGGGCTCGAGGAAGGGCAGGATGCCGTGAAGCCGCGTCATTTCCGGGGTGACCGCGACAGGGCTTTCAAGGGTCAGGGCCTCGCCGTTGGGCCCGTAGGCCTGGCCGTAGCGCGCGTCCTTGAAGGGCGCGGCTCCGTTGTTGTAGAGCGCGGCTTCCCAGAGCAGCGCTCCGTGGCTCATCATGCTGCTGCCGGCCCGCGAGACGATCTCGCCGTGGCAAAGACCGCAGGCCTTGTCGGCAACGCGCAGGTCCGAGGGATTCACGAAGCGGACGAATTCCGCCGACTCGTGGTTGAGCAGCACGGAGGAGTCGGACGGCTTGGCCGACGTCTGCCAGAAGACGGGATTCCTTGGGGCGACGTGGGCGCGGCGCATCGTCAGGCCGGGAGTCGGGTCGCCGCCATGGCAGTCGACGCATCCCAGGACGACATTGGGCGACGCATGCATGTCCTCGACCCCCGCATGGCACTCGAGGCATCCGGAGCTCTTGCGGCGCGCATCCTCGCTGCTCTGGTCGATCCAGTTGGCGGGAATGGGCGCCGTCGGCGCGGCCTCCGCGGAGCGCGCGTCCCTGGGCACGCCGATCGGGGGCCCGAAAAGGGTGTCGGAAGGCGGCCCGGAGCCGGCCGGCGCCGCCGCGTCCGCGCCGGCGAGCGAACTCACGGCGATGGCGGCAGCCCCGAGGCCCGATGCGAGCCACGGGAGGAATCCGCGTGGTCTGGTGGGGGGATACATCGGACTTTTGCCCGGATTCAGTACGTGAACGTCGCGGCGACAATTGCGCTGTACAGGAAATCGTCAACCCTGCCGCCGGTTGAGGCGGGCGTGAAGCCGGGCACCGGGGGCTCTGTGTTCGCATAGATGTCCCGGTAGCCGCTTCCCGGCAGCAGGACGCCGCAGCCGGCCGAGATCACGACATTGCTGATAAGGAAGGGCCGCCACTGGACCCCCGCGCTGAGATCGGCGCCTATGTTGCTTCCCACCTGGTTGGTCACGAGAAGGGTCTTGATGGGGTCCGTGGAATCAAACCAGAGGTAGTTTGCGTTCGCGAAGGCCCGAAGCTTGGGAGTCAGGTCCGCCTCGGCGCCCACGCCCACCAGGACCAGGCCCGGATTGACGAAGTTGGCCTGCCCCTCGAAGTTGCCTCCGGCGCGCAGATCGGGCAGCAGGCTGAAGCGCTGCTTGAGCGGCAGCGACGTCCCGGCGAGGTTGAAGCTCTGGCGGACCCAGTAGCTGAACGGGCCCCCGGTAAAATTGGTGTTGTCGGCGATCGAGTCGAATCCGGTCGCGCGGCCGTTCTGGCTGTCGTGGTCCCCCGAGGCGAAGAATGCCGACGCCTTGTAGCGGAGCCAGTCGCGGTCGCAGCTCACCTCGAGGGCGGCCATCTCGGCCAGGATGTCCACGGGGCGTCCCGCGATCCCGTTGAACTCATCCCTGCCGGTCACCAGGTACAGCGCGTCGGAAACGTTCCACCGGCCCAGGTGACCGTCGCCCGTCCATCCCAGGTAGTAGCTGTCGACGCGATGGGGGATCACGGTGCCGACCGGCGCGGGACGCACGAGGAAGCCGTTCGTGTCGTATTTGACGTCCGGCTGGTCGAAGCTGGCCAGGACGCTGAGCTCCATCGTGTAGCCCGGCACCAGGGTGTCCTGGCGGTAGACGTTCGCGACGGCCACCAGCTGGCCCCTCCGGTTGAAGGTGTTCAGGCCGGAATTGGTGTCCTTCTCGCGCAGGTCGAAAAGCGCCACGTTGTACTGCCAGCGGTTGTCATCGTAGTTGCCGAAGAAGCGCGCGCCGAGATTCGTGTCGTTGAAGACAAAGCCCCGGAAGTCGCTGCTGAACGTCTGGTTTCCCACCTCGACCGCGCAGAAATCATAGTTGGCGGAAAGGTCCGTCAGGTGGATCTCCACGAAGGCCTCCTGCAGGGCGAGATAGGCCTTGTTGCGCGAGGTCGCGTCCGTGTTGTCGAGGCTGGCCGGGCCCTGGGAGAGTCCGCCGGAGAGGAGCGACCCGACATCCCCGGGATTGTTGACGTCGCCGTTGCTGGGTTCGCCTCCGATTCCCGACGTCAGCGAGCCGCGCGGGTCGGGCGAGACGAGGCCCGTCTCGCGGAAGTCAACGTGGTTGAAGTCGATGACCGGCTTGATGTGCACGAGCCAGTCAACCGGCTTGAACGCGGTGTCGCCCTTGAACAGGTCGGCCTCGAACGCAAAATCCGAGGTGATGAACTGCGACTCGCTCTCGCCGAAAAAATCAAAGCTGCCCGCCCTCGAGGCGCTGTCGCCGCTTGGAACGGGGAGCTTGCGGTCCTCCGCCACGATCGAGGCCGACGCGGTGAGCTTGAGAAAGACGTCCTGGCCCCTGACGGGGAGGTCCCCCTTGAGGGTGCTCTGGCGGTAATAATGCCAGAATTCGGGGTCGGAGTAGTAGTAGGGCATCTCGTCGGTGTCGCCGGAGGTGTAGCGCCGCCACGGCTCAAAGCTGATTCGCCAGCGGTCGGCATCCTGCTGGGAGCCGGGGAAGGCCCCTGGCGCGCCGCCCGGCGGGTATCTGTCGGGCGCCGCCCAGAGGTTGGGGATGAAGAGATTCTCGCGCACGCCTTCCCGCGGGAGCCTGAGAGAGTCCGGGACGGGTTCGGAGCCGTAGCCCGACGGGGGGGAGGCGGGTGGGGCAGGCTCGACCTGCGCCCGCTCGAGCGGCGCCGCGCTCGACCGAGCCGCCGGCTGCGCGGGATGGGCCGGCTCCTCGGCCTGAAACGTCGAGAAAAAGGGCGTCTCCGGGGCGACATCGATCGCGAGCCACGCGCCGGGGTCCGGATCGAACTGACCCGGCGCCTGCGCGCCTCCGATGCTTTCGGGTATCCGGCGCAGCCGCAGTTCCGCAGAGCCGCCGGTCGCGGGCGGCGCAGGAAGCGGCGCCCCGGGGTCGACCCTCACCGCGTCGGGCGCGGCTGGAGGAGGGCCCTTGCTTTCCCTCTGGGTGGGCAGCACGCCGCCCGCCGAGGCGGTAATCGGCGCACGGGAAGACCCGCTGCGGCACGCCGCCGCCAGGGCCATGAGTCCCGCAGCCCCGGCAAGCAGCCACCATCTCATGGAAGCGAGGCCGTGAGGGCTGCCGCCTGCGGCGCGGGCGGCCTATTGTGGTAGGTGTGGCAGCTTGCGCAGCTGAAGGCCGCGCCGCCCTGGTGGCTGTGGCAGCGGACGCAGCTCTGCCGCGGCGGCAGGATGACATCGGACGTGCGCTCGCTCGAGGCGGCCGCATGGCAGTCCGCGCATGCCAGGGACCCATGCACGGAGTGGTCAAACGCCGAGCCGGGCAGCCAGCGGTCGGGAGCCTGGGGCGGCGTGACGACCGGTGCGGCGTTCTGCCTCCAGGAGACCTCGTGGCAGAGTGCGCATCCCGCGAACCTTGCGCGTGCCGAGCCCGCGCCGCCCGCCACGGCGGCAACCGGCTCGCTCCTGCCGTTGCTCAGGAAGACCGTTCGCTCAAGGTCCTCTCCGGTCTGCGCGCGCTCCCTGAGGGATTTCATCTGGCGCTGCACGAAGGCGTCGATCTCGCGCCTGCCGCCGATGCCGAGCTTTTGCGAGGCGTAGTCGGCGTACTGCACCGGAAGGCTGCGCAGGAAGGCGCGCGCAAGGGCCGCGTCCCCGTGCGGCAGCGTCATCCCCGGATTGCGCTCGTCAAAATCGAGCGCATGGCAGGCCCGGCAGCTCCGCTCGAAGGAGACGCGTGCCATGAACGCCTTCGAGGCGTCTGGCACGTGGCAGTAGGCGCAGTCGAGGGGACGGCCATTCACGGTCGGGATATCGCTTCCCGTGAGGTGGAGGCGGTGGTTGAACTTTAGCGAATTTGTGTCGGGAGACTTCTCGCGCAGAGCCCTGAATTCCGGATGGTCGCCCGCGAAGCTCGTGATCAGCTCGGTGTAGCCGTCGGGGGGCCGAAGCACCGCGTGGACAATGACCCCCGGCTGCGTTTTCCGGGCGAACGATGCGGCCGGCATGAGCCGGCTCTTCTCCCTGGCGGCGAGCATCTGGCGCGCGCTGCCGTGGCAGTCGACGCAGGTCTGCCCTGCCACGGCGGCCATCGGGCCGGCCCCCAGATGCTCCCGGTGGCAGACCGAGCAGGATGTTTCCGACGCCACGTCTTGCTGGTGGAAGGACTGTGCCTGGTGGCAGGCGAGGCAGGACTGGTCCATGCGCGAAAAGTCCCTGGGATGCCGGCTTGTCAGCGCGGCAAACCGGAGCGAGGACCGCGAGGCGGCCAGCGCTCCTGCCGCGAGGTCGCCGAAGCCGGCTTTCGCGTCGGCGTGGCAGAAAACGCAGCCCTGCCCCTTGCCGGCGCTTGCGGCGAGGCGCGCGAACTCGGCGCCCGAGTGCTGCCGCGAGAGCGGCCTCGGGTTGATGAACGACTCGCGCATAGGGCCGGAGAGCCCCACGAGAAGCGCGCCCAGGCTCCCCGCAACCACCGCGCCCGCGACCAGGCCGCGCCGCGCGCGAAGGCTGCGCACGGGCCTGCAGCGGGCGATCGCGCGGCAACACCCGCCGTCGGGCAGCGGGCCACCCTCGCACGGGCCCCCCCAGTCCGCCGGCCGGGTGCAGAGCCACATGCCCTTGGTCTCCCCGGGCCTGAGCGCCAGGCGCGGCGCGCATTCCGTGGTGGCGCGGCACGCGCCGGAGGGGCTCGGCCCGATGCGGCACGGGCAGCCGTCGCAGGCGTGGCCGCAAATCCATTTCTTGTTCGGCCGCTCGTATCGCGAGGAGTCGAAATCAGGCGACGGGACGCGCCCCTCACTCATCGCGCACCTCCCGAGAACGAGTAGACGAGCACCACGTGGACGGCGATGAAGACGAGCATCCCGTAGGTCAGCGGGATGTGGACGAACAGCCAGCCCTTGAGCACAAGCTGCATCGCCCGGTGGAGGTCCAGCGCGTCCTTCTCCCGCACGAGCGCGGCCAGCTCCGTCGCCGTCTTCCTCTCGCTCGCGTTGAGGTAGCGCTCCGCGGCGCCGAGGTCCTCGAGGATCGAGTTGACGGCGTGGGTGGATCCGAGCAGGTGCGGCACGAGGTTCGCGGGCCCCGCAAAAAAGCCGCTGAGGCGCGCCGCATAGAAATCGGCGAGCGTGGACGCCCCCGCAGCCGGGATTCCCGCGACGACCAGCGTCTCGGCGCGCTCGCGCAGGTCCCGCCGGACCACGGGAATCCGCTCATAGGGCACCTCGCCGCCTGCGCCTGTCAGTCGGCGCGGCAGCACGCGCGAGAGCCACCAGCCTCCGACGCCGCTGAGCGTGACGCCCACGAACAGCGCCGCGAGCACGGCCTCGAAGCCGCCCGCCGGCACGCGCCAGCGCAGGTGCATCAGGAACACGAGGCCGGCGAAGAGCCCCAGCCACGCGTGCGCCCGCAGCCATGCCTGCGAGCTGACAAGGGGCAGGAACGCGAGCTTCTTGCGCGCGTTGTAGGCCGTCAGCGCGAGCACGAGGGCCAGCAGGATCCAGCCCGTGAGGTAGTCCATCTTGGGGTGCCCGGACTCGGCCCGCCGGAATTCCCAGACCGCGGCGCCGGCGGCGGCAAGCAGCGAGGCCGGGTAGACAACGCGGTTGAATATCCGGCGCGCCGTCATCTTTTGAGCCAGTCGACCAGGTCATCGAGCGTGTTGAGGTTCACGCGCTTCAGGGCGTCATGCGGGCATGCCCGCTCGCAGGCGGGGCCCCCATACTGGTCGATGCACAGGTCGCACTTTGTCGCCTTCTGGATGGGATTGGCGTCGCTTGCGACCAGTATCCTGCCGGCCGCGTCGCGAATCTCGACCATGCGTATGGCGCCGTAGGGGCAGTTCTCCGCGCATGCGGAGCAGCCGATGCAGCTCGCGGGATTGATCACGACGTTCCCCTCGAATGAGTCCCGGTGGATCGCGCCGGTCGGGCACCCGATCATGCAGATCGGGTCCGCGCAGTGCATGCACGCCTGGGCGACCATCAGGTTCTTGTGGATCGGGCCGTGGCGAAGGAAGCGGGGGTTGTTGTCGTGGGTCTCGGCGCAGGCCCGCACGCAGTCGTCGCAGCGGGTGCAGCGGTCGAGGTCGATGACCATGGTCTGCGTGCCGTTGAAGAAGCGGTTCTGGGTGATGAACTCCATCACGTCGGCCGACACGCGGGACTCCGACGTCCCTTGCGCCCCCCCGGCCGCGAAGGGGGCCCGGTGGCGCGCACCGGCCGCGACAAGCGGGGGGAGCATTTCCGGAGGCAGCGCCGGAAGGACGACCTGCTCGATGACGGAGGCGGGGACCACCAGGACGTGGGTGTAGCCGATCACGCGCAGCGTGTGCTGGAGGGCGACGCGGTTGTCGGGCTGGCGCCAGTTGTGCGCGATCTCGTCAAAGCCGTACATCCGTCCCGAGCCCAGGTAGTTGAGCGTGCGGTGGCCGCTGCCGTACCGCTGCGTGACGCGCGCGAAGCCGGCCCGAACCATCACCACGCTGTTCGGGTAGTCGCCCTCCACGGCGATCGTCGGCTCCTGCGCGGCCGTGGCCCCCGATTGGAGCAGCTGCTTGTATTCCCCCGACCAGTCGTAGTCGCCGTAGGTTTCAAACTGGGTGGCGTCCATGAGCCGCTTTTTTTCGACCGGCCCGAGGAACCTCATGAAGGGCAGCTCCTCCAGGTACGTGGACAGGGCGCGCTCCCGGTAGACGCCGTCGATGAACTTCCTGAGCTGCGGGTCGTAGCGCATGAGGTCGCGCAGCCCCTGCCAGCGGATCTCGAGCAGCTCGGCGCCGTCCGCGTTTGCCAGTATCGTGGCGGTTCGCGGCATGCGTGAGAGCGCCGCGATCTCGCCGAACACGTCGCCGGGCGTGATCGTGGCCGTCCGGTGCCGGCTGAGAACCCGCGGAATGTCCTGGAGGATGACGCCAGGGGCGGAATCGCTCTCGCTGTGTCGCGGGCTGATGACGCCGCTTCGCTCGTCGCGCCGCGCGACCTCGTCCTCGCGGGGGTTGGCCCACAGCTGCGCGAGGGCCCGGAACAGGCCGCGGCGCGCGGGCTCGCGCCTGCCGACCATGGCGGGCGGCAGGCCCGGGCTCAGGACGACCTCGGCCGAGCCGGAAAGGACCATGAACGCCGACGTTCCGTAGTCCCCCTCGCGGACGATGATCTCGCCGGGCTCGAACCGGCGAAGGCGCGCGTCGTTCTTCAGTATGTCCTGGAGCTGCGCCGAGCGCGGAAACGCCTTCGGGTCCATGTCGCAGAACGGGGCGAGCACGAGCAGCCGTCCCACCTGCTCCGCGGACATGTCCCTGCTGAACGGTACGTCCCAGCGCCTTGGTCGATTCAGGCTTGGCGCGGACGGGCTCATCACGCGTCGAGGACAAGCGCGGTCGTTGGGCGGCAGATGCAGGCGAGGCAGGAGCCCTCCTCGACGGCAGCCCCGTGCTTGCCGATGTACTCGACCTTCCCGGACTTGATGGCGACGAGGCAGGAGCCGCAGTTGCCGGCGCGGCAGCCCGCGTCGATGCTGATGCCGGTCTCGTCGGCCAGGTCGAGGAGCGAGCGTCCCTCGCCTGCCCACACGGCCTTTTGGCCGGACTTGGCAAATGTCACCTCGAGGCCGCCGAAGGGGGCGAAGGTGACCGCCACCTTGGCCTCGGGTGTCGCCGCGCGCTTGACGGAGGCCGGCCCGAAAGCCTCGAAATGAACCCGATTCTCCGGCACGCCCCAGGTGCGCAGGTCCTCGGTGACGCTCTCCATGAGCGACCCCGGACCGCACAGGTAATACTCGTAGTTGCTGGAGGGCAGGAGCTGCTTGAGCAGGTCGACCGTCACGCGGCCCTCGTGGTGGTAGTCCCGGCCCTTCACGTCGGATTCCATCGGCTTTGAATGGCAGACGTGAATCCGCACGTTCTTGTTTTCGGCGGCCAGCCCGGACATGTAGGTCCTGAAGAGGTGGTCCTTACTGTTGCGAGTGCCGTGGAAGAACCAGATCTCGCGGGACGAGCGGCTTTCCACGAGGGCGTTGGCCATGGCGATCATCGGCGTCACGCCGACGCCGCCGGAAATCAGGACGATCGGGCGCTCCTGCTCCAGGTCGAGGAAGAAGTGCCCGTTCGGCGCCTTCACGTCGAGGATGTCGCCCTCCTTGACCGTGTCGCAGAAGTAGGACGATCCAAGGCCGGGCGGATGGCCTCCCTGCGTCGGCGGGGGGCAGCGCCTCACCGTTATCCGGTAGTAGGTCGGACGCGCGCTATCCGAGAGCGAGTAGCACCGGATGATCGGCTTTCCAAGGCCCGGGACGTTGAGCTGGAAGGTGAGGTACTGGCCGGGCTTGAAAAAGGGGAGGGGCTTTCCGTCATGAGGCTTGAGGTAGAACGAGAACGTGTCGCCGCATTCCATGACCTTCTTGGCCACGGAAAACTTGCGGTACCCGTTCCACGCCGCCCCGGCCTCCTCTCCGCCCCTTATGTGCAGCTCCGCCCTCTTTATTTCAAGCTCCAGGCGCCTGCCCTGGAGCGAGGCGCGTTTCCTGTCGGCGAGAAGCCGGAGAATCCCGCCGAGGGCGAGCAGGCACACCTGCAGCGCGAGGGCGACGACGATCAGCACGCCGGCCGCGGGCGCCGGATGCTCGGCTATCATTCTCATTAATCGTGCCAGCATCGGGTGGAGTTGGATCGGGCGCACGCGCGCATTTCGCGGTCGACTCCCAGGCCGCGTGCTGGCGCGAGAAGCGACATTTGACGCTGGTGCTTAGGGATCAACCGACTTATCGGTTAATCAGATACGCCTGCCGGGCCAAATCAATAATCATGCGACCCGCGACCAAAGTAGGCCTGCTTTGCGGCCTTGGGCTGGCGGCGGTTGGGAGGGCGGGAGCCGGCGACCCCGTCCCCCTTGGCGCGAGCACATGCTCGTCGAGCGGCTGCCACGGGGGCGCCGGGGAAAGGAGCGACCAGTACTCGATCTGGTCGCAGCGGGACGTGCATTCGCGTTCCTACGCGACGCTCACCACCGCCCGCGCCGCAAGGATGTCCGAGGCGCTGGCGATCGCGGACCCCGCCACAAGCCCGCGGTGCGTCGTCTGCCACGCGCCCCTGGCGGAGGTCGCCCCCTCGCTATTGGGGGCCGGTGTCGAGCCGACCGAGGGCGTTTCCTGCGTCAGTTGCCACGACCTTCCCGCGCGCTGGCTGCGCGGCCACACGCGCAAGGACTGGACGCATGAGGATCGGGTGGCGGCCGGGATGCGCGATCTCGACGACCTTTACACGCGGGCGAACACCTGCGTCGCCTGCCACCAGAACATCGATCCCGCGCTCGTGAATGTCGGCCGTCATCCGGCGCTCATCTTTGAGCTCGACGGCCAGACCCAGGACGAGCCGAAGCACTGGCGCGAGCGAGCCGCGGACACCGGCGCCCAGGCGTGGTATGTCGGCCAGGCCGTCGCCTTGCGCGAGGTCAGCTGGGCCCTGCTCAACGGCAGGGCCGACACCGCGCGCGCCGCCGCGGTCTGGCAGAGCCTCGCCTGGCTCCTGGCCCGGGGCGGCCTCGATTACGGCCAGCCGCCGCTCGATCAGGCGGCGCCCTCGCCCGCGGCGCTCGCGTCGGCGGTCGAGGCCGCCGACTTGCTCGCCAAGCGGGCGGCGCAGAAATGGGACCCCCGAAATGCGGCGATTGTGCTTAGGCGGCTCGCCGCGACCCACGGAGACTTCCTTTCCCCGGATGTTGCCCAGCTCACGCAGGCCTGCCGCGCCGAGAGGCTGGTGCTTTCGCTCGACCGCCTGCTCGACGCCGTGCCCCCCGCCCAGCGCCCGCCCGGGGCTACCGAGCGGCTTGACCGGCTTTTTCATCTCGCCCAGTCGCAGCCGGATTTCGCCCCCGCGGAGTTCGCGCGAGAGCTCGAGGGGTTCGACAGGACGCTCGGCGGGGGCGGGTAGGGCGGCCGCGCCCCGGCTGAAACCGGAGCGCCCCGGGGCGGGTCAGTGCGTGTCGGCGACCCTGGGCGGCAGGGGCGGGATCAGCAGGGGCGCGCGCGGGAACACGGCATACGGCAGCCTAGCGCCCAGGTACGTGAAATTGTCGGCGCGGATCGACGGGTCCGGCTGGAATCCGGGGGTGCCCGATGCGGCGACGAGGTCGTCCTGGTCGACGCCGTCCCCCGACACGCCGATCGCGCCGATCAGCACGCCGTTGCGGTAAAGGGGGAATCCCCCCGGGAAGATCGTGATGCCGTCGGGCAGGTTTCCGTCGATCGAGCCCGAGCCGCTCATGATCGGCGCGGAGAAGCGCTCCTGCATCCCATTGAAGGGCCCGGGCGGCTCATTATCTATCCCAGGCGGGTACATCGTCTGCGCAAGAAACCCCACCGTGCGGCACGAGAAGGCCCGGCTGTCGTTTGAGAAAAACAGCGCGGTGCGCGCCTTCTGGACCGAGACATCCCACGAGAAGACCGTGGCGTCCGGGGTGCGGAACGTCCCGAGAACGACCGGAGCCAGCCCGGGCTGGTTCGGGTTGTTGACTACGGAGATGAACGTTTCCGCAGGCTGGCCCGCCGGAAGGCGGATAGCGGCCCGCGTGACGAGCGTGCGCGCGGCGGCGTTGGCGATGATCGTCGAGACCTCGGCCGCGGTCAGCCGGGCCTGGCCCTCGATGTCGCCGGTCACGGGATCGCCGATGATCGGCGCCCGCACCTCGCCGAGGACCCCGCCGAGAACGGCGGTCGGCCAGGCGACCGGCGCCGGCGCGGATATGCCGGTGGAATCCGGCGGCCCGGACGAGGGTATCGGGCCGGCGGTGCTCGCCACATAGGGGAAACGGATGCCATCGACGAAAATGTTCGTC
>Ga0182018_10003488_pt1 | contig 14115 bp, 6 predicted proteins | sample 812P2MmetaG_FD_120490 | JGI IMG/M metagenome (GOLD analysis project Ga0182018, IMG submission 120490) | Permafrost microbial communities from Stordalen Mire, Sweden - 812P2M metaG | ecosystem: Environmental > Terrestrial > Soil > Wetlands > Permafrost | place: Sweden: Stordalen | collected...
CAAGGCGAGCTACCGAAGCCCAAATCGCCGAATCGACGAGGGGAAATTGCGTATTCTGCAATCGCGACACAAATCCGCTGTCATCGCCCGTTCTCATGAGCAGTTCTTCAGACCTTCCTTAGATCATGAATTAATTGGTCGGCGCTCAGTGCATGAGTCCATTGAGCGTATTTGGCCCTGCTACCGCGCTGCTACCAGCCCGCAGATGCACGATTAGTACCTGCCGAACTCCCACCGCGCTCGTTCGTCCGAAGGAGCACCCAATTGATCGCCGGCAATCTGGCTACGACGCAGCGAAACCGAGGATCCTGTCGCGCGCGAAACTAGGGAGCGTATCGATGGTAGGATTCGCTGTGAGCTGAGGCGCGTCCACGTGTGACGAGTGTTTCCGTAGGCGCGGCGGATCCGCACAGCACCCTGAGGTTTTTCACGTCCTTAACATGCGAGTGGCAGTAAATCCGCTCGGCTACGGACTGACGCACTGGTACGTATTGCTGAAGGAGCTGAGCACGGTGTATTGACCGGCCTTGGGTGACATATGTCAAGCGCACGGGCGGCGCCCCGCAGAGGAGTGCTATTTTCGTATAGTGCTACGGTGGGGAACGGTGGCGCGATGTTCGCTCGACTCGCGCAAAAAATTAACAGGACCGCCGCCCAGGGATTGCTCTCGGCAGAAGCGGTAGACGATATAAAGGGGATTCCGTGCTTAAGTTCTTCCGTTCACTACTGCTATCAGTGGTCGTGTTGCCTGCGTTTCCCGTGGCGCAAGCGGCATCCGCTGCCGCCACGTCTACGTCACCTTTGACCAGCGGCCCGCCGATCTCGGTCACGACGTATCACTACGACACCCTGCGCACCGGCTGGAACCGCAACGAAACGTTGCTTAGCGCCTTGAAGTTCCCTGCGACATTTGGGGTGCTGCAGACTGTCGCTCTCGATGACCAGGTCGATGCGCAGCCTTTGCTCGTGCCCGGGCAGATGATTGCTGGTGGGCTGCACGATGTGGTCTACGTCGTCACGGAAAACAACTCCGTCTACGCGCTAGACGCCAACAGCGGCGCCATTCTGCTGCAACGCAATCTCGGCACGCCGGTGCCCACACCACTCGGATGCGGCAATAACGGACCGAACGTCGGCATCACGAGCACACCGGTCATCGATCTGGAGAAGGGCGAGATCTTTGTGATGGCGTACGTGAACGGCTCGACGCCGAGCTATCAGCTCCACGCGCTCAACCAGACCACGCTCGCGGACGCCATGGCCCCGGTGACCGTTGCCGCGACCCAGAAACTCACCGATGGAAGGACGTTCGCATTCAACGCCACCTATCAGCGCCAGCGCCCGGGTCTGCTGGAGATGGACGGAGTCATTTACGCCGGCTTCGGCAGCTTCTGCGATTTCTCGGCGAGCCATTCGCGCGGCTGGGTGCTAGGTTGGAAGGCCGCCGATCTTGTCCCCCTGGCTCATGCCGAGCTGAACGATTCCCAAGCGACCTCACCCACCAGCTTCTTCCTGAGCTCTGTCTGGATGTCCGGTTTCGGTGTCGCCGGCACCGACAATCAAGTCTTCTTTTCCACTGGTAACTCGGATTGCAACTTCTACGTCTCTCCCGAAGCGTGTCCGTCGCAATCGACCTACGACGGTGTGACGAACATCCAGGAAAGTGTCGTCAGCCTGCAGCGCAATCTCGCGCAGCGCGACGGGGTCTTCACGCCGAGCAACGTCTTCGCGATGGACATTGCTGATGCCGACCTGGGGGCTGCTGGCGTCCTGCTTGTCCCGTCGTCGCGGATCAGCGGAGGTTTAAATCTCGCAACGATCGTGTCGAAGGACGGGCGTCTGTTCCTGCTCGATCGAGACAACCTCTCGACGGCCCTCGACATGCAACAACTCGCCGACGGCTGCTGGTGCGGGCCGTCGTATTTCTACGGCTCCGACGGGATCAGCCGCATCGTCAGCAGCGCCGGCGCTGCGCTGCAAACCTGGCAGATTCAGACGTCGCCCGTACCGCACCTCGTTGCGGAGGCTACGGCGTACGTACAGCAGAGCGAACAGGATCCTGGTTTCTTTACCGTGGTTTCGTCATACGGCGAGCGTCTCGACAGCGCGATCATCTGGGCGGTGGCCCGACCCACGGCGAGTGCACCATTGACCCTGTACGCGTTTGCCGCGAAGGCGGCGAATGGCACCTTCAAACAGCTCTACTCCGCTGCGGCGGGCCAGTGGCCGAATCTCGGCGGGAACGCCAACATCGTGCCCGTGGTGGCCAATGGAAAGGTCTACGTCGCGGCTTATCAAAGCCTGATGATCTTTGGACCTAACGGCTCCGCCGCCCCGCGGACGGCCGCCTCGGTCGACTCGACCACAGTCGCAGCGTCGCTCCCCCTCGGTGCCACGCAGCGGGTGAGCGGCATGTTACTCGCCATCGATGGCACGACACTGACACTATTGACCCGCACGAGCCGGTCCGTGAAGGTCGATGTTTCCCGCGCGGTTGAAACCGAGCAGATCGCAAATCTCATCGTCGGCAATGCCTACACCGCGCTCGGTGCCCCGACTGGGTCCGACGGAACTCTGCAGGCCGCGTCAGTTACGCGGGCCAAGCGCGGTTCCGGCGCGTGGCCCAAAGACCAATGGTGACCGCTCGAGCGAGCGCACACGCCGCCGCGAAGTCTTCGCGGTCGGCAATCCCAAACGACATGATCGCCCGCCAACAATCCTTCCACATTCGACCTTACTTCGTATTCCGTCATTGGGATGGCTCCGTCGCTCAGCTGTTTTTGCATTTCAAGCATGTCTTACCCCATCCATTTCCGCCACCGCATCAATCATATATAGCTTCGAGCCGAAGCCCTTAGGGCGAATGCGTATCGGCCATTGATCTTCAGACACCGGAGGCAGCGAAAACCAGTGCTGCCACTTCCGATGCGGCGGCTTGATCGCACTCAACTCCGAGAGCGACGATTCAAAGATGACGCTGCCATCGCCGGTCGACATCTCGAACAGCCCTTTCGAGCTTGCGCGGTGCAGTCCCAGTGTGACCGATGCGGTGCCTGGCGCGTTGGGTTTTCCCAGGTGCAGCATATCCCCGTACTTCAGGGGGTATCCGGTGCGCCGTGCCGACATTTCGAAGTATTTGCGGGCGTCCTCGGCGGTCGGCGTCACCTTCTCCAATCGCAAGGGCGACGGGCGCGCGCTCTTACTGAGGATACCCTCGATCCAATAGCGCGCGAACATTTTAGGCACGTCTATCTTCAGCATGGTCACGGGGGGCTTCGCGAACACGTCGAGGTTCCGCCACATTTGCTCCTCGAACCAGCGCGCGGGGTAGAGGTTCATCAGGTGCGGGTGAAAATTGTGCGCGACCAGGCGATTGGCGACGAGCTCCAGCGAGCCGAAGGCCAGCTCAAACTCGTGGAAGCCGACGTGCACTCCATGGCGGTAAAACGATAGATCCGTCGCGCCTTCGGCCTGCACCCTGCTGACGTATCGCTTTGCCTTGGATTTTGAGTAATAGAGCCGGGCGAGATCGAGCGGCAGGTGATTGAAGTGCGCCAGGCGCGAGGAGTGCAGGTCGACGGGCGCCGAGCGATTAGGTGCTTCGGCAAAATAGAGATAGCCGCCCTCGGGCAGTGCCTCCCAGCATTCGCGCAGCAGCGTGATTTTCTCCTCGATCGTCAGGTGCTCGAGCACGGCGAAAAGAATGATGACGTCGAAGCGCTCGCGCTCCAAAAGCGCGCGCATGTTCTTCGCTTCCACGTGCGCCAAGGTTGCATTGCGCACCCCCATTTGCTTGATGAGGTTCTCCGCTTTGGCAAGCGTCGGTGCCGAGATGTCCGCACCCCAGTACTCCTTACACAGATGCGATAGAGCGACGAGTTTCGCGCCCGCTCCGCAGCCGACCTCGACCACCTTTTTGTCGCCAATGTTGGGGATGGATGCTTTCAGGAACGGCGCGGTGTACCCGGTGCCGATCTCGTAGCGGCGGAGGAAGTCGGGCGGCATCTTGACCTGTCCCACGATCGATCGCGCGGATTCAACGAGGCCCGAGAGGATCTCATCGTAGCCCGCATCCCGATCGCGGTACGAGAACCACGTGGGCTTCATCCTGGAAGTGCGCGTCTGTGTCAGCATGGCATCCGTTGCGCGTTTATGAGTCCACCAACCTGAGCTTGATCGAAGCGCGCCCCGAAGGCAAAGAGCGCGCGTCAAGACTATCGGTTCACCTTTCTTGACACTCGGAACGAATAGAGCTGTCCGGCTGCCAAGCTAATCACGTGAGTCTTATCCGCGCACCACGTTTGCGTGCCTACCATCGTGCAGCGCATTGCAGTGGGTTCGCCATCGATGTAAAGCGCCGTCGTTATAACGATGCGGCGGTGACTCATCACGTTTAGATAGATCGCTAAGAGCACGAAGCCGAGTAAAATCAAAGGCACGGCATCGTCCGGCGCGCATCACGATGGCCGATGCGGTATTGCTCGAAGGCCGATCCCTTGTCGCAATACCAACGCACACGCGCCCCTGGCGATCTTCATGCCGAGGCCGGCAGGCTGTCTTTAGCAGTGCCCGTGCATCGCTTGTAATCGCCGGTCGTGTTGGAGTAGAGCGCACCAAAGCTAGAGGCAGTGTTGTAGTTTCCGGTCGTATTGAACTGAAGTGTGTCCGCCCCAACGGCTGTATTGGCGCTACCGTTATTGTCTAGAAGTGCCTCGAAGCCTATCGCAGTGTTAAAGGAGCCGAATGTGTTGTACGTAAGTGCGAAGAATCCGACACCTGTGTTCTGCTCTCCGGTTTTGTTCTAATACAGAACGGACGATCCGCAGCCTGTGTTACCCGATTGATCGCTCTTCACACAGATTTGCCGATGGACAGATTCCACAGGGTCGGCAAATGCAGCAACTAAAACGAGAGAACGCAGATTAATAAGTCTCATAACATTTCCCTGTTTTGTTGTGTCGAGTGGTCGCGGGCTGGAATCGACTTGACGATACACCTCTCCAATAGGGGGGGCAAAAACACTGAAAGCGCCCAAGCATCATTCGCTGGGTTACTCGTGCATCCGATACAACGCAAGCTCGTAAGCGACGTGTCGTTCCGGCCGCAAGCCGATTTCCAGTGTACAAACTGTTGCCACCGATCAACGTCAGCTTCGAGCCCGGCATTTCAGTAGGTTGACCGTCAAGTTTTGGGGCCGACAGAGGACCATCGTCAAGCCGGCGCTACTGAAACGGAGCACGCACTCCCCGCGCGATCGCGTTCTTCGGCGACGACTCATTCTTATATCGTCTGGTGCGTGTTAGCATTTCGCATCAGCGCCTGCGCGGGATTTCTTTGACCGGGCCATTTAAACCGCGTAGAAACTGTGAAATGGCTCGGAACACAAATGAATACCGCCGCGCCCAAAGATTGGCACGGCATTGATTCCGGCGCGGCGCCACGGCGCGCACTGTTTAAGTCGTCCTCTTGATGCAGCGGCCATCGGTCAACCCTTACCTCTTGCGCGAGATAGCCTATGACAGCACTTAATAGCTACACCGGCCCCAACGGCCCAAACGGCGGCCAGGGTGCCTCCGGCAACACGAGTCATCCCAACGGCTACCCCGGCGGCCCCGGCGGCCCCGGCTATTACGCCCTCAACATCGGCGGCACCAATCTTGGCACCGGAAATTATCTTCCGCCGGGCCCTTACACGGCGAGTAGCGGCGTCAATATCTCCGGCGGCAACGGCGGCAACGGCGGCACGGGCGGCACAGGGGGGTATTACTCAGGTATTTTCGGCATTGGCGGCGCCGGCGGCAAGGGCGGCACCGGCAGTGAAGGCGTCGATCTTTCGGCGAGTGCGCTCGGCAACAGCGGCCAGCTCACTGGAGGCCACGGCGGTAACGGCGGAACGGGCGGCTCGTACGTCGGGGGGTTCGCCCTCTTCGGCGGCACTGGCGGCACCGGCGGCGGGGGCGGTGCGGGTGTCGATCTTCTGTCGGGCACGCTCACCAATTATAAAAGCGGCCACATCACCGGCGGCGCGGGTGGTGCGGGTGGCAACGGCAACGGCGGTTACGACGGCAACACCGCCGGCAATGGCGGCGCGGCGGGTGCGGGCGTCAGTCTCTCGTCGGGCGCTCTAACCAACAGTGGTAGCATCACCGGCGGCAACGGCGGCACGGGCGGCAACGGCACCTACGGTGGCCACGGCGCCAACGGCGGGGCGGGCGGCAGTCTTCTGTCGGGCACGCTCACCAATAATAAAAGTGGCCAGATCAATGGCGGCGCGGGCGGCACGGGCGGCAACGGCACCTACGGTGGCCACGGCGGCAACGGCGGGGCGGGTGCTTATCTGAATGGTGGCACGCTGATCACGTCGGGCGAGATTGGGCAGGGTGCGGCGGGACCGGGACATTTCAACGGCGTGTTGGGCGATGCGGTGCAGTTCGGCGCGGTGGCGAGCGTATTGGAGGTTAAGCCCGGCGCGTTCTTCATTGGCCAGGTCGCGGCCAACGCCGCGGTGAACGATGTGCTGAAACTCAGCGGTACTCAGGATCAGGGTATGGGCCCGCTGATCACGCCGATCACGCTCGGCGGTCAGTTCACGGGCTTCTCAACGCTGACTTTCGTCTCCGGCGCCGCTTGGACGGTGGATGTCACGATCGGAGCGGCATCCAGCAGCCCGGGCATGACGGTTGGGGGCTTCACGACGAGCGACGTCATCGATGTCATGAACCTGGGCCCGACCGCAGTAGCGGCGGACTTCAACTCGACCACTCACGTGCTGACCCTCCCGGGTGATGGCACGCTCGATTTCAGCGGCAGCTTTAGCGGGGAGACTTTTGTCTTCTCCAGCGATGAGAGTGGCAACGGCACCGATATCACGGTCATGAAGGGTTCTGTCATCTCACAGACCGTGACCACAACTGTCACGGTGGGCAGCAAGCTCTATCCGAGCCCACTCACCATCACCAGTACCGGTAAAGTCGCCCCCTCGCTTCCCGGGGCGACCGCAGTGGTCAGCAGCCAGTCAAATAATAGTGTGACGAACGAGGGCACCATTCAGGGCGCTGCGGGCGGCGTGACCTCGTCTGGCGCTGGCATAACCGGCGGTCTCGGCGTGAACTTGAAGGCCGGCGCCGTGACCAACACGGGCAGCATCACCGGCGGCGCGGGCGGCCAAGGCAGTACGACCGGCGGCCACGGCGGAGCCGGTGTGGAGTTGAACGGCGGCACGTTGATCACGTCCGGTACGATTTCGGGGGGGTTCGGTGGTATGGGAGCCACCGACGGTGCATTGGGCGACGCGGTGAAGTTCGGCACGGTGGCGAGCACGCTCGTCATCGAGCCGGGTGCGGTGTTCAACGGCCAGGTCGTCGGCAACGCATCCGTGCACGATGTGCTGGAACTCTCCGGCACGCAAGCCGGTGGGACCGCGATCACGCTTGGGACCCAGTTCACCAATTTCTCGGTGTTGGAGTTCGCGCCCGGCGCCACCGGGACGGTGGATGCGAGCGTCTCGGACCTGACTAACCATCCGCTCAGCGCGCAGGGCAGCATCGTGGGCTTTGGGCTCGGTGACACGCTCGACATCGGAAAGCTGGTCCACGCCGGTATGAGCTATAGCTTCGATGCCACACACGAGATCCTGACCATCACGAAGGGCGCGACCGTGATACAACTTGGCTTTGACAGCCCCTTCACGGGCGATCATTTCGTGCTCGCAAGCGACGGCCATGGGGGCACGGATGTCACGCTGCAGGCGGGTGCGGCCCTCGAGCCTATGGCTCTGCACGGCTTCTCATCCCAGGCCTTCATCGAACATGACCTCGCGCATGATGCGCACGTCATGATCGCCTAATGCTCGCGTTGACGATGAACACGTTTTGAGATGCACCCTGACTGCTGCTAAATCAATGCGTACACGGACGCTCGCGAGTCGGTGCGGCGTCCAACTGCCGACCATTAAGCGAATATAACGGCGGTCACAAGTAATTCCGAGCGCTTCCGGTTGCAGAATCGTTTTGGAATAACGCTGCCGTGACCCGAGGCGCGCGCACGGTTCAGCTTCAATACGGGGGCCAGCACCGAGCGTTCGGCTACAAGTCAGCGATGACGGAAACCATGAAATTGCGCCGCGCCAGAACGTTTACAAGATTCGGTCCGACGATGGAGGGCCCGGCGTTGTCCGTGACCGCATCCGAATTCCACAGATTATTGATCGCCAGCGTGAGTCGCCCGCTCACTGTTCCGAGCAGATCGGGCAGAGTGCGGGTCACGGTGGCGTCCGTATAGGAATAGCCGCCGACGCGATAGGTCGCGCCGTCGGCGCTGCCATTCTTGCCCTGGTACTCGGTGCCCACGAATTTAGCGAGCAGGCTCGCGCCCCACAGATCCCGGCCGTACACGAGCCCGACGAGCCCGGTGTAGTCAGGAGCATAGGGGATGGTATCCCCGGCGTGCTCGATGGTCGATGTGATGACCGATTGCTGAAAAGTCGCGCGCAGCAGGCTCGCATTCACGACTGCAGTCACGCCGGCACCGATTCTCAGGTGACCCTCGGTCTCGACGCCGTGGTAGAGGACGCTTCCTGAATTGACGTAGAGCGTGTCGCCGTTCTGGGTGATCGTCGATACGTAATTATCAAAACTGATGTAGTAGGCGTCGAGCCCGATCCCGTAGTCCGCGGTTTGACGAACGACGCCGAGCTGGCGCGCGAGCGAGATTTCCGGATTGGCCTGATTCCCGGCCGCCGGATTAGCGGTGTAGAAGAACGATTGGCTCGGGACCAGCGAGCCCTTTGAGATCTGCGCCAGAAGATTGGTGTCTTCAGCCAGCCGGTAAGTGGCATCGAGGCTCGGCAGGGTGCTGTTCACGGTCCGCGAGACTGTGCCCGGCGTGCCGGGCAGGAAATTCTGGATGACCGACGCATCGAAATCGCGCGTGACGTCCCGATACCTCAGCCCGAATCGCAAATTCAAGGCATCGGTCGCCTGCCACGCGTACTCGCCGTACGGCTGGATCGTGTTCAAATGACTGTCAAAATCGTAGTACATCGGCGAATGCGCATTCTTGTTGGCGTCATATAGCAGTCCGGTGGTGAGATCGACGGCAACGCGCGATTCCGTCTGCCAGCTGTGCTCCGCCCAAAGACCCAGCAAAAATACGCCGTAGGGGTCCTGATGAGCGATGCGCATGTCGTTGCCGACCGTTCGATAGTCCTCATCCGTCGATCGGCCCGCGATGTCCGTGGGTGCAATGCCGTAAAAGCCGGCGCCAATGGGCGATGAAGTCTGATCGCCCTTCAGGCTCAACCCCGAGTTGCGGTACGAGTAGGTGTAGAGCTTGTCTTCGTAGCGCCAGCTAGCGGCGAAGCTGTCCTGCAGTTTCAAATAGCCAAAGTCCGAGGACCGGTGCGTCGTCGCATAGCCATAGTAATTCGGGCTCGCAGGATCGTCGTTGTACCCGTACGATGATCCGAAGGTGGCGAGGTCCGTGGTCGTGATGCTGCCGGCATTGTAGAAGTGATAGCGGTCGTAGCTGTAGACCGCGGTGAGCTGAGCGCTGCCCACGAGCGATACGCTCTTGAGGAAGAGGTCATCCTTGTAGCCCGCCGAATGACTCATCGCACCGTCGGACTGGCTGTGTTCGAGCGTCGCAAGAGCGCCGGTCTGGCCAGCGGCTTGGGGAGCTGCGGTATTCAAGGTCGCGCCGATGAGGCTCGTATTGAAGGATCCGTAGCTGGAGAAGAGCCGTGCACGCGCGGCTTCCGGAATCGGCTCGGAGTACAGATTGACCGAGCCGCCGAAGGATGCATAACCCAGATCCGGCGCGCCGCCCGGACTGCGATCGATCACGACATGATCAAGCTGCGACGTCGGAAAATAGGAGGTCGAGTGATGCTGGAAATTGTCAGGGTCGGCGAACGGAATGCCGTCCATCGTCACATTGAACTGCCCGTCGACAAAGCCGCGCAGCGTTTGATTCTTCGCCGCATCGAAACCCGGACCGTTCGGTGCCGAACTGACAAAGCTCGGCGTGAAATTGGCTACGGTGCCGTAGTCCCCTACGGGGGATGCAATCTGGTGGATCACCGCTTCGCTCACGACCGACTGCGGCGATCCTATGTCAGTCACAGCCTCGCTCGGCGGGGTCGCATCCAGCTCCCCCAGCACTCTCACCTGCGGCAACATATTGGAGGGGTCATCCGCTAGAACGACGGAGCTTAAGAACAGGCAGGGCGAAAGCCACACGAGGCGCTGGATCCGAGGGCGAGGAGAGCCGATCGGTGGGGGAGAATCTGCTGCACTCGAAGAGCGCTGCGCTGCTAGCGCTCGTGCAGGGCCGGAAGATCTATTTGGCATCGCACTGCCCACCCTGCAGCTGGTCGCGCGCCAATGTAGCAGAGGCTAGACAACAGCGGCAACACGCGCGCACGCTGGAAATTCCGCGGCAATAGGCGAGCTGCGAGTTTATGCTCCGGAACGCGCCGGCTGACGATCAGCTCAGCGCAATCGCAGGATCACTCACGCCGTGCAACCCTGTCTCGAGCCGGCCGGCGAATCTGCGCGACCATGTTTGACTCTGCGCCGTAAAGTCATACCAATGGCCGCTCTCGCTCAGGAGCCACCGGCGCGTCGCGGGTCGCCCGGGAGCGAGGGCGAGTTTCCATGGGCCATCGGCGCGGTGCGCGTTGGCGACGATGGTGAGGGCGAGCGCCTCAGGACTCGTGACTGTCAATTCAATCATGTGGCGATGTGCATCGTAGTGCACCCGAGCCTGCGGTTCGGCAGCCTCGGTGCCGCCGCCCTGGAACTCGCGTAAAAATCCGTTTGGACCGAGAACCCAGAGGTGATATTGGTCGCCGCCGACGTCCCAGGTATCCGCGAGCTCCTTGCCCGCCTCGACCGTATAGCGGCGCGGAATGCGTTCCAATTGGAGTTGATCGTACACATGGAATACGGCTCCGAGCCCGCCGGTGTTACGAAAGTTGACGCGTACTTTGTTCTGCGCCAATTCATGGCGGGCGTCGGCGTGCAGTTCATAAGCGAGCGCGCGCGAAGGACGCACGCCGGGCTCCTGGAACAGCGGTTCTGGCTTTCCGGGTGGCGTGGCCGTGGGCAAGCGGCTGATCTTTGCGATGACGGCCGCGGAGCCGCGCGTCTTCGGTAACCTCGGCAACGCCGTCTCGTTCGCGTGTTGGAAATCAAACGCAGAGGTCAAATCCCCGCAGATGGCGCGATGCCAGGGGCTGATGGCCGGAACCTGGATGTCAAAGCGCTTCTCGAGAAACTGCCCAACGGAGGTATGATCAAACACCTGCGAGTTGACCCAGCCGCCCTTGCTCCAGGGTGAGATGACGAGCATCGGCACGCGCGGCCCGAGCCCCCAGGGGCGCACGCTGCCGCTCGTGGTATCGGCCGGATCCAGGTATTTGCGCTGCGCATCGGAGAAGTACTCGCCGCGCAGATCGAGCGTGGAATCCTCGGCGATCGTTCCGTCGAGGTTATAGGACGCCGGCGCAGGCGCCGGAACGTGGTCAAACTGCCCGTCATTTTCGTCAAAGGTCATAAAGAAAACCGTTCGGCCCCAGACTCTCGGATTGGCCGTCAACGCATCGAGAACGCGCGAGGTGAACTCCGCGCCCTGCAGAGGACTTGACGGCGAGGGATGTTCGGACCAAAGCGGTGCGGGCAGGATCCACGTCACCTGCGGCAGAGTATCCGCGCGCACGTGCTGCGCGAATTGTTCGAGCGACCAGTTGCGCATGCCCTTTTCGTAGAGACCGGAACCGGGTTGCGCACTGCGGAAGCTCTCAAAGGCGAGCCCGCCGTGCAGAGCACCGGTCCAGTTGTCGTTGGGATCCTGGTAGATGCGCCAGGAGATTCCCACGCTCTCCAGAACATCCGGAATCGTCGGCCATTGGAATGGGGAACCGACATAGTTGTAACCGGGTTGCGGCAGTGCGCCCCTCACCCAGCAGCGAAGATTGTCCGGTTCAGAATCCGCATCCGTACAGTTCTCCCCGCGCGCCCGCAGCTGCGGATTAAAGTTGGTACCTGACCAGAAGACGATCCGGTTGGGATCAGTCCCCGTGGTGAGCGAGCAGTGGTAGGCATCGCAGATCGTGAACGCTTCGGCCAGCGCGAACTGGAAGGGCAGGTCGCCGCGCCGGTAGTAACCCATGGAATCCGGCGTCTTGAACTTCGGCCAGAACCCGAACTTGCCTTGATTCCAGGCGGCTTGAGCATCTGCGAAGGAGTGCGGCGTGCTCGGAACGCGCCACGCGCTCGTCCTCTTGGTGTCCAAATGGTACGGGGGAATGACCCGCAGGCCATCCGACTGATTCCACACGGGCTCGCCGCTGGCGAGCGTTATGGGATGGCGATCACCAAACCCGCGCACGCCGCGAAGCGTCCCGAAGTAGTGATCGAACGAGCGATTCTCCTGCATCAGAATGACCACATGCTGAACATCCTGGATCGTCCCCGCGACCACCGCGGCCGGGATCGCGAGCGCTTTGCGGATGCTCGGCGGCAGGAGCGCGAGCGCCGCACTGGCGGCGGACGCCTGCAGTGACAGTTTCAAGAATTCTCGGCGGGTGCCTAACCCCATAGCCCGCTAATCGGGAAGCCCGGCCGATCGGCCGGCCACTCCCGCCTCGTCGAAAGTCGCGCTCGGGCCGACGTCGTGTGGTTGGAGGAGGAGCAGTCGTGCCAGGGCCGCGCTCCTTCATACCTTCGCACTTCGTTCGGCAGCGCGTTCGCGGTGAACACGATCACGACGCGCATCTTTATAGACGACCCCGTGGTCATTACAAAGCTGAAGCGTTTGCGGTGCAATGATGGCGGCGCGGGAGGAACCACCGCGCCGGGCTATTCGTTAATCGCGCAGTATCTTGAGGAGAAACCCTATGCGGATGTCCTTAATTAAATCCCGAGGCGCGCTGCAGCACGCGCTGCTCGGCATCGTCGTCGCCGTTTCGCTGGGCGGATGCGTGGCCACCGTGCGCGCACCGGGCCCGGCTTATTACGGCGTCGAAGTCGACGTCGCGCCTCCCCCGCCGCGCGTGGTCGAGTTCCCGCCGCCTCGAGCAGGGTTCGTCTGGGCGCCGGGCTATTGGAATTGGAACGGGCATGAGCATGTCTGGGCCGAGGGGCGCTGGATGCCCGAGCGCGCAGGCTACCGCTGGTCGGCCGACCGTTGGGAGCAGCACAACGGACGGTGGCGGTTCGCCAAAGGCCACTGGGAGCGCTGATGTCAAATGACGCGCGATCCCTATCGCGCCTCACTCCCCGGGGGGTAGTTCGTCATGGAACGGCAGTAGGTCAAGGAACCCGTTCGTCCTGTCAGTCAGGACGTAGGTTGTGTTCTGCCCATCCACAATCGTCAGTGGTATAGGCCCGAGAATGATGGCGTCCGTGCCGGTGTTGGCGAAGTACACGTCATAGGTGCCCGCCACCACCTGCTGGTATGGGGTCGAGGCCTTGAAGGCGATAGCCGAATAGTTGGGCGGCGGTCGATTGGAGTTGTCCGCGTCGATGTTGAATACGATACCCGGGGGGTTCAAATAGATGTCCACCGAAGGACCGTATTGGAGCGTAGAGGCCGCATTTAGAAACCTGAATTCCCCCTGGGTGGGGACGCTGCGCCGATCGTCCTGCAGGACGACGCCGGCGATGTACTGGAGCGGGCCGACGGCGTATTCCGTGTAGCTCTGATCGGCTTGGGATGCAAACGAGACGAGGAAGCTCGGATGGCCCGGGGTGGTCACCGGCGTCGCGATCGTGCCGGCGACGCCTGCGTTCACAGGGCCGTAGCCGGACTTACTTTCACCGAACCCTATGTTGGTCGCAAGCGTAGTCGTTAAGTTCAGGCCGCCCACTATGTCGTAGGCCGGGGAGCCTGCGGTCACGTTCGCAAAGGCAAGCTCGGCGTCATCGTTAGGATTGGCGAACTGCATGCCCGTAGCCGCCGCGCCCGTCGGACTGTCGAGCGCGTCAAGCACAATGGGGGTGGAGCCCGGTCCGATGTTGTCCGCGATGACAAATGTCAGGCGATCCTGCTCGTTGACCGTCACCGTGTTCGCCGGGATCAAATCCGCGCCGGTCGTCGCATCCTTCAACTCGA
>Ga0182018_10003489_pt1 | contig 14114 bp, 17 predicted proteins | sample 812P2MmetaG_FD_120490 | JGI IMG/M metagenome (GOLD analysis project Ga0182018, IMG submission 120490) | Permafrost microbial communities from Stordalen Mire, Sweden - 812P2M metaG | ecosystem: Environmental > Terrestrial > Soil > Wetlands > Permafrost | place: Sweden: Stordalen | collected...
GGGAAGCGCGCGAGACCACCGCGAGGTGGAGGGCGCCAGCACGATCTTCGTATCGGCGGCGCGGCACAGCGCTTCCGCCGCCGCGGCGTCGGTCGAGTAACGCGGCTGGGTGAAGGCTTCGCCAGTCACCGCAAGAATGTGCACCGCTCCGGCGCCGGCGATCTGATCGGCGGCAGCCTGCGCGTCGCCGCCCACCAGCCCCACGGTCAGTTCTCCGCCCAGCGTCAAGGCAGCGGTCAGGGCTTCCAGGGCTGGCTTGGCCAGCTTGCCGTCGGCTTCGATATGCGCCAAAAGTAAGATGGATTCCACGGTTATTCCTCCCCGATCCAGGCGACGATTTCCCGCGCGATCTCACCGGCCGGCAGGTTTTTCACGATGCGTGTTTCGCGCTGCTGTTTGGGCAGGCTCACCGAGGCGAAACAGAGGCCCGTATTGGACACTGGCGACGCCTTGGCGCGCTGCAGCGCGGGCATGATGGCCCGCATGTTGGCCATCCCGACTTGCGGATTGTTGCGCGGCTCGGGCAAGTGGCCGGTGGCCCAGCCCAGCGCGGCTGGCGGGGCCGCGCATACCGACACCTGGTGCTTTCCGCCTTCGACGCGCTCCAGGATCTCGAAGCTGCCGTCGTCGCGGACGGCGATGCGGTCGACGCCCTGGAACTGCTCCACGATCCCCAGCCGCTCGCCCACCATCTGCAGGGTGGAACCGGCGCCGCGGGAAGCCGATTCCCACCCGCCGAACAGCAGCAGCCGGGCGCGGTCCAGCCCCGCGATGGTTTCGATGCCCGTGGCCAGCGCCGCCGCAGTCTCGAACGAGTCGCTGAAGCCGGAGGCCGGCCCATCGAGAGCCACAAGTTCGAAGGGAACCTTTTGGGCCACGGTCATCATCACCTGCTGCAGCTTGGCTTTGGGCCCCAGGCTGACCAGCCAGACCTTGCTGCCGGGCGTCTTCCGCGCCAGGTGGGCCGCCTCGAACAGAGCGTGGCCGGCCCAGGGGTCGAGGACCGCCGGCAGCATCATTTCATTCTTCAAGGAAGGTCCGGCCAGCCCAACCACCGGCTCGAGCGTTTGCAACGGGTCGGGGACCAGCGTGCCGCAGACCACAATTTGGAAAGGAGTGCTCATGAGTAGAGGCTTTCAGTATAATCGGGTGACTTTGTCGTTTTCCACTGCTTGTGGATTATTTCAGCAGGGGATGGTAGACCGTCGGTGCCGCTTTCCCCCTGGATCAGCACGGTGCTGCGCAGGCTGGCAACTTCGTGGCACAACGCCAGAATGTCGTGCATGCGCGTTCCTGCGCGCCTTCCTTCATGGCCGTGATGGCCGTGTCCACCGTGACGTAGGCGGTGATGATGATGATCGAGGCTTCCGGCCGCTGGCGGCGGATCTGCATCATGGTCTCGATGCCGTCCATGCCGCCAGGCATCTTCAGATCTACGAAATAAATGGCGTAGTCCCGCTGACCGGTTTTCTCCATCCGGAAAGGAGCGCTCATGAGAAAAGACTTCCAGTATAATCGGGTCACTTTATTGGTTTTCAGTGCCTGTGGATTATTTCATCGGGATCCTGGGAAATCCCCGATTGCCGCTTCCCTCTGAGCATCACTCGGTTAGCGCGGACTTGGAAGGACGGACCTGCCTGGATGCACGGAACACGTTCTGGGCATTCAATGCCGCTGCGAAGTATGCCGGGTGTCCGCCCGCCGCAATCTTCTCCCGCGGTGTACTAAAATGTATATGCATATGTGAAGTACTGTTGATGCGCTTCGAATGGGATGATGACAAGAACCGTCGCAATCTCGCAAAGCACAAGTTCAGCTTCGAAACCGCCCGTTTGGTTTTCGATGATCCGCAGGTGCGCAGCATCCAGGATCGCGTTGTTGAAGGGGAGGAACGATGGCAGACGATTGGAATGGTTTCTGGCACTGTATTGTTGGTAGCCCATACCTATCGGGGCGAGGCTGGTGATGAGGTGATCCGGCTGATTTCGGCACGAAAGGCGGTTGCGCACGAAAGGCGGGCATATGAAAAGAGTCGAAAGCGCTCAAGCGAATGAAATCCGTGCGCTCAAGCGGATGAAAGACCGAGAAATCGATACCAGCGACATTCCGCCGGTGCTCGATTGGAGCAAGGCGGTTGCCGGCAAGTTCTATAGGCCAATCAAGAAACCCCTTACGATCCGGCTAGATCCGGACGTTCTAGCTTGGCTTAAAGGACAGGGCAACGGTTATCAGAGGCGAGTCAACGCCCTTTTGCGAAGTTCGATGGAGAGGGCCGGCTCCAATAAGTTCGTGGTCCGGCTCAGTGATTATGGAGAATTCGCATCCTGAGAAAGTCGCTTCGCTCTCGTCAGTAAGCTCTGCCGCAATGCCGACCCAGCGTACTGAGTGGGCTGAGCGTCGTGTGGAAGAGTTCCTGTCACTTCCGTTCGTTTCAGAGTTTGTGTTTCGTAATGTGCGGACGTCGGAGCATCAAGAGCAGGAACAGGTCGCTGACTTCCTAATCCTTCACCGGGGGACCGGTATTCTTGTTGAACAGAAGTGTCAGGAAAACCCGAGTGTCCGGACACGGCAGAGGGCGGAGTTGTGGGCCCGGAAGAGGGCGAAGGAAGGCTGGTCGCAGGTGCGCCGCGCATTCACGCGCCGGAGAAACTTCCCGGTTTGGTGCGATCACCCGAGACTGGGACACGTGGAATTCCCAGGCGGCCTGCCTCCGATTCAACACGGCATCGTAACAGTAGAGGTTTTGCAGCCGGTAGATCTACAGCCCGATGCCGAGGGTCTTCCGCTCGACCTCGATGGAGTGCCGATCTCCTATCTTTCGGTCAATGACTTTCTCAACCTGGCCGTTCAATTGAGAAGCGTGCCGGAGTTGACGGACTACCTGGAAGCGCGGCAATCTCTTCCCCCAGCCGACCTCCGGCTGATAGGTGAGGAAGAGCCGCTGCTTAGCTTCTATCTGTTCAATGACGGCTCGTTCGCGGGCTGTGCCGGGCGCTCTGACGCTCGCAGGGCCGTCGCAGCTCAGCAGGATCGTTTTGAGGCCGCATTGCAGAGAAAGTTCGAAGCAGATCGGTTCGCGTATCTGCTGGAGCACATAGCTGACGCGCTTGCTAGCCGGAATCCCACGCTCTCGGATGGGTTACCTCCGGCGCTCTTAGCGGCATACGATCCGCCGGACAAGAGGCAGAACCACATGGAGATGCAAGCCGCGCTTGCCGATCTGCGGCTCAGAGAGCGGGCCGAACTAGGCCGTGCATTGCAAGGCGCAATTGAGCGGGTCGCCGACAAGGGCCAGGGATTGACGTTTAAGGCTGCTCGGTTCGACTCCATGCCTGAATGGGTCTATGTTCTAGGAGCCTCAAAGAACCTGGGTCGAGCAGAGTTGCTGTCCGGGATAGTGGAGCTGATGGGCGGTGCTATGGCCTTTTACGACAAGCCGAAGTGCCTCGTCATAGTCGATCGCGACAGCGACGCCTACGAGGTCGCCCTCTCCCGACCGGGCGTTAGACCGACGCATGCCCACATGGAGGCGGGAAAACGCCTTTTCGGCGGCCTCCGCATCACGAGTATGCCACTCCACTTCCTTCCCGAGCACTGAGATCGCAGGGCTGAGGATCGTTCAAGATGCATGCCTTGCGGATGCTCGATTATGGAATGCCGGTTTGCCGTAAAATCGCCGGCCCTCCGTAGCGACCATCCGCGCAAGAAAACTGCTCGTTCGGGGAATCTGTGGGTAGCTTTGAGTGAGAAATGGCCCCCGAACCGTCGCCAAACCGCTGGTAGACAGGGCTTTCAGTGGTGGTGGAAGTTCGCCTGCCGATCGTCTTTTTTTCGTAGCCAGTTTTCTTATGTTGTTTTGGCGCTCCTTGGGTGGCTGCCGTTGATTCCTGTGCGGGTGTCGTGGACAAGGGTTTTTTCCCGCCGGGTCACACCAAAACGCCGGTTGACAGTATGATGGTGGACTTCGAGAGTCCCGTGCGCACATCCAATGGCCGGCGCGCTTGCTCCGATTCGAATGCATATCTCAGCAGCAATTCCGTTAGAAGTCACCCACAGATTCCTCAGACGACCCAAAAAACTAAACCCGCTGCCCCTAAAGCTGGGCGAGCTAACGCCGCACGCTCCTCTACCGCGGAATCTCATACCGCTTGATCTTTTCGTACAGCGTGGAGCGGTCGATTCCCAGAATCGAAGCCGATTCCTTGATGTTGCCGCCAGTGCGTTCGAGCGTGCTCACGATCAGCACTTTCTCCATCTCCTGCAGTGTCATCCCGGCGGGCGCCGACCAGACCTTTCCGGCGATTCCATTCATCGCCAGGAAGGCGAAGGACTCTTCCGTCAGCACGTGATTCTTGCAGGTCACCATGGCGCGCTCCACGGCGTTTTCCAGCTCCCGCACGTTGCCGGGCCAGTTGTAATCCATCAGCAGCTTCAGCGCGCCTTCGGAAATATCGCGGATATCTTTGCCCAGTTCGTGCGCCAGCCGTTCCAGGAAATGGCGCGCCAGCAGCGGGACATCTTCGCGCCGCTCGCGTAGCGGGGGAATGCGGATCTCGATCACGTTCAGCCGGTAGTAGAGGTCGTCGCGAAATTTGCCGTCGGCCACCGCCTGCTGCAGATTCACATGCGTGGCGGCGATCACGCGCACGTCGACGCGCACTTCCTGCGATCCGCCCACGCGGTAGAAGCTGCGCTCCTGCAACACCCGCAACAGGTCCACCTGGAGTTTGGGCGAAATGTCGCCGATCTCGTCCAGAAAAATGCTGCCGCCGTCGGCCATCTCGAATTTGCCGCGCTTCTGCTGATCGGCGCCGGTGAACGAGCCTTTCTCGTGGCCGAACAACTCCGACTCCAGCAGCGTTTCGGCCAGCGCCGCGCAGGAGACCGAGACCATCGGCTTCTGCGCCCGATCGCCGGAGTTGTGGATGGCGCGCGCCACCATTTCCTTGCCGGTGCCGCTTTCCCCCTGGATCAGCACGGTGCTGCGCAGGCTGGCAACTTCGTGGCACAACGCCAGAATGTCGTGCATGCGCGGGTTCTTGGTGACGATGTCGTGCACCACGTACTGGCGGTTCAACTTCTTGCGCAGGATGGTATTTTCGCGCTGGAGGTTCTTCACCTTGATGATGCGGTTGACCAGAAGCGAAATCTCTTCCGGATTACAGGGCTTGACGATGTATTCCTGCGCGCCTTCCTTCATGGCCGTGATGGCCGTGTCCACCGTGGCGTAGGCGGTGATGATGATGATCGAAGCTTCCGGCCGCTGGCGGCGGATCTGCATCATGGTCTCGATGCCGTCCATGCCGCCGGGCATCTTCAGATCCACGAAATAAATGGCGTAGTCCCGCTGGCCGGTCTTCTCCAGCGCTTCGCGCCCCGATGCGGCGGTGTCCACCAGGTAACCGTCTTCGCGCAGCCAGGCGGCGAGCGATTCGCACATCACTTCTTCGTCGTCTACTACCAGGATCTGCCAGTGGTTCTTCATGCCGTCACTCCCTTGGTCCCCGCCGCAGCCGCGCCGTGCAAGGGGCGCAAAACGCGGCCTGCTTCCCATCGATCTGCCGGATGTTGGTGGCCAACGACATGGCGCAACTCCGATCCGCGCAATGCACCAGCCCGAACAGATGGCCGGTCTCGTGGATCGCCTCTTTGGCGGCGCGCTCCACGAACACTTCCCGGTTGGGCGCGAGCCCGTAAAATTCCTGCCGGAGCCGCGCCAGGGAAACTACCGCCGCGCGGCCTCCCAATTGCGCCTGCCCGAATACAAACGTCAGCACCGGAACGTATAGATCCCGCTCCGTCACCGCCAATAGCTTCCCCGCGTCGTCCGGGCAAAGCCGCACCAGCATCTCCAGCACGGCGATCGACCCGTACTGCTTCCGGCCGGCGTCATACGCAAAATCCACGGCCGGGATCTCCATTTCCCGCACCGGCAGTCCGAACTCGCCGGCCAGGCGGCCGCTCACCATCCGGTGGTCCTCCAGCCTCACTTCCGGCGACGCCGCCACATACAGGTACTTCATCCCTTCCGCGCCAACTCCGGCAGCGGCAGCTCGACGCCGGGCCGCGGCTGCAGCGGCAGCGATATGGTGAACGTGGTTCCTTCCCCCACCTTGCTGTTGACTTCGATATCGCCGCCATGCGCCTCGATGATTCCGTAGGAGACCGCCAGCCCCAACCCGACGCCTTTGCCTTCCGGCTTGGTGGTGAAGAACGGATGGAAGATCTTGGCCAGGTTCTCCGGCGGGATCCCCTCGCCGTTGTCCGCCACCGCGAACCGCACGAACCCGCCGTCCGCCTTCGTGGATACCACCACCCGCCGCTCGCTTTTGCCATGCGTGGCTTCGGCCGCGTTGAGCAGCAAATTCAAAGCCACTTGCTGCATCTGCGACTGGTCGCAGGGCACCGCCGGCAGGTCCTCCGCCAGTCGGGTTTCCAGCTCCACGCCGCTCAGCTTCATCTTGTGCTGCACCAGCGAGAGCGTCATCCGGACGATCTTGTTGACGTCGGCCGGCGCGCGCTGCGGCTTCGAGCGGCGCGAAAAGGCCAGCAGGTCCGACACGATCCGCCCCACCCGCGTGGTCTCGTTGGTCACTTGGGTTAGATACTTGCGGAACTCCGGGATGCGCTCCACGGGAATGCCGTCGTCTTTCAGCATGCGCTGCAGCAGCATGGAGAGATTCAGTACGCCGGCGATGGGGTTGTTGATCTCGTGGGCCACGCTGGCGGAGAGTTGGCCCAGCGATGCCAGGCGGTCGGTCTGCAGCAGCTTCTGGTGGGCCGATTTGAGCTGCTGCGTACGGTCCTCCACTTTGGTCTCAAGCTGCTGCGTGAACTGGTTGATTTCCGCCAGCGCGGTGCGCAGACGGTCGCGCATCGTGTCGAAGGAGCGCGCCAGCTCGTCCAGCTCTTCGCTGTTTCCGGCGATATCGAGCGGTTTGTCGAGCTCCATCTGGCTGATCGCCTTGGTGCCTTCGATCAACTTCTCGATCGGTTGGCCGACAAACCGGCGCGTGAAGAAGACGATGAACAGGCCGATGAGCGTCACTTCCACACCGGTCACCAGCAGCACCCGGTATTTCATGCTGGCGACCTCGTGATCGACGCTTTCCAGGTTCAGCGACAGATCGAGCACGCCCAGCGTTTTGACGTCGCCGGGGTGGGCGTGGCACTCCGCCTGACTGCAGGAGCGCTCGTTATAGATAGGCGTCCGCATGTCCAGCCGCCGCCAGCCGTCCGCGCCGCGGTAGATGTTGACGCGCGCTTTGGCGTCCAGCTTCCGCAGGTCCATGGACTCCTGACGATCTTCCTGATTGGTGGAGAAGGTGACGTGGCCGGCGCTGTTGAACATGCGGATGCGGTCGATCCCCTGTTTAAGGGCGATCGTCTGCATCACCTGGTAGGCCGCCTCCCGATGGTCGTCGAACATGGCATGCCAGGTGGCGCTGGTGATTCCCTTGGAGAGCTGGTCGGCCCCCAGGAGCATGGTGTTGAGAAGCTGCTTTTCCTCGGTCTTGACGTTAACCAGTCCGGACACCGCCGCCACGATGAGAACAATCACCGTTATCGACAGGATCAGCTTGCGGGCAAGACGCCGCGGCATAATCGGTGTTTAGAATCCGAAATGATTGTATCGTGTGGCGTCTTCCTACACAAACCCTATTTGCCGGCGCGGCAAAAGGTGGTTTGTTACACTAAGGGTTGAACCCGACCACAACCAGCAAACTGCGCGTTTGCGCGGTGAGCTTCCTCAACACCACCCCGTTGGTGTGGGGTATGCTACACGGACCGCAGCAGGGACTCTTCGACCTGGATTTCCGCATTCCTTCCGTGTGCGCCGACCAGATGGCCAGCGGCGCGGCGGATATCGGCATCGTGCCCTGTTTCGAGCTGACACGGCAGGATCTGGAAATCGTTCCGGGCACGGGGATCGCATGTCACGGACCGGTGCGCAGTATTTTGCTGGTGTCGCGGCGGCCGGCGGGGGAGATCCGCACGCTGGCGGCGGATAGCAGTTCGCGCACGTCGGTGCAACTGGCGCGCGTGATTCTGGAGCGGCGCTATGGGGCGGAGTATGTGTCCATCCCGCACGCGCCGGACCTGGACGCCATGCTGCGGGTAGCCGATGCGGCCTTGATCATCGGAGACCCGGCGCTGCGCTTGGATCCGGCGCTGCTGCCGTATGAAGTTCACGATTTGGGCGGGGAGTGGGTGGAGATGACCGGGCTGCCGATGGTGTTCGCAGTCTGGGCGGCCCGCAGGGGTGCGGTTACGCCGGAGGTGGTGGAGGCGTTTCGGGAGTCGTGCCGCTACGGCAGGGAGAGCATGGAGGAGATTGTGGCGGCGGAGTCGGCGCGCCGGGGCTTCGCGCCCGGATTGGTGCGCGAGTATCTGACGCGGCATATTGTTCACGAACTGGGGCTGCGGGAGTATCGGGGGATGGAGTTGTTCCTGCGATACGCGCAAGAGAAGGACCGCGCAGGCGTGCTGGCGCCGGAACAGAGGATTCCGGCGGTTTGACCCGGAGGGTCGCGGTTTCCTATACTGAAAGCACTCCTATGTATGCCCTGGTAATGACGGTTCATGTAATCGTGTGCGTTTTTCTGATCATCGTGGTGTTGCTGCAAAGCGGAAAGGCGGCGGATCTGGCGGGTGCGTTTGGCGGAATGGGTTCGCAGACGGCTTTCGGCCCGCGGGGATCGGCCACGTTGCTTTCGAAGGCGACCACGATCTCGGCGGTGTTGTTTATGGTGACCTCGCTTTCGTTGTCGATTCTGGCGACGCGGAATGCCGGGCTCGGGACGACCGTGCTGGACACCTCGCCGCAGAGGGCCACGCCGGCGCTGCCGAAGGCACCGGCGCCGACGCAGCAGGTTCCGGCGTCCGTACCGATGCCGATCAATGTGACGCCGCAACCGTCGGGCATTCCCGGCCAGGTGAATATCGATATGAGTGGCGCCAAGCCGCCGGCGCCTGTCGCGCCGCCGGCCGGTAAGAAAAAGTAGCACTTGCGGAGGTGGCGGAATTGGCAGACGCACTAGCTTGAGGTGCTAGCGGGAGCAATCCCGTAGGGGTTCAAGTCCCCTCCCCCGCACCACATTTTAAAGGATTTACTCGTTTGGGCCTGGACCTTATTCGCCTAGCGAGTTTGCTCTTGGACCTTATGGACGCTCCAGGCTGCTCGAAATCGAGCGGTCTGAACGATTGGAGCCGAAAGAGATCCAGCTATCTGACCTAAGAATTGACTTAACGTCCATTATACGGTACTGTAACTCGTATAAGGTATCCTATAGAGGAAGTTAAGTATGAAGGAAGCACCGTCATCGTCCCCCGTTCCGATACCGGTTGCCCGTGCCCTTCGAAAGCTGGGCCACGACATTCGTGACGCCCGTCGTCGTCGTATTCCCGTCGCGATCCTGGCTGAGCGGGCCTCCATCGGCCGGATGACCTTAAACAGGATCGAAAAGGGCGACCCACGCACTTCGCTAGGCGCATACGCCACCGTCCTCTTCGCGCTTGGGATGGTGGAGCGGCTGGCGGACGTGGCCGACCCAAGGTACGACTCCGTCGGGCTTGAGCTTGAAGAGGAGCACCTGCCGGAACGTATCCGGCTCTCGCGCCGGAACAAGCCAAGTAAGCCAGGAAACACGGAGTCTCAGTGATGGACAAGGAAGTATTCGTATACCTGGACCTGCATGGCACGCCCCACTTGGTGGGACGGTTGTGGGCGCGAATGCGCAAGGACCGCGAGAGTGCCACATTTGAATACGACCCGAGTTGGCCCGCTCATCCCGAGCGTTTCTCCCTTGAACCGGCCCTCAAGTTAGGGCCGGTTCCGTTTCACACACCATCCGATAAACCGCTGTTCGGCGCCATCGGCGATTCCGCTCCTGATCGGGGGGGGCGGGTATTGATGCGACGCGCCGAGCGCCGGCGCGCCGAACGCGAGGGACAGACGCCGCGCACGGTCAGGGAAATCGACTACCTGCTGATGGTGGACGACGAAGCCCGACAGGGCGCGCTACGCTTTGCCGGGCGGGAAGGGGGGCCTTTTCTGGCGGAGCAGGCCCGACGAAGATCCCGCCGCTGACAGAACTGCCACGACTGCTCTCAGCCGCGGAGCGTGTCTTGAGCGGCACGGATAGTGACGAAGATTTGCGCTTGTGGTGGGGCGGCCCATGTGGCGCAGCCTGCGCTACCGGGCGAAGCGGTAGCTGAGTGAAAGGGATATCCACTGGTGCGGAATTGCCGCCCGGGTGCAAAGTAGGTGGGTTTTCTTGAACAGTCGCGGCGTCGAAACGCCAATCAACGTTTGCCGGCTTACTCCTCCCGCAGTGCCGCCGAGGGGTCCAGCGCAGCGGCGCGGCGCGCGGGCATCCAGGTAGCCAGGCCGGCGATGAGAAAGAATAAAGCCGCCATCGCGACGAAGGTGACGGGGTCGGTCGGTTTGATCCCCACCAGCATGGTGGCCATCGCCTGCGTCAGCATCAGCGCCGCCATCAATCCCCACGCGATCCCCAGAGCGCTGAGCCGCAATCCGTATCCCAGCATCAGCCCGAAGATTCCCCCCGGCGCCGCGCCCAGCGCCATCCGCACGCCAATCTCGGCGGTCCGCTGCCGGACCACGGTGGAGAGCACGCCATAGAGCCCCACTCCCGCCAGCAGCGCCGCGATGCCGGCGAAGGCCGCGATCAGCAGTAGCGAAAATCGCGTTCCGGTCCGCGCCCGCTCCACAATGGAGTCCATGGTCTGCACGTTCGTCAGCAGCATGCCGCGGTCGAACTTCGCCATCGCCGCCCGCACCGCCGCCGCATACTTCGCCGGATCGCCCGCGGTGCGCACCGCCCACTCTTGAACTCCACGACTATCGGTAAGATACATCTGTTCGCGGCCCGGCTCCGCCAGCGAGGCCAGCCGCTGGTGCGCCACCACCCCCACGATCTCGTACCACACATTCGCGGGAGTGTTAATGCGGCTCAAGATCCTCCGGCCCACCGCGCTGCCATTGGGAAATGCCTTCGCCGCGAGTGCCTGGTCCACGATCATGTGCCGGATCTCGGGGTTGTTATCGGACTCGTCGAATACCCGGCCCGCCACCAGCGGCGTCCGCATGGTGTCGAAATACCCGGGAAGCACCATCTGCATATCGGCCGCTTGAAATTTGCTGAAATCGTTCATCGCGTCTTCCTTGCCCCAGCGATTCGGAAAAAACAAACCGCTGAGCGGCAAAGTGTTGGCCGCCGTCACACTCTGCACACCCGGAATCGCGGCCAGCGCGGCGCGCATCTGCCGCACGATTGCGGCGCGCTCTTCGAAGGAGCGCGCGGGCTTGCCGCCCATCGTCCGGAAGGTGAGCAAGCCGCGTGGATCATAACCCGGATCGATCCGCTGCAACGCCAGGAAGCTGCGGAACATCAGGCCCGACCCCACCAGCAGGACGAAGCATAGCGCCACTTCCGCCACCACCACCATATTGCGCAGCAGCGCTCCGCCGGTGAGGCCCCGAGTCCGTCCGCTGGCCCGGAGCACCTGGGCCACATCCGGGCGCGCCATCCGGATGGCCGGCGCCAGACCGAACAGCACCGCGGCAGCCAGCCCCGCGCCGATGCCGAACGCCAGCACGGTGGGATCCATGCGGGTGGCATCCAGACGCGGCAGACCGGCCGGCGCGATGGCTAGCAACTCGTGAACCCCAACCCACGCCAACGCGAATCCCAGAGCGGAACCAATCGCCGACACGAGCAGCGCTTCGGCCAGCATCTGCCGCGCCAGCCGCCACCAGCTTGCGCCCATGGCGGTGCGCACCGCCAGGTCCCGTCCGCGCAGAGATGCCCGCACCAGGAACAGATTCGCCACGTTGGAACAGGCAATCAGCAGCAGAAAGATCACCGCACCCATCAGCGCCAGAATCGCCGGCCGCATGGGCGCCACCAGGAATTGTTGCATGGGCTCCAGGTGGAACCGAAGTCCCGCTCCGCGGTAGATGACATCGATCGCGCGGATCTGTTCCGCGACCGCATCGGCCTGGGATTGCGCCCGTTGCAGCGTCATGCCGGGCCGCAGCCGCCCGATCACGCGCAGGGAGAGGCCGAGGCGCAGGTTCTCGCTATACTGCAGGCGCATGGCCATCCACAGATCGGGCTTGCGCTCGATGTTGTTGTCCGGCCGGAACAGCAGTTCGACGCCGCGTTCGAGCACACCCACCAGAACTGGACCATTCTTTACGACGGGTTGCCCCAGCGCAGCCGGGTTTCCGCCAAAGCGCCGCTGGAAAAATTCCTGGCTGGCGATGGCATAGATGGGCTGGCGCTGGTCGGGCGGCGGCGGAGCCCCGTCCGCCGTCATAGGGTCGGGCTGACCGTCGCTCTCGATAAAGTCGCGGCCCAGCACGACATGCGCGCCCAGAAGACGAAAGAGATTCGGCGTGACCTGAGCGTAGGCGTACTCCTCCGGCGTGCCATCGTCGTGCGCCAGGTTGGCGCGGCCGGTATTCACCGCCGCCACATCTTCCCATGCCGGGCTGGCGTGATCGCGCAGATCCATGTAATTCGGGCCGGACCACAGATGGTCGGACACGTTGCGCGTCTTCAGGTCGTTGCAGGCGTACACCAGCCGCCCGGGATCTTTATAAGGAAGCGGACGCAGCAGCACGGCGTTCGCCACGCTGAAGATGGCGGTACTCGCGCCGATTCCCAGCGCGAGTGTCAGGACGGCCGCGGCGGCAAACGCCGGGCTCGATCGCAGCGTTCGAGCCGCGTAGACGAAATCCCGAAGCATCCCATGCCCTCTGGCGCAATTATACACACGGCAGGGCTCGGAGACGATGCGGGCTATTTCTTGGCGCGGATTCCCTGGATCAGGCTCAGCGTGTCACGCACCTTGGCGGTAATGGCGGGGTAATCGCCCGATTTGACCATCTCTTTGGTGATGAGATTGGAGCCCATCCCGACGCAGACCACACCGGCGTCGAACCAGCCCTTAAGCGATGCTTCGGTGCTCTCCACTCCGCCGGTCGGCATGATGGAAACCCAGGGGCACGGGCCCTTGACAGCTTTCACGAAGCCCGGTCCGCCCACCTCTTTGCCGGGGAAAATCTTGAGGATCTCGCAGCCCAATTCCTCGGCCTGGGAAATCTCCGACGCGCTCCCGCAGCCGGGCGAATAAGGGACCTTGCGCCGATTGCAGGCGCGCGCGACATCGGGATTCAGCACCGGGCCGACCACAAAGTTCGCCCCGCAGTTGATGTAGAGGGAGGCGGTTCCGGGGTCCACCACCGAACCGACTCCGAGGATCATTTCGGGCAGTTCGCGCGCGCAGTACTTCTCCAGTTCGTTGAACACCTCCCAGGCGTGATCGCCGCGGTTGGTGAACTCGAGCAGCCGGCAGCCGCCCGCCATGCAGGCGGCCGCGACATCGCGCGCCACGGCGAAATCCGGGTGGTAGAAGACGGGCACCATCCCCGTCTCGATCATGGTGTTGAGAACTTTCAGTCTGGAATAACGTGCCATGGGTTTCCTTGGAAAATCAAAGACTAGCATCTATCAGACCCGTGGCACAGCGCGGCTTCGCCGCCAGCGGCCAGCCGTTAGCTTTCGGCTTTCAGCACCCCTCACGCGCCCGCGGCGCGATGTATTGAACCGCTAACTTGGCGGGAACGGTTTGCTGAATCAAACGGATAGTTCACCAAGTTAATGGAGAGCCTACTGGAAGATCCGGGGCTCATCCAAGCCGAAATCGATCGCCGCCGCGAGGCCGCCAAAAAGGCGGACCCGCTGACCAACCCGTTTTCCATCACCCCGGCAACCCGCTTGGCGATTTGACCCATCAATTTGTGGTGATTGACTCGATCGAAAAACTTCTCCAAATCGAGATCGACGCACCAGCCGCGACCTTCGGCGATGTACTGCTGCGCCTGTGCCACCGCTTGATGAGCCGACCGTCCCGGTCGGAACCCATAGATGTAATTGGAAAACGTCCGGTCCCACCGCCTCTGCAGAACCTGCATCACCGCTTGCTGGATCAGACGATCCAGCACCGTCGGGACGGTGGCTTCATAATGCACTTCCTCCAATGACCTTCAGGATACCGGCTGAATCCTGCGTGACTTGCTCACC
>Ga0182018_10003490_pt1 | contig 14112 bp, 9 predicted proteins | sample 812P2MmetaG_FD_120490 | JGI IMG/M metagenome (GOLD analysis project Ga0182018, IMG submission 120490) | Permafrost microbial communities from Stordalen Mire, Sweden - 812P2M metaG | ecosystem: Environmental > Terrestrial > Soil > Wetlands > Permafrost | place: Sweden: Stordalen | collected...
CTACGAGAAAATCATTGCCGCGATCGAGAAGCACACCACCGCGGAGATCCTCATCCAGAGCGACTATCCGACTTGGATGCCGGTGGAAGGACAGCCCAGCGACCCGGCAAAGGTCAAGAGGGAACAGTGGCACGACCGGCACTGTTATGAGTGGCTGCCGGAGTTGTGCCGCCGATACGATTGCGGACTGGTGGACGTGCGCCGCCCCTGGATCCAATACCTGAACGACAACCATTTGCGCCCAGCCGATGTGCTCTCCGACGGGACGCACTTGAACGCGCAGGGCAACTGGTTACTGGCGGAGTTGACCAAGCGCTATCTTCGTTACGACCCTTCGCTCCCGCAGAACGCCCGCGCGGGTTTGGTGCGGGACTACGCCGTGGGGAGCGATCTTCGCTGGACGGATGGGCGCATGCAGCTGGAGTTCGATGGCAACCGAATCGATGTCATCGCCGCCGCCGGTGGTCCGTATCACGCCGCGGAAGCCGATGTGCTCATCGATGGTAAGAAGCCCTCGGAATTTCCGGAGCTGTATTTCATCACGCGGCCGAGCGATACATTCGCTGTCGATTGGCCTGCGGTGAACGCCGTCTCCGCCGAAAAGCCGCTGCTGGTGGAAGACTGGAGCCTGCGGGTACTGGAGACCAATGCGGACGATTCGCGCTGGCGCTTCGAAGTGGTTGGCTCCCGCACCGGCAAGGACGGAGAGGGTGTGAGCACGGAACGTTTCGTTTCGCGGTCCGGTCGGGTGGCGATCGAGCCGGCCGACTACGGGGTGAAGCGCGCGTTCAATCTGCTGCACGTTCTCACGCCGGTGGGGTTCGAAGTGAAGTGGCGCGTGGCGGCGATGTTCTGCGACGTTTATCGGGCGCCGCGGGTTGCCGATCCCTCGCGGGAGTATGCGGTGAACCTGGCGCTGGGATTGTCGAACGGGAAACACACCTTGGAGATGGCCGCCCAGGGAAAGACTCCGCCGGCAATCAAGGCGATCCGGGTTTATCGGCCGCCGGTTCGGTAAAGCTCCCGTACGGCCGAAGGAAGGAAGGTCATGAAAAGGTCTACGAGGTGGGGATTAGTCGCCTTGTGTTGTTGTTTCCTCGGTGGTCTGTTTGGCGAAGACAAGCCAGGGCCATACCGCGGAACCCCGTTTCAGGATCAAGTCTATTCCGGCGGTCCTCAAGTCATTCCGGGGCGCGTCAAGTGTGCCTATTTCGACTTGGGCGGCGAAGGCGTCGCTTACCACGACTCCGACGCCAAAAACAATGGCAGCGGCGGACTGAATCCCGCGGACGGAACTTACCTGAATGAGTTTCGCATGCATGAAGGGGTCGATATCTCTTACACCAAGTTTCACGACGAAATCGACAACAATCCGTATAACATGGTAGAGCCCGAGAAGGACCAACTTTACGTGGGCTGGACTGAGCCGGGGGAGTGGTTCAACATGACCGTTTCGGTCAAGACGGCCGGCATCTATACCATTGACCTCATGTACACGTCGAATCGGGGCGGCTCGATCAGTTTCGATCTGGATGGCGCGGTGTTGACTAAACCGATTGCCATACTGTCCACCAACAATCCCAAGGACCCCATCGCGTGGCGGCAATGGCACCACTGGAACAGAGCCGCGAGCCTGGAGACCGTTACGCTGCCAAAAGGGAAACACGTCCTCACTTTGCATGTGGTGGACCAGGGGAACATGAATTTCGACTATCTCGAGTTTAAGCGCAAGCCAGCCTTATGACGGAGGTAGAAGGCACCGCTCCCTCGCGGTCGCGGCTCTTAGTTTTCATGGCCTTCTGAGCCGCGACCGCGAGGGAGCGGTGCCTTTCGCGATCGGATTTATCGGCCGCCGGTCCGGTAAAGGCTACCGGAGCCAAGTCTCGATGGCTCGAAAGAGGCTGGCGCAGCGAGTAGCTGTCGGTCAGACTGAAGGCGTGAAAGCACTGGCCGGCATCCTCATGCGGCGAAGTGCCCGCTTTCAGGCGGCAGCCTGAAGACGGGCGGGCACCTGTTCCAGCGTGCCCTTGACCACTGGTCTTTTCTGGGACTAGCGGAGGACTTATGCTTCCTTTTCATCGGACCGTCTTACTGGGCCTCCTGACGGCTGCGTCCGGGGCCTTCTCTCTTCATGCGCAAACCTTCGACAGCAGCGGAAACAGCGTCTTGAATGGGGCCTATTTCATCCGCGAAGTCATGTTTACGCAGATCGACGCAACCGGCGCCATTGGGAAAGCCCAGAGCGCCATCGGCTCGGCTACCTTCGACGGCAAGGGCAATTACACCTTTAGTGGACAGGTGATGGATTCCACCGCCGGCAGCACTGCCTCCACCACTTCGGTCACCGGCACTTACAAGATTGGCGCCAATCATCTGATGCAGCTCACCAGCATCTTTCCCAATATCGACACGGATAGCGCCACGGCGGCCATCAACGTCGAATATGGCGGTGTGGGTGCCGTGGGTCCGGCCGCATTTGTAGCCAGCGCGACCGAGGGCGAAAACTACGACGTCTTCGTCGGCATCCCGATTTCGGCGAACGCCACCAACGCCAGCCTCAGCGGCGGCTATACCGCGGCTTATCTCGGTTTCCCGAAGGCCGACGTGAATTCCGTCCGCCAGGCGGGATTTGCATTGAATGCCGACGGAAAAGGCAACTTCGCCGCGACCTCCATGACTGGCAGCGCCGTCAATTTGGGGGACACGACACTCGTACAAGCTGCTTCCGGCCTGACATATTCGATCGCTTCCAATGGAACCGGGACCATTAATTTTGGAGCCGCCTCCTTGAATCAGCTGGTGAGCGGCACGCAATCGTTCGCCGTATCGGTCGACGGAAACCTGCTGATCGGTGGCTCCCCGAATGACTTCGACCTTCTCATCGCTCCGCGATCACTTACCGCTCCGGCCTCGAATGCCACCTACAATGGCGTCTATTTCTTGGCGGGTATGGTGGACGAGCCTGCGGACACGAGCGGGGCAGGCAACTACATTATTGGCTGGTACGGATCGACAGACGCGACTCCCCAGGGCCTGTCACTCACTCATTGGCGGTGGAACCAGGCCGGTGGCGGATATTTCGGCAACCAAGACGACACGTTTTCGGAATCCTACACGGTGCCTGCGTCAGGCGAGTTCATGGGTAGCGGCGGAGATCAATACACCCTCGGAGCCAACGGCCAGGCGGCGTTTCTTTTGGGAACCCCCGGCTGGTACGAACTGTGCCTGGAGTTGCAGGCTCCCACCTGGTCAGGATCGGGTGTGCTCCTGCAGCCGCTCGGTATCGTGAACGCTGCCAATTTCGCCCCAGCCACCAATCCCGTCGCGCCCCTCGAAATGGTCTCATTGTTCGGATCGGGAATGGCAACCGGAACGGCTCAGGCTACCGGCTATCCCCTGACCACCAATCTTCTGGGAACCCAGGTGCGGATCAACGGTACGCCGGCGCCCTTATTCTACGTTAGCCCGACCAATATTTCCGTCGTGGTGCCAGCGGCTATTCACCCCGACCCGGGCTTTCCCGACGACGCCCCGTGGGCCACTTTCCAGGTGGTCAACAACGACACTAAATCCAACTCGGCTACCGTGCGCGTCGCCTTCGCGTCGCCGGGAGTCTTCACATCGCTCTCCAACGGAACCGGAAATGCTGCCATGCTGCATCTCGATTACAGCCTGGTAAACGATGCGCATCCCGCGGTGGCAGGCGAGACCGTGATGCTCTTTCTGACCGGGCTGGGACTGGTGACACCAGCCGTACCCGACGGGGCTGCCGCCTCAGCCGACCCCGTGAGCAAGACCCAGAGTCCGGTATACGTATACATAGATAATCAATGGGCCACGGTATCCTTTGCCGGGCTCGCGCCGGGATTCGCCGGGCTCTATCAAGTGAACGTCGTGGTCCCGAAGACCCCCGATTCGGGCGATGTGACTCTCGACGTCGATGTGGAAAACGTAGCCTTCAGTTCTCAGTCGACCATCAGCATCGCGGGCAACTCTTCTTCGCAGGCGTCCAGTCGCCGTTGCTGCCGCTAGACTCGAATAGGAGGAATTCAGATGAATATCTCCGCGCTTTTGCGCCTGCTCCTGCTCGGAGCTCTTTCCGCGGCGACGCTGTGCGGGCAGGCCTACTTGAACCTGAGCTTCGAGACTGCCTCCAGCGGTGTCCCGACGGGTTGGTATCTGTATGGCCCGGATTTTCAAATCGCCATCGACGCCACTACTGCGGTCGACGGCGCGCAGAGCTTGCGAATCTCGTCGCTCACGGCGGACAACAGTCAGTTCGGCGACGCTGTTGAGTCTCTGCCGGCTGGTCCCGCCATAGGGAAGACTTTCCACTTGTCCGGCTATATCAAGACCCAGGCGGCGAACGGTTCCGCGGAGCTGTGGGCGAATGCGTTCGACGCTCAAGGCAACGACTTGGCGTTCCAGAATCTGGGCTCGGCTGCTCCATCGGGGACGACGGGCTGGCAACGCTACGACTTGTACATGGCGGTGCCCGCCGGGGCCACCCAGTTGAACTTTGGCGTTTTGCTCGGCGGCAGCGGCACGGCTTGGTTCGACAATTTGAGCATCGACGTGGGCGGGCAGCCGTACTTCTCCAATCCGGCCGCGGCGCAGGTGCAATGGATTCAGGCCAACGCCTTCCCGTTCACCAGCCTTGACCCCGACGCCGATTTCACGGAGCTGATGCCGCTCGAGAAGATCATCGGCGATGCTCACATCGTCGGCCTCGGAGAGGGCACTCATGGGACTTCCGAGTTCTGGCGGGTGAAGACGCGGCTGCTCTCCTTCCTGGTGCAGAAAATGGGTTTCACGATTCTCGCCATGGAGGCCAATATGCCCGAGGCCGCCCGGCTTAACGACTACGTGCAGACCGGCATGGGCGACCCGCGAGAACTGCTCAAGGGGATGAATTACTTCAACTGGAACATGCAGGAGATCCTGGACATGATCGAGTGGATGCGCCAGTACAACGCCTCGGGCAAGGGACCTATCCAGTTCATGGGCCTGGACGTGAACATGGCGAACGTTGCCATGGAGAATGTGATCGCCTTTCTGAGGAAGGCGGATCCCGGTTTGTTACCTTCGGTCAAGTCGAGCTACGCCGCGGTGGGCCCGCTCCAACTCCCCGGCGGAGACACCTCCACTCTCCCCGCATATCAGGCCGGTCAGGCCGCCGCACAGAGCGTCGTCGACCAATTGCAGGCGAATCGCGCCAGGTATCTGCAAACCATGTCTGCCAGGGAAGTGGATTGGGCGACTCAGAACGCCACCGTGGCGCTGCAGGCGGTCCTGATGTCCATCGACCGCATCGATAGCACCGGCCTGGTCCGCGACGCCGAGATGGCGGCAAATGCCGAGTGGATCGCCGCGCACGCACCTGCCGGCTCGCGCATCGTCCTATGGATGCACAACGGCCATATCAACAAAGAGCCGGGCTCGACGGGAGGCATCCTGGCTCAATACTTCGGGCCGGACTACGTAACATTTGCCACAGCCTTCCACTCGGGGAGCTACTTTGCGTGCACCGGCGCGGGATGCCCGGGCGAACCCCCAGGCCTCACGGGCGCCTTCCCCGCGCTCGATTCCTTTCCCGGCAGCGTGGAGTATTTCTTCCACCAGACCGGAACGCCGCAACAGGTCCTCAATCTGGGGTTGGCCAACGCCAGCGTGCCGGCTTCGGCGTGGCTGCTGGGCGGGCTCGAGTTCCGGAGCATCGGTTATGCGGAAGTGGACGGGTTCCAGGAGTTCTCTTCCACCTCTCGGCTCACCCAGGACTTCGATGGGCTGATCTTCTTCGACCAGACCACTGCCGCCACAGAACTGCCGAACGGCCCCATGGATCTGGCTGTCCTCGCACCCGGAACTGGCGCCTGCGGATCGCTTGACGTGCCGTATCTGCAAGCTCCCGCGCCCGGCGCCGGATTGCCCGTGTCTCTGCCGGATGCCGCGGCAGGCGTCGCCTACACTCAGGCTTTGGAAGCCGGCGGCGGGGTCTGTTCGGCGTGGCCCAACACGGTCCCTTTGTCGTGCCCGGGCGGCGTGTGGCCGCTCTATGGGAATTGGACCGTCACCGCCGGCGCGCTGCCCGCCGGACTCACGCTCAGCTCGGATGGCGTTCTGAAGGGCACTCCGACTGCAAGCGGCCGGTTCACGTTCACCGTTCAGGCCACCGACAACACAACTCCGGAGACCGCCCTTGGCCAGCTCCAGCTCAAGGTCAATGCCGGCGGCAGAGTCAAGGCTTTCGAAGACAGCTCTGGCTGCGGGGCGATCAAGCGAGCGCCTCGCCCATAGAGGCGTTGCCGCAAAAGAATATTCACCGCTGAGACGCCGAGACGCTGAGGAAAACAAAGCCAAAGTCAAAACCGGAGAGCGCTGAGGTGGCAGAGGCCGCGTAGGGGGTAAGGCTCTGCGGTCTCAGCGTCCTGGGTGCTTCGCAGTGCACAGAAAACCTTACTCCACGGGCGGAACTGGCCCCACGTGATCCAGGAAACGGAATAGCGCCTTTTGTATCGGCGCGCCGACCACCTCGATCTGCTTCAAGTCGCGGGTACCCACCCCCAGCTCTTCGGCCAGCTTCAAAGTGCTGTCGCATTTCTGGAACGGCGCCGTGCCGCGCTCCGCCATGGGGTCGAACCCCATAACGGCCATCGCTACCGCGTCGGTGTTTACGCAATTGGTTCCCGCCAGCAACACTCCGGGGTTGACCGGCTTGGTGTAGCCTTCCCGCGGGAGTTCGGCCCCGGTGATGGTCTCGACACCGTCGATAATCGCCAGGTGTATGGGATTGGCAGCCGCCAGGTCCGATACGAAGCGCGGGATGCGATATCCCGGCTCGCGTGGGCTTTTCGGGTCCTTCTCGGGCGGCGCGCTCTTGGGAGGCTGGCGGCTGCCTGCGTGGCCGATTTCTCCGCGCCCGCCATAGGGAATCGGCGAAGGCTCGTCGAGAGGGAGTTTGTCTCCGTAGATGGTGGTCGGACTGCAGCCGAAACAGTTCTTCATCGACAGCGTGACACCTGCCGTGAGGTGCTGCTTCAGCTTCGCCATGGAAATCAGCACGTCGGATTCGGCATACGCGGTGCTCAGATCGAAAGCCGGAAACAAGTGCCCGCCGTTGGCTACAGGGAAGCGCGTGTACGGCTTCTTGCCCTTGTAAGGGAGATTGGTATTCACCAGCTCGACGCGCGGCGCCGCGCCCAAGACGAGCCGGGCGTCCCAGTTGGCCAGGTACATGAACTCCTCAAGCGAAGCGGCCCAGGCCCAGGCGCCCTCCACTATCCGGATACGGCGCGCCCCGGCCTTATCGAGCAGGTGGACCACGGCCGCCACGGAGCGCGGATGAGTCCAGGTGCTTCGCCCGGCGGACACGTGATCCAGGCGCATGCCGGCCTCGCCCGTCAGGTTGATCTTGATGGTGACGGTCTTGCCCTTCACCAGCCGCCCCATTCCGCCCAGCTGGTCGAACAGTTTCTCGGTGGCGGACAGAAACTCGCTTCCATATCCGGGGCATCTGGCGATCGCCACGGGGGCGGTAGGCACATTCGCCCGCAAGCGCGCGGGCCGCAGCAGTCCCAAGCCGGCTGCGCCGGCTCCCGCCATGAATCCTCTCCTGGTGACGTTCATGAGATCCCTCTCTCGTTCTAAACTTCGAACTCCAACGCGAAGTAGCCCGGCACTCCGGCCGGTATCCGGCACTCCACGCCGAAGTACTCATCCGCCGGCACGGGCTCAATACGCATTGGCTGGGCCGACCCGATCGACCACAGCCTGGCAGCGCCGCGATACTTCTTGCTGACCCACACCGTGCGGGCGCCGGAGCTCCAGCCGGTGGCAAACGCCAGCACCTGCACCAGCTCCCGTTTTGTGTCGGGTGAACCCATCACAAGCGTGCAACCGACGCTGGCGGCGTTGTAGACCTTTACCAGGTCGTTGGCGTGACTAACCAGGAGTTGGGCATCGGTCGCCACCTGGAAAGCGTCGGTCAGCTCGTCTTTGGCCACCGCCAGCCGTCCTTTCCCGTACGTGCGCACCGTGAACTGCGAGTCGAAACCGGGATCGGCGGGCGCGCCCTCGGGTCCCCATTTGGGCCCGGCGATCAGCAGGCCACCCTGCTCGGCGAAGGCCATCATCTTCTTTCGCAGGGGAGCTTCAGGCGCTTCCTTGTCGGCATACATCAGGGCCTTCAGGCCTGTGAAGGGTTGCGCCAGGGCCTGCGATTTCCAGATTACGCGGTACTGCAGATTGCGCCGGGCCGCCAAGTTCAGGATCTCGCCGCTCATGTCGTAGTTCTCGCCGGTGAAATCGGAGATCACCCCGAGCACGCCCAGCGACCGGAATGTTCGCCAGTCCGCATGCTGGTCGAAGAAGCGGATCGACCCGCCGATGCGGTCCAGGATTTCCCGCGCCGCGGGATTGCCGGCGATCAGGCCGGCGCGCACACTTTCGTCGAGCGAAACGGCCCAGCGCCCGCCGGCGATTTCCGCGTCGCAGACGGCAGTCTCGTAGTCCGCGGCGGCGAAGATGCGACCCTTGGCGGGCGGGTCGAACATCAGCCAAAGCGGGCGGCTCACGCGCGCTCGCGCCATTTGCAGAAACCAGCCGTTGGAGTCGACCCAGGGCGCGCCGGTGGGACCGGCGCTGCTCCCGTTGCCCGGCATGCTGACACCGGGCCAAACGTTGTCGCTCACTGCGAGAATTGGTCCGGGGGCGTCCCATGGCATGCTGGCGCGGTCGCCCCATGGGATAACCGGGAAATCGGTCTGGCCCTTGAAATTCCGGATTGCCACGGCCGTCAAGCCGGCGGAGCGGGCGGCCGCTATCGCCGCCTGATGATCGGCGGTATTCTCCACCCATCCCACCACGGCAAGATTGCGCTGCCGGGCGGCGGCGATGAGCGGCCCGGCGGATTTCTGTTGGACCGCGTCTTCCGCCAACCCGGCCGCCCAGCTCAACACCAGGCAGTCGATGGGAGAGTTCTTGAGGATGTCCAGAGATGCCGGATCGTGGAAACGTTCCAGAGTCTGTTTGTTTTGGAGGCTGAAGCCGTCAGCCCTGCCGCGCCGGGCGATCTCCAACGGACCGCTAACCCAGCGCATGGGTACTGCATTCGGTAAAAGAGCCACTTATGAAGCCTGGTCCCAACTCAAGCTTAGCTCAGTGCGGGCCTGAACGAACAGGCCGGGCTGTCGCCGGCGAGTCTCGGTGCGGGTGGGAAATTGAGTTGAGCCTGCTCCCTTGCGGTCGCGGCTCAGTATCGGCACACTGCGTTTCCGAGCCGCGCGCGTCAGCAAGCGGTTTCGGTGACTAGCGCAAGTTCAGTTTAGCCCACTGCCAGACAGTCGAGGTGTCGGGTGCATCCTTGTCTGCGACGTCGACGCGAAGCAGATACTTGCCCGGATCGAGACCCTTGGGAACTTCGATCGACCCCGCGGCGAAATAGCCTTCGCTCTTTTTATTGTCGGCGGCGAGCGGTGCCGCCCCGCTGTGCCATACCTCGACTCCGCCGCGGTAAAGGCGGGTGCGCATCTCCAGCCGTTCGATTTTGGGCTTGGGCCCGTTCGAGGCAATCTGGAAGCTGAACCGCGCCACCTGGCCGGCGGCGTAGACGGCCGGCAGGTATGCCGGGACCACGTGATCGTCGGTCCCCAGGTCGTGCTGAAAAATAATGCCGGACATCCGCAAGCCGGGCCCTTTTGCCGGAGGAATGGGGACTAGATCGCTGGCTGTGCCGATTTTGCCGGTAGCCTCGTCCATGCAGGCCACGCGGACCCGGTATGGACCGGGTTTCGGCACGGTCAGAAGAGCGGTGTAGATGAGACCGTACTCGCGAGCGCGCCGGTATCCGTCTTCATCGACATCGATGCGGCGCAGCTGGTCGATACCTCCCTGGGGCGACCCGCCATTGGCGTTAAACGCGCGTACCACCATGTGCTCCGTCCCGGCGCGATGGATCGGAGGTCCGGTGAAGACTACGTCTTTGCCATCGATATAGACCGTGGCGCGGATGAAGTAGTCTTTTGGCCCGAGCAGATAACTCGCCTCGGTGTCGATGTGAATGTCGGATGACTCAAACGGGGAATCGATCGCCTTCGACATTTTCGCTATGGAAGTGGCCGCGGCGCTCTGGTCTTCGTCGCCAATGCCGAAGAAGCCGGCGTGTGAGCGCACGCTCAGGCCATGGCGGAGCACTTCGATCTTCAGCTTGTGAAAGTCGGGTGTGCCCGTGATATCCGGTTCCATGGCGTCTGCCGGGGGTTGAAATCCCAATAGATAATAGCCGCGCTGATCGGCCATGATGCGATCCAGGATGCCTCCAGCCGGTTCGATTCGGTGACCATGAACCCGCCGGTTTGGGCCGTCAGGAAGATGCCGCCCCACTGGTTGTCGCTGTATTCGGCCCGCCGGGCCGCAGTCATAGCGTAGGGGTCGATGCCTTGAAGGGGCGCGGGGTCGCCGCGTCCCGGTGCGGACTGGCTCGGCTCCAGGTGGTCGGATGCCAGGGCGCGCAGCGAAGTCAGCCCACGGGTATCGATGGCGTAGAGCACCACTCCCGCGCGCACCGATTCGTCCACCACGCGGCGCATACTCTGGTAAATCGGACTGAGAAAAGCTCCCGTTCCGACAGCCTTTCCCCCCGGGCTGCCCGCGTCCAATTCGTCCGGACTGGTGAGGCGCATCTGATCGGCGATCAGGACAACGGACTTCCTGCCAGGAAGATCGGCCATACGGCGCACCACCGGTAGGAGGGTTGCGGCGGTTTCCAGGGTGCCGCGGTCAGCAGAATCGATCTTGTCCAACTGGGCCAGGTCGAGCGAGAGAAATCCCTGTAGGCCCGGTTGCCCGATGGGGGCGTAAGCCGATGCGGCGCCGGTTCCTACCGCGCTCGTGGAGCGAACCTGATCGATCGCCGCGAGCAGCATGCCTTTGTCGGTGGTGAAATCCTGCAAAGCGCCCAAGCCCGCGCTGGAGCGGACGACGGCCACCAGATCTCCCGGATGCACCTGCTCCAGAACGAATTTCTTCGCCCCCGCGCGAATTCCGGGAATGCTTTCGGCCGAAGTAGCCAGGTCGCCGATGAAGAGCACCATGGTGCGGTGGACGTCCTCACGCTTCACGGGCGCGGCGGGCATGGCGGGTTGTCCCGGCGGCGCCGCCAGGGGATCGGCGGGAGGCGTGGCAGGAGCGGGCGCCGGCGCATCGTTGACGCGCACGAAATTGCAGTATTTGATCTCCTGCGGCTTGCCGTCCAGGAGCACGCGGAAATCGGAAGCCTGCAAATCGGGCACCGGATTGCCATGGCTGTCGGTGACAGTGGCGTCGACCTGCACCAGGTTGACGGTGACGCGCAGGCGATACTCCTGCTGGGCGACCGCCGCAATGCCAGCGAAAGCCGCCAGGACGAAGAATTGCCGCATATGAAGCTCTTTGGCTAAGGTGTGAGACGCGACTGACTGCTCGACCGTTCCCGCACTCAGCCCCTATTCTCTCTCGGAATTCGGGCCCTTTAGAGCTACTACCGCGCCGTGCGGTAGATACGCCAGGCCCACGCGTCGAGCTGCAACGTTGGCAGCGGCGTAGTCTGTGGCCCCAGCGGGACAAATGCGGCGCTGGCGCCGGTCACTGTCCCAACGAAGGGCCGGTTGGAGAGATTCACCGCAAAGAACAAGTCCTCGCCCTCGTCCCGCCGCAGAAACGTCAACACGCTCGACGGGCCGCTGTTGTCTAACCACTCCAACTGGCCGGTGCGCAGCGCCGGATGTTGCTTCCGCAGCGTGATGATCCGCTCATAAAACCCGCGGAATTCCGGCCGCCGCTCGGCGATGGGCCAGAACACTTTCAACGGTTCGAACAACGCCGGTCCGCCGGACTCCGTGGTATCGCCCACCTCCATGCCGTTGTAGAGCATCGGCACGCCGTCCAACGCGAACACCAGCGCCGAGGCGGCCAGCGCCCCCTTTTCGCCGAAGCGCGCGATGGCCCGCTTCTCGTCGTGGTTGTCGGAGAAGTACATATGGACCGTTCCCCGGGGAAACTTCTTGCGCTCCGCAGTCCAGACGTCGCGCAGCAGGCTGGCGGGCTTGCCGTTCTCCACAACGTCGGTCAGCGCGCTGTGCATGGGCCATTCGTAATCGGCGTCGAAAGCGCTCACCATGAGATCCGGCGCACTGGCTTCGGCCAGCAGGAACAGCGACGGCTGGATCTTGTCGAGCCGTGCCCGCGCCTGCTCCCAGAAACCGGCCGGCACCATCGCCGCGGCGTCGCAGCGGAAGCCGTCCAGATGGAACTCGCGGAGCCAGTACTCAAGCATCTTGATCATGTACTCACGCAGGTCCGCATTGCGGTAATCGAGCCCCGCCACATCGGACCAGTCCGGGATGGGCGAGATGATGCGGCCGCTGCCGTCCTTCTTGTAGAACTCCGGATGGGCCATCATGACGCTGTCCCAAGCGGTATGGTTGGCCACAATGTCTATGACCACCTTCATGCCGAGCTGGTGCGCGCCGTCAATCAGCGCGCGCAAATCGGCCGCCGAACCGAATGCCGGCTCGATGGCGTAGTAGTCCCGCACCGCGTAGGGGCTGCCGAGCGTTCCCTTCTTATTCGACAGTCCGTTGGGATGGATGGGCATCAGCCACAACAGGTTGACGCCGAGTTTCGCCAGATCGCCGAGCCGCGCCGTGACACCCTGGAAATTACCGGTCGCGGAGAAGGTCCGCACGTTCACCTCATAGACCACCGCGCTATGCGCCCACTCCGGGCTTGGCCGCGCAGCGAGCTGGGAGAAGTCGCGATCCTGCCCGGCCGCCAGCAACGGCAGCAGAAGTCCAAACAGCGCGATTCTCGTGACTGGCCTCATGATTCTCCTTCTCTCGCGATCGAGACTGGCACCCGGCATTGTAGCGCCGCGCGAGCAATCGGGATACCTGATGAGGCGTGCTGAACCGCGCGGCCGGAGGGACTTTTTTCGCCTAGCTTGCGGATGGCGGAACGGGCCCGCCGGGCAGACTCTCCAGATCCGCCATGTCTTTCAGACGTCCACTGGCAGCCTTGTTTTCCCGCAAACGAGCCAAACCGATCACGGGAACCATGGCGTCCTCAATCTGAATCATCTCTTTTTCGCGGTAACACGGTTCGAACTCGACTCCCGAAATCGAAGTGAGGATCGCAATACGAATCGGCGGCGCCCCCATGCGGACGACGTGATTGGGTGTCAAGAACAGATCGCCGTTGGACAATGCGGAGGCGAATCCGAACTCGCACAGCGCGCGCTCAATTCGGGCGGCGTTTTCGGGGCTCATCTTGACCCAAAAGTCAATGTCGTTGGTGGCCCTGACGTGAGCGTGGATAGCGACCGCATATCCGCCAATCAACAGGTATTCAACGCCGTTCGAGTTGAGCGACTTCAAGAACTCTTTGAAGTCCCTCGGTAGCGCCGGAAGAGCCATAAAAAGTCCTCCGCAGGAATTCGAGCGCCCGCAGTCGCTCCTCAACGGGACGCGATAACCAGTATGCCGCACCGTCGTCCGGAGCGGTCAAGCTGACAACTGAAAAGTGAGTGCGGTCCAGCCGAAAATCCTCCTCTTGCCCGTTCGATTGTGCAGCCATCAGCTCAGTGTACCGCTGAAGTCAGTGGGGCTGCCCGCGCTTCCGAGCTTATGGCCGCTTCGGGCGAGACGTGCCGATTCCGAAAGACACTTCTCCAGCCAGATCGTACGCTGGGAGTTCCGAAACAGCAGTCTGGGAAGTATCAAACTCCCGTCACATAATCGCCCACTGGGAGAAGGCGGATCAGCATCGGGCAATCCTAAAAAGTCAACCTTCGCCCCGCCGAAGGCAACGCGTCACTGGCCGCCGATGAACGCAGATGAACGCGGATAATGGGGTGCACCCCTTGGGTGAGACACGGGGACAAAGACGCAGTTACCGTTCGATGATAATCTCTCCCAGCGGAACTGTCCAGTGCTTTATTCTGGCGGTACCGGTGAGGCGGAGACGGGCTCTGCTGGCGAGCAACCCGATCGAGGAATAGCCGGTGCGGAACTCATCGCGGACGATGAGAAGGGCGTGGTCCTCCCGACGCGTTCTTGCTTAGGTTCGGGGCCGACCATC
>Ga0182018_10003491_pt1 | contig 14110 bp, 12 predicted proteins | sample 812P2MmetaG_FD_120490 | JGI IMG/M metagenome (GOLD analysis project Ga0182018, IMG submission 120490) | Permafrost microbial communities from Stordalen Mire, Sweden - 812P2M metaG | ecosystem: Environmental > Terrestrial > Soil > Wetlands > Permafrost | place: Sweden: Stordalen | collected...
ACCCGACCCACAGCGTCTACGATGGCAAGACGTACGAATCGCCGCGGCACCATCTGATCTCCCTGATGTGCGACGACATCTCACACACGGTCGCTGAACTGAAGGGCAAAGGAGCGGAGTTCCACGGCGAAGTTCAGGATCACGGGTACGGACTCGTGGTCATGATGGCCGTACCCGGCGCGGACGACATCATGCTTTACGAGCCCAAGCATCCGCTGGCGTATAGCCTTTGACCGATTGAAAGGGCAACTAACTCACTCCCACCTTTCACCCTTCGCAAGGCATCGTACAAATTAGGACACTACCCAAACTTCCATCTGTGCGACGATCCGCTTCCAGCCTGCGCCCTTGGCGCGCAACGTGGCAATCCCGGCGAGCGCAGAACCTTCTGCGACTATTGAATGCGCGGCAGGCCCACAGTGAAGTCTCGACGGTCAAAACGTTACAAAACAAGAAAGTCGCCCCAATTTCTGGCGGCTTCAAGTCGTTTGTTTGCGTGAGGTAGAGCGGGAAAAGGTTACAGAATGGGCAGAATGTAACCTGTCCAGCAGCGTTTAGCAGATATTTACTCTCTAAATAATTTTAAAAGAGATATTCGCCGTCTAATCTCGCCGGGACTCGTCGCGTGACTCGAGTTCATACCAGGCGTCGAAGTTGAAGAGTCACGGTAAAAACGTTGGTGGCTCGCTGGATCGATATCACAGCCGACGCGCCTGGCTTTCGCAATTCGTTGGTCAGCCGCCAAAGCGGTGTGTCGCTATTTCCGTTGAAAGCTTTGACAATATCGCCTATGCGTAAACCTTCTTCCGCTGCTGACGAACCTGGCAGCACGGCAGCAATATGTATGGTTTTGTAGTCTGGCGGAATGACGTTGAGACGTAATCCGCTGGCATCAGACTCAAACACATCGTGCAAGTGCGAGTTAGGCAAAAGCGACATTCGCTGATTCGCATAATCCCAGGTAATGGTAAAGCGGCGCATAATCTCCGCACCGATGAAGCCAGCAATTTCAGGATTTGACAGCACGCCGGTACTGCTCTGCGGAACTAATGCTATAGGTTCCTTAATTCGAAATGAGCCCACCTCAAGTCCCACAACTCGCACAAGTTTTAAGCCGATCGTCCCACCCACAGCCTGGACGGAAGGAAAATCCACAAACGAGCGGCCAGTAGTGATCTCCGGGTGGGCGGCCAAAAAGGCTTTATTTAGAATCAGCGATCCCGTCGTGCCGCTGTCGAGGAGGAAGAGCCCGTTGAGGCGCGATCCGTCAGGGCACAAAAGCGATGGTGTCACGAAGGGTGTATCACCCAAAATCTCGATTGGGATCGACTCCCCGGAAACTGCCGACAGGGATGTTGATGAATCAAAGGTAGCGCGTTCGCCTTCGTAATCTACTGTCACTCTAAAATTCTTAAACACGTTGCTTCCGAATAAAGCATCGGTCGGTCGGCCAACTTGTTCAGCGACATAACCGACAGGCAGAATGGCGATCAACTGACTGGAGAGGTGCAGATCGGAACCCTCATTGCCCCATTTCAGATCCGCGTTTTCGACGATTTGCGAACTTTCGCTGCTGCCATGACCAAGACCTGCGGCTTCTGCCGAACTGGATGCATGCAAGCCAATCTCCTTTGCGACTGTGGGTGCAACAATGCTGAGCGATGCCCCGGTGTCCAGGACGACGCTCATCTGCCGCGAATCGTTTATGCGGCCCTGCACATAAACCAGATTGCTCGCAACCTGAACAGGAATCGTTAACGGCAGCGCTCGCGCGGATGAGGCACCTTTAAGCTCAACGGAATTCAGCGCAGCAACCAAGAGAAAAATCATGCCCAAAAAGTACGCGCTTGACCGTACGAGCTGCATTCCAATCCGCCGATGTCGAGTGTTCACGAAATGCCCTTAGCGTTATCGCGTCTGCTGCTGGCCACACGGGGACTCTAGCACAATCCTAACTCCTAATTTGTCGTGCGGGCTAATCGGGACTTGAAAAGAACCGTTGATTCAAGCAGTGAAGTCGCTATTTCTTTATCCCAACGTATGCACCCCGATTTGTCCTCAGGCCATTTTTCAAAAATATCGCCCGCAGACCTGCATCCCTCATCGCCCTCTTCGTGCTTTTCTTTTCGAACAATCCCATTTCGTGTCGGTCAACCATGTACTTAATATCTCTATTTTTTTCGGCGATCAGATAATGGTCATCGGTAATAGATGAATTTCGGCACATTTTGGCGAGAGCCAGGACAGTAATCTTAAGGCTCTCGCTGTCGTAGGTCGTCAAATATGAACCGGTTTTGAAACTAGCCTTAGTGCGCCAAGGATCAATAATGGCCACACCGCCGGTTTGAAGATGGCGAGCAATGTTGCGGAGGGTCTTTTTCAAGTTGGCATAGGTTCGCACATAACCGATAGAGCTGAAAAGGCAAAGGACAACATCAAATCGTTTTCCCAAATTGAGATTCACCATGTCAGCCTGTCCGAAAACAACACCCTTGATCTTTTTGCGCGCCACTCTGAGCATGCCCACATTTATATCGGTCGCAAGAACCGAAAAATCACGCTTCAGAAATTGTGCGTGCCTGCCTGTTCCGCAAGCCAGTTCAAGTAGATCATTTCCACCCGTTTTCTTATATCTCTTGATAATTTGCCTGATCTTATCCGATTCCTTTTTGTAGTCTTTATCGGGATACAGGAGGTCGTAATATTTTGCCAAGTCTTTGTAGATTGCCTGCTGTTTCATACCGGTGATCGGATAATTTGCGTTCGCTCACCATCCTAACTTAGAAGCGAACCGATTTGAACCACTTCAGGGCCGGTCGCCCTCTGCGACACTGCACCCTGAGGAGTAAACGCGCTTCCCGGACAAGTGACTTTAGCCACCCAAGCGGCGAGCCCGCCTAAGTTCGTTGTTCAGGCGTCCGCAGCTCTTCTCTGCCACGTGTATGCTGGAACATGCAGGAAAACGGTGGGAAAGGCGTACAGCGGTTAGCCGAATGCGATCATCAGAGCTTGGCGGCACGATTCGCTGGCCTGCTCATCGCTCACGTGCGTATAGATCATCGTGTTGGAAATGTTCTTGTGGCCCGCCCGTTGCTGAATCGCGTACAGATCCGCGTGCTGTGCCGCAATTGCGGAACACAAAGAGTGCCGCAAGATGTGAGGATGGGCATGGTTCGGTGAGACTCCTACGGCCAGCGCGTACTTGCGAAACAGCCTAAGAAACTGCATTTGGGTCATGGCTCCGCCCTTTTGTGAAGGAAACAGGATTCGGGAGCCGTCCTCCACGCGTTCGCGGAGCCAGGGGCGCAGCGCGAGAACCTCGTCGAGAATAGGCTCTCCCCGGTGACGGTCAAGACTCTGGACCCCAGAACGAGACCCTTTGACTCGCGTGATTGTAATGCTGAGATTTTCCAGGTCGATGTCGGCCAGCTTGAGTGTTCGCGCCCCTTGGCTTCTCAGTGTATGGCGGACGTGACCTGTCGCCCGATGGTCAGAGCATAGCTTTGATAGAGGAAACAGACATGAACCCCAAGAAACCGGGGCAAATTCAGATCCTTAGTTTGAGTAAGGGCACCGTTCGACTTTTGGATCTTGGAAAGTGGACCCAGCTTCAAACCCTGAGTTGGTCCCCTGACGCGACCGGTCTTTACGTTACTGCGTTTCCGCCGTCGTCGACACTCTTATTTGTGGGTTTAGATGGCAATGTCACAGTTCTCTTTCAGCGAGGACAAAATTGGCTGTGCTGCCCGGCAGCCGCGCCTAACGGCCGACTCTATTGGCGTTTTCAGTGGTGGAAACTCAACGCGACGTAGCAATGATCGAGGGGTTTTGATTCCGAGCTGACAATCTCCGCTCCGCCCAGCACCCGATCCGGACATTCCGATCCTGAAACAGGCCAAAGCGGAGTACGCGAAGTTGCAGTAGTCTTGGGTTTTATCATGGCTACAACTTCGCGAAATGACGTGCAGGATTGTTACAAGAGGTTGAGATGAGACCTCTTGCTCATCCAGTTGGCATAGGTTTGGTGTGTATGAGCGCGGTCCCCGCAGACTGCCCGAGAAACTGACGCTCGGCCTTAGCAGACAACTGAGAAAACGTATCGGACAGACAGCAGACCGGGACAGGAAGATTCTGCTTTCCGTCGCTCAAAAACTGGCGTCGTGTCGGAATCGCGTCGCCCTGGCTTCTGGCGCTTAGTCTTGACACGGACCGGATTATTCACGATGCTGAGGTCGGACCATGTGGAATGACGCGGTAGGCTACGAGAATTACGTTGGGCATTGGAGCCGCGCTGTCGCGCCCCGATTTCTTGCTTGGCTGGCGCTCCCAACCAGACTCAGGTGGCTCGATGTTGCCTGCGGAACGGGTGCCCTTACTTCAGCGATTCTCTCGCGCTGCGGCCCCGAGGAAGTCGTCGGCCTCGATGCCTCAGCTGACTATCTCGCTGCCGCTCAAGGGAGTTGCCGGGAGCCTCGGGTTCGGTTCGTTGTCGGCGACGCAAACGTTCTGTCGTTTCCCTCGACAAGCTTCGACGTGTCCGTCTCTGGTCTTGCCCTGAATTTCATTGCATTTGATCGCGCACTCGCCGAGCAGCGCCGCGTGGTTCGTTCCGGAGGAACGATCGCAGCCTATGTGTGGGATTATGCCGATGGATACGAATTCGCACGCCGCTTTTGGGACGCTGCGCTGAGCATCGATCCGCGCGCCACCGCTTATGACCCCGGCCGCAAAGCCACTATCTGTCGCGAACAAAACCTCCAGGAAGCGCTGGTAGCTGCCGGATGTACCGGGGTCGAAACTTGCGTCTTCGATGACTCGGGTGAGTTCCCGTCGCGCGAAGCCTATTGGCATGCATTCGACGGACGCCAAGGTTCCACTTTCGATTACCTTTCATTGTTGACCGATGAGCAGCGCCTCCGCCTCCAGGCTTCGTTGCTTTCGACGATGAGCCCGCACGGACCCGTAAAGTTGAAGATACGAGCCCTCGCCGTCAAGGGCCTCCGCAAGTGACCCGCTGAATCTAATCTTGGTTGGGATGTCCCGTTCGCGGTCTTCTGGCGAGAGCACCTCGCTCGATATGCGCTGCAACCTGGAACAGCCTCGCTGCGATCATGGTGAGAGCCATTCCGGCTTCGCCTGAGAGGGATAGAGGGGCGAGTATACTGTGACATTATGGATTACAGCGTAGGCTCCCGCGTCGAGGTCCGCCTACAGTGGCAAAATTGTCGAGGCTGAAATAACGGCGTTCACGAACCAGTCCGCTGGCCGCAAGGTTGCAGATCGTCTATGACTGCGTAACGGCGTCAATCAACCCGGAGCAGGTTGTCGAAGTGGTGCGAATAAGCTAAGCGAGGTGGACGAGTTCGGTTGTATGGCTGCCGACTTAAAGTCCGAGTTGTTAGTTTTCAGTCACAATCCTCCATTTGAATTGACCTAGCTATTTGCCCCGATTTAGGCTTCGGGCCATATGTCAAGTTCCGCGCTTAGCATATTGCGACTCACCTACAAGAAGGCTGTCGACGATTGGGTTAATGCTATTCGGGCTGAGGAAGCTTTAGCCACCACAGAGCACTCCATGACCGCAATGGAGCTATGGGACGCGGCTCATTTCAAGGAAGACGAGGCCCGTACAAAAGCAATGGAAGCGCGAGACGCCTACAAAGACGCACTTCGCGACGATAACTACGGGATTTGAAGCTTGAAATGGTCTGTTAGGCGGCTTTTACTGCTGATGTTGGCTCTTCGGATGAGATTGCTTCGAGGCTCATGCCCTTTGTTTCGGGCAGCATGGTCAGCGTGACAAGTAGGCCGAGAGCACTGGCGACTGCGGCTGCCGACTCCGCACCGAGCAAACCTTTCCAGTGCAAAAGGTAAGGGAAGAGGAATACGCCGACAAAGCCGCCAAGTTTGCCCATCGCGGCCGCGAATCCGTGACCCGTGGTGCGTACGCGAACGGGGAAAATCTCAGACGGGTATACGAAGGTCGTTGCATTGGGGCCGAACTCGGTGAAGAAGAAGCTGAAGCCGTAGATGATGAGGAACGGCACGGCCATCCTTTGGAGATTCGGAATGAAAGCGAGGAGGGCGAAGGTTACGGTCATCATGCCGAAGCCCAACGCCTGGATGGTTTTGCGGCCGACGCGGTCCATCGTAAGGGCGGCGACCGCGTAGCCTGGAGCGGCGAACACAGCAAAGATGCCGAGCTGAGTGAGCGTCCTTTGCAGCAATGTATGATCGCTGTTCATAACGGAAAGAACTGCCGGGCTGGAGACAGTATTGCCGTAATAGGCTGCATCCAGCAGGAACCATGCTGCGCTGGCACCGAGCAGGCGAATCAACAGAACGTGATCTTTCGCCAGTTGACGGAAGCCGTCCCAGAAGGCCACGGTGTGTTTGGCCTTGTTGAAGTTCTGCGCGTTGGAAAGGTTGCCGGAGTTGTCTTCTTTCTTGCCTGCTGCCGCAAGGAAGCGAGGGGTCTCTTTGAGGTGTCGGCGCTGCCAGTAAACAGCCAGAGCGGGAACGGCGCCGAATCCCACCAGGATGCGCCAGATGATGTTGTGCGACATGTGGGTCGCAAGCAGGGCCGAGGCCAAGAGTGGACCAAGGATGAGGCCAGCGGCCTGCATGGAGAAGACTAGGGTCACGAGCATGCCGCGGGAAGCTTTGCCAGCATATTCGCTCATGATCGTGGCCGAGACGGGATAGTCTCCGCCGATGCCGATGCCCAGGATGAACCGCAGTCCGATCAGCCACCAGATATTCGGTGAGAAGGAGCAGCCGATGGCGCCAGCGGCGAGCACTAGGACCTCTAACCCATAAATGCGTTTTCGGCCCAGCATATCCGCGATTCGACCAAAGAGGAAGGCACCGATTGCGGCCGCGAGCAGGGCCGTTGACTGCACAAGGCTTTCCTCAAGAGTGCCGAAATGCCACATGGGTTTCACCAGAGCCATGACGACGCCGATAATGAAGAGATCGTAGGCGTCGGTGAAGAACCCCATACCTGAGATCAACATGATCTTCCAGTGTTGACTTGAAATCCCGGCGTCGTCCATTTTTGCAAAATCAGAAGTGGCGGTGTTGGGCATATCTGTGTCTCGCTGAAGGTTAGATGCTTGGGCAGATTACAGCCCTGTTAATTCTAGGCAGATTACCATCGGCTCTATCGCCATCGCCCGCCTCGACGACGGACTGTCGTCGCAAACGAATCCTCGGTAGAGTCAGTTTGAAATTTCAGACAAAGCGACCCGGTCGGTGGGGTCGCCATTTATTAGGGGCCCGAGGGGATTTCTGTAAAGAGGAACCGCTTCTAGACTCTGTTCGCTAACCACCTGCAATACTGCCCCTTTTTGCACACTTATTATCCGCAAGTCTTCGTACGATCTTTCTGCCTCCCCAGAAAGGTGGTTCTGACCACTGCGAACACGCTGCCAATTCTTGGTCCAGATCGTTGGACCGATTATTCCACGACCGTCAGACGAGAGATGGCCAAGATGAATCGTTGAAACTTGCCTGGGTTCGCCGCCTATTGCACAGATTTGGGAAACGTGAATTTCAGCTTCTCATGGATGGAAGTTAAATTCGACTACGGCGGTCGTTTCACCGTTACTCGGGACGTATCTCCAATTGTTCAGCGCGTCTAAGGCTGCGTTCACGAACACGGGAGACCCGCCAACGACTTTGGCATCCTTAATATGCCCGTCCGGCGCAATGGTGACTAACACTTTGACCGTGCCGCTCAAATGGTCGCGTTTCGCCAATTGAGGGTACACTGGGGCAGGATTTGCGATTATTTTCCGGCTTTCCTGACCGAACACGCTAACAGCCATCATGCTGAAGGCCAGCACGCGAAGCGCGTTGCTCCACCTTCCACGGTATTGGTTGATGGTCGTCATCCGAGCTTCCTTCCTTTCTATCTTAGGAAGCTGGGCTTCTCGGGAGGAATAGTACGAAGGTTTTTTCGGCTCTGTTTTGCTAATAGCGAATTTCGCGGGAACCAATTACAGCGCGGAAATGACGTGCTGTCCTGCCCTCCCGTTTCCTCCTCGAAGGACACATGGCATTCGGACCGACCCCGAAAGCCTCGAACAAATCCGCGAGCGCATCCGCAAGATTAGCGATAGCGATCTCCTGCGTTATGGTCAAGCCTCGCAAAGAACAATTACGGCAAGCCGAATCCGTCATTTCAGATTCAATTGTCCTTGTGGCGCGGCTGAACTACAAAAGGCCAGAATGAACCCGTGTTTTGGACTCATTTCTGGCCTCAATTTTTTGTGGCCCGTTTGGGCTTGGATTCCTCTTCGGACATGGGTTCGATTCCCATCCGCCGCTTCATAAACCTCGTTGATTCTGTTGCCTTCACGCCTGGAACCCACTAGATATCTGCCCTCAGAGTGTAGGTTTTGTTCCAAAGATGTTCCACCGTTGCAAGTGTTCCAAGGAATTGTCCGCTGGGCAGTCGGCGGGGAGGACAGCGAAAAACCTGGGTTCTATGATTCACAAGTTTGGAAAGTGCCTCCGCCGACGCGCAGACTGACACGGATGTGTCTGGGTGCTTCGCTTGTTTTTCAGCCTCGTGATCCTCTCGTTGAAATTGACTTCGCAATCTCTCTCTATTCCAAGGCAAATCAATTCGTTTTTGGCAACCCTCTTCCCGGCAGGCGTGGAAGTGTCCATCTGCTCCGAGCCTTGGCGTTACGCTACCCGGCGTTCGCCCGCTCGACGATCTGGCCACATTCCAACTCAGCCAAGGCGGCCGGGACGGGGAGTGCGAGGGGCACGCCAGCGCCGTGCAAGCGCGGGAATGATGGCGCCGCCGAGATTGGCGAGGTTAGCGTCGGGGAACGGGGCGCGATCTGCTCGGGGATTCAGAGAGTGGAGAAAAGTCTTCACGAAGCGCCCGAATGCATCAAGTTTCTCTCGGAAACTGAAGTGGAGGGAGCGGCCATTGGCGCGAACCACCATCAGGGTGACATCGTCCGCAGAAAGATTCTCGGGGAAACGCTCGGCGATTTCCTGAAGAAGCGAGGCGATGAGCTTGTCGGCTGGTATGTCGCCAAGCAGATTGACGATACGTAGTAGGCCTTCTTCGCCGAGCATTTCGCCATCGGCATCGCACGATTCGATTAACGCGTCGGTGTAGCTGACCAGGCAGTCGCCGAGATCAAGTTCAATGTCGAGATGTTCATAGTCGGCGAGTTGAAAAATACCAAGAGGAATGTTGCGTGGCCCCTTCTTTTCGGGATTGTCCTCGTGGCCGAGGAAAGACCAACGGCCATCGAAGGTGCGAAAAAGGAGTGGGCGGGGATGGCCAGCGTTACAAAGACAGAGCCGGCGGCTGGGTGCAAAAAAGGTGCTGACCACCGCAGTTGAGAAGGTGCCTTGGCGAGAGAGCGCGGTAAACTGCTCGTTGAGCAGGCGAACAAACTCTTTTTGTTCAAGCCGATTGACAAAGCGGCGCATCAGGGTGCGCAGGTCGGCTGCCGTGGAAGCGACGGATTTGCCATGGCCGGAAACATCGGCGAGGAGCAGGCGGCTGATGCGCCCGGAAGCGCAGCTAGAGACGTAGTAGACATCGCCGCCGCGCTGGGCTTGCCCGAACGGCTTGCTGTAGATCCAGACATCGAGGCCGGCCAGTTCGACTCCACTCGATGCAATCTGGCTACCTCCCCACACCTCCATGCACTGCATGTGCTGTGTGGGTGAGTCCGTCATGCAGGCATTATAACCGCTGAAAGCCCAACATTCGTGGCGAGGGTTTGTGCGCCTGTCCGCAATTACGGAGACTTTGAGGAAGCCCACACCGCAGAGCAGTCCGTTTGGCATGAAGGGATTGGAGGTTTCTCCCAAGAAGCTCACTTTCCAATGGAAGTGGCAGCGCATCTTGCCCGCTTGTCCCTGGCTTGAGCCCGCTGGTCACAAGTTTGTTGACTGGCCGCGGCTTCGTGGCGTATTTGTGTTTGCATGAAAAATTCCAAGTTAACCTGCGGATTCTGGCTATAGCTGCATTGATGCTCGATCGCTTCCTCACCTCTTATTTGTTCGGAATAGGGGCCAGAGATCCGGCGACAATCGTCGCTTGTTGTGCACTCCTTCGTTATAGTTGCAGGCGGAGCAACCTGGGTTCCGGCTTATCGCGCGATGCGAATCGACCCCATTGTTAGGCTTCGCTATGGATAGCCAAAAAACCTGCCTCGCTGGGAGCGTTGTTGCAGGCCAGGACGCCGAAAGGTATGACTACTGCAGTCCCTTAACGCCATCAAGGGGACCAAACCCCCTAAAATAAGAAGGTTCACCGGTGTGCGGAGGGTCCAGGAATGGTTGTGAGCGAATCAGCGAGGGTCACAGCCGCCTTAGACTGCGGCGAAACGCCTGACTTTCGAATCCGGGTTATTGAATATCCTAAGGGCCTGTGGCAACCAATTCACACTCACGAACACGCCTCCGTAACCCTGGTGTTGAGGGGCGCGATCGAAGAGGTGCGAAACCGAAAAGCCCAATTTGCGCTGCCTTTCAGCTTGATCGTCAAGAAACCCGGTGTCCCTCACTCCGATCGCTTTGGACCGCAAGGTTGCAAGACTCTTCAGATCAACCTTCTTCCGGGCTTTGATCTGAGCGAATGCGACATCGACACGAGTCGCGTCATCTGGCACAACGACGGCGGCGCGTCTATCGGCCCACTCCTTCGCCTGATGAAGTGCATTCATCAGGCATCCGAGTTATCCGCATCTGACGTGGCTTTTAGCCTATATGAGGCCTTAGAGGCCCTTCCTAATAAGGCAAGAATCGTGGGCACAGCTCCGCCGTGGCTTACCGGAGTAAAGGATCTGATCGATGGTTCTGATCCCATGTACCCTCTTTCCATGGCGAGACTGCAAAACCAAGCAGAGATTCATCCGGTTCACCTCACGCGCCAATTTAAGCGTCACTTCGGGTGTACCTTGCGTGATTATATGCAGTACAGGCGTGTCCGAGCCGCCGTTTCGTTCGTTGCGGAAAGCTCTTTGACGCTGACAGAAATCGCGCATCGGTGCGCATTTGCAGATCAGGCACATTTTTGTAGAGCCTTCCGGGCGATTGCGAAGTTAACCGCCAGGGACTACCGGAGACTTACGATGCTGGTGGGCGCCCCAAAAGTTGAAAACGTTCAAGTATCAACTCCACCTAATCCCTCATCCTTGCTGTAGAGTCGGCAGCTTTATGCTTGAACTCTAACGCCAGGCCGCGCGGCCCGGCTAATACCGCAAAACGAGGTAACAATGTTGATGATCAGGCCCATTCCCCGCAGTGTGAGGCAACGCATGCAGCACGCTGCATGCGTCTGGACTGTTGGAGCCATTATACTGATCCCTAATCTGGCATTGAATGCGTTCGGACAAACGCAAATCCGCACTCTGACTGCCCCCCAGGTCGACCAGATTGTTGATCACTTGCAAGCTGCCGTCCAGAACTACGTCTTCCCCGAAATCGCGAAGAAGCTAGAACAGCAAATCAAAGATCATCGCGAACAGTATCGAACGATCACTGACCCGACGAAGCTTGCTGATCAGCTTACAGCCGACATGCGAGCGATCGGGCATGATCAACATCTGGCCGTCACTTTCGGCGAGGAATTGGGAATGCAAAAAACACCCACTCCCGAGGAGGTGCAGCACGCACACGCCTTCGATCGCGCGAATGGTTACGGCTTCCGGAGCGCTCGTCGACTGCCCGGTAATGTCGGATATATCGATATTGCATATTTTTCGCCAGATTCTGACGCCGGCGCCGCTATTGCCGCTGCGATGCAAATCGTAAGCGGAACAGATTCCCTAATCATCGACTTGCGTCGGAACGGCGGCGGCAGTGGCTCCACTATGAATACCCTGGCAAGCTACTTCTTCGCGGATGTGACTCAGCTCTCGGGTGTCGTTGAAAAGGTAGATGGCAAAACTCAAGAGCGGCAGCACTGGTCAATGCCCTTCGTGCAGGGGCCCCGTTATCTAAACAAACCCGTTTGCATTCTCACAAGTCGCCACACCCACTCTGCAGCCGAGGTTCTTGCCTACGATCTTAAGAATTCACACCTTGCCATGTTAGTGGGGGATCGAACAAGTGGTGACGCAACGTCTGCCACGGGAGAGATCAGTCTAGGCCTTGGATTCTCAACATTCATCGCGAACGGACAAGTGATAAGCCCCGTTACCCATGAAAATTACTTAAGGGTCGGAGTACAGCCTGATGTTCAAACGCAATCGACGGAGACTCTGACCACGGCTTATACTCTCGCGCTGAAAGCAGCGACCCCGAGCTTGGACTCTGAGGACCTCAAAAAGGAAACGGCAGAGGCGATAAAGAACCCTAAAGCTGCACTCCTCCAGGAAATTGATGGATTTTCGCAATACTAGGTCTGTTCTAGAGTTTGACACGGACGTGGGAACGCTCGCTACTGCACCTCGGTACCATGCTAGCTAGCGGCTTAACGTTCCAGACTTAAATCCTGTAGCGCGTCCTCAAGGTCGCCTTTGACGCGGCGCAGATTGCCCCGGTTGTTGAAGACAACCGACTCAACTTCAGTCCAAGTTGGTTCTGTAGTGATCGGCAGGTCGCCGACTTGCCATCCGCGCCTCACTGGTGTAGACACGAAATCGGCGATCTGCGCGAGGGGGCATTCAGGGAGCAAATGTTCTTGGTTGTTGCTCCTGGCAGCCGTTTTTGTGTGCCGGTATTTCTCGTAAGTTGTTGATATTGGGCCTTTCCTCGCTTTCGACTCCCACACGCTTCCGCCAACTGCTTTTGAATCAACTATTACGCGGCGGGTTTTGTTCCAATCGGAACATTTGTTCCAATTGAGCCTTGCCCGATCAATTCCATGGCGTCTCTTTGACTCTGTGGAATCGCGTGGGCATAGATTCTGAGCGTTGTTCGCACGTCAGCATGGCGCATCTGTTGCTGCAATACTGTGACGGGACCAGATCGCTCGGCCAATTCGGTTCCAAGACCGTGCCGGAAACAGTGCAGTCCGGCATCCTCCTCAGGAATTTCCAGCCTTCGCAGGATCGGCTTCAGACCTATTTCACAACGTTGTCGCGCCAACGGGGATGCGTGCCCTTGCGGTTTGCAAAGAGCCAGCCCCTGGGTTGGGGATCCAGTGGTGTTTGAGGTAATTCCGAAGTGTCGATTCCAACGCGGACGGCATTGGAAGGACTGGAACGGAATTCTTGGTTTTCGGCTGACGGATTAAACGGGTGTTATCGTCGGCTGATTTGCTGATCGAGATGGTCTTTTTTGAGAAATCTAAATCAGCCTTGGTTAGAGCGAGCTAGGATTTCCCCTGCTCGGGCTCCTGTCATCCAGGCCACAGCGAACAGCGTCTTATAGGGCTCCCGGGAGGCTCGAAGAGTGCAAACCGGCGGCAAATCGTAGCGGCACAGCTTCCCGTCCAGATGTGGCCCGAATATGGTGCAGCAACGCTAGTTGTCACTCCAATGGGTGAGAGTCCTACCGACAGAACGGTCCAGTGACTGTCGTAGTTATATCCAGCGGCGAGAAGGGTGGCCGACTCGTCGGAAGCCTGGAAGTAAAAGTCCCGGTGGCCGGACGAGTTCTGGTCAGATCTGCACAGGGGGCGAGCAACCTGACAGACCGCAGCAAAAGCGAACCAGTGAAGCTCCGAAAAGTCGGCCCTGCGTGAAGCGGATAGCAGGATAGTCGGGAGAGCCGAGCCGCTCATAACATGGCGAAGGCCTATGTCGGGACCGCACGACTGGAACCAACCGGTTTCCGATCTCCCCGGAGTCGTAGAGGGTGGCATGTCAGGAAGGAACGACAGCGAAAGCGTGGAACCACTCGGAGGTCGCCTAGGCGCAGTGTGCACAGCGAAGGCATTTCGTATAAGCCGCTGAGCGGTGAAATCGGGATGTGCCTGCGAGTGGGGCGGATGGGGCCGCAAGTAAGGATGGAGCGGGACAGCATAACCCGGTCTGGAGCGAGGGCCCCTGGGGTAGAGCGGCAGCGGCCGCTCGAACGGAGGTGCTTCAGCGCGCAACGTCCCCCGGCACAGAACGGGGAACTGACGAGGGAAGCGGGGAGCACGAAGGACAATGGCAAACCGTCCGAGGCGAGGAAGCGT
>Ga0182018_10003492_pt1 | contig 14110 bp, 10 predicted proteins | sample 812P2MmetaG_FD_120490 | JGI IMG/M metagenome (GOLD analysis project Ga0182018, IMG submission 120490) | Permafrost microbial communities from Stordalen Mire, Sweden - 812P2M metaG | ecosystem: Environmental > Terrestrial > Soil > Wetlands > Permafrost | place: Sweden: Stordalen | collected...
GATCGGGCTCAACTGTTCGACCGGCCCGTCGCAAATGCGCGACTCGATTCGCTATCTCTGCGAGACGTCACGCTGTTTCGTCAGCGTCATACCCAACGCGGGACTCCCCATCATGGGTCCGCACGGCGAGACGATCTATCTGGAGGGTCCACAAGAGCTGGCCGCGGAGCTCGCAGCATTCGTTCGCGATTTCGGCGTCAACGCGATCGGCGGGTGCTGCGGTACGACGCCGGAGCACATCGGCGCGCTTCGCGAAGCCGTCGCGTCGGTCGGGCGCCGGACGCGACCGCGCGCCGAGCGCCCGCAAGAAATCGCGTCGGCGATGACTGCAATCTCGCTGGAACAGCAGCCGCGACCGCTGATCGTAGGAGAGCGCATCAACGCCCAAGGTTCGAGGAAGGTCAAGCGTCTGCTCCTCGACGACCGCTACGACGACGTCGTGCTCATAGCGCGGGAGCAAGTCGAGGGCGGCGCGCACGTGCTCGACGTATGCTGCGCGCTGACCGAACGCCCCGACGAAGACGAACAGATGCGCGACCTCGTGCGACGGCTCGCGCAATCCATCGAGGTACCCCTCTCAATCGATTCGACCGAGCCGAAAGTGCTCGAGACTGCCCTGCAAAACTACCCGGGCCGAGCGATTCTCAACTCGGTGCACCTCGAGTCGGGCCGAGCCAAACTCGATGCCGTTTTACCGCTGGCGCGCGAGCACGGCGCGGCGGTCGTCGCCTTGACGATCGACGAAAAGGGCATGGCGAAAACGGCGGAACGCAAACTCGAAGTCGCTCGCCGCATCTATGAGATCGCGGTCGGCGAGTACGGTCTTCCGCCGGGCGCACTGATCTTCGACGATCTCACCTTCACGCTGGCAACCGGTGAGCCCGAGTTCTTAAACTCCGCCGTCGAAACAATCGAGGGCATTCGCCTCATCAAGCGGGAGCTGCAGGGCCCACTCACCTCGCTGGGCGTTTCCAACGTTTCATTCGGCCTTCGCCCGAACGCGCGCGCCGCGCTGAACTCGGTCTTCCTGTATCACTGCGTCGAAGCCGGTTTGGATTGCGCGCTCGTCCATCCCAAGGAAATCGTTCCGTATTTCGAAGTCGACTCGGCGGTTCGTGAGCTGTGCGACGATCTCGTTTTTAATCGGCGCCCGGATGCGTTGCCGCGGCTCATCGATCATTTCGAACGCGAAGCCTCTGACGGCCGATCGGAGAGCGATCGCGCCGCTGCAGAAGAACAGACGGAAGAGACGACGATCGCAGAGCGGATTCATCAAGCGATTCTGCGGCGCCGTAAAGACGGCATCGAGTCGAAGATCGATGAGGCTTTGCTGGAAAGAGCGCCGGTAGCGGTACTCAACGAAATCCTTTTGCCCGCCATGAAGGATGTCGGGGATCGCTTCGGTCGCGGCGAGCTGATTCTACCGTTCGTCCTGCAATCGGCCGAGGTGATGAAGAAAGCGGTCGCACATCTCGAACAGTTCCTCGAGCGTTCCGAAGGCTCGACGAAAGGGACCGTCGTCATCGCGACGGTATTCGGCGACGTGCACGACATCGGGAAGAACCTGGTGCACACGATCCTCGCCAACAACGGCTACACGGTGCACGATCTCGGCAAGCAGGTTCCGATGAATACTATTCTCGAGAAAGCCGTTGAGGTAAAGGCCGATGCAATCGGGCTCTCCGCGCTGTTGGTTTCGACCAGCAAGCAGATGCCGGTCTGCCTCGAGGAGCAGGACGCTCGCGGCTTACGATTCCCCGTGATCATCGGCGGAGCCGCGATCAACCGGGATTTTGGCCGGCGAATCGCGCTCTTGGAGGGCGGTACCCGCTTCTTCGAGCCGGGCGTGTTCTACGCGCGCGATGCATTCGAAGGGCTCGATCTCGTCGATGCGCTCACAAGCGATCCGCAACGACGGCAAGATCTCATCGAGCGGGCGAAGGGCGAAGCGCTCGCGCAACGTGAGCGTCGCCCCGCGGCCGCCCCGTCGCGGGCACCGTCGATCTCCGCGGTCAAGGGCGACCGCGCTCCAGTACCGCAGCCGCCGTTCTGGGGCGTTCGGGCGCTGGAACGAATCGATCTTGGCGAGCTCTGGCCGTGCTTCGATCTACGCAGTCTCTACCGGCTTTCGTGGGGCGCCGCCAACACGAAAGGCGACGCGTTCGCGCGGCTCGTCGGCGAGGAGTTCGAGCCTCGCCTGCGTCGCTACCAAGCGGAAGCGGCGCAGGACGCCTTGCTCGAGCCCAGGGTCGTATACGGGTATTTCCCCGCCGCCGGTTTAGGTAACGACATCATTCTATACGATCCGATGCAGCCGGCCAACGAAGTCGCTCGCCTGCACTTTCCGCGCCAGACCGGCGGGGAGCATCTGAGCCTCGCGGATTATTTGCTCGAGCCCAGCGACGGGGGCCCCAGCGACGTGGTGGCGTTGCAGATCGTAACGATCGGACGTAACGCGACGCAACGGACCGAAGCGTTACAGGCGGCCAGCGACTACAGCGAATCGTACTTCGTGCATGGTTTTTCGGTACAGGCCGCCGAGGCGCTCGCCGAGTACACACACCGTCACATCCGCCGCGAACTTGGTTTAGATAACGGCCGTGGGAAACGGTATTCCTGGGGCTACGGAGCCTGCCCCGATCTCGGAGCGCACGACGTGGTGTTCCGGCTGCTCGATGCGACCTCGAAGATCGGAGTAACGCTAACGCCGGCCTTTCAAATCGTTCCCGAGCAATCGACCGCGGCGATCGTAATACACCACCCCAAGGCCGCCTACTTCAACGCCGCCGCGACCAGGGAGGTCGCCGCAGCCGCCGGCTAAGCAGGCGGCGGGGCCTCGTGGGCGTACGCTCTGGCGATGACGATCCACACGCTCCTTTTCGCCGGCCTGCTCGTGGTAGCGGTTGCCGTGATCGTTGCGGTGATTCGTGCGATGCCGCGCCACCGTCCGGCGTTACCCGAGCCGGTTGGCGCCGCAATCGGCATCGCGATTGGTTTCGTCACGAATTTCTTCGATACGCTGGGCATCGGTTCGTTCGCGACGACGACCTCGCTGTTTAAGCTGCTCCGCTTCGTTCCCGACGAACGAATTCCGGGGACGCTCAACGTCGGCCACGCCCTTCCAACCGTCGTCGAGGCCGCGATCTTTATCGGCATCATTGCCGTCGAGCCTCGCACGCTGCTCTTGCTGATCCTCGCGGCGGTCGTCGGCGCGTGGCTCGGCGCCGGCTTCGTCGCTCGTTTGCCGCGACGGTACGTCCAGATCGGCATGGGAACCGCACTGCTTGCGGCCGCCGTGCTCTTCATTCTGACAAACCTAAAAGGAAGTCAGTTCGGACTCAGCGGCCACGCACTCGGTCTCGCCGGCACGCGCCTCGCGATTGGGATCGCGGTGAGCTTTTTCTTAGGTGCGCTGATGACGATCGGCATAGGGCTTTACGCGCCGTGCATGATTATGGTGAGTCTACTCGGGATGAATCCGATCGCCGCATTTCCCATTATGATGGCGTCGTGTGCGTTTCTCATGCCGGTTGCCAGCCTGCGGTTCATCCGCTTCGACGCCTTCTCGATGCGGGCAGCGCTGGGCTTAACGCTCGGAGGAATACCCGGCGTGCTCATCGCCGCATTCCTCGTGAAAAGGCTCGACATCGTCGTCCTGCGCTGGCTTGTCGTAGTGGTCGTTCTTTACGCCGCGATCGTCATGCTGCGCTCGGCGATGCGTTCGCCGCAGCCGGCAGAGACTGACTACGCGGCGACTTCGATCTGATTGTAGACGAAGCGGCCGCCGACCATCGTGGCGATGACCTGATACTCCTTATCCCAGAAGGAGAGGTCGGCGCGCGCGCCGCGCGCGATGCGGCCTAGCTCGGCGTCGTGCCGAATCAGACGCGCCGGGGCGTGGGTTGCCGCAACGATCGCCGCGGCGAACGGAATCTGCGCGTACGACATGTAGTTTCGCAGCGCTTCGTCCATGCGCAACGCGCTTCCGGCAATCGTGCCGTCGGCCGAACGCACGACGCCGCCTTCGATGTGATAGCCCGGGTCGGCCACAGGCATCGCATCGGTTACCAGCACGAGCCGATCGCCCAGGGTTCGGTGCAGGATGTCGATCATGACCGGTGAGACGTGAAAGCCATCGCAGATTACTTGCACGAGGGTGCGCCGGTCTTGGATGAACGCCGCTAGAATCGAAGGATCGCGGTGGTCGAGCGGTGGCATTCCGTTGAACGCGTGCGTCAAGGACCGGAAGCCCAGTCCGATCGCCAGCATTCCTTCGCGATAGCGCGCGCCGGTGTGACCGGCCGAACAGACGACCCCGTTCTCCAAAAAAACGCGCAACGCTTCGCTCGCGCCGTCGATCTCCGGGGCCATCGTTACCAACAGGCAGGCACCGTTGCACGAATCGAGCATTTCTTGCGCGCGAACGGCGCCGGCAGTCAGCAACCACTCATTTCGATGAATGCGCCGAAATTTTGGGTTGAGGAACGGGCCTTCAAAATGCACGCCGAGACAGCGAGCGCCATTGGGCAGATCCTCCTCCAACTGGTTGGCCGCTTCGACGATCTCCGATGCAGCATGGAGCATGGACTCCCACGGAGCGGTCATGACGCTCGCCACGAAGCCCGTCGTGCCGGTCTGCGCGTACGCGGTGCCGGCGACTGCGACGGCGTTACCTTGATCTCGATTGAAGAGATATGCGCCGGCGCCGTTTGTGTGCACGTCGATGAGGCCCGGAGCCATCGTGCTCCCGGCCGGCAGCGGATAATCGGAGGGGCCGTCGGCGGCAAGAACGCCGACGATGCGGCCATCTTCGACTGCCAGGCGTCCGAACGTCGACGTCCCATCGCCGATCGCAATGAAGGCGGGCCCGAGCAGCCGTTTGGACATTAGCCTCAAGTTCGGCGGATTAGCGCCAGCGCCTCGTTCTCATCGAGCTCAGACGGATAAATTCCACGAACGTCGTAGGACTTAAAATCGTGGTTCGCATCCGGCTGTACACAGCCCGCTGTTCTTCGGTTTCTCCGTGAGGCCTTTGTGAGAAGCGTCTCGTTCGCGAGTGTCACGGGAACGATGTTATTGACAGCCTTCTTGCTGCTGTCGCTTGGTTTTGCCGTTGAGGGTTCGTTCGAAACGCGCGCGGAGATCGCGAATACGTTTGCGCGGCAGGCGCAGATCCAGCAAGCGCAGATCGATCTCGAGGAGTTGTTGCGCTTACAAATCAATGAAGAGAATTCGCTTCGCGGCTACCTCCTGACGCGCGACCCGTTTTATAACGCCGAGTACCGCTCGGCTTCTGCCGGATACGACGAAAAAGAAGGTGCGATTCGTAAGGCGCTGGGCAACCAGCTACTCGGCGCCGATAAGCTGCTGGCCGACTACGCGCGCCTTCAGCTCGAGTGGAGGAATACCGTTGCGGCGCCGCTGCTCGCGCATCCGCGGCTACGTCTGGAAGAGCTGGACAAAAGAAACAAACTCTTCTCCGACTACGAGACGTTGACGGCCGCGGCGATCCGCCGCGAGCTCGCCGGCACCGACGACGAGCTCGAGCGCAGCACGCAGATGCAGCTCGATCGCTCGTCTTATCTGCGCGCCGCGTGGGTGCTGGCCTTCGGTCTCCTTGCGATCGTCTTGAACGCCTACCGGACGCGCTTGAACCGCGAGCTCGAAGAAGAACGCGCCGTGACGCGGATTCTTCAGAAAGCCTTTCGAAGCGAGTCGATTCCGCTTCCGCATTGCGACGTCGGCAGCGCGTACCTGTCGGCGAGCAGTGACCGCGCGGTCGGCGGTGACATATTCGACGTCCATCGCGTTTCAGAAAACCAGGCGCTGATCTTGATTGCCGACATCAGCGGAAAGGGCGTCGACGCAGCGGTGCTGACGGCGTTCGTCAAGTTTATGGTGCGCGCGATTGCGTTGCGCAACAGCGACCCCATGGCAATTCTTACGGAGTTTAACGTCGTTCTCTCCAAGGCGGTCGGAGATCCCTACATTTTCGTTTCGATGTTCGTAGGTCTGCTCGACACCGACACGTTCGCTTTGACGTATGCGAGCGGCGGGCACGATACCGCTTTCGTGCGCCGTCGCAACGACGTCGTCCAGCTTGCGATAACCGGACCGGTCCTGGGCGTCATGGAAGAGCCGTTCGGGGCCGAAACGATCTACTTGCAACCCGGCGATACGCTCGTCTTAGCGACCGACGGTTTAACCGAGGTTCGCAACAGGGCCGGCGAGCAACTCTCCGGACAGGGCGCGATGGAGCTGATCGAACGCGCAAGCCCAGGCGCACAGCAGCTCGCAGACGAGCTTGCCGCGGCCGTTCGAGCGCGCGGCGGGAGTCGCGTAAGGGACGACTTGGCGATTCTTGCGATTCGCGTGCTCGACGGAGCGGCGGCTCGTGCGTAAGGCGTGTGCGTTCCTCATCGTCTGCTTGACGTTGGTCTCCGCCAAGGCGTTGGCCGATTGCCGCGTCCATCGCGGCGAGCACGTCGTGCTCTACAGCACGACGGACGACCCCTCAGCGTTGATGTGGGACTCGCGCACGCGTCTGCGCGAGTATCACGCCGCGTCCTTCGACGAAGCTCAAGCGATGTTGCCACACGCCGTGCTGGTCTCACCCGGGACGCACGGCGACGTCGTCACCTGCCTCGCCGGCTACGTCGTTTCACCGCTGTTCGCATCACCGGACGATGCGGTAGGCATCACAATTTCGAGCGGTCCTTTGAAGGGAACCGTTCGGTGGGTGCTAGGTTCCGACGTGCGGCTGCGCCACAAGAACTGAGTCGGGCAAGAGTGCGCTGCGCCGCGCGAAGGCGATTCCGTACGCTCTTTGGAGCAGAGGCTCGGTGAGCACCGCATCCGGCGGCGCCAGCGCGAGCAAGGCTCCATCGCCCAAGAGCGCTATGCGGTCGGCGTAGCATGCTGCTTCATTGATATCGTGCAGCGCGCAGACGACGGTCTTTCCCTCTCGGGTTAATCGCCGAAGTAACGCGAGGATTTCGTGCGCGACGCCGACATCGAGATGACTGGTCGGTTCGTCGAGCAGAAGGATCGGAGTCTCTTGAGCTAGCCCCAGTGCAATCCAAACGCGTTGGCGCTCGCCCGCGCTCAGCGTAGAAAAGAGGCGTTGCGCGAAGGGCTCGAGCCGCACGGCGGCCAGCGCACAATCGACGGCAGCATCGTCGTTGGGCGCGGCGTTCCATTGCCACCAGCGATGATGCGGGAACCGTCCGATCGAAACGACATCGCGAACCAGCAGCGACTCGAGAAAAATTTCGTCGCCGGTTACGAACGCGATCCGCTTTGCACGGTCGAGCGCTCGCAGTTGCGCGCTGGGCGCGCCGTCGATCGAAATCGCACCCAAGCGAAGGCAGTGCAATCCCGCGATTGCACGAAGGAGCGTCGTCTTGCCGGCGCCATTGCGTCCCAGGAGCGCTACGAACTCTCCGGTGGCGACGCGGGCCTCGATATCGCGCAGAAGCGCGCGCCCGCCGACGTCGAGCGTCACGCCCCGCAACTCGATCATAGGCGCCTGGAGACGGTGTCCCGGCGCACGGCGCTTGCCGGACGAAGGTACAGATAGAGAAATGCCGGGACGCCGATAAAGGCCAGTAAGACTCCGATAGGAAGCTCCGCGGGCGCCACGATCCACCGGCAAACGGCGTCGGCAAACATGCAGAGCGCGGCCCCGATCGACGCGCAGGCCGGCAGCAGCACGCGAGCGTCCGAACCGACGATGCGCCGCCCGATGTGAGGAACGATCAGTCCGATGAAGCCGACCAGCCCGGCAAGAACGACGCTGCTCGCCGCCAAGAGCGACGATGCGGCCAGCATTATCCACTGTGCCCGGTTGACGTTGAGGCCGACGGCACGCGCCCGAAGCTCACCGACTCGTAGCGCGTTGAGCGGCGCCGCAACCGCAAACGCGAGCAGAGTCCCGAGTGCCGCGTAGGGTGCCGCCGTTGCCAGTTCGGGCCAGCCGCGCCCGGCCATCGAACCGGCTAACCACGCCACGACCGTACTGGCGTACTCGTTGGATTGCGCGCGAACTAACGCCAGGGTAACGATTGCTGCAAAGAGCGTTGAGAGCGAGACGCCGGCCAGGATCAGACGGTTGGAATCGATTCCGCCGCCGCGCCGCGCGAGCGCTGCGACGAGCAGTGCCGCACCGAGACCCGCGACAAATCCGATTCCGGGCGTTGCGGCGGCCGACACACCCGCCACGATTGCGATCGCGATTGCGGCGGCGGCTGCTGCGCTGACGCCGGTGAGATAGGGATCCACGAGCGGATTACGCAGCATGCCTTGCAGGACGGCTCCGCAGAGTGCCAGCGATGCGCCAACCGTCGCGGCAATGCAGACGCGGGGCAATCGAAGTTGCCAAATAATGGTGTGCAGCACGCCGGTGGCGTGCGGATGAAGCAGCGCGTACGCGACCTCCGCCGGCGAGAGCGAGGTCGAGCCAACGAGCAGACTCAATACGGCGGCCAATAGGGGCAACGCCACGAGCGCTGTCGCTTTCATCTGCCTTGCAGCTCGATCTGCAGCGATCGTCCCGGCATCGGATATCCCGCGAAGAGCGCATAGCGATCGTTGCCGAGATTGTAGCCGCGCACCTCGATCAGCAGCGATGGGGCAAGCCGATAACCGGCGTAGGCGTCGATCTGGGTGAAGTCTGCCGGCTCGTAGGTCGCGTAGATGGGGGAGAGGTATGAATCGGGCGCTTCTTGCGGCCCTTGCGCTCGAGCCTCGATCGCGAATCCGTCGAAACGGCTCGTTGCCGGCGGACGGTAACGCAACGCGGTCGTCACCGCGAAGACCGGTCCGCGCCCCGAGATCCGTTGCTCCGTTTCGAGATCTTGCGCGCGATAGAGGTTGACGACGCCGACGGTCGCGGTCAACCCGTGCTCCGAGGGCGTTTGCACCAAAAACGCGAGGCCCGCAATCGACGCGCGCCCGATATTCTCGGGTATATAGAGCGGTGGTGGCGAGACGATCAGGTTTGAGCCGCTGGTCGTGAACCACCCAAGACTTACGCCTCCCCAAAGCGCTGGATCGTAAAAGGTTGCATCTCCGACCCGCGTTCGCTCGGCAACGAGATCGGGATTGGAGAATCCTGGGTAGTACAACTCCTCAGCAGTCGGCGCCCGAAACGCAGTAGCCGCATTGAGGCGCAGCTGCAGCGGTCCGGCGATCTGGGCGATGCCGCCCACGGAGGGGGAGAACGCGCCGCCCAGACCCCCGTCGCGCTCGGCGCGCAGTCCGGCGTAGATCTGATTGCCGTTGCTGCCGAACCATTGCGACTGCGCGTAGGCCGCAGTTTGCGCGTACGCGTCGAAGATCGGCGAGTTATCGGCAGCGAAGGGCGATCCACCGCCGGTGCCTTCGTCGACGCGCGCGATCCCGCGCATGAGATCGACGCCGTAGACGAGCCGTTCGCGGGCGTCACCGACCACATTACGCAGGCTCGCCATCCAATGCTGGTCGTAGAGCACCTGCGCGTAGGGTGGATTTGACGTCTGACCCGGTGCCGGCGTTGGATAGAATGAGTTCGGACAGTTCGAATCGACGGGCGTGTCGCACGTATACGAAAGATCCTGCGACGAGTCGCCGAGCTCGAGCGTGGCCGTCGAACGCGTGCCGTGCGTTTGCGCGACGAGCCGCACGTTGCGGCCGATGCTGCCTTGTTCGCTCGTCGGCGAGAAGTAGCCCAGTTCACCCGGCGCGCCGGCGAGCGCGTCGGCTAGATTTCCGGATAGCGTAACGTCGACGGCGCCGATCGCATGTCCGTAGCGGGCGGAGAGGCCGGTGAGTCCGGCTTGCGCGTTTTCGCGATTCGGCGCATTTACGACGGAATAGTCGTTTGTTGCATACGTGCGTTGAAAGGACAGGTACGGTGTTTGGAAGAGATACGTTTGCTCTCCGAAGGATCCCGTCGAGATCGTCGCGGAGCTGCGAGCGCTCGCGGGCGCCGTGATGATATTGATGACGCCTCCGATGGATCCGGAGCCGTACAGCGTCGACCCGCCGCCTTCGACGACCTCGATGCGGTCGATGCCGCTCACCGGGATCTGCTCGAGGTCGACGTCGTCGATCTGATTACCCGCGACGGGCAGCCCGTCGACTAGAACGAGAACTTGCTCCGATGAGCTGCCGCGAATGCCGACGCTCGTTGAGGCGCCGAAGCCTCCGTAACGAATTACGTCGACGCCCGGCACGGATTCGACGGCGTCGGCGACGGTACGATCGCCGTCTTGTGTGATCTGCGCGGCCGTCACGACGTAAGTGGTGCGTGCGGTCCGCTGCGCGGATTCGATGCCCCGATCGCTGGTGACGACGTGGGCGATCTGAGGGACGACCGTTGGTGTGGGGGAAGGCAACGGCATGGCCGCGACGAGCGCGGCGAGCACTGGGAACATAGCAATCCTCTCCTTGGCGCGAGGTGGACCTGCTCGAGCGTTTTGCGCGCATCCTGACTCGCGTGCCTCGACGAGCTCAGCACGCATACAGTGGCGCGACCGTGCCGGCCTCACACCGGCTTCCCGCGCAAAACGTAGAATCGTCACTTGTGCAAATCCGAGCGGCGACCCTTTTCATTGCCCTGTTGGGCGGGGCGTGCGCCTCCCACTCCGGTGCGGCTGCGAGCGGCGGCATCGTCACGTTGGTGCCGTCTTTTGCCGACGACGTTTACGCGCTCGGCGCCGGGCCGCAACTCGTCGCCGCCTCCGCCTTTACCGACGATCCGCGAGCCGCGGCGCTGCCCCGTGTTGCCGATTCGAGCAGCGTCGACGTCGAAGAGATCGTCGCATTACGCCCCAACCTCGTGATCGGCATTCCATCGCAGGCGCGATTGATAGAACCCTTGCGCCGCGCGCATCTCCGGGTCGTGCTGCTCTCCGATGATGGCTACGATCGAATCTTCACGAACTTACAAACGATCGGGGCGCTCGCCGGGCGCCGGGGCGAGGCTTCCGCGCTCGTAGCGCGCTTGGCGCGAGAGACCGCGAAGCTGCACGCCCGCACGTACCGGTTCGCGTGGCATCCTCGCGTCTTTATCGTCCTCGATAGCGCGCCGGTATGGACCGCCGGCTCTGCTTCGTACATTTCCAAGCTGATTACGATTGCGGGCGGCCGCAACGCCGCGGCGGATCTTGGCGCGCCCTATGCATCCTACAGCAGCGAGGCGCTGGTTGAAGATCGGCCCGACGTGCTAATCGCAGATCGCGCCGCACATCTCGACGCCGCGCTCGATCGGGAACCGTGGCGCAGTTTGCGAGCGGTGCGCCTGCATCGCGTCTATTCGGTCGACTCCGATCTTTTGGAGCGGCCCGGACCGCGCTATAACGATGCGATCCGCTGGCTCCTGCATCGCTTGAGCCCCATCGCGATACGGCCAAACGGGCCCCCAAGGCGCTTATAGTGCAACGAGCGATTGTCGTCGCGGTCGAGACCCGCGCCCTGCACGCGGCGATCGACATAGAGCTCGACGAGTTTGAGGCGCTCGCACGGGCGGCCGGAGCGAAGATCCTCGAACGTATCGTGCAGCGACGTGACGCCGTGGATGCCGCAACGCTCGTCGGAAGCGGAAAGGCCATCGAGATCACGCAGCGGGCGCACGAGCAAGGCGCGAACCTGCTCTTGGTTCTCAACGATTTGCGCCCCCGCCAACGAAAGAACCTCGAGAAGATCATCCCGCTGCCCATCGTCGATCGCACGATGCTGATTCTGGACGTCTTTGCGCGGTACGCGCGCAGCCGTGAAGGAAAACTTCAGGTCGAGCTGGCGCAGCTGCGCTACCGCCAATCGAATTTGATCGGCGCTTCCGCCGAGCTCTCCCGCCTCGGCGGCGGCATCGGAACACGCGGACCCGGTGAGACCAAACTCGAAGTCGACCGGCGCCGGATCGCCCAGCGCATCGCCGCACTGAACGTCGCGTTGCGGAACGTTCGGAGTCAGCGCGCGCTGCGACGGAGCGGCCCGCAGCGGGAACCGCTCGTTGCGCTCGTCGGATATACCAACGTCGGAAAATCGTCGTTGCTCAACGCCATGGCCCGCAGCGACGCATACGTCGCCGACCGGCCCTTTGCGACGCTCGATCCGACGATTCGGCGCGTCTACGTCGCCCCGGGTTCTTACGTTCGAATGGCCGACACCGTCGGGTTCATCACGGACCTTCCGAAGGAGCTCGTCGCGGCATTTCGCGCCACGCTCGAAGAGCTCCAGGAAGCGGATCTGCTGCTGCACGTGCTAGACGCAAGCAACGCCCAGTGGCTTCGGCAGCGGCGCGCGGTCGAAACGATTCTCGCGCAATTGGAGCTGGATGGCGTGCCGGCACTTACGGTCTTCAATAAATACGATCGCGCCGTGGCGGAGGCGCTGGGCCAAACCGGAGCGCTCTACGTCAGCGCCAAAACTCGTGAGGGTCTAGATTCGCTGCGCGCCGCGATCCATCAGCGGGTTGCAGCGATCAATGATGAGACGAAGGGGTGATCGCCGAGCGGTCGCCGATCCACGCAATCGGCGGAATCGCAAAGCGTCGCGCCAGCTCGTTTAAGTGAGTGGCGTACGTGGCGCGCAGATCGCTGAAGCGCAACCACGCTTCGTCGCGGTCTTGAAGCTCGTAGCCGGCGGCAACGAGTCGATCGCAAGCGTGATCGAACTCCGATCGTTCGATGCCGACCGCCTTGTCCTCCGTTCCGGCACCGAAGTATACCGCCAGGTCGCGCGTCGCGTGGCGGCCGACGTTGTACATGATGCGAGCTTGACCGTCCTTTCCGCCGGCGACGGTGGTCATCAGGAGCGTGGCCGCATCGAGCAGCGTCCCCAGCGTCCCGACCCAGGACTGATCGTCGTGGCTCGACCGAAAAAAAGCCAAGACCGGGTAAGCCAGATGACTCTCCATCACGAGTGCGGCCCAGCGCTGCGCGTCGATCATCAGCCCGGGCAAATCGTCGCGCGTCATCGAGTAGCCCGCGATCGCGAGCAGATCGACGCCGCTTGGCGGCGTGCCCGCGCGCGCGGCGACCGTGACGACAAACGTCTCGCGTCGCTGAAAGGATCCGAAGATTGCGAACAGATACGCGGTAGTGATCGAAAGGAGCGAGAGCCCGGCGAGGCCCGCAAGGACTGCTACGAGCCGAGGTCCGGCGGTTCGACCGATGACGTCGCCAAATCCGATCGTCAACAACGACGTTCCGGCGAAGTAGAGCATCGTGCCGAACGATGCGTTGGCCGGCGTTATGCCCGAGCGCAGACCCCAGCTTAACAACGCGAAGCCGAGGATCAGCAAAGCGACCCAAAGTCCAAGCAGCACGATCAGCATGAGCGGCGCGAACGTCGCCAGGAACTCCTCGCGCCGATCCGAGTCGGAGGCGTAGAGGCGCCACCCTAGTGCGGGCCATACCAGCCACATCGAGCGCCACACGTAAAAACTGATGCGATAGCGCCGTCCGGTAGAGCGCGGCACGACGACGACCTGAAAGATGTCGCTGAGCGTTAGCACGACGAGAGCGATGCCCGCGGCCATGCTGAGGATGTTGCTTACCATTTTGTAGGTTCTCGCGTTTCGTCGCGGCGGGGCGGTAAGCCGCTCCAAGTCGAATGGCGTGCGAGATGGCGCTTATATTCGTCACGGGGCCGGTGAGCTCTGGCAAGAGCGCGTTCGCCGTCCGCCTCGCGCTCGAAAGCGGCCGCGAGGTGACCTATATTGCGACCGCTGCCGGGGAACCCGAGGACGTCGAATGGCGTGCCCGCTTGATGCGCCACGTGCGCGACCGTCCGAAGGCGTGGCGCACCGTCGAAACCGCCTCCATGGCACTTGAGGCGCAGCTCGCGCTCTTTCGAGAGGCACCGGCGACGGCATGCCTCCTCGTCGATGCGCTCGGAACCTGGTTAGCCGCGCGGATTGCGGCCCGTATCGATCTGCTGGAGATTGACTACAACGTCTTTGCATCGCAGTTGGACGGCGAGGCGGCCCAATTCGTCGACGCGATGCTCGCTTCGCGTTCGTCGGTCATCGCCGTCAGCGAGCAGTTCGGCTGGGACGTCGTCCCGGTCGCGGCCTCGGCCCGCCTCTTCCGCGACGCAATGGGGCGGATGGTTCAGCGATTGGCCA
>Ga0182018_10003493_pt1 | contig 14108 bp, 10 predicted proteins | sample 812P2MmetaG_FD_120490 | JGI IMG/M metagenome (GOLD analysis project Ga0182018, IMG submission 120490) | Permafrost microbial communities from Stordalen Mire, Sweden - 812P2M metaG | ecosystem: Environmental > Terrestrial > Soil > Wetlands > Permafrost | place: Sweden: Stordalen | collected...
AAAGCGTTACGATCGTGTGGTTTCCGCGGTCGGGAATGCGTTCGACGCGCACCTCGGTTGCGAGTTGTTGCACGATGAAAAGGCCCCGTCCGAGCTCGCTAAGCACGTCGTCGGGGAGATGCGGCTGGGTAACGGGAAACTCGGGGCCGGAATCGATGACGTGAAGGATTGCGGCGCCGGAACCCAAGTCGAACGAGATCTCCACCGGGCCCGGAGCGTGGCGAACGACGTTGCCAAGCAGCTCGCCAAAGACGAGCTCAGCCTTGTAGACGAGTTCGTCACCGGTTCCGATGCTGCGCAGAAACTCGACGAACGCAGTACGCGCGTCGACCGCCGTACGCGCGTCTTCGGAGGCAAACATCCAGGCGTGCATCAGTCGCTGTCCGGTGGGATGAAGGATGGCCGCTCGAAGCGGAAGTGCGATTCCGGATAGCGTGACGGAATAGCGGTAAACGCGCGCGGCGCTTGCGTGAAATCGAAGCTGTCCAGGATGCTGATCGCGCGTGTGTCGGTAAAGCCCGCCGACGACGGTCCGATCGGCGGCAGGTTGAAAACCTGTTCGACGAACTTTAGAATGCTGCCGTACTCGTACTGCGTATGCGAAACGTAGCCCGCCGTCGCGCCGGGCGCGATCCGCGCGTAGGGAGAGACGATGATGCACCCGACGCGAATGCCCAAGCCCCGAAAATCGAGTTGAGGCGGCGGCACGTTATCGTACCAGCCGCCCCAGTCGTCCCAGAGCACTACGATCGCCGTCGAGTCCCAATACGAGCTTTCTCCGATGGCGTTGACGATCGAAGCGACCCACGACGGGCCATCGTCATAACCGCTCCCTGTGTGATCCGAATCCTTCCAGTCCGGCGTTATCCACGACACGTCGGCGAGGGTGCCGGCGGGAACGTCGTCGAGAATTCGTGTCTGTGGCGAGATGACGTTCTTCCAGTCCGGCCCATAGCGGACCGCTCGAATCGAACTAAACTCCGACCACACCTTCCCGCCGATGTGGCTCAGCGGCGACGCGTAATACTTCCACGAAACGCCGCCGGCGTCGAGCACGTCGGCAAGCGTCGGGAAGCGCGTAAAACACGGGAACGGTCCGTTAAACCGTTCGATGCGATGGACGTTGAGCGTAAACGATCGCGTACCCGGTGGTGCATCGCACCCCCAGATTATGTGATTGGGGGCGTCGACTTCGGCAATCGGCCCTTGTTTGATGTCCGTATTTCCGGCGATCAGGCTCAAATGTGCCGTAAAGCTCGGACCGAACTCCGTCGGAAACATGTGATCCGCGAGTACGAATTGGTGCGCCATCGTCCAGTACGGCGCCGATTCGGCGCGCGGCACGTAGGCATACGCGTAGTCGCGCGGGCCGCCGTAGAAATGTTCGTAGGCAAACCCGTTCATTTTGCCGTTATTCCAGCCGCTGATCGAGTCGCGCCAGTTGTTCTCGATATTTCCGGGATCTTCGAGCGGGGTGGCATGAAGGGCAATCTTTTTCATGCCCTCGTAGCCGAATTGGGGCGCCTCGGCGCCGGGGAAACCACTGAACATATTGTCAAAGCTGCGATTCTCTTGGATGATGATGACAACGTGTTTAAGGTACTTGCCTAACGGCACCGGAGGGGGCGGCGCGCCGGCGGTCGTGCTGCTCGTGCATCCCGGCAAGGAAACGATCGATACGAGCGCCGACATTGCCACGGCGAGTCGCCGAAAGCTCATCGGCGAAAATCTTTCACCGCCCCTCGGTCGCCATCCTGGCATGGTTGCCCTTATTCCCACCGGCAAAAAACGGAATCGCGCAAAGCTGTAGGAGCGTCGAAAAAAGCACTAGAGTCAAGATCGATCGGTCGAGCAGCACGCCGCTGACAACGCTTCCTGCGAACCACGCGACGCCGAAGGCGAGATCGTAGAGCCCGAAGGCGGTCGCTTTTTTGCGCGCGATCGCCGTCGATACGAGCGCGAGCAAGAGCGCATCTTGAACCGCGATTCCGACGCCCCAGAGCGCCGCCCCCGACTCAGCGAGCGCCCCATGCCCGAGAAACGCGAGCGGCGTCGCCAGCGCCGTGATCGCCAACGCGAGCCCGATAACGGGCTTACCCACACGATCGAAGAGGCGACCCAGCATCGGGGCAGCGAGCGCTCCAACCGCCATCGCGACGGCAAACGAAACCGATATCGCGGGCACGCTCATTACGTGGTCGCGTTGAAAGTGAAAGGCGATCAAAGCAAAATCCACGTAACCGGCCGCGAAGAGCGCTCCGCCGATCGCATACCGCCGGAGCGCGGGCCAATCGCGCACTATCGACGCTTCGCCTTCATCGGCACGCGGAACGACGGTTCGTCCCGCCGACGCGGCAAACCCGAGAATCGCCAAGGTCGCCAACGCCGGCACGATGAGAATGCCGAACCCCGAGGCGTAGCCTCCGCGCGCCACGGCAAAGGCGACGATGAGCGGGCCGGCGGTCGCGCCGATTTGATCGAGAGCCTCGTTGATGCCAAAAGCGCGACCGCCTCCCACATGGCGACCCGCTTCCGAGAGCACCGCCGCGATGACCGGTTTTCGAATGCCGCGCCCGACGCGTTCGCCAATCAGAAGACCCGCTGCGGCCGGCCAGCTTCCGGCGAGAGCAAGCGCGGGAACGCAGAGCATGTTGATGGCGTAGCCGACCCACGCGTTGATCCAATATCGTCCGGTACGATCGGCAATCGCTCCGCTCACAGAACGAATGAGGTAGCCGGCCAGCTCGCCACCGCCCGCGATGACGCCCACCGCCGCACCATTTGCGCCGAGATGGCCGAGGAAGGCGCCCGCCACGCCGCGCGCGCCTTCATAGGTCATATCCGCGAAGAGATTGACCACTCCCATGACGATGACGAAGCGCAGGGCTATTTTTGACGTCGGGCTGCGTTCCATGCGTGTGCGATTCGTTCGTTCACATCGAAGGCCTCATCCTTGCAAAATTCGAATACGGCTCCGCCAATATGCAACGTCTCGACGGATGCTTCGTTTACTCCGCCAGCGATCTCAACGACTACCTCGAGTGTAAACGGCTCACCGAGCTCGAAGCGTTGGTGGCGCGAAAGAGACTCCTTCGCCCCGACTCGCAAGACGAACGCGCCGAGCTGATCCGTCGTAAGGGAGAAGAGCACGAGCAACGGCACCTCGACGCCCTAATCGAGCGCTACCCCGGTGAGGTCGTGCAGTTCGATCGCGCACAGCCGGGTGTTGAGCAGTATCGTCAAGCCGAGGTACGGACGCTCGAGGCGATGCAGCGCGGAGTACGCGTCATTTACCAAGCGACGTTCTTCGACGGCGAGTTCATCGGGCACGCAGATTTCCTGCGGCGCGTCGAGGCGCCGTCCAGCTTGGGAGACTACGGTTACGAGGTCGTCGACACGAAGCTCGCGCTGGCTCCCAAGGCATATTATTTGGTGCAGCTCTGCAACTACAGCGAACATTTAGAGCGCCTCCAGGGGCGGCTCCCGGAGTTCGGGCACGTCGTTTTCGGCAACGGCGAAGAGCAGCGCTTCCGCATGAACGATTACATGGCGTACTACCGCCATCTAAAAAGAGCGTTCTTGGACTTTGCTAACAATTCGACTTTCGATCAAGTGAACGACGCTGCGATCTACCCGTTTAGATGCAGCCACTGCGACATCTGCCCATGGGATGATGCATGTGCGAAACGACGCGCGAATGACGATCACTTGAGCTTAGTCGCCGGGATGCGGCGCGATCAGATCGCCAAGTTCGAAACCGCCGGCATCGAGCGCGTCACGCACCTGGCAGACGCCACCGACGGGCAGCGGCCTGACGGAATGAATCCCGAGACTTTCATCAAGCTCCGGCGTCAAGCATCGCTGCAAGTCCAGGGACGCGACAGCCTCGGGACGATCTACGAGCTGCTCACGCACGAACCGCCGCTCGGCTTCGCGTTGCTTCCCCAGCCCTCTCCGGGGGACGTCTTCTTTGATATAGAGGGCGACCCGCTTTACGAGCCCGACCGCAGCCTCGAGTATCTCTTGGGCTGCTGGATGCCCGACGACAACCCGCCGTTTCGTGCCTTTTGGGGGCTCGATCGCGCCGCAGAGAAGCACGCGCTCGAGGAGTTCGTCGATTTCGTAATGGAGCGGCGCAAGCGCTACCCGGCATTGCACGTCTATCATTATGCAAACTATGAGAAGGCCGCACTCCGGCGGCTTGCACAAGCACATTGCACGCGCGAAGAGGAAATCGACGTGCTACTGCGCGGGGAAGTGCTCGTGGACCTCTTCGCGGTCGTCCGCCAAGCTCTCGCCATCTCCGAGGATGGCTACGGCCTCAAGAAGGTCGAGCGCCTCTACAACCTCGAGCGTGAGACCGACGTCCGCAAGGGCGACGAATCCATCGTGATGTTTGAGCTTTGGCTGCTTGGACGAGACCAGCGCATTCTGAACGACATCGAGAGATACAATCAGGACGACTGCCGTTCGACACATCGGCTCCGCGACTGGCTGCTAGAGCACCGCCCCGAAGCGATCGAGAAGTACGGCATCGATCTGCCGCTGCGCCCCCCGAAAGCTCCGGACGAGCCGTGCCACGCCGAGTTTACTGCGGGCTGCAAGAAATGCATAACGCGTCAAAAGGAAGAGCGCGAAGAGGCTAGGCGCAGCGATCTCGAGCGAAGATTGCTGGGCAGCGTTCCGGCACCGCAGTCGGAAGACGAGTATCGCTCGATGAGCCCGCAGGGAAGGATGCGGTACCTCATGGCGACGCTTTTGGCTTATCACCGTCGCGAAGAGAAGCCGGAATGGTGGATATTTTTCGACCGATGCGAAAACCTTGACGGGCTGCGAGAGTTCGATAGGGAGTCCATCGGCGGCCTTACCCTGCGCGAAGACATTCCGCCGCAGGAGACTAAGCAAAGTAACATCTACACGTACGCGTTTCCAGAGCAGCACCACAAGTTGGCAGCGGGTGACGACGTCCACAATCCCCGAGTCCGAAAGTCGGCCGGAACGGTCGTGTCGCTCAACGATGAGACGAGATTGCTCGGGCTTAAAACGACCGCCTCCATCGAGGACGCGCGCGCCATTACCGAGTTGATACCGCGCCCCCCGCTGTCCGCGAATGTCCAGCGCGACGCGTTGGCGCGAATCGCACGATCGTTCTTGGACGAAAACCTTTTCAAGGAATACCCGGCAACGTACGACTTGCTAGCGAACCGCGACCCGCGAGTTCGCGGCGACCGCACCTTGCAACCCCCAACCGTTAACACCGAATACGTCTCCGGGGCGGTGGCGGCGCTCGACAACAGCTACCTCTTCGTTCAAGGGCCGCCTGGGAGCGGGAAGAGCACCTACGGATCTCAAGCAATCTGCGATCTTCTCGAACGCGGTCAGCGTGTTGCAATCACCAGCAACAGTCACAGGGCGATTCACAACTTATTGCGCAAAGTCGAGGAATGCATCGCTGCGCGCGGCGGCAGCTTCCGCGGTCGCTACAAGCACACGAAGAAAAACCTAGAGTCAGAATACCGCGACTCGCGGTTTATCGAGTCGTACGACTCAAACGAAGAATTCTATGGCGACGACTACCTCCTCGCCGGCGGTACGGGATGGCTCTTCGCACGCGAGGAGCTCGCAAAAAAGTTCGATTACCTCTTCATCGACGAGGCCGGACAGGTGGCGCTCGCCGACGCACTCGCCCTTTCCGCATGCGCCAGGAACGTCGTGCTTCTGGGCGACCCGTCGCAGCTCGCGCAGGTGGGGCAGGGGCAACAGCCGCTTCACGGCGGCGATTCGGTTCTGGAGCATCTGCTGGGCAGTGAACGGACCGTTGCGCCGCATCGCGGCATCTTTCTGGACGTTTCGTATCGCATGCAGCCCGACATCTGCGCCTTCATCTCCGAGACGATGTATGAGCAGAGGCTTCGCCCTGCGGATTCGACGCGAGAGCATCGCATTATCGTCGGGGGGCAAGAACGTGCGGGCCTGTACTACGTTGAAGTAGAGCATACCGGCAACAGCTCGAGCTCCGAGGAAGAGGCCGACGAAATCGTCGCGCACGTCGCGCGTTTGCGCGAGCGAGGCACGTTGTCCGATTCAAAGCCACCCGCGCAAGCCGGCGTTGCGCGGCCGTTGACCGATCGCGATATCATCGTCGTCACGCCGTATAACGCGCAGCGCCGGTTAATCCAGCGCAAACTTCGCGCTGCCGGCTTCGATATTGAAGCGGGCGCCGGCATTGAGGTCGGAACGGTCGACAAGTTTCAGGGCCAAGAGGCCGCCGTCGTCTTCTATTCTATGGCAACCTCGAGCGGCGACGACATGCCGCGCAACATGGAGTTCCTCTTCGAGCGCAATCGTTTCAACGTGGCAATCTCGCGGGCGCGCGCCGTCAGCGTGCTGGTTTGCAGCCCGCGATTGCTCGACATATCGTGCCGCTCGGCCGAAGAGATGGCGCTGGCCAATCTTCTCTGTGCGTTCGCCGAGCGCGCGAAGTGCGGGTTAGGGCTCTTACACGGCGAAGGCGACGATCGTTCCGTGGCTGGACCGGTTGAGCTCGAGGCGCCGCGTGGTCGCGCGTAAGATCGCCAGGCCGCGGCCGCGCTCGGGCGACGGCCGTCCCTCGCGCCACGTGCCGAGGTCTTGCACTTCTCCGAGAATCTTGCCATCGTTCGTGGAGAGACGAAGAACGAAGTCGCCAGACGCACCAAGATAGGCGTGTTCGACGGCGTTGGCGACCGCTTCGCCGACCGCCAGGACGAGATCGAAGGTACGCTCGGGCCCCAACTGTGCGACGCGCGCGTACCGTGAAACGAAGCGCCGCGCGATCGTCGCCGACGACGGAGCTGCCGGCAGTTTGAGCTCGACGGTTTCGGGCCGCGCGGGGAGAATCGTCGCGGAGAGCACGGCGATGTCGTCGAGTTGGCGGTTATTGAGTACGTGGCGCAGCAATCTACCCGCGCCGTCCGAGCTGGTGTCATGGACCCGCTCGCTCAGCGCCTCGAGAAGCCGGGCGGATTCCCGTTCGATGTTACGGTCGAACTCGAGCAAGCCATCGGTATAGAGCAGCAGCGTCGCGTATGGCTCGAGTTTGACTTCGCGTGTCGGGAACGTTGCATCCAGCTCGACGCCCATCGGAATGCCGCCACCCTCAATGTAACGCGCGACGCCGGAGAGCGGAGCGACTGCCGGTGGCGGATGGCCCGCGCAGGAGTAACGAAAGGTCGAGCGCTCGATATCGAGGATCCCGTGGATTGCCGTGATCAAGGGATGCTCTTCATTGAGCATCAGCGCGGTGTTGGCGCGGCGCAGCGTTCGCGCCGGCGATAGACCTTCCAACGCACTGAGGCGCAGGGCTTGGCGCGCGGCGTTCATTGCCACCGACGCCTCGAGCCCGTGTCCGCCGACGTCGCCGATGGAGATGGCCATTTCCCCATTGGATATCGCAAATGCGTCGTACCAGTCGCCGCCGACGCGCGACTCGCGCTCGGCCGGGCGATATGCGAAACTCAGCTCGATTCGCGGGTGCGAAGGCAGATGAGCCGGCAGCAAGGCCCGCTGAAGGGTGGAGGCGATGCGTTGCTCTTGCTCGTACAAGCGCGAGTTGTCGATGGCGAGCGCGGCCCGGTGTGCCAATTCTTCGGCAACCTCGACCGTGAGGCCGGAGCGGCACGAGGCCGGATCGACATTGACGAGATGCAACGTGCCCCGAGTGCGGCCGCGCGCGACCATCGGCACGATCAGCGCGGTGCCTAGGCCAGCCTCTTCGTAGATCGCTCGATCCTCCGGATCGGGAACGTTCTCGCGCACGGCGCGCAGCGTCGCGTCGTGATCGAGCGCTCGACTCTGCGCCTGGCGCAGCACCTGCGGCGACCCGAAGAACGAGTTCCGAACAATAACGCTGCGCCCGACTAAGTTCTCCAAACGTTTGTTCAACTCGGGATCGCTGTGGCGGACCGCTTCCACAACCAGTTCGTCCTCAGAGGAGATCGATTGCACCTGACACCAATCCGCAAACTCCGGCACGCAGAGCTCGGTTATTTTTTGCAGCACCTCTCGACCATCGAGCGTCGAGGCGAGAACCTCGCTCACGTGCGAGAGAAATCTCTCGCACTCTTCCAGGCGCTTTCGGTCATTGATGTCCGTCGCCGTCGCGAAGAAGCGAACGACGGAACCGTCTTTCGCGTGCACGGCCACGGCGCGCTCGAGAAACCAATAGTACTCTCCGGTTTGCGAGCAAACTCGAGCCTCAACCGAAAAGTCGCTGCCGTCTTGAGCGGCGGCCTGCCATCCGGCTTCGACGGCGGCCCGGTCGTCGGGATGGAACGCCTGAAGCCAGCCGTCGTTCTCAAACGTCTGCGCTTCACTCAAACCGGTGAACTCGAACCAACGGCGATTAAAGTAATCGATCTTGCCGTCGGGACCAGCGGTGCAGATGATTTGCGGCACGGAGTCGGCAAGCATGCGGAGCATGCGCTCGTGGTCCATTGCGGAGCCCCGGGACCGCTCGGGCATCAGCGTCGCTTGCTCGCCATCGTATCGACTGAAGGCGTAATTGAACGCGGCGAGCTGCAGAACAAAGTCACCGGTTCGCCGCGGCGAGGCAACAAAGACCGTAGCGCACAGACAAAAGATCCCCCGCCTCGACTTTCCCAGAGCGGGCAAGCTCTAAACCAGAATCAGCGCGATTTCATAACGACGAAGGCATTTCGGCGAGTGAACCGTTTCCAGGATTCATCTGCGTGGCGGGCGCGAAAGCGGCGCCGGCATGCGATGAGAATGTGCGCGCTGACCAGCGCGTCGCTGAGGGCACGATGCGCCTCAAACTCTTCGTCGGCGGCTCGATCGATGTCAAGGAAACGCCGCAAGGTCTGGTTCTTATGGTTTGGTGCTTCGGGAAACAGCGCTCGCGCGAGCAGCATCGTACAGAGACCCCTCCGCCCGACCGCTGGCCCCACGAAAGACAGGTCGAATCGCGCGCAATGCGCCGCCACGACGCGGCCTTTGCATCGCCGCCGCAAATGCTTGAGAGCCCGTCCGAGGCGCGGTGCGCCACTCACCATGTCGTCGGTGATGCCATGGACCGCAGTCGCATGCGATGGAATGGCGATACCCGGGTCTACTAGCGTCGCCCACCGCCCAACGATCCGCTCGCCGTCGATCAGCGCGCACGCAACCTCGACGATCCGATCGCGAGTGGCACTAAATCCGGTCGTCTCAACGTCGATGACCGCGTATTGCCCTCGCTCCATGATGCCATCGTCGCCCGCCTGAGTGCCAAGTGTATGGCAGTTTGCGCTAGCGTTGGGTGCAGTCGGTTTTCGATTGGATCCGCTCCATCCAGCGATCGGCATGCGCCAGCGGCGTGAAGCCGTAGCGCTCGTACAGCTTATGCGCGTCCGATGTGGCGAGAATCCAACGGCCGACGTGAGAAACGTTCGGATCTCCGAGCACCACCGCCATCATCCACGTTCCCAGTCCCCTGCCTCGGTACTCTTTCTCGATGATAACGTCGCAGAGCCACGCAAACGTGGCGTAATCCGAAACGATGCGCGCCAGGCCGATCTGGCGTTCGCTTCGCACTTCATAGAGTCCGAAGCAGAGGGAGTTACGTAGCGAAAGCTCGATGGAAGCACGAGAGCGTTCCGAGGCCCAGTAACTGCTTCGCAGAAGCCGCTCGATCGCGTCGACGTCGAGGCGCGTAGGATCCGTGCTGATGACGAAGCCGTGACGCCCGGTTTCTGAAGGTGAGGGGCTGGTCATCCTTTAGGATAGCACGTAGGGCTAGTGGGCACGGCGGCTATGGGAGGATCACGAAGGGGTTGGCGCCGCTGGTCGACATGATGTACCAGGCGGTGGCGCCCACGTGCAGTGACGCGAAATACTTATCCCCGTCACAATCACTCAAGCCGTTTATCGAGGCGGCGATAATACCGAGACCATCCGCGTTCAGTCCGTTCGTCTGTGCGTAGTTGACGTCGTCGAGATAGGTTTGCGCTTGGGATCGATCGCCGAATTGGTTGCGCAGCTCGAGGGCATCCGCGAGATGAGCCGTGCCTTCGAACCACACGCCCGAGCGATCGCCGCTGCAAAAGCTGACACCGCTAAAGCCGTTTTTACTTACCGCCAAATGGGTAACGTCCCAACTCGGCGCGGCAGCCCATTCCGGGTTCTGGAAGGCAAGATAGCTCCACGAGTTCACGTCCTCCGGCTTAAAGGGCTTGTTCGGAGTGATCCCGTCGTTGAGCGTCCCGACGTAGAAGCGGCCCGCGCGCTCGCTCCACATCGAGGCGACAAATCTCTTCGCCCAAGATGCGCGGGAGGTCCACCGGCGCTCGCCCGATTCGGTCGCAAGCATCGTGAAGAACGCGTAGGTATCGATATTATGCTCGGTTGATTTCCACCTGATCTTCTCCCCTTTAGAGGTGTAGCCGCCGGTGTAACCGCCGCTTCCGCGCGTATCGTACGTGTTTTTCTGTATCCACGTCGCAATTTCGAGCGCGCCTTTTAGATATGCGGTGGCGGACGTCTTGGCGTAGAGCTGAACCAAGGCTTGCCCAACCCAAGCGTTGTCCCCCACATCGCTGGCGCTTCCGTCGACTTTGATGTCGCGCGGATTCTTCAATGGTTTGGGCCCGTAGGCGGCGCGCACGCGGCCGTCACCGGCCGGGTCGTACCGCTGAACGTAGAGAAACGCGTTGCCGACAACCTTCGCTCGCGCGATGTCGGCCGGCGCCCGCGCCAGCATCGCTTCGATAAGGAGTGCATCGTCGTAGCTAAAGGAGTCGTGCAGAGTCTCGAGTTTGCCGTTGGCATAGCTGCGCACGAGACGCCTCGTCGAACCTGTTGCGTACTCGTCCATCATCAGACGAAGGAACTCGTATGCCTTCGCAACGCTTCCCGAAGGAACGGAGCCGCGAACGGCTGCAGTACCCGGCGAAAACGCGGCGCCGCCCGGCGGGCCGCCCGAGCACGCTACCGCGAACAGCGAGAAGAGGGCCGCGGCGGCGCCGGCCCGAGCAGGACGATTCACGTTTTCTTCATGCCTTGGAGATAGCATCGGTTTATGCGGTTTGAGGTGCCGCGCTGTCGCAAGGTTGCACGTGTCTGGGGGAAACCGAGCGCCGCGGCACCTCGACCGTTGTTTACTCCCCGGGTGGGTGGAACTTGACGGGCCTCTTGATCGCCTCGTCGACCTCTTCGGGCGTTATGAGGACGGTCGACCTCGTCCGCATCGAGCCCGAAGCGCTCACGGCCAAACCGATGGCCGAAGCGGCGACTTGATCGGGAAGGTCGATAATGAGGATTGCATCCTCGTCACCGAACGTGAAGTAAAAGGCTTCTAGCTTTCCGCCCAGCGGCGCCAGCAGCTCTTCGACGGCTGTGCGGCGCGCGGTACCGCCGCTTTTTAATAGGCCTCTTGCACCTTCGGCCGTGTAGGACGAGTGAATCAAATACTTCGGCACTGGATACCCTCCTAATGCTAGCGTTTCCGTGTGGCGCTTTTAGGTTATGTAGACGACCTCCGCCATCATGCCGCCGATCATGTGGATTTCGTTGTGACAGTGCAACAGCCAGCGCCCGGGCGATGAATTAGCGGTAAACTGCCACGTCGCAGTGCCGCCGTCTGCAGAAACAAGCGAGCCGTCTTTGGCGAGCGGGCGCAACAACGGCACCCCGTTGACCGCCGTCAGTGCAAAGATGTGACCGTGCAGGTGCATTGGATGGTCCATGTCGCTGGTGTTGCGAAAACGCACGGTCACGAGTTCGCCGACCCACGCGCAGCTTTGGCGTGTTCGGCCAGACGTCGCCATCGATCGTCCATCGCGGATTTTCCCAGCCCCCTCCGCCGAGCGCGAGATCGTAGGTCGGCGGCGTGGGCGACTTCGTTTGCGCCCCAACACCGCCGGCCGCCTCGTAGCTAAAGACGCGCAAACCGCCGAGCGTCTGCGGCGCGCTGCGCGGCGGGGCATTCTCCATGCCTTCGGTATACATGAGAACGGCTTGCTGCGACTCGAGGGGATCGCCAGAAATGCCTTGCAGCAGGAACGCCCCGGGCTTACGCACTTCGAAATACGCGTCGTATCGTTCCCCGGCAGCGATTCGCAGCACGTCGACCGTCGTTGGCTGCGCGAGAGGATTGCCGTCGGCGTGCGTCACGACGAGCTCGTGTCCCGCAAGTCGCACGTAGCGAGTCTGCGTCGGGCTCGCGTTGAGCATGCGCAGACGAACGCGATCGCCGCTGCGGATCGCAAGCGGCTTGCCGCGGGGATAACTCGCGCCATTGATGCAATGGGCGACGTAGGCGACTTCATCGCCCATGCTACGATGCATCATTTCCATGCTACCGCCCGATACGATCGGATCGGTCATCGGCGCGTTGCTGACGCCGCGCTGCGCCGCGACCAGCGAGCTCCACCTCGGCACGTCGTGAAAGATGAGCGCAAACTCGCGGTCGGCCGGCTCGTCGTTCGGATCCTCGACGACGAACATCCCGAAGAGTCCCCGCGCGGAGGCCAAGCTAAAAGCGTGATCGTGATACCAGCGCGTACCGGGCGGTCCCGGCACGAAATCGTAGAGATACTCGCCGCCAAACGGCACCGCGGGTTGCGTGATCCCGGCCGCGCCGTCCATTGCGTTGGGCAGAAGCATCCCGTGCCAATGGATGCTCGTCGGTACTCCGACGTCGCTTACGTAGCGAACGCGAATACGTTGTCCGCGGGCGACGCGCAGGAGCGGTCCGGGAATCGTACCGTTGTACGCCAGCCCTGAAAAGTGCAAGCCCGCCCCCGGTGAAAACCGAAGGGGCGCCGAGCGCAGCGTAACATCCACGACGTCGCTTGCTAGCGCGCGTTGCGTTACCTGAGGTAGCGAAACCACCGCCAGCGTGCCGGCGGCCGCCCTCACAAAATCGTGACGCCTCATCGGTCGAACGCGTCCCTCGGTTTTTTGGACCGGGCGAATGGCCGGCCGCTTTCGAGCGGGCGAGTCACTCTACGCGCAGCGGAGCCTCTTCGACCGCTTGGTCGCCCGGCGTATTTCGCGCGATGATATAGAGCTCGTACGAATGCCGGCGCGAGAGCGGCGGCAGTTCGAGCACACGCATATGAAAATGGTAGATGCCGGGCGCCATCTGCGTGCTGTTAATCGAAAAGGCAGCCGTACGGACTTCGACCGACGCAACGTTGCTGCTTCCCACAATTGTCCCGTCGAACCACGTACCGGGGCGAAGCGTCAGCGTGGAAAACCAAATGCGCACGATCTGGGGAGGGGCGTTCGGCGTTGCGACCGGAGCGGTCGGCAGCGCCTGCGGTGCCTTGCTTGAAACGATGAGATTTGGCGGAACGGCAATTGGTTTAGACGAACACGCACTCACACAACAAAGCGCCCCGATCGCCAATGCGCGAAGAACGCTATGAAAAGGGTTTCGAGGCGAGTCGAAGGATGACTCCCGACAGATGAAGCTGATGGATTTGCTTTCCCCTCGAGCAGAAGCCGGGCCTTCCCTACCCCGCCTCGACGTCGTCGTCGAGCCGTTGGGTTCGCCCAGCCGGCTCGATTGGCTGGCGACCTTCGCGGGCCTCTGGATACTGACGGGCCTCTTCATCGATGCGCATCAGCATCTTTTTCTCGCGGTCGAATCGTTTCTTAATCCATGGCATATGACGATGTACAGCGGCGCCGTCTTTGCAGCCGTGGTCTTAAGCGCGACTATTTGGAGTAACTATCGGCGCGCCGGCTCCTTTTGGAAGGCGATTCCCGCCGGCTATTCACAGAGCGTCGTCGGCGTCGCGGCGCTGCTAGTGGGAGGCGCACTCGACTTCGTCTGGCACTCGATCTTTGGGTTCGAGCACCAGCTCGATCTGCTGCTCAGCCCTCCGCATCTCTTTCTGCTCGCCGGCCTCTTCTTCTTAATTACCGGCCCCGTGCGCAGCGCGCTCGCGCGTCCGCAAGGCACGCGCCTGGTCCAGCAGCTACCGATGCTGATTTCGCTCGGGCTCGCTTTTGAAATCATTCAGTTCGTCACGCAGTACGGCTTCTATCCCGAAGCGTTGATGCGCGATCATCCGCTGCCGCAGGTCGCGTTCCAGCGCGAGCAGTTCGTCCTTTCGGTCTTCCTC
>Ga0182018_10003494_pt1 | contig 14107 bp, 8 predicted proteins | sample 812P2MmetaG_FD_120490 | JGI IMG/M metagenome (GOLD analysis project Ga0182018, IMG submission 120490) | Permafrost microbial communities from Stordalen Mire, Sweden - 812P2M metaG | ecosystem: Environmental > Terrestrial > Soil > Wetlands > Permafrost | place: Sweden: Stordalen | collected...
CCAATCGGCGTCGAGATACGCTCGGAACTTGCGCGTCTCGTCACTCTGCGCGTCCGCCGATGCGGCCACACTCGTGTGACCAAACATCACCATCGGGAAAATCAGCAATGCGCTACTTAGCCCCATGGCTGCCATTGCGAGCACGCCCATCACGCATTCCTCCTTGCGGCCACAAAATCTATATCGCGTTCCCGCGCCAGCATCACGATCAACCGCGCCGTCTCTTCCACATCCATGGCCGTGTTATCCACGATCACCGCGTCCGCGGCGCGCACCAGCGGCGACACCTCGCGCTCGCGATCGCGTTGATCACGCTGGCGCACTTCCTCGAGCACCTGGAAAACGGTCAAGTCATCGCCCTTTTCCTGGTGCTCCTTCCAGCGGCGTTCCGCGCGCACTTCCGGCGAAGCATCCAGAAAGATTTTCAGCTCGGCATTCGGAAAAACCACGGTGCCGATGTCGCGCCCTTCCATCACCACGCCGCCGCCCGCGCCGGCACGCTGCTGCTCGGCCACCAGCACGTGACGCACACCCGCGATCGTCGCCAGACGCGAAGCGGCCTGGGCCACTTCGCCGGTGCGAATCGCGTCGGTGACATCCGCACCATCCAGAAAGACGTCGTTCTTCGAACCGGCGCTCTCTTGCTCAGGCGTGGGCGGCTTCAGTTCGATGCGCGTATCGGCTGCGAGTTTCTCGAGTTGGGCTTCGTCGTCGAGAAAGATGTTGTGCTGCAGCGCTTTCAACGCCAGTGCGCGATACATGGCGCCGCTGTCGAGGTACAGGTATTCGAGAACGGCGGCGATGCGGCGGGCCACGCTGCTTTTTCCGGAGCCTGCCGGGCCGTCAATGGCGATGGTTAGTTTGGGCATTCGTCGCCGAAGAATCGAGCTACTTTACTACGAATTGCAGCGAGCCGGTGGGGCTACGCGCGCTCATTCTGTTTCTGGGCCGCCGGGCCAAAGTCCAGCGCCTCGATTGGTTTACTGTCGATGTCGACTTCCTAGAAGCCCATGATGTTGTAGCCGCAATCGACGTAGATAGTCTCGCCGGTAATGCCGGAGCCACCGTCGGACAACAGGAAGGCGGCGGTTGCACCGACTTCGGCGGGATCGACGTTGCGCTTTAATGGAGCGCGCTCGACTTGCGTTTTCAGCATCTCGCCAAAATTGGAGATTCCGCGCGATGCGAGAGACTTGATCGGCCCTGCGGAAATGGCGTTCACGCGAATCCCCTTCGGTCCAAGACCGTCAGCCAGGTAACGCACTGTGGCTTCCAGCGCGGCTTTGGCGACGCCCATGATGTTGTATCGCGGCACGACCTTTTCCGCGCCATAGTAGGTGAGCGTCACGATTCCGCCGCCCGACTTCATCAAAGGCAAGGCGCCGCGCGCCACGGCGATCAGTGAATACACGCTGATGTCGTTGGCGATGCGGAATCCCTCGCGCGTGGTGTTGACGAACTCGCCTTTCAGATCGGCGTCGGGAGCAAAACCGATGCTGTGCACCAGACCGTGCAGCACGCCGTATTTTTCCTTCAGCTCATCGAACAGTTTCGCGATTTGATCGTCCTGCGTTACATCGCACATGAATCCCGAGGCGTCCGGCAAATCCGCGATTAGGTCTTTGGCTTCGAGCTCCAGGCGTTGATTTTGGTAGGTAATGGCCAGTTGCCAGCCGGCTTGCTGCAGTTTTTGCGCGATCGCCCACGCGATGCTGCGCTTGTTGGCCAGGCCGAAAATTACCGCCGTCTTTTGTGTTTCGCTCATCCAGTCGTCTCCATAATTGTCGTCGTCCACCATCGCGTTGTCACGCGACGGTCATCAACTCACGCACACGCGGCGTAAGTATCCGCCTTCGTCAGCTGGCAACGTGCTGCGCTACTCAGGCGCGATTTTGTCCCCAGCGCCATGATCGTGCAGAGGCGCAATCTAAACCCCGCCCTCTAAAAGAGGGCGGCTACAGGGTTCAAATGCGCTGAAATGCGCGCTCGATTTCTTTTACTGAATAGCGCAGCACTACTGGGCGGCCGTGCGGGCAGCTCATCGGGCAATCGGTTTTTGCGAGCGCGCCTAGCAGCCATTCCATTTTTGTTTGGTCGAGCGGCATGTTCACCTTGATGGCGGCATGACACGCCGTGGACGCGGCGATTTTAGCTTGTAGCGTTTCGATGGAGATTGCCGCGTTTTCGCGCTCGATGCCGTCGAGGATTTCGGTCAGCAGCTTCTCCGCGTCGGCATTGGCTACGCCGGCCGGAACTGCTTGAATGGCTACGCTTCGCGGGCCCATCGGCTCGACCTCGAAACCGTTGGCCGAAAGTTCTTCGGCGATTTTTTCATAGATTACGAGTTGGCGCGGCGAGAGTTCGAGGATCATGGGCATCAGCATGCGCTGGCTTTCGACTTTTCCGGCGCGGCGGGCTTCGAGATGCTGCTCAAACAAGACCCGCTCGTGGGCGACGTGCTGGTCGACAATCCACAAGCCTTCGCCGTTTACCGCCACAATGAAGCTGGAGCTGACTTGACCCAATGGCTTTAGATCCGTGATTTCGTCGGGATGCGGGAGGCGGGCGGGAGAATCGCTGCTCGATCCGGCGAAGTTCGCGGCCCAGTTGGGTTCGGCGGAAGCCGGCAAGGATACCGGCACTACCAGTCCGCCGGAGGCACCGAAGGAGTTTCCAGAATCGAACGATAATCTTTGCGGGACCGGGCGCTGCGGCGCGCCGGTCAGATCGAAGCCGCCGTCCGAACCAACCCCAGAACCTAAGCCAATTTCCTGCAGGGCAGGAATGATGGCGCGCGGCACTCCGATGCTGTCGCCGGGTGTGATGGGAGGCGCGCTAGTCGTAGAAGACGACAAGTCGGAGCCGTTCATCGGTGATGCTGAAGATGCCACGCCAGAACCTGCCGCTGCTGCGAAACTCGCGATCGACCTTGCTCCCATCAGCACTTGGCGAATGGCATCGCGCGTGAAATCGTGGACGAATTGGGAGCGGCGGAAGCGAACTTCAATTTTTGCGGGATGCACGTTCACGTCGACTTCGTCGTAGGGCAGATCGAGAAACAGCAGCGTCGCGGGAAAAACGTTGCCGGGCAGGATGTTGCGATAGGCCTCGTGAATGGCGTGCAGGATCAGGCGGTCGCGAACCAGGCGGCGGTTCACGAAAACATAGATGCCGTTGCGGTTGGGGCGCTGCACTTCAGGGCGCGAGGTGAAACCGTAGACGCGGATGCAGGCGCTCTCCTCGCTTGCTTCCAGCTCCGGCTCAGTGATGGCGGCGCGAAAAGGGGCAAAGGCCATGGGGATTTCCACCAGTTCATCGAGCGCTTGTTTGCCGAAGAGTTGGTAGACGCGATCGGCGAGTCGCTCGACTGGCGAGCAATCGACGATTTGTTGCGTCGGAGTCGTGAGAACGAATTGTTTGCCGGGATTGGCGAGGGCGTAGTGCGTTACGAGCGAGGCGATGTGGCCCAGCTCGGTCGTGTCGGATTTCAGGAATTTGCGGCGGGCTGGAACGCTGTAAAAAAGATCGGCTACGCTGACGGTGGTTCCCGCGGGCAGGCCTGCGGATTTTACGCCGACGAGTTTTCCGCCGGCGAATTCGACGCGGGTGCCCTCGGTTTCTGCGGCGTCACGGGTTTCCAACAGGAGCCGAGAGACGGCCGCGATTGTCGGCATTGCTTCGCCGCGGAAACCGAGCGTGGCGATGGACATCAAATCGTCCGCCGAGCGCAGCTTGCTCGTGGCGTGGCGTTCAAAGGCGAGGAGCGCGTCGTCGTGGGTCATGCCGTGACCGTCGTCGATGACGCGGATCATGCGCTTGCCGCCGGATTCGACTTCGACGCGGATGGCCTTGGCGCCGGCGTCGAGCGCGTTTTCGAGCAATTCCTTGACGACGGAGGCCGGCCGCTCGACAACTTCGCCCGCTGCGATGCGGTTGGCGACGGCTTCCGGGAGTATGCGAATGCGACTCATTTTCCCTTGAGGGCGATGCCTAGGTTGTCGAGCTGGTCTTTGTCGACTTCGCTAGGGGATTCGGCCATTAGGTCTTGGGCAGCGGTGGTTTTTGCGAAGGCGATTACTTCGCGGATGGATTTTTCGTTGGCTAGGAGCATGACTACGCGGTCGAGGCCTAGCGCTATTCCGCCGTGGGGTGGGGTGCCGTAGGTGAGCGCGTCGAGGAAGAAGCCGAAGCGGCGGCGGGTTTGTTCTTCGGTCAGGCCCAGGGCTTTGAAGAGGCGGGCTTGGATGTCCTGGCGGTGGATTCTTATGCTGCCGGAGCCTAGCTCAACACCATTGAGGACCAGGTCGTAGCCTTTGGAGCGGACCTCCCACGGGGCGGTCTCTAGTTTTTCCAGGTCTTGTTCGACTATGCCGGTGAACGGGTGTTGGGCACTGACCCAGGTTTTGTCGTAGGGGCTCCATTCGAAGAGCGGGAAGCCCGTTAGCCACAGGAATTTCCATTGAAATTTGTCGATTACGTTCAGGGCTTCGGCCAACTGGAGGCGGAGTTGGCCTGCGACCAGGGCCGCGGCTTCGGTGCCTTTGATTTGCGTTTTGGCGGAAACGGCTACGATCAGGTCGCCTGTTTTTGCTTCGCAAGACTTCGCCAGCTTCGCTACGTTTTCTGCGCCGATTAGTTTTTCGACTGTGGATGTGGTGCCTTCGGCAGCGAGTTTGACGAAGTAGGCGCCTTTGGCTCCGGAGGATTTTGCTTTTTCGGTCAGCTCGTCGAGTTGCTTGCGCGAATAGGTTGCCGCTCCCGGGGCGGCGAAGGCGAAGACGTTGCCTTCGATCTGCAGCTTTTCTTTTGCTTCTTGCGGGAAGGCGTCGGTGACTTCGTGAAGTTCCATGCCGAAGCGCAGGTCGGGTTTGTCGCTGCCGTATTTGCGGACGGCGTCTTTGTAGAGCATGTGCGGGAATGGGGCGGTGGCTTTTACTCCGGCTACGGCGCAGGCACGGACCATCACCTGCTCGATGACGTGGAAGATGTCTTCCTGGCGAGGGAAGGACATTTCGACGTCGAGCTGCGTGAATTCGGGTTGACGATCGGCACGCAGGTCTTCGTCGCGGAAACATTTTACGATCTGGAAGTAGCGGTCGAGGCCGCCGATCATCAATATTTGCTTGAAGATTTGCGGGGATTGCGGCAATGCGTAGAACTGGCCGTGATGGACGCGGCTGGGGACGAGGTAGTCGCGGGCGCCCTCGGGCGTGGAACGCGTGAGCATGGGCGTTTCGACTTCGAGGAAGCCCATCTCGTCCATCGTTTTGCGGATTTCCAGCAGAATTTTGTGGCGCAAGGCCAGGTTGGCGTGCTGCCGCGGGCGGCGCAGATCAAGATAACGATAGCGCAGGCGGGTTTCTTCGGAGGCGTTGATTTCGTCTTCGATCTGAAACGGCGGGGTTTTTGCGTTGTTCAGGATGTGCAGTTTATTGGCGATGATTTCGATTTCGCCGGTGGCCAGGTCGGGATTGGATTTTTGGCGCGCGATTACTTTGCCTTCGACCGCTACTACGTATTCGCTGCGGACGTGTTCGGCTTTGGCGTGGGCTTCGGGTTGCGTTTCCTTGTTGAAGACGACCTGGACGATGCCGGTGCGATCGCGGACGTCGAGGAAAAGGAGGTTGCCGAGGTCGCGGCGTTTGGCGACCCAGCCTAAGACTACGGCGTCTTTGCCGGCGTCGTTGGCGCGCAGGGCGCCGCAGTAATGGGTGCGTTCCAAGTTGCCTAGAAAATCGAACACTGTCTTTGCTCCCGTGTGGTACGGACTTCAGTCTGTGCGCTTGCCGCGACGTTGCGTTGTGCTGCGCTTTGTGATCTAAAGCGCGCCCCTGAACAAGGCGGCGACAGCAGCGTAGCCAAATATTGTACGTTGAGATCCTTCGGCTATGCTTGTCGCGTAGCCTGAGGATGACAATTTTTTGCTTCCGGCAGCACCACTACAACGGCTTCCGCGCGTTCAAAGAATTGCACAGGTGCTCGATTAATGCTGGCTCGGGCAACTTCACTTGTGCGCCGTCGTCTAGCGTTTTCAGCGTCCAGAGGCCCTCGGTGACTTCGTCTTCGCCTAGGATCAGGGCGAATTTCGCGTCTAGCTTGTCTGCTTGGCCCAGGGCTTTGCCGAACTTTTGTTCCGTTGGGGGTAATTCTACGCTGAAGCCGGCTTGGCGGAGATCTTTTGCGGCGCGGACGGCGGTGGCGTAGGTTTTTTCGCCCATCCAGGCGACGTAGACGTCGAGTGAATGGTGACTGGTGACTGGTGACTTGCCCGGGCTCGCTCCGCTCGCCGCGTTCGCGGACTCGGCTTGGCGGGCTTGTTCCTGGAGGGAGAGGATCAGGCGATCTTCGCCGATGGCGAAGCCGATGCCTTTTGTCGGCGGACCACCGAGGAGTTCCACCAGGCCGTCGTAGCGGCCGCCGCCGCAGACGGCGTTTTGCGAGCCCAGGCCTTCGGCCGTGATTTCGAATGTCGTCCGCATGTAATAGTCGAGGCCGCGGACCAGGCGCCAGTTTTCTTGGTAGATTACGCCGCGGAGTTCGAGTTGTCTTTTTACGGCAGCATAGTGGGCGGCGCATTCGGCACAGAGGTGGTCGGCGATGTGCGGGAGCGTAGCGATGATGGCTTGCTCGTTTTCGGCTTTGGAGTCGAGGACGCGGAGAGGATTGGTGTCGATGCGGCGCTGGGAGTCTGGGCCGAGCTTGTCTTTGACTTTGGTTAGCTCAGCGCGGAGCAGTTCGACGTAGGCCGGGCGGCAGTTCGGGGCGTTGTGGCCGATGGAGTTGATGCTGAGCTCGACGCCTTGGAGATTGAGTTTGTCGAAGAAGGTCATTACCATTTCGATGACTTCGGCGTCGATGGCTGGTGCGTCTTGGCCGCCGAGGATTTCTGCGCCGATTTGGTAGAACTGACGGTAGCGGCCTTTTTGCGGGCGCTCGCGGCGGAACATTGGACCGGTGTAGTAGAGCTTCACCGGTTGGGGGAGTTGCTGCATTCCGTGTTCGATGTAAGCGCGGCAGACGCTTGCCGTCGCTTCAGGACGAAGGCTCACTGAAGTTTCGTCGCGATCGTCAAACGAATACATTTCTTTGCCAACCACATCGGTGTCAACACCGATGGAACGCGCGAATAGTTCGGTGGGCTCGAAGATCGGTACGCGGATTTCGCCGAAGCCATAGGTCGAGAAAACAGAGTTGGCAGTTTGCTCGACGTTGTTCCAGAGCGCGGTTTCCGGCGGAAGCAGATCGCGGACACCTTTGATCGCTTGGAACTTGCGCGGCTTCTCTGCGCGCGGTGTGGCTTCTTCGCTCACTCGACGGGTTCCACGCGGTAGATATTTTTGTAGGTTACGTAGCGTTTGGCGTATTCGTCGATGGCGGCCTGGTCGATGGGGGTCAGGGTGCGCTTGATTTTGCCTGGGTGGCCTACTACAAGACTATTCGGCGGGATTTCTGTGCGCTCCAGGATGAGCGTACCTGCGGCTACGATGCTGCCTTCGCCGATGGTGACACCGTTCAGGATTATTGAGCCCATGCCGATCAGGCAGCGCTGAGCGATGTTGCAGCCGTGCAGCGTTACGCTGTGGCCGATGGTCACGTCGTCGCCCAGAATCAGAGGGTATTCGTCGCGCATTACGTGTAAGACCGAGGCGTCCTGGATATTTGTGCGGGCGCCGATGCGGATGTAGTTTACGTCGCCGCGGATTACCGTGCAGGGCCAGACGCTGGAGTCATCGCCGATGACTACGTCGCCGATGAGGACGGCGGCGGGGTCGATATAGGCGGAGGCGGCGATTTCGGGCCGCTTGCCGCGATAAGGTCGGATCATTCGGTCCGTGTGTCCTTCAAGAAATTTACCACAGAGTGCCCGGCTCTCGCAGGAGGTACGGTCAGTCGATGGTTACCGTTGGCCCTTGCGTCGTCGTGACCAGTTCGGCCAGGCGGGCGGTTACGGCGTGGGCGACGCCGTACAGGCTTTTAGCTACGGCTGAGTCTTTGCCTTGGGCGGCCACCGGTTTGCCGGTGTCGCCGCCGATACGGATGCGAGGGTCGATTTCGATTTCGCCCAGAACCGGGACGCCGTATTCGCGGGCGGTCTTGGCGCCTTCGCCGTGGCCGAAAATGTCGATGGGCTTGTCGCAGTGGGGACACGTGAAGGTGCTCATGTTTTCGACCACGCCCAGGACCTCTACGTTTACCTGGCGGAACATTTCGATGGCTTTGCGGACGTCGGCCAAGGCCACCGTCGAGGGCGTGGTGACGACCACCGCGCCGGTGACCGCTACCGTTTGGATCAGCGTTAGCTGCACGTCGCCCGTGCCTGGCGGGAGATCGATCAGGAGATAGTCGAGCTCTCCCCAGATTACGCTGCGTAGGAATTGCGTGATGATGCTGTGGAGCATGGGGCCGCGCCAGATCATGGGCTTGTCGCCGGGATTGAGCAGGCCCATGGAGATCATTTTAATGCCCTGGGTTTCGACCGGGTAGATGCGCTTTTCGGGCGTGGCGCGGGGTTCTTCTTGCGTGCCCAGCATGATGGGGACATTGGGGCCGTAGACGTCGGCGTCCAGAAGGCCTACTTTGTGGCCCAGTATAGCTAGGGCCAGGGCGAGGTTTACAGCTACCGTGGTTTTGCCTACGCCGCCTTTGCCGCTGGCTATCGCCACGAGATTTTTTACGCCGGGGATTGGGTAACGCTCGGGCATTTGTTGGGCTGCTGGTCCTGGCGGCATCTTATTTACCTCTCGAGAGTTCAACGGACTTTGCGGATCGGATTTCTACGGCGATTGTTTTGCGCCTGCTTATCATCTGAACCCCACCCTCTGAAGAGGGAGGCTACAGACTGGAATCATGAATTAATTGCTGACTGGGGCGCAGCTGTGCTGCGCACCTACAAGGGATCGCGAGGCCACAGAGATTTGTAGAGCGCTGGGCCTCACTGCTGTAATCGATCATGAATTGATGCCGTGGCATTTTTTGTATTTCTTGCCGGAGCCGCAGGGGCAGGGGTCGTTGCGGCCTACTTTTGCGGCGACGCGGACTGGCTTGGGGGGTTCGGCTTGGGCGGCACCGGTCTGGTATTGCAGATCTTTTTGCTGGCGCTGTTGCTTGCGTTCTAGCTGGCGGGCGACGTCGGGAAGACGCTGAGGGGCTGGCTCTGCGGCTCGCGCGGCGGCGCTGGCGACAGCTGCTTGCGTTCCGCCGGAGCGTTGTTGCGCCGGTGCCGGTGCGTTCTGCGCTTCGGGGCGGACTTGCATGTCGGCAGGATGCTTCTCTGCCTGCTGCATTTGAATGTGGAAGAGATAGCGGATGGTTTCGTTGTCGATGCGCCCCATCATGTCTTCGAAAAGGACGAAGGCTTCCTTCTTGAACTCGACGATCGGATCCTTTTGCGCGTAGCCACGGAGGCCGATGCCTTCTTTCAAGTGATCGAGGGAAAGGAGGTGGTCCTTCCACTGCGAATCGACGACGTCGAGAATGATGCGGCGTTCGAGCCAGCGCATCAGATCGGCGCCGAACTGCTTTTCTTTTTCTTCATAGCGCTTCACTACGGCTTCGGCGGTCGCGTCGGCGAGTTGGTCGTGGGTAAGCGCGCCGGGATCCGCGTCCGCTGCTTTGGCATCGACGCCGAACTGGCTGTTTACTTCGGCGAGAAACTGCGTGGTATTCCACTGATCGGGGTGCTGCTCGCGCGGGCAATAGGTGTTCACGAGTTCACGGGCAACGTCTTCGGCGATACCGAGGACGTAATCGCGCTGATCTTTGCCTTCGAGCGCGGAGCGGCGGATGGCGTAAATCGTCTCGCGTTGCTTGTTCATCACGTCGTCGTACTCGAGCAGGTGTTTGCGGGCGTCGAAGTTTTGCGCTTCGACCGATTTCTGGGCGGTTTCGATGCGGCGGGAGATCAAGCCGGACTCGATGGGCACGCCTTCGGTCATGCCGAAGCGGTACATCAAGGCCTTGATTCGTTCGCCGCCGAAGATGCGCATCAAGTCGTCCTCGAGCGAGAGGAAGAAGCGCGAGGAACCAGGATCTCCCTGACGGCCGGCGCGGCCGCGAAGCTGATTATCGATGCGGCGCGCTTCGTGGCGTTCGGTCCCAAGTATGTGCAAGCCGCCTAGCGCGACGACTTCGTCGTGCTCGGCTTTACACTGCTGCGCGAACTGCTCGTAGATCGGCTTCCACTGGTCGGCAGCAACTTGGAAGATCTTGCCTTCGTGCTGGAACAGGACCATCGGGGCAATCGGTTGCGCGATTTCACCTGCTGCGTTGATATTCGCGCCGTCGGCGGGAATTACCGCCGGGGCCGCAGCGTAGGGCATGGCCATTTTGTTCTTTAGAAAATGATCGCGGGTCATCTGCTCGGGATTGCCACCGAGAAGAATGTCGGTGCCACGACCTGCCATGTTCGTGGCGACGGTGACGGCGCCCTTGCGGCCCGCCTGGGCGACGACGCGCGACTCCCGCTCGTGCTGCTTGGCGTTGAGCACCTGGTGGGGAAGGTCGGCCTTTTTTAGAATGTCGGCGATGGCTTCGGATTTTTCGATGGATATGGTGCCTACCAGAACCGGCTGACCGCGCTCGTGGAAGTGGCGGATGCCGTTGGCGTAGGAATTGTCTTCCTGCATGATGCCGTTGACGACGGCTTCAAATTTTTCTTTTTCGGTGCGGTAAACAACGTCGGGATATTCCTTGCGAATCAGCGCGCGGTTGGTCGGAATCACAACGACATCGAGGTTGTAAATCTTGGCGAATTCAGCCGCTTCGGTTTCCGCGGTGCCGGTCATGCCGGAAAGTTTCTTGTACATGCGGAAATAATTTTGGAAGGTGATCGTCGCGAGTGTCTGGTTCTCGCGCTCGATCTTGACGGTCTCTTTGGCTTCCACGGCTTGATGCAACCCGTCCGACCAGCGGCGGCCGGGCATCTGGCGGCCGGTGAACTCATCGACGATGATGACCTCTCCGTCTTTCACGACGTAGTCGACGTCCCGCTTATACAACGCGTGCGCACGCAGAGCCTGGTATACGTGATGGATCACTTCCATGTGCGCAGGGTCGTACAGATTGCCGAGGCTGAGCAGGCGTTCGCACTTGCTGACACCTTCCTCGGTCAGCGTGGCCTGGCGATGCTTTTCATCGAGGGTGTAATCGATGTCCTGGATCAGCTTGGGGATGATTTTGTCGATCTTGTAGTACTTGTCGGTGGATTCCTCCGCCGGGCCGGAGATGATCAGCGGGGTGCGCGCTTCGTCGATGAGAATAGAGTCGACTTCGTCAACGATGGCGAAGTGGTGGCCTCGCTGGACACAATTCGCGAGGTCGTACTTCATATTGTCGCGCAGATAGTCGAAGCCAAATTCGTTGTTGGTACCATAGGTGATGTCGGCACCGTAGGCGGCGCGACGCTGTTCGTCGTCGAGATCGTGCACGATCACGCCGACGGAGAGGCCGAGGCCGCGATATAGCGCGCTCATCCACTCCGCGTCACGGCGCGCCAGGTAGTCGTTTACGGTGATGATGTGAACGCCGCGTCCGGCGAGGGCGTTCAGCGCGGCGGGTAGCGTGGCAACGAGCGTCTTGCCTTCGCCGGTTTTCATTTCGGCGATCTTGCCGTCGTGCAAGACCATGCCGCCAATTAGCTGCACGTCGAAGTGCCGCATGTTCAGGAAGCGACGGCCCGCGTCACGCGCCAGCGCGAACGCCGGAACCAGAACAGGCTCGAAGGCCTTCTGCATCAGGTCGCGGAATGTTGACTCACCGGGATCGGCGTCCTTGAGAGGCTCCTGGACTTGCTCTTTCAGGGCGAGAAAGCGAGCTTTGAGCTCCTCGTCGCTGAGCGCCTTGATTTCGGGCTCGAGGGCGTTGATGGCCGCGACATTCGGCTGCAATTTTTTGACATCGCGCTCGTGCTTGGTGCCAATAAATCGCGCGATTACGCTGTCAACAACCTTCGCTGCATCCATGAATAGTTTCGCCGTTTCCTGACGGTATTCGACCGCGCCGGAGCTCTAACAGCCCGGAATAAGACGACCAGCGCAAACACTTATTCTAGCTGGTTCGATGCGCGGACGCCAAGAATGTGGCGTGTGGGTGCGAAAGTGGCTTCAGAATGGGCCTGGAGCGAGGGCCGGGCGTTCCGGATGCCGCTTCCCTAACGCGTTAGAGATGGCACCGGTGCGTCGGACGGTACCGGCGTATCGACCCCACCGGCTGAGGCGTGCGGCGAGGCTAGGCTCTCGGCCAGAAGACGGCGCAGGCGACTGCGCTCGTCGAGGTTCATGTCGACGATTTCGAAGGCCATGTCCTGGGCGCGATAGTCGCGCATCAGCGCGGTAGCCTGCAGGTTGCGCAGACCCAGTTGGAACTTGAGTTGTACGGGTGTTCCGGGAGCCAGGTGTCGACTGATGGTGGCCACGCCGCCGGTCAGGCTGGCGGTTTTGATCTGCAGGCTGCAGGCCTCTTTCAAGTTGGTGCTGACGGCGGTGACCGGCTTATTGAGGCGCACGCGCTTGTGGCGGCGCTGGCGGACGAATTTGCAGTTCGGTGCGATATCGAGCGGAGCGAGGGTCAGATCGGCCTTATCGAGGCCGCTGTGGGGCAGAAACGCAATGGCCCAGGCGGGATCGAGTTTTTCGAGGGCTTGCCACGCGCCAATGCGAAGTTCCTGTGGCTGCGCCCAACCAAGAAATTTTTTGGCCTCGACAACGCGCTTCAACGCGGTTATGGCCTCCGGGGCATGGATACGGCCGAGGGCCTCGACGGCCTTTACGCGGAGATACATGCCAGCCCCCGGCGGCAGGTCGCCATCCAGGATGGTGAGCAAACGCCCGAGTGCTTCGCGATCTTCGGTGACGCCGATTTCGTCGATGGCCAGCGGCATAACCAGCGGATCGAGGCGGTCGAGCAATTCGAGCAGGATGCGGCAGCGACCTGGGGCGCCGCTGGCGGAGATCTGGCGCACGACGCGATCCTGCGAGGTGCGCGGAAAATCCTTCATGCGCGGCGGCAAGAACACCTGCACCGCTTGCGGGTCGAGTGTACAAAGCAGGCCGACCATTTCGACGGCTTCGGCGATTTCCCCGCCCCGCACCGTGCTCCTGAGAAATTGCACGCCTTCTTCGCCGAGATCGGCGGCCAGGTTGGCAATGTGCTCGGCGTCGTCACGCAAGCTGCAGCGATTGAATCGTGTGGAGAGCTGCTCCATCGTTGTTTGCGGCATCATCTTCAAGACGCTGGTCAGACCCGCGGCCGTCTGGCGTGCGCGCAACGCTTCTTCGACGAATTCGGGAACGCGCTCCTCGATGCCCATCCTCGATCGCAACGTGCGAGCCGTGCCGGGATGCTGGGCTTCCACGCCGGACAGCAGCTCGAGGGCCTGCTCCATAGCGGCATAGCTGCGGCTGGTGGCCGCTTCCTGACTCAAACGCACAAACGCCGCGCTGACCATGCCTTGAAGCTCTGCGTCCTGCTCGATGTTCAGGCGCAGTCCAAGGTGCTGCAACGCGGCAACGAGAAGTCTCGGATCGACCTTGGCGTACAACTCGGCCATCTGCGAAAGCCCCGCTGCGGTTTTCTTGCGGGCGTCGGTTTCGTCGCTGTCCGCGCACGCCGCATAGTTCTGCAGGACGCTGATCGCATCGGCGATGTTTCCCTGCTCGATCAACTCGCTGACGTAGGACTGCACGTTGCGCGGAGGGATACACCACGCTTCGGTCGAGAGCAACACGGTACGCTTGCCGCTTTCCGGAACAGCCGCCCAGAACTGCCGGTCTAGGATTTCACGATGAGACTCGACCAGAACGCCCGCTTCGCTCATTTTGTCTTCGTGAGCGCCAAGAATCTTGCGCAGGCTTTCGATTTCCTGATTCATGCGGTCGAGCATCTGCCGGACCGCGTTGACCTTCACTTCCCCTTTTTCGTAGCGTTCCAGTGCGAAACGAATCGCGAGGTGCTCGGCGAGCTGCACCAGCATGGATTGATCCGGCTTTACATCGGGCGCGTGCGAGGCCAATTCGGCGAGCGCTGCTTTGAGGGTATCTTGCGCTCGGCCAGGTAGCTGCGACATCTGTTCGTGGAACACGCCTGCGGCGGCCATACCGCCACCGCCACC
>Ga0182018_10003495_pt1 | contig 14106 bp, 10 predicted proteins | sample 812P2MmetaG_FD_120490 | JGI IMG/M metagenome (GOLD analysis project Ga0182018, IMG submission 120490) | Permafrost microbial communities from Stordalen Mire, Sweden - 812P2M metaG | ecosystem: Environmental > Terrestrial > Soil > Wetlands > Permafrost | place: Sweden: Stordalen | collected...
AGGCCCACGCTGCCCTGACGGTCACCATCACCATCACCTAGTCCGGCACCGGCGATCCGGTCGAATCGGCGGTGGACCAAGGTGTGATCCGATGATCGCGAGGGTGACCCACATGTGCCGTTAGTGTGACACCTTCCCGGTTGTGGGCTACCTACACTTCGCTACTGATGTCCACCTTCGTCGGGCTCTCTTCAGTTTCTCCCTCACTCACTCGGACATTGGATGCAATCCAGAATCCCAGTGAAACGAGGCAGAGGCCGAAGGCGATTGCCACTCCACCACCTTCCTCAAGGCGTTCGTGTGGCCAGTGGACGAGGGTGTTTCTCGAGTAGGTGAGACGATGGCTCCGCATCCCACCGCCAAAAGAGGGGGACGCTATCGCCAGAAGCCGTGAGGGCCAACGGAGTGAGGCTTTCGAGAGTCAGCCGTGTCTGTGCCAGGAACAGGGCGAGCTTCATCGTCCGTCCGATCCGCCGAGGGCCTTCATCTCCGCCAGGTAGTCCTCGGGGATGCGGTTCTCCCCCACGGGCAGACGCCGTCGTTGACGACTCGTCGAACGGCTCCGCGCTGCTCGCCTATCGCTCTGGCGAGGTCGTCGATCCGGCTAAGTCCGGAATCCACGAGAACGTCCTGGGTCCCAGCGACCGTCTTCATCTCGAAGCCCCACTCCGCCATCAGGTCGACCGAGTGGCGGACGTACCGCTGGCAGCACTCGTTCACGACGACATCACCGAGTCAGCCGTGCCGCTGAGTTCGGTCTGACCGGTGGCGACGATGGTCGCCTGGTTCGGCTTGCCGACCTTCCACGTCCAGACGTTACCGCTGGTGTCGATGGCTCCGTCGAGGTCGCCCGCGGCCATCACCGACTGAGGCGTGAATGGCAGCGAGAGGACCTCCGGGGCGTTCGAGTAGCCCGCTCCCCATGCCTTGACCACTCCGCCCGTCGTGAGGGCGAGGGTGTTCCCGTTGTCCGGCAACGAGCCGCCCGCGTAGACCTGGGCGAAGGTGCCCGGGATCTGGGTCGGGACGTCGACGTTGCCCTTCGTACCGGTGCCGACGTGGCCGCCCTGGCCCCAGGTGTAGAGATCACCGGTCGCCGTGAGCGCGGCGGACGTCTGATTACCGGACGAGATCGCCACCACGTTCGACAGACCGCGGACCTCGACGGGCGTCGCCGAGTTGGTGAAGGAACCGTCGCCGAGTTGGCCCTTGTCGTTGTTCCCGCAGGCCCATACCGTCCCGTCGGCAGCGAGCCACAGCGAGTGACCCTGACCGCCGGCCGTGGCGATTACGGGTGGCAGCCCTGGCACTTCGACCGGGGCGAGTTGCTTCTTTCCGGTCGTCTGGCAATGGTCGCCGTCATCGACGCCGCCCCATGCCCAGGCGTTGTCGTTCGAGTCCACGGCATAGCCCGAGTTGCGAGCGTCGCCGATGTCGGTGATGGTGACGCCGGCCGGGAAGTCGACCTCGACCGGGGTGTCGATTGAGTTGGCCGTGTCACCATCGCCGAGTTCACCTTCCGCTCCGTAGCCCCAGGCGTAGACCGAGCCGTCGACGAGCGCGTAGTCGCCCGAGTTCGACGCCTGAATGGCTGTCGGCGGTGCCGGCAAGATCACCGACGCCGGGACGTCGACGAGACTCGACGGCGATCCCGACGTGAACTGGCCCCAGCCGTCGACCGTGGCGCTCGAGGCTCCGGCGGTCGTCGGGATGGTGAGAGCTGCAAGGACGAGCCCCGCAGCGATGGTGGTCCGTTTCATGGTTGCCCCTCTTCGTTGGTTGGTTGGTTGGACCTTGAGCCGACGACAGAAGTCGTAGACGTCCTCGCGACTGAGCATGACCTCCACCAAGCCAGGCCAACGAATGCGAAGCCGACCGTAGTGGCAACGGTGATGATGTTGGCTGCGACGTACGGAAATGCCTTTACCCAGGCAACCGTCCCAACGACCACGCACACAAATCCTGCAACCAGCAACGAGCGGGGAAGGCGCAGCGATCCTTGAGGCATCGAAAGAGGATACGTCTTACTCTGTCGGCGTGCCTCGGCCTGTCCACGCGTCCGCAACTGCAGGTCAGCCACGGTCGATACGCACCCATAGCCGGTGGTGTGGGGCACCCCAAGGGCCAGAGCCAATGAGCAGTAGGCTGACCCCTGCCGAGAAGGGGTAGAGAGCAGTCATGCCTGACGGATCGCACTTCCAAGCAGCACCAGGGAAACGGGGACGGATCGGTCAGGCGATCGCAATATGCCTCCTCGGTCTGTTTTTGGCCATTACTGCAATGGCACTGTTCGTCCACGGCGAGGCCCTCAATCAGCCATCGTCAGTGACGACCACCCCTCCGTCGAGTGCCAGCGTCCACTCTCCATAACCGCCTCGTACCCGGTGATCAGGGGCACACAACCCACGGTGCCCCGACACCTGCCCGATCACCGCGAGACCGCGCTGGGTGACAGGTGGCGCGCCCAGAGGAGCGGCGATGACACCCACACCACTCGCGATAGCGACAGCAATCGGATGGGTGCTATGCCTTCGTCCAGGCGGGTGAGTGATTGGCACCCACGGAGCGGAAGGTGTTGATCCATGGGACTCGGATTCTGGTCGTCAGGGCGGAGAGGTGCTGGGTTGCGAGTCACCTTGGCCAGCCTCGTGCTGGGTGGTCTCGCTACCGTTTCAGTAGCCGCGCTCCCGGCACCGGTGGCCGGAGCGGGCACTCCCTCCACCACCTGGACCGAGCAGTCCCCGGCCACTTCCCCTTCTGCCCGCTACGCGGCCTCCATGGCCTACGACCCGGTCACCGGGAACATGGTCCTCTTCGGCGGGTTGGGCAACTCCGGTCTCCTCAACGACACCTGGACCTGGGATGGCACCACCTGGACCGAGCAATCCCCGGCCACGTCCCCTTCTGCCCGTTACGCGGCCTCCATGGCCTACGACCCGGCCACCGGGAACATGGTCCTCTTCGGCGGCAGCGGCGACTCTGGCTACCTCAATGACACCTGGACCTGGGACGGCACCACCTGGACCGAGCAGTCCCCGGTCGCCTCCCCGCCCGCCCGGTATGGCGCCTCCATGGCCTACGACCCGGCCACCGGGAACATGGTCCTCTTCGGCGGCAGCGGCGACTCGGGTCTCCTCAATGACACCTGGACCTGGGACGGCACCACCTGGACCGAGCAGTACCCGGCCACCTCCCCTCCCGCCCGCGACGTGGCCTCCATGGCCTACGACCCGGCCACCGGGAACGTGGTCCTCTTCGGCGGCTATGGCGGCAGTCCCCTCAATGACACCTGGACGTGGGACGGCACCACCTGGACCGAGCAGACCCCGGCCACCTTCCCTTCTGCCCGCGCCTACGCCTCCATCGACTACGACCCGGCATCCGGGGACATGGTCCTCTTCGGCGGCGACAGCTACTCCGGTCCCCTCAATGACACCTGGACCTGGGACGGCACCACCTGGACCGAACAGACCCCGGCCACCTCCCCTTCTGCCCGCTACGTGGCCTCGATGGCCTACGACCCGGCCACCGGGAACATGGTCCTCTTCGGCGGGTTGGGCAACTCCGGTTTCCTCAATGACACCTGGACCTACGGGCCGGTCACCTCCGGTCCGCTCCAAATCACGACCACGTCGTTGCCCGACGGCACAGTCGGCCAGCCGTACTCATTTGCCCTCCAGGCCACCGGGGGAAACCCGCCCTACACCTGGTGGTACGCCAAGGGCGGGGACTTGCCCAGGGGTTTCCACTTCTCCACTGCTGGCGTACTGTCAGGAACCACGAAGAAGGCTGGTAACTACTCCATCACCTTCCGAGTCCGAGATACGAAGATCGCAGGACATCCCGTCAACAAGGCCCACGCTGCCCTGACGGTCACCATCACCATCACGTAGTCGGGCACCGGTGATCCGGTCGAATCGGCGGTGGACCATGGTGTGGTTCGATGCTCGCGAGGGTGACCCACATGTGCCATTACACGGGCAGGCATATCCGGTGATACGGGATGGTCGGTCAGCGAGACCCGAGCGATCGCAAGGGCCGGAAGGCGATGTCTGTTGGGCTGAGGTGGTTCCTGTTTGACCGGAAGGAGCCAAGGGAGGAGGATGGCAAGCGAAGCCTCGTATGAAGGGTCGCCATGATTGGACGCTTGATTGCCGTTCTCGGTCTCGTGGCGTTTACCTTCGCCGTCGTTCCGACCACGGTGGCTTCTGCAGCCGGCGCGAGCACGGTCGGCGTCAACGACGTCGTCTCCTCATCGTCATTCAGCGGGGCCGTATCCTCGCAGTCGGGGGTCAACGGGTGCAGTTACGATTTTCTGACGTTCACTAGCTCTTACCCTGGAAGCGCAGCCGTGGGCACGGTCAACCTCAATGTTGCCGGGTGTTTCGACTCCGACGCGAATAGCTTCACTGGCTCCTTCACCATCACGACGGGGGTCGGAACGCTCAGTGGTAGTGCCTCCGGTCCGGTGGCGATCACCTACACGACCACGGGCGGCATCCCGCCCGTGGTGACCCCGGTATCTGACAACTTTGAGCTGACGCTGAGTGTGACGGCGGGGACTGGCTCATTTGCGGGGGCGACAGGAACTCTGCAGGCGCTCCTCGATACTCCGTACAACAACTTTGGAAGCAGCTTCGAAGGAACGATCACGGATTTCTTCACCCAGATCCTCGTGCCCAAAGCCGGAATAGTCAGTGGGGTGACCATCCTCGATGCAGGCGCTTACGACGCTCCCGGTGCCATCACCAAGGTGGCCTTCGAGGTGAACGGCCAGGTCGTCGCCACTGCCACCCCCACGTACTACGGGTGGCTCGCTCAGTGGAATACCACCACCAGCATCGCCAGCGGGATCTACGACCTCGTGAGTGTGGCGACCGACAACCACGGCAACACCGCGACCAGCTTCCCGGTCCAAATCCAGGTGAACAATCCACCGCCCACGACGAAGATTCTCATCCCGTCGAGCGGGGCCACCCTTTCGGGCACGTCGGCGGTCCTCGACGCCACGGCCTCGTCTCCCGACGGAGCCCCAATCAGCGTCAAGTTCACGGGCAGCGGCACGTTGAACGGCGTGTTCGGGAGCCTCGGAACGGCCACACTCACCCTCTACGGCTATATCTTCGTTTGGAACACCACCTCCGTCCCGAACGGCACTTACACCCTTCAAAGCGTTGTGACCGACGTCGCGGGCAACTACGAATACAGCACTGGGGTCTCGGTCACCGTCGCGAACCCCACGCCCACCACGGCAGTGCTCATCCCCTCGGGCGGGGCCAGCGCCTCGGGCACCACGTCCCTCCTCGACGCCAGCGCCTCGGCCAACGTGACCTACGTGGCCTTCGAATTGAGTGGTGGCACGATCAACGGCGAACAGTTGATCGCCACCGCCACCCCGACCTACTACGGCTGGCTGGCCGAGTGGAACACGATCAGCGTCCCCAACGGGACCTATAAAATACAAAGCGTTGCTTCTTGCTCCCGGTATTTTTCGGGCGGCACCAGCGCGCCCGTCACAATCACGGTGGCCAACTAGCCCCGAAGTGCCTGGTAGGGGTCACTTTCACCCGTGCAATCGCGTTATTGGGATAACAACCACCGATCAGCGAATTCTGCCCAACATTTGACCCAACAATTCCGTCCTTCTGCGTCGCACCGCGATGGACTGCGTCTCAGCCATCCTCGATCTCACCATCGTTGAGCAGCAACAACAGGACCTGCTGCGACACGACGACACCGGTTGCGATATCGCGGAAGGCGCTTTTAATCCCGCACCAATTCGTCCGACGGACCTGGCGTCACGCTCCCATGGGTTGGGCCGTGCCGGTGCGGTTGCTCCGATCAGTCACGACCGCCGTCCGCTGCGGAGTCCAGGCCCACCACAAAACCCAACATTCCACCCAACAACTCCGTTCCAGGGTGTCCCGAGACGACCCAGCTAGCGCGATCGGTCGTCGGAGGTGGCCGTCTTGAGGTGCAGAAATGCGACTCAGTGGGACCAGCAGGGTCCCGCCGCCATGGACCGTCCCGCCCTCTCAAGGTGGAGACACGGGTTCGAACCCCGTTGGGACTGCTCGTTGTCTTCCCTGTACAGACTCACCTACTTGGTGTTGGTGCGCGGACCTCTCCGGAAAAGCCCCTCACAAGCTCGCTCATGCTGGTGAACTCGTCTGCACGGAAGCGTCGGTTGAAGTCGGTGATCTCGGAGGGCACCCCAGCGACGAACGGACCTCGTTGCATCAGCGGTTCGCCGAGGGGCTGCCCCGCGTAGAGCACGAGACGCGCGCCATTGTCTTGCGTGGAGATCACCAGCTCTCGAGATGAAGAAGGCGCGAGCCAGCCGACTTGACTGGCTGCGATCGGGTCGCCGCCGACCTGAACACTGCCGTGGAGCACGTAGAGGAAGCCGGTGTATGCGGGCGGAAGGTCTTGTTCGAACGTGGCGTTCGGCTCGATCGACAGGTCGATCATCGTGGCGGGAACCCGGTTTCGTGTCGGGGAGCTCGCGGACCCAGAGGTCCCGCTATAGAGCACGGCCTCGGCACCCGCGAGGCGAACGACGGGCGCTGCCTCTCTGCGGATGATCTCGAACTGCGGCTCGAGAACTCGGCCCCGCGTCGGGAGGGCGATCCACAATTGGAGAATGCGTACTCGACCGCCAACCTCTACGTCTTCGTCGTGGATGATGCCGCGACCTGCGCTCATCCAGATCGCATCTCCTGGCGCGAGGTCGCCCACGTCGCGATCGTGGAGCGTACCGTCGAGGATCAGCGTTACGGTCTCGAGGCCAGCGTGGGGATGCGCCCCGCCGATCCGGCGACGCGCTCCGAAGTCGAAGCGGTCATCCATGAGCAGGACGAAGGGATCGCTCGACTCGAGTGCCGTGGGTAGAACGACCTCGACGGCGGTGTGGCCCCGACCGATACCTCCCGGTGCGGGGGGCGCGGGCGTGTCTATGCGTGAGATTGAGCGTCTGGGCATGGGATCTCTCCTTCGGTGTTGTGGTTGAGTGTGAGATCAGTGCTTCCTCGGGGGTTCGTGGCTCGGGCTGCGCAGGAACTTTCCGCTACTGGTGGTGGCGAGCATGACGTTGTCGTAGCGGCCCGTGTACGGACCGCCGGTGAAGACGCCGGCGCCGTGCGCGATCGTCCAGTCGAGCCCGCTGTCTTTTGACCAAACGGGACTGCGCTTTATGATCACGCGTCGCTCGCATCTGATGGTGGTGGTTTCTTGATAGAAGGTCATGAAGAGCTCCTTTGGGTCGTTGGTTGTCTGCAGTAGGTCTGTACTGATCAGTGACGGGTTCCGTGGAGGAATCCGTGGAACGAGCACTTGTTGGTGGGATGTACCGGGAAAGGTCCGGGACCTCGCTCCGTGAACTGACCTGTATGCGCCGATCGATTTCGGGGCTCCTCGCATGTCATGAGTTGCGCGGCATGTTCCTTCTCTCGTGATCGATCCGGACGGACGATTGCCAGTTCCGATCACGATGTGGTGCTCTACTCAGGAGTTCAACGGGACAATCCGATCGCCGCTCGAGCGCGGGGCCGTCACTCCCGGCTCGTCGCGTATACCCGTTATCTCCAGCGATGCCACGGCCCCTTGCCGGAGCAGCAGCCCGGCGATGGCGGCCCCGGCCACCAGGAAGCCGGCGGCATAGGCGAACACGACCTGGTAGCCGTGGACCGTGGCTTGAGCGTGCAGCGTGGCAACGGAGGTTGCCGTCGCTCGGTTGGCCAGGACGTAGGCGGTAGCCGCGCCGGCAGCCAGGGTGTTGAGTAGCGACGTGCCGACCGACCCGCCCACCTGCTGGGAGGTATTCACCATGGCCGAGGCGATCCCGGCGTCGCTGGTCAGGCCGACCGTGGCCACGCTGGCGGAGGGAGCCATGATCTGCCCCATCCCGAGACCCAGGATGACCAGCGACGGGAGGATCGAGGTCACGTAGCTCGAGTGCAGCCCGATGCGAGTGAGCAGCAGCATGGCCACTGCCCCTATCACCATGCCGGTGGCCACCATGACCTTGGGTCCGAAGCGGGGAAGGAGGACGTTAGTGGCGAGCTGGGCGGAACCGATCAGCACGACGATCATCGGCAGGTAGGCCAGTCCGGTCAGGACGGGAGAGTAGTGGAGCGTGTCCTGCATGTAGTAGGTGAGGAATAAGAACATGCCGAACGTGGCGATCACGCCCGTGAACACGGCGATGTAGGCACCGGCCCGGTTGCGGTCGACCACGATGCGCAGCGGGAGCAGCGGCTGGGACACTCGTCGCTCGATGGCCACGAAGATGGTCAGCAGCACGGCAGAAGCCACCAGGCTGGCGATGGTGTACCTGTTTCCCCACGAGGTGGTCTCGACGTGGGAGAACCCGTAGACCAGAGCGAACAGCCCGGTGCTGGCGGTGATCGCACCGGGCAGGTCCAGACGGGGCCGCTTGGCGGCCCGGCTGTTGGACAGGAGACTGGCGGCACCGGCGATGGCCACGGCGCCGATGGCCACGTTCACGAACAGCGTCCAGCGCCACGAGGCGTAGGAGGTGAGGATCCCTCCGAGTAGGAGGCCGAGGGCGCCGCCGCCTGCGGAAATGGCGCCGTAGATGCCGAAGGCCTTCCCGCGATCGCGCGGGTCGGTGAATGTGGTGGTCAGCATGGCCAAGGCCGCCGGGGCCAGCAGGGCGCCGAAGGAGCCTTGGAGCACCCGGGCGAACAACAGCATGGTGAAGCTGGTGGAGAAGCCACCGAGGGCTGAGGCGACGGCGAACCCGGCCAGACCGATCATGAGGGCCCGCTTGCGGCCGAGGATGTCGGAGAGGCGACCGCCGAGCAACAACAGGCTGCCGAAGGACAGGGCGTAGCCGGTCACGACCCATTGGCGGTCGGCATCGGAGAAACCAAGCGCGTGCTGGGCCGTCGGCAGGGCGATATTCACGATGGTGGCGTCCAGCACTACCATGAGCTGGACCAGGCCCAGCACGGCCAGGATCAGCCACCGCCGGTCGTCGTAAGGGTGCTGCGCCGACGGTGCGTCAGCTTCTGCTGGCGCCGTCATTAAATGGCTCGTCATGGCCTTTCCTTTCTGGGGTGAATCTCTCTCGGGTCTTGCGCGGCTCCGAGGTGCTCGGACGCCAAGGCTGACCACTCGTAGTCCGTTAGGGACGATCCAATGCACGGCACGGGCACCCATTTAGGTGGAGGGCTCGAGCAGTTGGAGGTCAATCTCGACTTTCACCACATCGCCGAGTGCGACAACGCTGACGCCGGGCGGCAGCGTGACATCGATGCCGAAGTCGTTGCGGCGGATCTCGGTTCCGGCTTCGAAGCCGGCGTGACGGGGGCCGCCCGGGAAGGATTCGATTCCGCCCAGCTCGACGGCAAGGACGATCGGACGAGTGATGTCGCCAATGGTCAGATCTCCCTCCACCTGGTACTCCATTCCAGCTCCCCGGACGCTGGTGGAACGAAACACCATGGTCGGACGCCGAGCTACGTCGATGAGGTCGGGCGATAGCACGTGGGCGTCCCGGTCGGCGTTGGCGGTGTCGATCGATGCGACGTCAACGGTGGCCCTCACACTCGTCGTAGCAAGGGTCTCACCGACGACAACATCGGCATCGAAACGGGTGAAACGACCCCGCACCTTGGATACTCCGAGGTGACGGATAGTGAATCCGATCGAGGAATGGTTGGTGTCGACCTTCCAATGGCCGGGGGTCAAGGGCAGTGTGGCTTTGTCAGGAGTAGTGGTCATGAATTGATGATCCCCTCTCGCGATCGATCCGAGAAGGCCGGGTTGATCCTGGTACTGACAGGGCCAGGCAGATGTGCCGGCAGTGGTGCATGCTTGTGGTGTGACATCTGTGGCCGAGTACCTCCGGGCCCGCCGCGAGCAGCTCCAACCGGCCGACGTCGGCCTGCCCGACAGCGGGCGCCGGCGCACTCCCGGCCTGCGCCGAGAGGAGGTCGCCACTCTCGCCGGGATCAGCATCGACTACCTGGTTCGCCTCGAACAGGGCCGCGACACCCGACCGTCAGCGAGCGTGATTGCCTCCCTCGCCGACGCGCTACGCCTCGACGACGACCAACACCGACAGCTCTCGATGCTGGCCAGGGTCAGTGAAACCGCGGCGTTGTGTCCGGCGGCAGGGCCGTTAACCCGAGTGGTGGTACCGACCGTGAGGGCGCTGCTCGAGCGATTGGCGACCACACCCGCCTTCGTGGTCGGCCCGGCCAACGACGTGTTGGCCGGGAACGGAACTTGGGGGCGCCTCGTCCGCCCCCTCGGAATGCTCGAGAACGCAGAGCCGAACCTCGCCCGCTACGTGTTCCTCAATCCGGAAGCGCGAACGGTCTACCCCGACTGGACGGCGGCGGCCGATGATCAGGTGGGCCGCCTGCGTGCCGCCAGCGTTCGCTGGGGTGACAATGAAGGCTTCGCGAAGCTGATGGATGAGCTGCGAACCTCGCCGGACTTCGTGGAGCGCTGGTCGAAGTTCGCGACGAAAGAGAAACGCCGGGGTACAACGCGCATTCTGCATCCTGATTTTGGGCGCCTCCGGATCAACTACGAGGTGCTCCTTCCCGATGAGGTCGACGAGCAACGGCTCATCACCTGGCTCCCAGCCGACGAGGTCACCACCGATGCTTTTGCAAGTTTGGGCGATACTGATGCTCCATCGAGTCCCGCACAGCTTCGCGTCATTGGCTAACGGAACTTGAAGCCAGAATGCGATCGCTGATGAACTACTCCGTGCACTACCTGGACCGGAATCCGCCAACTGTGCTGAGGGTGCCCCCCACCACCGGTTCGGTGATCACATGCCGTGACTTAGAATGACCGACCGACCCTAGAGTTCGAACCCTATTTGGGACTGCTCAGAGTCGGATCAACCGGCCTTCACGTAGTTGCGCAACGCTTCCCGGATGGCCTCTGACACGCTGATTCCGTGCTCGGATGCCCGAAGCAACAGATCCCGTTTCAACTCGGGGTCGAGTCGGACCGATTCGACCGATGACGGGGAGGACCCCATCGCTGGTCTTCCACCACGACGACGACGGAGTTCGTCGACGTCGTAGCCACGTTCGGCCTCGTCCGCCAGCACCTCGACCACCTCGTCGGTGATCGGAGGCCGGTCTGCTCGTGTTCCGTGTGTCGTCATCGCGGATTCCATTCCTTCGGTAAGAGGTCTGTACTGCTCCGTCATGGTCATCGCATCGATGACCGCGGACCCTGTGGCCGGTCCATCACCACCAGTTCGAGGAGGTTCCCCGATCGGTCAGGCCCGAGCACCAGATACCGGATCGGATCGTCGGCGACCTCTTCGATGACCAGCGCATTCTTCAGGACGTGCTGCATGTCGTCGGCCTGGACATCGTTGCGAAAGGCCGAATGAAGGATCTCCACCGGAGAAGTGTAATACGAAACCGGATCGCTGGCACCGACTGATCAAGGGGCGACGCGGTCCGCCGCGGGTCCGTGATCACCGGAAAATCCAACATCCCACCCAACAACTCAGTTCCAGGGCGTCCCGGGACGACTCAGCTCGTGCCGGCGGTCATCGAAGCTGGCCATTCTGAGGTGCGACAATGCGACTACGTGAGACCGGCCGGGTCCCGATGCCATAAACCGGGTCGCCCTCTCAAGGTGGAGACACGGGTTCGAACCCCGTTGGGACTACTCAACATTTTACCTGTTAAATAGCCTATTTTGGTCAGGATGCAGCACCAAGCAGGGGCTTCAGACCCGCCTTCGCGCGCGATTTGTGCGCGAAGGATCAGGGTGAAGGAGCACCACCTCACCCCGAGCGGTGTCGTAGAGCTGCACGACGCCGGGCTCAGGTACTCGGCGGCCGAATGGCCGCTCGCAACGCCGGAACAGCGAGCAACTGGGCTATACCGGGGCCGGTCATGAGCCCTACAGACAACAATCGCGCTCCGCGATCCTTCGCACAGGAGCATCCACTGCCGCCGAAACGGGACCAGTGAAGAGACCGTTCTCCAGGACCCAGCCAGCACCGACCGACTCCCTGCGCTCGGTCGTTCGAACGCTCGGCCTGGGCTCTCTGCGTCTGCGGATCGCCGCTTTCACCCTCCTTTCCCTTGTCGGAGGTCTGAGCCAAGCGGTCCTCTTGGTGCTTATCTCAGAGGTCGCGGTGGCCGAGGTCGAGGGCAAGCACTCGATCCATGCCCTGGGTCGCTCCTTCTCGCCCACGAGTGCGATCATCGTCTCGTTCCTGGCATTGCTGTTCTTCCTGTCCACCAGCATCTTCGGCGCCCTTGTCAGCACGTCTGTCTCAGAACAGGCCCTGACGGGGACCCGTACACGCGTCGTCATCGGGTTCTTCCGGTCCAGCTGGTCCTTCCAATCCACCGAGCGGCTCGGGCATCTCCAACAGCTTCTCACGATGAACGCCAACGCTACCGGCCAGGCCGTCCAGAACGTGTCGGCCGGCCTTCAATCGCTCATGATGGTGTCCGGGCTCTTGGGGGTGGCCCTGACAGTCGATCCCACTGCGGCGATCGGGGTCATCGGCGTCGGCATCGTGCTCTCGCTCATGCTCAGGCCGCTCAACCTGCGCAGCAGAAGGGCAAACCGCGAGCTCTCCAAAACCACGAGAGCCATGGCCACACAGGTGACCGAGTACACCCGTCTGAGCCGGGACTTCCGATTGTTCGGTGTGGAGACCCGGGTCATGGATACGCTCCGCAGGTTGATTCAGGACACCGGTCACGTGTACCGCAGGACCCAAATGCTCAACCAAACGGTGCCCATCCTGTACCAGTCCTTCGCACTCGGATTCATCATCGTCGCCATCGTCTTCCTGGTCGGTGCCGGGCACGGGAGGTTCGCCGAGCTCGGAGCCATCCTCCTCCTCGTGCTGCGATCCGTCAGCTACGGCTCGAACATCCAGAGCTCGATCCAGGGCCTCCGCGCCTCTCAGGGCTTGCTGGAGGACATCACGCTGGATCTTGGTCGCTTCGAGGACGCTCGAATCACACCCGGAGAGCGCATGCCCGAGTCCTTCGATGTGGACTTCGATTCCGTGGAGTACTCCTACGACGGGGTGACGCTCGCCCTCTCCGGTATCACCATGCACATCCCGCAGGGGAAGATCATCGGTGTGCTCGGACCCTCGGGCAGCGGCAAGACGACTATCAGCCAGCTCCTGCTGGGCCTACGCGAGCCCACGAGCGGTCGGGCCACGATCGGCGGCGAGGACGCGGCGGCGATTTCCAAGAGCGATGCGCAAAGCACTGTGGCGCTCGTGCCCCAGGAGCCGGTGCTCCTGCAGGGCTCGGTCATCGACAACATCAAGTTCTTCCGGAACTTCGAGGAGCGTGAGGTCATCGACGCCGCGAGGTCGGCACACCTGCACGAGGACGTCGTCCAGATGCCCACCGGTTACGAGACTCCCGTGGGTGAGGGTGGGGGCGCCCTGTCGGGCGGGCAGAAGCAGCGCCTCGCCATTGCACGTGCGCTGATCGGCTCCCCGAAGCTCATCGTCCTGGACGAGCCAACCAGCGCGGTGGACGGGCGCACCGAGCAGCTCATCCGCCAGACCCTCTCCGAGCTCAGAGAGCACGTCACAGTGGTGATCATCTCGCATCGCATCGAGACGACGGCGCAGTGCGACCTGCTCCTGGTCCTGGCCAACGGGAAGGTCGCGGATTACGGCGAGCGGGACGCGGTCCTGGCCGGACCGGCCTACCGGAACATCGTGTTGAGCCGGCACGAGCTCAGCGGGGACAACACGTCGGGGGACTAGAGGCTGGAGAGCACGTTCACCTGTAGACCGTCTCGGCGGCTCCCGCGGGGAGCGTCACATCCGAGAATTAGGGATTCGACACGATGACGTTCTCTCGGTCGTAGCGTGAACCGGTGAGGGTCAGCAGTGATATGCAATTGACGCGGGTACTGGCTGGCGGGATCGGACGGCGGCATCTTCTCCGTCGGCGCTCCCTTCGATGGAGCCGACTGACGGACTACGGGGCCTACGTACCGGCGGGAATGCTCACCACGGTCGCCCCAGCCGGCGGGAGGAAGGTCGAAGCCGGTGGGCTCGGGGTGTACGCCGTGAGGGTGACCGTGACTCCGCTGGTGTTCGTATGG
>Ga0182018_10003497_pt1 | contig 14095 bp, 9 predicted proteins | sample 812P2MmetaG_FD_120490 | JGI IMG/M metagenome (GOLD analysis project Ga0182018, IMG submission 120490) | Permafrost microbial communities from Stordalen Mire, Sweden - 812P2M metaG | ecosystem: Environmental > Terrestrial > Soil > Wetlands > Permafrost | place: Sweden: Stordalen | collected...
CACGTCACCAAATAGAACAGCATCTGCGCGCACGGCGGATAGATCGTATGCGCATAGTCCCGCCGATTGATGTGCGCAAACACCTCCGCATTCACTCCGCGCAAAAAACTCAGCGCCGCATCGCCCGGCACATACCGATACGGCGAGATCCCCGCGTGCTGCACCACCCCGTCCCACACATACCGGTAGATATCGCTCGACAGAAACGGCTCCGCGAACACCACCTGCAGCCGGCACACCAGCGCCACGCCCAAAATGATCCACATCGTCCAGCGATTCACCGGCTGCGTCAGAATCAGCACCGCGGCCAACACATACAACCACGCCCCCCACCCTGACACCCCCGAAAAACCAATCGAGAAGTGGTGATACTCCCGCACCAGCTGCCGCGCGAGCCACCACATCTCCACCCCAATCGGCCCCAGCGCCACATTCGTCTGCCAGGCGCGCGCCCGAACCCACTCCCACTGCGCCCTCACTCCACCGGCTCCTCAACGCGCAGCGTTCGCGCCGTTGCCGCCCCCATCCCCATCAGAAACTCTCGCGTCCACCGCGCGCCATACCCATCCATCACCGCGAACCCCGGTCGTATCCCCGCCAGCAACTCCGCCTTCAATATTTCTAGCGTCGCCCCATCATCCACGTCGTACCACAGCGGCAGCTCCACCACCTCCAGCTCAGCCGCCCGCGCCCGCTCACACGTCTCCGCGAACACCGTCGCCGTGCTCCACGCAATCCCCGCAAACACCTCCGCCCGCGCCCGCTTCATCCCAATCAGGTAGTACCCGCCATCCTGCGCGGGCCCCAGCACAATCCGCTCGCCCTCCCGCTCCAGCTCGCGCACCGCCCGCTCATACGCCGCCGGCGGCACTGTTGGAGAATCGGAGTCAATCAGGCACACACTCCCAAACCCGCACGCCAGTATGTCCTCCGCCGCCCCCAGCAGCCGCTGCCCAAAGTCACCCTCGCGCTGCGCCACCAGCGCAAACCCCTCCGGCGCCACCCCTGCAAACAACTCCTCATCCCCTGTTGGCGTGTAGCACACCAACCCTGCCGCCCGCTGCCCCTCAGCCCCGCCCAGTCCCACCAAATTCTCCAACGTGTCCTGCAAAAAACAGACATTCAAACCCGCCGCCTGCTCCGCTGTCAGCGGAGGCGACAGCCTCGTCTTCACCCTCCCCGCCCTCGGAGCCTTGGCCATCACCGCCAGCCCGCACATCTCCGCCCGCGCCGCCCTCTCGGCCGCCGTCACTCGCCCCACATTCAACACCCGCAACCCCATCCCCCTACGCTACCACCCACCGCCGATCGCGCTCTCACAGCCAACAACCGGCAACCAACAACCGCCGACTACTCCTTATAAGCCGCCACCGCCATCCCCTTCGCCGAAAAATCCCCCGCCACCGGGTCCTTCTTCAGCGCCTTCAAACAAGACACCACCACCTCCGCGTTCAGCTCCGCCCCCGCCCGGCTCGTATGTGTATGCGGATCGCCGAACAGCGGCTCGACCGCCGCCTCCCCCAGTGCGTCATACCGTCGCGCGATCGCCTCGTTCAGGTCCAGAAATCCCACATGCTCCTGCGCCGCCACCTGCTCGGCCCAGCCCGCAAAGTCGTCCTTATTGCGCACCACCTTGCCGTCCTTCCACGTCTTCCGGGGAATGGGCGAGCACACAATCGGCGTCGCCCCCTTCGCCTTCGCGTCCTCCACAATCTTCCGCAGATACCACCCATACGTGTGCACCGTCTCATGGACCTTCAAGATCGGGTTCTCGATCTCCAGCGTCTCCTCGCCCACTCCTGGCAGCGAAGCCCGCGCCCGCGTCGGCTCATCCGGCACCCCACCATCGTTGTGCCCAAACTGAATCACCACCACATCCCCCGGCTTGATCATCGCCAGCGTCGACGCCCACGGATCTCCGCCCGGCCGGTTCATATACGTCCGGCTGCTCAACCCCCCAATCGCCCGGTTCACCACATTGATCTTCGCCGGATCGAAATCATCCACCAGCGGCTCGCCCCAACCCCACTGCCCGCCCGCCCCGTCCCCGCGCCCATTGCGCACCGTCGAGTCCCCCACCAGAAACAGCGTCGGCAGCTTCGAGTCCTTGGGCACCGGCAGCCCGATCCGTTGCCGCGGTCCCGGATCGGTCGGCGACCCAGCCTCCGCCGGTTGCACCTGCGGCCGCGCCACCTCGGTCCCGCCCTGTGACCCAGCCACGGCCTGTTGCGCGCCCGCTCCTCGCCACCCAGCCCCGCCTGTCGTCGCTGCAATCGCAACCGCGGCCACAAGCCACCGCATCCCTTCCCGCCCAATTCCCTTGCCGATTTTCATGGATATAAGGTGTACTGTCCGCATTCGTTCCTCGTCAAGCGACTCGTCTTCGCCACGCACCTCCCCCCCAAAATGCCGTCCCCATCCACTTGGTTCCTCCCGCGTTTACGGCACAAGAGTGGCATAGAAATGGGCAATAATGTGCAAAGTTTTGCACATAAGGCTGCAACAAACTGCCCAAATCACTGATTCCACATAGCCCATTTTGGTCACCCAAATGCTCTATACAGGGCACACGGAGTCTCAGACGGCTGGGGGAGCATTCGCCCAACGGCAAGATGGCCTCCTGCGTTGCACGCCGTAGGTTCTTAGCTCTACTGTTTCACCGCTCCCCAGCGGTTATCCCCAGGAGGTTTTATGAAGAAGTTCACCACCCTTGCAGTACTTTTGGCGGCATCCGCCGCGGCAGTGCCTTTTGCATCCGCCACCCCGATCTCCTACACACTGGGCAGCTTTGGCGCAACGGGTATCGCAGGCTACGCCCCCACCGTCACCGTCGCCAACTCGGCCATGACCTACGATGGCAACCAGATCGAGCCCACCGTTGCGGCCATCCCCGCATCCCCAACCATCTCCGGCATTCCGTCTGTGGGAGCCACCGACCTTAATCCGCTCTCAGTTTGGGCCGCTCCGCTCACCAACTCTTCGTGGGTAGGGATCAACCCCACCGCCGGTCCGGTCAACACCTCCAACCCGGCCTACGGCTACTATGAGTTTGACACAACCTTCACCGCGGTTGCAGGTCTCTACTCCGGCTACCTCGATGTCGAGGCGGACGACACCACTGAGGTTCTTCTCAATGGCGTCCTCATTCCCGGACTCGGGCTCGGCGCTCTCGGCGGCAACACCCACTGCGCAGACGGAGCGCCTAGCTGCGCTGCTGGCGACTTGGTCAACATCGCGAATCTCAGCCTGATGGGAGGCACCAACACCCTCACCTTCATCGTTGAGCAGGCTGGCACCGGCAGCCCTGGCGGCACGGGCGACCCCTCGGGCGTCGACTTCGACGGTGTACTCACCATGACTCCTGAGCCCAACAGCCTCATCCTCCTCGGCACTGGCCTTCTCGGCGCCGCGGGTATGCTCTTCCGCAAGCGCCTCACCGCATAACCCTTCACCCTTCTGTACGGGATACCGACGGAACGCCGCACACAATGCGGCGTTCCGTCTTTTGCCTGTTCCAAACGCAAACCACCGCTGACCGGCGACGATTACTCCCCGAGATACGCCTTCGTATTCAGCAGTGGCCGCTCCATACTCCGCACCCATTCCGTCATCTCCGCCCCGCTCTTCCCTGCCGCCGCATCCCGCCCAAACTCATTGCGCATCGCTTGCATCTTCGCCTCCAGATCGTCCAACGCGCTCAGCAGCACCGCCTCCGGAGTCATCGGCAACTTCGGCGATCCAAACTCCAGCCGCCCATGGTGGCTCAAGATCATGTGCTCCACCAGCACCGCCAGCTTCTCCGGAAACCCCGCCAGCCCCTTCACCTTCTCTCGCAACATCCCCTGCGCAATCGAGATGTGCCCCACCATCTGCCCCTCCAGCGTGTACCCAAACGTCGTCCCCCAGCTCAGCTCCCGCACCTTCCCCACATCGTGCAGGATCGCCCCCGTCACCAGCAGGTCCGCGTCCACCTCCGGATAGAATCCCACCACCGCACGGCACACCCGCACCAGCGTCACCACATGCTCCAGCAGCCCGCCGATCCACGCATGGTGCAGCACCTTCGCCGCCGGGGCCTCGCAATATGCCGCCCCAATCTCCGCGTCATCCAGAAACGCAAACACCAGCCGCTTCAGCTCCGCATTCTTGAACTCCTCCACATACCCGCGCAGCTCCGCCCACATCTCCCCCACATCGAACCGCGTCGTCGGCACAAAGTCCGCCGCATCCACCTCGCTCGCCGCCGCCAGCCGCATCTTCGTCAGCGTGATCTGGAACTTCCCCTGATACTTCGCCACCTGTCCCTGCACCTTCACATAGCAGCCCTCGCCGCACGTCGCTGCCGCGGACGCAAACTCCTCCCACATCCGCGCCTCCATCGACCCCGTCTTATCGCTCAGCGTCAGCGCCAGATACTGCCCACCCCCACCCTTCTTCTCCCGCAGCGACATCGACGACACCGCAAAAAACGTCGTCACCGCCGTCCCATCGAACCGCGCCGCATCCGCCACGAAAAAATCCTTCATGCCCCCAAGCATACGTCCGCCGCGCCACCACAGCCACCCTCGGCCGTCATTCTGCGCGACGCGCAGAATCTCCGTCGTTGCCGTTCATGCTGTCACAACCTGAAGCGCCGCACCCGTACTACAACAATCCGAAGTAGAGTAAGAAGCAGACATCATGCATCTGCGCCAGACAACCCACACAATCGCGCTCTCGCTCCTTCTGCCCTTCTCCCTTCCCGCCCAAACCTTCCACCTAAAAATCATCGCCCTCAACGACCTCCACGGAAATCTCCAGTCCCCCGGCAAAGTCGCTCCCAACCCCCAATCCCCCGCCGTCCCCGTCGGCGGCGTCGACTACCTCGCCGCCTACATCGCCCAGCTCAAGCAGCAAAACCCTAACAACATCGTCGTCTCCGCCGGCGACCTCACCGGCGCCAGCCCCCTCATCGCCTCCCTCTTCCACGACGAGCCCACCATCGAAGTCGCCAACCGCCTCGGCCTCAATCTCAACGCTGTCGGCAATCATGAGTTCGATAAGGGCACGCCCGAGCTACTGCGCCTCCAGCATGGCGGCTGCTCCTCGCTTGACGCCAACACATGCAAGGGCGCACTCACCGGCACGCCAGTCCCGTTTGAAGGCGCACACTTCCAGTACCTCGCCGCCAATGTCTTCTACGCCGCGACCGGTCGCACCATCTTTCCCGCCTACACCATCCGCACCTGGCACGGCGTCAAAGTCGCCTTCATTGGAGTGACCCTCGCCGGCACGCCCGACATCGTGGTCCAGAAGAACATCGCCGGCCTGCGCTTCGACGATGAAGCCGCCACCATCAACGCGCTCGTCCGGCGCCTGCGCCCGCAGGGCGTCCAGAGCTTCGTCCTCCTCATCCACCAGGGAGGCCTTCAGTCTGCAAAAGGAACGCTGGACATCAACGCCTGCATGGGCGACATGCAAGGCACTCCCATCCGCCCCATCGTCGCCCAGCTCGACGACGCCGTCGACCTCGTCCTCTCCGCCCACACCCACCAGGCCTACATCTGCCATCTCCCCAACCGCACCGGTCGCACCATCCCCGTCACCAGTGCCTCTGCCTACGGCCGCATGCTTACCGACGTCGACCTCACCCTCGACGCCCACTCCAAACGCATTACTGCAATCACCGCCCACAATCTCCTCGTCGACCGCACCAACCCGGCAATCACTCCCGACCCCGCCATCCGCGCGATCGTCGAGCGCTACGCCGCCCTGGCCGCGCCCATCGTCAACCGCGTGGTCGGCAGCATCACCGCCAACATCCTCAAGGAGCCGGCCCCCTCTGGCGAAAACGCCGTCAGCGACCTCGTCGCCGACGCTCAGCTCGACGCCACCGCCGCACCCTCCTCCGGCGCCGCCGTCATGACGGTCATCAACGAAGACGGGGTGCGCACAGGTCTCGACTTCGCCTCCGCAATCCCAGGCATCCCCGACGGCAAGATCACCTTCGGCGAACTCTTCGGCGCGCAGCCCTTCAGCAACCACCTCGTCACCATGACCCTCACCGGCGAACAGATCCACACCATCCTCGAGGAGCAGTTCAAAGGATGCGCCCTAGGCGCGCCGCCCGGCACAACAGTTCCGGACAACGACCGTCGCATCGAAGTCTCCGAAGGCTTCACTTATACCTGGAGCCGGTCCGCCCCGCCATGCCACAAGGTTGACCCAATCCGGATCCAACTCAATGGCGTCACGCTCATGCCCTCCGCCACCTACCGCGTCACGGTCAACAATCTCCTGGCCGACGGCGGCGCCAACTTCTATGCCTTCAGGCAGGGGACCAACCGCCTCGTCGGCCCACCCGATCTCGATGCGACCATAGCCTACCTCGCAAAACATCCCTCCATCGCACCCATCCAACCTCACCGCATCTCGGTCATTCCCTAACCCGTCTCCCCTTTACACTCCACCCACCCACTCCCGCCCAAACCACCGTCGCACCCTGCTCGCCCCAAACTCCTCCTTCTCTCGCACCAGCGCCTCCGAAGGCGCCTGATACGTCCCCACCGGCTTCGGCCCGCTCAGAAACTTCACATCCACCCGCGCCACCTTGTCGCCCCCGAACTCCAGATAGCATGAGCCCACACCTCTGTATCCATCCGGCGCCGGCCAGCCGCGCAGTTGCGCAATAATCTCCGCCGCCACCACCTTCGCCGCGCCCTCCGCAAAGACTCCCGCCTTCGGCGTCCCCACCCCATTCACATCGCCCACGGCAAATACGCCGGGGAACTTCGTCGCCAAGGTCTTCTTATCCACCGGAATCCACCAGTCCGCCTCCGCCAGCCCCGACTCCGCCACCACGCGCGGCACGCGATGCACCGGCACGCCAAGAAACAGCGCGTACGTCATCTCGCTCCCATCGCTCAGCAGCGCAACCTTGCGCACCGGATCAAGCGCCGTCACTAGTGTGTCCTTCACAAACCGAATCCCGCGTTCCGCAAACGCCGCCAGAATCGCCTGCGAGCTCTCCGGCGACGGCGGTATCGGCACCCCGAACGGCATCACCACCGTGATCTCCGTCGCCTCCCGCCTCCCCCGCGCCGCCAGGTAGTCGTGCAGCAGAAACGCAGTCTCGCTCGGCGCCGGCGGACACTTGAACGACTTCCCCGTCACCCCAATAATCGCCGGCCCGCGCTCGAACCGCGCAATCACCTCGCGCAGCGCAAACGCCCCTGCCACCGAATAGAACTCATTGCCGCCCTCCGCCAGCCCCGGCGTCGCCGCCACGTCGTAGTCCGCCCCCAACGCCACCACCAGCACATCCGCCTCAAACGCGCCCGCATCCGTGATAACTCGCCGCGTCTCCGGATCGATCGCCTGCACCGTCGTCTGCACAAACCGCACACCCGGTTTCACGATGTCGCGATAGAAGTGCCGCGCTCCGTCCGCCGACTGCCGCCCAAACATCACATCCAGCTTCGAGAACCCAAACACAAACGACTCGCTCTTATCGATCAGCACCACATCGATCCCGTCGCCAAACTCCTCGGAAAGAATCGTCGTCAGCTCCAGCCCACCAAACCCCGCGCCCAACACGACTACCCGTGCCTTCATCGTCCCGTCCTCTCTCTGTATCGAACCAGCCTACGACATCCGCGCAGCCTGCCCCAAATGCAAGCGCCTCGCCCCGCTCTCCTTCCGCTTTGCCCCAAACCCGCGCCAAACAGCCTCTCTCAGAGTATCCTGTCAAAACGATGCCCAACACCCGCTACCCCAGGCACCCCCGTTCGCTCGCAGCGCTCCTCCTCCTCATCCTTCCCTTGGCCGCAGCCGCCCAGACCGCAGCCCCGCCCCCACCCACCAAACCAGTCGACTCCCTCCACGCCTGGGTCGGCCTCAAAGACCCAGCGTCCCTCGACAACTGGGTCCGCTGGCACATCGCCGAAGAGCAGCGCCTCGTCGCGGAGATGCTCGCCGTCAAAGGCCCACGCACCGTCGAGAACACCCTCCTGCCCTACGACCGCGCCCAGATGCACCTCACACTCGCCGGCAACCAGACCGGCATCATGTTCTCTACCAACGCCAACAAATCCATTCGCGATAAAGCGCAGGAGCTCGTCCAGCTCATCTCCGCCGAAACCACAAAAGTCTCCCTCAATCAGGACATCTACCACGCCCTCGTCGCCGTTAACGTCAGCGCCGCCAACCCGGCAACCAAGCACTACATGGACCGCACCCTCCTCGAGTACCGGCTCGGCGGCGTCGACAAAGATCAGGCCACACGCGATAAGGTCAAGCAGCTCGAAGACCGCATCACCGAGATCGTCCTCAAGTTCAGCCGCAACCTCTCCGACGACGTCCGCAAGATTCCCGTCACCGACAAGTCCGAACTCGATGGCCTGCCCGCCGACTACATCACCCGCCACACCCCCGCCGCCGACGGCACCATCACCCTCACCACCGACTCGCCTGACGCGACCCCCGTCCTCACCTACGCCAAGAGCGCAAAGCTCCGCCGCGAGATGTTCCTCGCGTACGTGAATCGCGCCTACCCCGCCAACGTCGACATCCTCAAGCAGATGCTCGAAGCCCGCCAGGAGCTCGCCACCACACTCGGCTTCACCACCTGGGCCGACCTCGCAACCGCCGACCAGATGATCGGCTCCGCCGCCAACATGCGCACCTTCCTCGATCAGGTCGACCTGGCCTCGCGCGACCGCGCCAAGCGCGAGTTCGACCTCCTTCAGTCCTTCGTCAAGTCCAAAGATCCCACAGCCCTGCCCATGACCCTCTCTGACTCGGCCTACTGGAACGAACTCTACCGCCGTTCCGCATACAACTTCGACTCGCAGAGCGTCCGCCCCTACTTCGCCTACACCGAGGTCGAGGCCGGCATCCTCAAGACCGCCTCCCGCCTCTTCCATCTCGAGTTTCGCCCCGTACCCGACGCCCCCGTCTGGGACCCATCGGTTCACGCCTACGACGTCTTCGACGCGGGTCAGAAGGCCGGCCGCATCTACCTCGACATGCATCCGCGCGAGGGCAAGGACAAATGGTTCTTTGAGAACCCCCTCATCCCCGGTATCAAAGGCGAGCAGCTCCCCGAAGCCTCCCTTGTCTGCAACTTCTCCGGCGGCGTCGCCGGCGATCCCGGCCTCATGCAGTTCAGCGAAGTCGTCACCTTCTTCCACGAATTCGGCCACATGATGCACGAGGTCCTCGGCGGCAAGCAGCCCTGGGCCGGCCAGAGCGGCGTCACCACCGAGAACGACTTCGTTGAAGCCCCCTCCCAGATGCTCGAAGAGATGTTCCACGACCCCACCATCCTGCAGAGCTTCGCCAAGGACTACAAGACCGGTGAAGTCCTGCCCCTCGCCCTCGTCGACCAGATGAACCGCGCCAGCTACTTCGGCCGCGCCGCCTGGGTGCAGCAGCAGTTGCTCTACTCCACCTACGCCCTCCAGCTCCACGACCGCAGTCCGGACAAGGTCGACTTCGACGTCCTCCTCAAAGAGGACTACGCCCGCTTCACTCCCTTCCAGTTTCTCGAAGGAGACCACTTCTACACCGGCTTCACCCACCTCACCGGCTACTCGTCGAACTACTACACCTACGTCCTCGACAAAGTCATCGCCGTCGACTTCTTCGCCGCATTCGATCCCAAAAACATCCTCGACGGCCCGACTGCCCTGCGCTACCGCCGCACCGTCCTCGAACCTGGCAGCAGCAAACCCGCAGCCGAATTAGTCAAGGACTTCCTAGGTCGCCCGCAAAGCATCGAAGCTCTCAAAACCTGGATGGACAAAGAATTCGAAGCCCCCCCACCCACCACACACTCCGGCAACTGATCTCGATACCATGCCGGGTGCCCCAAAGCCTGCCCTGAGCCTGCCGAAGGGTCTCGCTTTTGAGACAAGGGACTGAAGCCACCAATCCCCCCGCGGCCCAAACACTCACACCTACTGCTTTGGCGCCGGAGCCGTCACCGGTGGAAGCGTAGAAGGATCGGGCGGAGGAGTCACCACCGGCTCGCCATTGTCCCGAACGCTCTTTGGCGGAATCGGCGTCGCTTCGGGCTTCGGTGCCGGAGGCGCTGGCGGCGCCTGCTGGATCCGTTCCTTTGGCGCGCCCTTCACCTTAGCCTTCTTCTTCTTGGTTGCCGTGTCCCCACCCAGCCCCAAAGGCGCGCTCTGCACCTGCTTCGCCGCCGTCTGCTCCGCGGTCAATGGAACAGGGGTCGCTGCAACCTTCGCCTCCACCTTCGCCGTCTGCTTTGCCGCCTTGATCTTCTTCGTCTCCACCGGGGGCCGATCGCTGAACCGTGTCTTCTTCCGCTCCGGCGCCTTCGGGGCCAGCGGATCGGCACTCACATCCGCCGTTGTTGCCATCGCCCCGTTCGTCGCCGTCTGGTCGATCGGCGCAATCGCCGTCCCCGGAGCCGGTGCCCCCAGATCCTCAGCCGCCGTCTTGTCAGTCCCCAGGTTCTCCCCCGACATCGCCGTATTTTCCGGCCCAGCCGGCAGCGACGTCCGCGGAGCCTGCCCAAACCGGATCTTCTCGCGATGGACCTTCTTCGCCCTCTTCGCGCCCTTCGCTGCCACAGTCTTCACCGCCGGAGTCGCCGTAACCACAGTGCCGGCCCCGCCAGCCGCAGCCGCCGGACTTGCACCAGCCGCCGCACCCGCACTCCCCACCGCCATCGCGCCCTTCGCCGCACCCGCAGCTCCGCCCGCTTTGTCCAGCCGCGCCTTCGCCACCACCGGCTTCTTCCTCGCCCCCGGAGGCGCATACGCCGTGAACACCGGCTTGGTCTCCTTCGGGCTCGCGCCCGTGTCCACAAACCCCGGAGCCAGGTCGATGTACGCCTTGTCCCGCAATCCCGTCAGATACGTCCGCAGCGCCGGCTGGATCGCCTCCTGGTAGATCGCCTCCTTCACCTGCTCATCCACCGCGCTCAGCGGCTGCACCCCTGCCGCCGCATGCTCCGTCACCTTCAGCACCACAAACCCCTGCCGTGTCCGGATCGGCGCCGTAAACTCGCCCGGCTTCAGCCCGAACGTCTGGTCCTCCAGCACCTGCGCCAGTTGCCCGCGCTTGAACTCGCCCAGGTCGCCCCCATTGTCCGCCGTCTGCCCGCGCGAGTTCTGCTTCGCCAGGTCCTCGAACTTCGTTCCCGCCTTCAACTGCGCCACCACGTCGTCCGCCTTCGCCTTGGCTTGCGCCACCTGCGCGTCGGTCGCGTCCTCTGTCGTCGGGATCAAAATCTCGCTCAGCCGCACCTGCTCCGGCTGTGCAAACTCCTGCTTGTGCGCGTCGTAGTAGGCCTGCTCCTCCTTGGCCGTCAGCGTCAGCCGCCGTCCAACCTCCTGCCCCACCACCTGCTGCGTAATGATCTGGTTCTTGATCTCCGCCTTGAAGTCCTCGTACGATATCCCCGAATCCCGCACCGCCTTCTCCAGCGCCTCCATCGAATCCAGGTTGTTCTTCTTGCGGATATCGTCCAGCTGCCGGATCACCTCAGTGTCCGCATTGATGTCCAGCTCCTTGCCCCGCGAAAGCAGAAGCTGCTGGTCGATCATGTCCCGCAGCAGGTTCTTCTGCCGCTCCGCCAGCTCGTCCGCCTCCAGGTTCTCGTGCTGCGCGGTCTGCAGCAACTGGTCCTGTGCCCGCTCGTAGTCGCTCTTGTCGATCAGCTGGTCGTTCACCCGAACGATGGGAAATTCCACCACCGTCCCGTTCGCCGTCGCCGCCGCCGGCGCCGGAATCGCCAGCGGGTGAGGTCTCGGCGTCTCAATCGGGCTCTGATACCGCGGAACCGCCACCTGCCCCATCGCCACCGCGGCCAGCGCGCCGCACGCCATCGCAACACCCAACACCCGCCGCTGCGCGACCATTCCCACCCTCACACCCATCCCCTTAAATCGCAAATTCACCAATCTCAAAATCTCTCTCTCGCTTCCATCGTCGATACTTGGACTCGCCCTGCGCGCACTCGATATCCGGCCCTCCCATTCTATCCGCCCAACTCGCCCCGCACCAATCGACGCAAGCAAACAACCGTCCCCGCCATACTTTAAGCTCCACTTAATACTCACTCAGTATCTTTCTCCCATGCGCCCGACCATACCCGTCTTCCTCCTCGCCTTCGCCTCGATCGCGCCAGCCCAGCAACCGATGACACCCGTCGGACCCGTCCCCATGCCCGCCGCCATCCAGGGCCGCTTCGACCACCTTGGCATCGACGTCAAAGGCAGCCGCCTCTTCGCCGCTGCCGAGACCATCCACCAGGTCCCTGTCTTTGACCTCAAGTCCGGCGCCTACCTCCGCTCCATCGAGAACATTGACATCCCCCACGCCATCTTCGTCCGCGAAGACCTCAACCGCATCTTCATCACCGACGGCGGCGTGGGGGCCGTCAAGGTCTACGACGGCGCGACCTACGACTTACTCGCCACCATCCCCCTCAAGGTCGACTCCGACTCCATCGCCTACGACCCCTCCACCCACCAGCTCTTCGTCGTCAACGGCGGCGGCGACGCCAAAGAGCCCTTCTCCATGGTCAGCGTCATCGACACTGACCACAACGTCAAGCTCGCCGATATCAAGATCGACGGCGACACCCTGGAAGCCATGGCTATCGACCCCGCCAGCGACCTCATGTACGTCAACAACGCCGCCAAGAACGAAGTCGCCGTCGTTAACCGCAAGTCCCGCTCCCTCGTCACCTCGTGGCCCGTCAAGCTCGGCCAGCGCAACGTCGCCATGGCGCTCGACCCCGCCGCCCACCGCCTCTTCGTCGCCTCGCGCAGTGGCGTGATCTCCATCTTCGACACCGCCTCCGGCAAAGAGCTCGCCGCCCTCCCCATCGGCAAAGGGGTCGACGACCTCGCCTTCGACCCCGTCCGCAAGCGCCTCTACGCCCCCTGCGGCACCGACGGCCTCATCTATGTCTACCAGCAGCCCCCCGACCCGCAATCCTCTGACTACACCCTCCTCGACAAAGTCCCCGCCGCTCCCGGTGCCAAGAACGGCCTCCTCGCTCCCTCCCTCAATCGCTACTTCGTCGTCGTCCCCCCACACCCCACAACCGCCGGCGCCATCGACGCATACGCCCTCCCGTAAAATCCCGCGCCTTTCCTGTCCACTTACCACTCACCACTTACCCCTATCCCCGCACCTCGTCCCATACCCGGAAGTTGTACTCCCAAGTCACCTCGGCCCCACTCATTACTGCTTCCCCGCTAACACCCCTCTGGTATACTCGTCAAACGCTGGACTGGACTTTCACCGGGCAAAGCCCTTCCTCACGCGGCGAGCCAACCCCTCCAGACGCACTCGAGGTAACTCAAGCAGATGGCCCCCCGTACCCGTCGCGCACTCTTCTCCGTCACCCTCTTCCTGGCAACCTGCGCCCTCGTCGGCTCGCTCGTCAACCAGAAGGTCTCCGCTCAGTCCTCCTCCGACGAATCCACCCTGCGCGACTCCCTCCACGAGTTCACCGACGTCTACACGCTCGTCGAGCAGAACTACGCCGAGCCCCTCAACACCGACAAGGTCGACAAAGCCATCTACGATGGCGCCATCCCCGGCATGTTGCACGTCCTCGACCCCCACTCCAACTTCTACGACCCAAAGGCCTTCGCCCAGATGCGCGAGGACCAGCACGGCAAGTACTACGGCGTTGGCATGTCCATCGCCCAGCAGCCCGACAAGACCGGCACCATCCACGTCGTCGTTCTAGCGCCCTTCGAGGGCACCCCCGCCTACAAGGCGGGCATCCGCCCCGGCGACACCATCATGTCCATCGACGGTCAGTCCGCCGAAGGCAAGGACTCTTCCGCCATCGCCGCCATGCTCAAAGGCCCCCGCGGCACACACGTCTCCGTCGTCATGGTTCGCGAGGGCCGCGACGCGCCCCTCACCTTCGACCTCGTCCGCGATGAGATTCCCCGCCCCTCCGTCGATCTCGCCTTCCTCCTCCGCCCCGGCGTCGGCTACATGCACGTCACTGGCTTCATGGAGACCACCAGCCGCGAGGTAGGCGACGCCCTGGAGAAATTCCAGTCCGCCGGCCAGCTCAACGGCCTCATCATCGACCTCCGCGCCAACCCCGGCG
>Ga0182018_10003498_pt1 | contig 14089 bp, 10 predicted proteins | sample 812P2MmetaG_FD_120490 | JGI IMG/M metagenome (GOLD analysis project Ga0182018, IMG submission 120490) | Permafrost microbial communities from Stordalen Mire, Sweden - 812P2M metaG | ecosystem: Environmental > Terrestrial > Soil > Wetlands > Permafrost | place: Sweden: Stordalen | collected...
TGTCGCAGGCTGGAGCGCGGCCCTTCTTCTACTGTTGCTCCTCGCAATATTCGCGCTGCTGGAAGGAATCGCTCACCGACCATCGCCGGTAAAAATGACGATTACCAGCGCGGAGATCGATGCCGAAGATGCGCGTCTGCGCCAGCTCGGCCTGACCCTTCCGGATGGAAGCTTCCTGAAAGCCCATCCCTTCGAGCCGCCCTGGACCTCGCACTCGCTCCTGGTTCCATCGACCTGGTCCGAACCCGGCCTCAAGTCGCTTGTTGCGCCGCGTCGCGTGCGCGCCGATCTTCTGCTTGCCGATCTCGACGTGCTGCAGCCAGTGATGCAGCGCGCCTATGGAGGTTGGGACAGCGCGGCGGCCCGCGGCTGGAACTGGAACCAGTGGTTCGCTGCGTGGCGCGAGCAGCTGGCAGCAAAAGGCTCCGCTGAGCTTTCCTTCGATGAAGCGTTCGCGCCCATCGACACCTTGCTCGCATTCCAGCGGGACAACCACACGCAGATCCCTCTCAATCGTCATACCGGCGACGGCTCGCAGACAGCCGTTCTGGACAGCCCGCCGAGCGCTCCCTGCGCGGAGATCCGCGCCGGCGACCGGACCTTTGCGATTGCCGCCAACGATCCAGGCCAGCAAGTCCGCACCGCCAAGCTATGGAAGACGGGCGAACCCGGCTTCGCTGGTACCCGCTACATCTCCATGCCCACCTCCTACGGCGTGCCCCAGGCCCTATGCTGCGGAGACGCGTGGATCCCGCTGCATCCCATCGGAGAGCGCAGGAGCGGGCCATCCGCGATGCTGCGCGAGCTGTGGGCGGAGACGTTCAGCCGCGATCATGCGCGCTTCGAGCGTCTTGGCGATGGCATCGTCTACGTCCGCCTGCCCACGTTCGTTGCGGCGAACTACGACCCGACGCCGCCTGAAGGCTGGCCGCGACGCCAGCCCGGCGATCACGTCCTGATCGTCGATCTGCGCGACAACGAGGGCAACGATGCGGACTACGGCCTCGATGTACTTAAAGGATGGATCGACGAGACACGCATGGTGCCTTTCGATCACCTCGGCACGCAGATCGCATCTTCCTGTCTCTACGCACCGCTGAAGTGGAACTATCCCGATTCGCACTCGAAGGTGTTCTCGCAGGAGTTGCTGGACCGCATGGCCCAGCCCTATCCCTCCGGGTGTCCGCGCACGGTTGAGGTCAAGCCCGCCCAATGGACCTACCTGGAGCGGCGCTTCGCTCCCGGGCCGGACGATCTGCGGATCGTCGCGCTGGTCAACTCGGGTTGCGGCTCCGATTGCGAACTAATAACCGGAATGCTGGCCTCGCTGCCTGAGACCCTTGTCGCTGGAACGAATACGTATGGGGTGGTGCAAAATATCCAGCCTGGCTACTCGGTGCTGCCGCATACCGGCCTCCAGTACCGTATCGCCCTCGGGCGAAGCAATTACTTCGGCGACAACCGATCTGTCGACGGCTACGGTCTCGATGTCGATGTAGTCCTGCCGGAGGTCGACACTCTAAAGCCCCGCCAGTTGCGCGAACTTGCGGAACACGTGGCGGGTCTTCGCAATTGAGTCATCGACTCCGCACGGGATAGGCCAGGCTGGCCAGCACCTGCGGCCAGTCCACCGGCGAGTGTGAGAGCGCGTCCGGCTGCGCGGCGGCGAGTGAGTGCGGGGCCAGCCCGAAGGTGCATCCAATGGCGCGCGCGCCGCAGTTCCGCGCGGTCAGGATGTCCACGTCGGAGTCCCCGATCATTACCGTCTCTGCCGGGAGAATCGGGCCGGACCTGCTTCCCGCGACTCCCAGCGCAGAGGCCTCGGTCATCAGCGCGCGCAGGCCGGCGGGATCGGGCTTCTTGGTGTGGAAGCTGTTGCCGCCGTAGTTCTGGAAGAAGAAGCGGTCCAGCCCGAAGTGCGCGCAGATGTCGCGCGAGGGCCGCACCGGCTTGTTGGTCAGCACCGCCATCGGGACCTCCGGATGGGCCATACGGATCGCTTCGAGCGCCTCGAAGACGCCGTCGTAGACGTAGGTGAAGTCCAGCTTGTGAATGCGGTAGTAGTCGAGGAAGTAGGTCAGCGCGGCGTCCACGAACTCCTGGTCGTGCACATCGCCCTCTGGGTCGCCCAGGGCGCGCCGCACCAGCATGGTGACGCCGTCACCGATGTAGCTGGCGATGACCGCGTCCGGCAGCTGCGGCTTGCCCAGGTGGGCCAGCATGGCGTTGATCGAGTTGGAGAGGTCGATGCGCGAGTCGATCAGGGTTCCATCCAGATCGAAGACGAGGAGCCTGGGGACCATCGCTTCATTCTAGAAGAGCGAGGTCTGGAAGAACGCGGTCTAGAAGAGCGCAACCCCGGCATTCCGGGTATTTGGACCTCGCACTGAACGAGTTGGCCCCTCCTGCCGATGGATGATGCAGGGGAACTCGCAATGAGCACTGCTCGCCGATCGTCCGGCCTCGCCAGGATGGACTGCATCGTCCGGTCGTACCATCCACCGGCCGCTTTGCCCCAGAACGACACTGCCCAGAATTCCTCACAGACACCTTCGACGGCCGGCGAAATAGCCAATCCGCTCGCGTGGCTGGAGAGGCTGCCCTCGATGGCCTTCCTGCAGCGTGGCGCGGAGATCTCAGCGGCCAACGCCATGGCGCGCGACTTCGTCGGGTCCGCCGCAAGCATCAAGACGAATGAGCTCTTCCTCGGCGCTTTTCCCGCTGCCTCTGCTTCCGACGCCTCGCGGCAGCGCTTCGACTGTCTGCTGCTCTGCGCCAGCGGCCGCCGCAAGATGGTGTCGGGCGCGGTGCAGCCATTTCCTGCTGCCGGGCCAGACGCTCGCCTGGTTCTCGTGCTGGAGCCGGTGCAGGGCCCTGCCGGCAGCCTGGAGCGGGACTGCGAGGGCAGGGCGCAATTCTTTCAGGACCTCTTCGACTCTGCGCCCGAGCCTACCATCGTGATGCAGGGAGACCTTATCCTGCAGGCCAATCGCGAGTTCATCCGCCTCTTCGGCTACTCGCTCGACGAGTGCATTGGCGCGGACATCCATGACCTCATCATTCCCGATGAGCGCCGGCACGAACGCGAGATGCTGCTGCACACGGTTGCCAGCGAGGGCCGCGCGTCTCTGGAGACGGTGCGCCGCACGCGCAGTGGCGAAGACCTGGATGTGTCTGTCGTGGTCACTCAGGTGGTGCTCGGGCCAGATGCGATGGGCACGCTGGTTGCGTATCGCGATATACGTCCGCAGAAGCGGGCCGAGGCGCGGCTGCAGCATACCGCGCTGCACGATCCGCTGACCGGGCTGGCGAACCGCGCCCTCTTCCTCGACCGGCTGACCCTGACCATGGCGCGGCTGGAACGCAGGCCGGACCGCAACTTCGCCGTGGTCTTCCTCGATCTCGATCGCTTCAAGCAGGTGAACGACACCTATGGCCACGCCGCGGGCGATGTGCTGCTGCTCACAGTGACCGAGCGCCTGCGCGCGTGCCTGCGGCCGCAGGATACGATTGCCCGCTTCGGCGGAGACGAGTTCGCCCTTCTGCTGGACGATGTGGGTTCGCCCGGTGACATTGCCGGAGTGTTAGGACGCATCCAGAACGCGATCCAGAGGCCGGTAGACGCTGGCGAGGCGGAGATCCTGGTCTCGGCCAGCATGGGCATTGCGCTCAGCGGCGACGGTTTCAGCGGCGTCGATGAGCTGATGCAGCGCGCGGACCAGGCCATGTACGCCGCCAAGGCCAACGGCAAAGCGCGCCACGAGTTCTTCGTTGCGCCCGGCCTCGCCGCATCCCCGGCGGAGAGTTCGCCGTCTAAACCGGTTGCGTTGGCAGTTGCCTGAGGGCGGTCTTCCGTTCCAGCGATTGCATCTCGCAGACATCCTGCTCTGGTTCGCAGCAACAGCGAAAATGTTCTAGTGCTACGATTCCTCCATGTCCCCGAAGAGCGCGGCAAAGAAGGCAAAGCGTTCCTCCCAGAAGGCCGGCCCTGAGGCCGTAAGCGGGCCCGGCGGGCAGGCCGAGCTTGTCATTCTCACCGGCATGTCCGGCTCCGGCAAAGCCTCCGCGCTAAAGGCCTTTGAGGACCTCGGATTCTACTCGGTCGACAACCTGCCGCTGGAGCTTGTCCCCCGCTTTGCGGACCTGGTGCGCCAGTCGGTGGAGATTGAGCGCGCGGCGCTGGTGGTGGATGTGCGCGAGGGCATGCGGCTCGACCGCTTCCCGGCGATCCTGAAGAAGATCCGCAAGACGCTCTCCACCCGCGTGGTCTTTCTGGAGGCGAGCGAGGAGGCGCTGGTGCGCCGCTTCTCCGAGACCCGCCGTCCGCACCCAATGGGCCGCGGCAAGACGGTGGTCAGCGGAATTCGCGAGGAGCGCAAGCGCCTCGATTCGATTCGCAACGTCGCGGACATCGTGCTGGACACCACCAAGTTCAACGTGCATGAGCTGCGCGCGCACATCATCGCGCAGTTTGAGCGCGATGCCGCAGACCGCAACCTCACCATCTCCTCCAATAGTTTCGGATTCAAGAACGGCGTGCCCGCGGATGCGGACCTGGTCTTCGACGTGCGCTTTCTGCCCAATCCGCACTTCGTTCCGGAGTTCCGCAAGCTCACCGGCCGCCATCCCCGTGTGGCCAAGTACATCCGCAAATTTCCCCAGACCAAGGAGTTCCTCGACAAGACGACCGAGATGCTGAAGTTTCTGCTGCCGCATTATGTCGAGGAGGGCAAGAGCTACCTCACCGTCGCCTTCGGGTGCACCGGCGGTCAGCACCGCTCGGTGTTCATCGCGGAGGAGATCAAGAAGCGGCTGGCGGCCGAGGGCCATCGCGTCAAAACAACCCACCGCGACATGCCAAGATGATGCGGCGCAGCGCGGTTTGTTCGGGCTTGCGCGCACAAAATTCAATAGAATAGCGGGATGCCGGAGAAGGCAAGAATCGACCGGGGATTTGCCGCATGAGGCGCATCTGGCGACTGCTGCACTATGCGCGGCCGTATGCCCTCTACACGCTGGCGTCCGTCGTGCTGATGGCGCTGGTGGGCGCAATGGCCGGCCTGCGTATCTTCCTGATCAAGCCGATCTTCGATAAGGTCCTGCGCCCCGAGGAGCAGGGCGCGGACTTCCTGTCGTTTCGCGTGCCTTGGATCAATCGCTGGGTAGACCTGCACTTTCTGGTCCCCAGCCACTTCCACAATGCGTGGTCGGTGGTGGCCTATGCGCTGGTGGCCTCCGCGCTGGTGAAGTCGATCTGCGACTATGCGGGGACCTACCTAGTGAACTATGCGGGCTTCGGCATGATCACCGATCTGCGCAACGATCTCTACGACGCCATCCTGCGCAGGTCGGTCGCGTTCTTCCAGAAACACACCACCGGAATGCTGCTCTCGACGATCATCAACGACATTGAGAAGGTGCAGTTCGCCATGTCGACCATCATGGCCGACTTTCTGCAGCAGTTCTTCACTCTGTTGGCGATGACCGCGGTGGCGATCAGCTTTGGCGGCAAGCTGGCGTGGGTGCTGCTGCTCTTCGTTCCGGTGGTGATCTCGTCGGCGCGCCGCATCGGGCGTCGCGTGCGCACAACGACCCGCAAGGGGCAGGACAAGCTGGCGGAGATCCAGAACATTCTGCACGAGACCATCACCGGCAATCCCATCGTCAAGGCCTTCGGCATGGAGAGGTGGGAGATGGACCGCTTCCGCAGTGCGGCGGGGCGGCTCTTCCACGCCAACCTGCGCTCGGTCAGCGTGCAGGCCATCAGCTCGCCGCTGATGGATGCGATCGGGTCGGTCGGCATCGCGCTGCTTCTGCTCTTCGGGCGTCAGGAGATCCAGCGCGGGGCGATGACGCTGCCCGACTTCATCGGCTTCATCGTCGCCGTCTTCAGCCTCTACGATCCTATCCGCAAGTTCGCGCTGTTCAACAACAGCTTCCAGCAGGCGCTGGGCGCGAGCGAAGAGATCTTCCGCTTTATGGATGCGCAGGACGATGTGGTGGAGAAGAAGCGCCCTTACCTGCTGAAGGAGTTCAAGCAGTCCGTCCGCTTCGATCACGTGGACTTCGCCTACCACAGCGACGGCGAGGTGAAGCAGGTGCTGCATGGCATCGACCTCGACGTCACCCGCGGCGAGGTGATCGCGCTGGTGGGGCCAAGCGGGGCAGGGAAGTCGTCACTGGTCAACCTGATTCCGCGCTTCTTCGATGTCACCGGCGGGCGTATCCTGATCGATGGCCACGACCTGCGCGACATCTCCATCGCGTCTCTGCGCAGGCAGATCGGCAAGGTGACCCAGGAGACGATCCTCTTCAACGATACGGTGCGCAACAACATCGCCTACGGCCAGCCCGACGTGCCCTTGAACAAGGTGCAGGAGGCCGCGCGCATGGCCCTGGCGCACGATTTCATCCTGCGCATGCCCGAGGGCTACGACACCATGATCGGGGAGAAGGGCGTGCGCCTGTCGGGCGGGGAGAGGCAGCGGCTGGCGATCGCGCGCGCGATCCTGAAAAATGCGCCGATTCTGATTCTGGATGAGGCGACCTCGGCGCTCGACACCGAGAGTGAGGCCTTTGTGCAGGCTGCGCTGGCCAACCTGATGCAGGGCCGAACCGTGTTCGTGATCGCGCACCGCATGTCCACCGTGCGACGCGCGTCGCGCATTATCGTCATCGAAGATGGGCGCATCACCCAGACCGGCACCCATGAGGCGCTGCTGCTGCAGTCAGGCACCTACCGCCGGCTGTATGAGCTGCAGTTCGACCCCGAGCGGTCCGAAGAGAAGGCCACCGAGGCGGCGGAGGCTGAAGTGCTGGAAGGAATCGTCCTGGAAGGAATCAAGTGAGCGATCTGCAAACACTGCCGGAGACCCTGGTTCGCGCGGAGCAGAACGCGCAAGACTCCCGCGCCTCGTCGCGACCGCTCACCCTCCATCCGGTCTGTTCCATGACCGGCTACGCCAGCGCGCAGTCGGCGACCGAGGATGGTCTCGCGTTTACTCTGGCGATGAAGAGCGTCAACCACCGCTTCCTCGATCTGAACCTCCGCCTGCCCAGCGACTGCGACGCGCTGGAGGTTGGGCTGCGCAGGATGGTGAAGGAGCGCGTGCGCCGCGGTCACCTCGACATCACCTTGCACATCGACCGGCGCGTGCGCGATTCCACCCAGACGGTGCAACTCAACCGCGAGCTGTTGGGCGCGCACATTCACGCCTTTCACGAAGCCGCCAAGCTGCACCACTTCAACGTCGAGCCGGACCTGAACGAAATGCTGCGCATGCCCGGCGTACTCTCGACCGAGGCTGGCGTTGCGTCGCTGGATCAGACGCGCGTCGCTGCACTGGAGGCTGCGGTGATGGCCCTTGCGCCGTCGCTGCTCAGTCAGTTGAACCAGGTGCGCGCGGTCGAAGGCGCGGCGCTGGCCGCGGAGCTGCGTGCTGCCATGCTGCGCCTGCGCAATCTGGCGGAGGAGTGCGCGCAACTGCGGTCCGGCGCGCGCGAGGCCCACTTCGAGCGCCTGCGCATGCGGATCGCAGAGCTGCTGCGCACCGATGCGGGAGCTTCTGGCGCGGCCAGCGATCAGCGCCTGTTGGCCGAGGCCGCGCTGCTGGTGGAGCGGTCGGACATTGAGGAGGAGCTGGTGCGTCTGCGCGCGCACATCGAAAGCTTCCTCGAAATGCTGGACGCCGGAGGCGAGCTGGGCAAGCGCCTCGACTTCCTGTTGCAGGAGCTGAACCGTGAAGCCAATACCGTGCTCTCGAAGACCACCGGGGGCGACCCCGGCATCGGACTGCGCCTGACCTCGCTGGGCCTGGAGATGAAGGCCGAGATTGAGCGCGCGCGCGAACAGGTGCAGAACCTGGAGTAGGGCGTTGCCGCAACGGTAACTTCTTCGCCGCTCTCTGCGTTGCCTGAAAGTGCAATGTCTTCCTCGATTCATCCCCCGGCAAATCCATTTACACTCCCTTGCGCGTCGCCTAACGTCGGCTGGTATGCGCAAATCGCTCGTCCGCTTGACTCCAATCGTCCTGGCAGTTATGGCTGCGGCCTCTGCCGGCGCCGGCCCGTCTCCGGAGCGATGGATCGAGGTGCGCAGCGCCCATTTCATCGTCCTCACCGACGCCGGTGAGAAGCAAGCGCGCACCACCGCTGTGCAGTTCGAGCGGATGCACGCCGTCTTCCATCTACTGCTGCCCGCCGCGGGCGATGACTCCGACCCGCCCATCACCGTGCTCGCCGTCAAAGACCGCAGGGACATGCACGCCCTCGAACCCGCGGAGTATCTGGGCAAGGACAGCCTCGACCTCTCCGGCTTCTTTCTGCGCGCCCCCGACACCAACTACATCCTTGTGCGCCTCGACGCCGATGAGGAGCACGCCTACGCCACCGTCTACCATGAGTACACCCACTACCTGCTACGCAAGGCCGATGGATGGCTGCCGCTGTGGCTCAACGAGGGGCTCGCCCAGTTCTACGAGAACACCGATATCCACGACCGCAATGCGCAGCTCGGCCAGCCCAGCCTCGCGCAGCTGCAATACCTCACCGCCACCCCTATGCTCCCGCTCGCCACCTTGTTCGCCGTCGATGCGCGCTCGCCCTACTACCGCGAGGAGCAGAAGGGCACCATCTTCTATGCTGAATCCTGGGCGCTCACCCACTTTCTTATTTTCGGCGACCGCACCCAGGGTACCCATCGCATCCACGACTATGCCGACCTCCTGGCCCACGGCGAGGACCCCGTCACCGCCGCGCGTCAAGCCTTCGGCGACCTCGACGATCTTCAGACGCAGCTCAGCGCCTATGTTCGCCAGCGCAGCCTCTCCTGCTTCACCATGAAGACAGAGCTTTCGCTGAAGGATGCAACACTCTCCACGCGCGCGGTGCCGCGCACCGAGATCGATGCCGACCGCGCCAACATCCTCCTCGCTATGGGCCGCACCCAGGACGCGCAGACGTTGCTTGACGCCGTCCTGCGCGACGACCCCGACAACGAGCTGGCCCACGAGAGCATTGGCTACCTGCGTTTCCTGCAGGGCGACTACGACGGCGCGAAAACCTCCTACAGCCACGCGATCGCGCTCAACTCGCACAGCTTCCTTGCCCACTACTACTACGCTGTGATGACGCTGCACGGCGGCGACAGCGCGCACGAGGATGCCGCCGAGTCCAGCCTCCTCAGATCCATCCAGCTCAACCCGCAGTTCGCGCCCTCCTACGATGCGCTCGCCATGTTCTACGCGTCGCGCCGTCGCAATCTGGACCAGGCCCACACTCTCAACCTGCGCGCGGTCGAGCTAGCGCCGGAGAGTCTTGGCTATCGCGTCGATTCCGCCGATGTCCTCGCCGAGCAGCGCCAGTTTGCCGAGGCGGCCAGCGTCCTCAGGACCGCCGAGCATCTCGCACATACCCCCAGCGAAATCGACGCCATCGAGCGACGCCTCCGGCGCTACGAGATCGAGCAGGCCACGCAGTCCCGCGTTCAGGCCCGGCTCACCGCCGAAGACAAAGAATTAGACAGCATCGCCAAGTAGCCACGCCGCACGCCCCCGCAAAGCCCGCACCGGTATACTTACCCCTGCATGTCTGAAAAAATAATTGCAATTCTTGTCAGCCTGATCGCGAGCGGCGGCTACCTTAGCGTCGTCGTGTTGATGGCCATCCAGTCGGCCTGCATTCCCATCCCGTCTGAAGTAATCATGCCGCTGGCCGGCTACGCGCTGGCCCACTCGCAGGCGCAGCTGATTCTGTTGGCGACCGTCGCCTCACTCGCCTCCAACCTCGGCTCCATCCCGGCCTACTGGGTCGGCGCGCGCGGCGGACGTCCCATGGTCGAGCGCTACGGAAGCTGGCTCCTGCTCAGCCGCCGCGACCTCGATCTCGTCGACCGCTTCTTCGCGCGCTTCGGATCCATCGCCGTGCTCGCCGGCCGCATGCTGCCCATTGTGCGTACCTTCATCGCCTTCCCTGCGGGCGTCGCGAAGATGAACCAGGCCCGCTTCCACATCTATACCTTTATCGGCTCCTGGCCATGGTGCTACGTGCTCGCCTACATCGGGATGAGGCTCGGCGCTTCGTGGAACAGCGATCCCCGCTTCAAGGCAATCTTCCATCGCTTCCATCTTGGGGTCGAAGCTGTGCTCCTCGCCGGCTTCGTGTGGTTCGTCGTCTCCCATTGGAAGAACCGAATCCGCACCGGACCTGCTGCTTAGCTCAGCGCCAATTCTCAGCAACCCCGGACGCTGGATTCGGAGTATGCTTGCTTGCGCTCCCCGCGCGCCTTAATTCCACCTATGAAAGGTTGCAATCATGCCGAGCTATCTTCTCCAGCTGTCCTACAAACCCGAGGTCCTCGCGGCCTTCATCAAGCGCCCAACCGACCGCCGAGCGGCCATCGGCAAACTCGTCGCGCAGATAGGGGGCAAGCTGGTCGGCAGTTGGCTCACCCTCGGCGACCACGACGCCATCGTCATCATCGAGGGGCCGGACGTCGTCAGCGCGGCGGCCTGCTCCATGGTCGTCTCCGCCAGCGGCGCGTTCAAGGCCTTCAAGACCACCCCGCTGCTTAGCCCGGAGGAGAGCATGGCTGCGATGAAGAAGGCAGGCACGCTGAAGTACAAGCCGCCCACCGCGAAGAAATAAATCATTGGGGGCAACTCCCGCGAAAATGTGACACCCATCACAGCGGCTTCCTCAGGGCCTCGCTAGATTTGAGACATGACGAATCCCGTGATCAGCGAACCGAACCCCGCGCGCGCAGTCCCCAAGCTGCTCAGTCGTCTGTTCGCTGGAAGTCCGGTGGCGGAGAAGGTCTCCACCCGCGTTCACCTGCGCGGACGCCCTGAAGCAGTCTGGAACGCGATCATCTTTTATGAAGAGGTGCCCGGCCACGCGCCGCTGCCGCTGCGCTGGTTTATGCCTGCCCCCGTGCGCACCGTAGGAGCCAAGTCCGCCATCGGCGCAAAGGTGCGCTGCGTCTATAAGAGCGGCCATCTGGTGAAGCGAATCTCCGTCCTCGACTCTCCGCATCTGCTTCGCTTCGATGTCCTGGAGCAGCATTTAGGAATCGAAGGCTGTGCCGTCGCGAAGGGCGGGTCGTATGAGATCTACCACCGCGGCGACGAGAGCGACATTGTTCTCACGACCCGCTATCGCGCCTTTCTGCATCCACGCTGGCTCTGGCGGCCGCTGGAGAAGCTTGTGGCCCATCAGCTGCATAAACACGTCCTCAACGGAATGCGCGCCGGCGTAGACCAGCGCGAACCAGCCGCCGCAATCTGCCACGCAGCGCCTCAGGAAGTCGCGGACCGGGTTTAGCGCGTCGCGAGAGGAGGCACCACTGCACAGCATCGCCATTCCGTTTCCATCCATAGTTGTCATACGCGTTGCCATTGCCGCGGTCTGGCTCTATGAAGGCCTGTGGTGCAAACTCCTCGGACGCACACCTTCGCAGGTTGAGGTCGTCTCTGCCGTTCCGCGCTTCGCCACGCTCGCCGCGCCGTTCATCAAGGCCCTCGGCGTCTTCGAAGTTGCTCTCGCCGCGTGGGCGCTCTCCGGTATCGCGCCCGGTTTATGCGCGATCGCGCAGACCGCGACCCTCGTCCTGCTCAACGCCAACGGTCTGCTCTGGGCGCGTCACATCATTCACGAACCCTTCGGCATGATCGTCAAGAACGCTGCCTTCCTCGTCCTCGTCTGGATCGGCGGCACGCTGCCTGCGGGGTACCCATGACCGCTACTATCGCTGCGCCGCCGCCCGCCGCGCTCGCTCCGCAAACTGCATGGGCCGCGGGCTCCCTCAACTCACGAAACGGTGCGCAGCGCCTGCTCTTCGGCCAGATGCACGAAGACCACGAGATCGAGCGCGCAGCCTTCGCCGGTAAACCGCGCATCTTCTGCATCTCCTCCGCCGGCGACACTGCCCAGGTCCTCGCGAGCGGCGGCCATCAGGTCGTCGCCTGCGACATCAACCCAGTCCAGCTCGCCTACGCCAAACAGCGCGTAAGCGGCGCCCCCTTCGTCGCCGGCGACGCCGAACGCGCCATGCAGCTCACCCGCAGACTCATGCCGCTCGCCGGATGGCGTCGCGCGATCCTGCGCGAGTTCCTCGCCCTCGCCGATCCCGCCCAGCAAGCCGCCTTCTGGCACGCGCATCTGGACACGCGCCGCCTGTGCCTCGGCCTCGACGCGCTGCTCTCCTCCGCCGCGCTGCGCCTGGTCTACACCCCGCAGCTGCTCTCGTCCCTCCCGCCGCGCTTCGGCGAAGTCCTGCGCGCTCGCCTCGCCCGCGGCTTCGCCACCCATCCCAACGTCGCCAACCCCTACGCGCGCGCGCTTCTGCTGGGTGAACCCATCCGCGTAGAACCCCGCCCAGCGACTTTTCAGCGGCTCGAGTTCATCCTCGGCGATGCCGCCGCCTGTCTCGAATCCCTCCCGCCCAACTCCTTCGACGCCTTCACGCTCTCCAACATCCTCGACGGCGCCGCGCCCTCCTACGGTCGACGCCTCGCGCAGGCCGTCCACCGCGCCGCTGCGCCCGGCGCACTCGTCGTTCTGCGCAGCTTCGCCGAGCCGCCCGCCGGCCTCGCCATCAACCACGCTGCGCGCGACCGCGCGATGCTTTGGGGCGTCGTCGACGTCCGCCCTGCCCGCGCCTTCTAGCCCACTACGCCACCATGCCCGTTCGATATAATGGCCACGTCCAATCGAAATCGCGGGATCGCAAGGGACTGCTCGTGGAACCAGGCAATCGCATCGCCCCACTCGTGCTGCTCACCCTTCTGTCCGGGCCCTCGCGTGCCTTCGCGCAGACTGCGTCCCCGCCCAACCAGGTCCAGACCGCGCCCTCACCATCTCCCAGCCAGCCGCAGTACACCCTGCGCGCCCGCGTCCCGCTCACCATTCTGGATGTCGTCGTCACCGACGCGAAGGGTCAGCCTGTTCACGGCCTCAAACAGTCTGACTTCACCATCCTCGAGGACGGCAAGCAGATGACGCCCAACAGCTTCGAGGAGCACCACTCCGACGCACTCTCAGAGAGCCCAGCCGCAATCCCCGCCAAACTTGATCTCCCACCCAACACCTTCACCAACGTCGCTCCGGCCCTGCCCAAATCCAACCCGATCGACATCCTGCTGATCGACAACCTCAACACCCCGACCTCGGTCCAGCAGATCGTGCGCAAGCAGCTGCTCTCCTTCGTGGACAAAATGCGGCCGGGGACGCGCGTCGCCGTCTTCGGCCTCAACTACCGCATCTTCATCCTTCAAGGATTCACCAGCGATCCGGAGCTGCTGAAGGCTGCGATCAATGACAAGAAAAATGTATCGCTCGCCCCAACCCTCGAAGACATAGGTCAGGACCTCACCAACGACCCTCCCGGCTCGATCCCAATTCCGTGCGATACGGTGCTCGAACACGAGGCAGCCCGCGGCCAGTACTCCATCACCGCGATGAAGCAGATTGCCCGCTATCTCTCCGGCGTGCCGGGACGCAAGAACCTTGTGTGGTTTGCCGGTTCGTTCCCCCTTCAGGACATGTGTCCCGATGGCGATCAGTACGACCTCACCGCCGACATTCATTCGGCCACCGACGCGCTCGCCCGCGCCCACGTTGCGATCTATCCCGTCGACCCGCGCGCAATGGATGCGTTGGCTCAGGGAAATCAAGGCGTGGCCATTAAACAGTCCGTCGAGCACCTTACCATGGATGCACTCGCCGAACCCACCGGCGGCAAGTCGACGTATACCAGCAACGACCTCGCCGGCGCAGCCGTGGACGCAGTCGACACCGGCGCCAACTACTACGCCCTCACCTACACCCCTTTGAACCAGACCATCGACTCCCGCTTCCGCAGCATCACCGTTAAGGTCGACCAGCCCGGCCTCAAGCTCGCCTATCGCAACGGCTACTACGCCATCGATCCGGGCGTCACCCTCACCGGCGCCAAGGCAGACAAGCTCACCCCGATGCAGTCCGCCCTGATGCGCGGCGGCCTCGACGCGACCCAGGTCCTCTTCAAGCTCAAAGTCGCCCAGTCCCCCGCCGCCGAACAGGTCCTGCCCGTCAGCAACCAGCCCGACCCGAA
>Ga0182018_10003500_pt1 | contig 14083 bp, 15 predicted proteins | sample 812P2MmetaG_FD_120490 | JGI IMG/M metagenome (GOLD analysis project Ga0182018, IMG submission 120490) | Permafrost microbial communities from Stordalen Mire, Sweden - 812P2M metaG | ecosystem: Environmental > Terrestrial > Soil > Wetlands > Permafrost | place: Sweden: Stordalen | collected...
AGGCTCCATCGCTCTTACCACAGATCGAAAAATTCCATGTCGTTCCAGGTCGGGTCGTTTTCAGGCTCATCTACCCGTACAGACTTGATGCTCGAGCAATGAACGTATTCATTTTCCGCGTGGAACGCCAAGTCCATCAGTTGCGGATCGACCTCCGAAGGATCGTATTCCGTCCAGAGATACTCTTTGGCTTTAATAAGACTACGGGCGAACTCATGGATGTATACGGCGCAGGGCGCAGCGATCGCTGCCGCAAAAACGGGGCCGGCAAAGGCTGTGGAAAAGACGCTCCGCGGAAAAGTCCAAAAGCAGACTTTTCCACCTCGCTTGGAAATCTCGCAAAACCCGCGAGATTCCCACGTTGCCACAGCCTCGGCGGCTGCGGGAGATTAACCACAACCGGACATATCACGTGCTATGAAAACCGGACATTTTAACTTGCTACGGACAATCACCGGGACGCGTTCTGACGCGTTCTGACGCGTTCTGCGCCGATTTGAACCAACGAGGCAATTCAGCATTTCGTCAGGCGGGGGGATTCGGTTAGCTGTTTGATGCGCATCTTATGTCAATTCGTGCGGGAACGCCTGCCCAGCACGGCGGAGCGCTCGATTACCGCCCGTTGGTATATATCTCTAAGATATTAAATATTATTGATATAATACTTAATAGCTAAGGAGGAAATCGTGACAACAAAGTGCGCAATTTGCGCCCGGGTTTCGACCCGCGACAAGCAAGAAACGTTAAATCAGCTCGCTCAACTTCGAGAATTCTACCATCGGCAAGGCTGGCAAGTGCCCACTGAGTACGTCGATCACGAAACCGGCTCTACATCCGCGCGTGGCGAATTCCAAAAAATGCTGCTCCATGCTTCCCAGCGAAAGTTTGATGTTCTGTTGTTCTGGGCCCTCGATCGTCTAACGCGCGAAGGAACACTCGCCACGCTGCAATATCTTGAGCGCCTGACGTCTTACCAGGTCGGCTATAAAAGTTTCACAGAGCCCTATCTGGATTCCTGCGGGACATTCAAAGACATAGTGATTTCCCTACTGGCGACAATGGCCAAGCAGGAACGGATTCGAATGGGTGAGAGGGTCCGCGCGGGAATAGCTCAAGCGCGGCGTGCTGGCAAACCACTCTGACGTCCTCCGCTGCGCGTATTGAAACCCAAGGATGTGGCAGAACTACGGAAGGAACGAGCGCGTACGAAAGCACCTTTCAGGTCGCTGGCCACGAAATACGGGATATCGGTCATCACTGCGTACCAGCTTTGCAAAAAGCGTGTGGCGAGTGCGCCACGAGAAGACGACCCGGAATCTACAAGCGCGGGAATATTTACTGGATCACATACGTGTGGCACGGACGTCAGTATTTCGAATCCTCACATTCTTCCGAAAGCCGTGATGCCGAATCCCAGCTCCTCAAAAGAAAAATGGAGCTTGGTTTGGGGCGTGTAGCGGTGAGGCCCTCAGAAACTCTGACCGTCGACGAACTGCTGGATTCTACATTTCGCAGATCGAAAACCTAGCCACTCAAAAGCGCTACAAATTGTCCCAGCGAGTCTTAACACCCATTGCGGAATTTGCCGGATTACTGATGTTGATGCTTTCACATTTGACCGCTTCAAAGAATTCCGAGTAAAAGAAGGCGTCAGCCCGGCTGGCGTAAACAGGGACATAGCGCTATACCGAGCTGCATTTAATTTTGCGGTAGAACGTAGGCTACTGACTCATAGTCCACTTGACGGCGTGAAGCTATTCGACGAAGAGAAAAACCGCAAGGCTCCTCGGGTACTATCCTTCGCCGAAGAACAGAGAATCCTGATGTGTTGTGACGTCAGATTGCGATTAATAGTGACCGTGCTGCTTTATACGGGAATGCGGGTTGGAATCGAAGCTCTTAGAATCAAGTGGACAGACGTTGACTTTGAAGAAGCAGTAATTACAGTCGCGCAATCCAAGACGGCAGCTGGGCTACGCGCTCTGCCGATGACAGAGTTTGTAGCGTCCGAACTCCAAAAGTGGCACGCCGCCACAAATGGGATATCCGATTACGTCTTTTTCAACCCGCAACGCCCGAGTACACATATCCACAGCGTTAAAACTGCCTGGCACAACGCTCTGAAACTTGCGGGGATCCCTCGGTTCCCCATTTACCAGTGTCGCCACACATTCGCAACCAGACTGGCGGGATTGGGTGTGTCGGATACGATTATCGACCAACTGCTCGGGCATGCGCGGAGAGACGTGCTCCGGTTCTATACAGCACGAGTCCCAGAATATCTCCGAGACGCGATCAATCTGTTGGAAAAATGCCGACGATCGGAGGGATCGGGGAGCCCTTAGAGAAAGGCCCAACCCTAATAAACTAGCGCGTTTATGGGGTTGAAAACCCTCAACGTCGAGCCTCACATTACACTTTCATTACAATGCACCAAAATTGGAGCAATCCCCCTTGGAGGGGAACAGCTCTAATTTATTGAAAACAAAACCCTAAATTTGGTGGCGGCGCGTGGACTCGAACCACGGACCTACGGATTATGAGACCGTCGCTCTAGCCACCTGAGCTACGCCGCCATTGTGATAAACCATGTATTTTCAATGCATTGAGCGGAACACCAAAGACTAGCACCTTCGTACCGGGATATTTCTTAGAAGACTCTGACCAGATGGACGCTTACAACCGATGGGAAGACCAGCAACGGGGCATCGTGCCCGCACCTAAAGGCGGACCCGATACGGTTGCCCGTCGGTAATCCATCACTCGGTCACCGAGCAGTTTGGCTTGATGCCTTCGCTGCCAGGTCATGTTGCTTCGTCAATGTCATGTTGCTTCGTCAAGGTACCCTGCAACTTCAACGGGGTGCCGGGAATAGTTCCCGTCAGATTAGCTGCATCGCCGTTCACCATCCCGCTCAACTGCAAATCGAATTCTGAACGCCCCATGACATTGAGGCTTCCCGGAACGTGCGGCTTGACGTGGACGTTCGCTGTTACTGTGTTCCCCTGTCGAGTATAAGTGCCAACGTACATGTAGCCGCTATCGCCGCCGAACACCCGACCGTTTACAAATGTGACCACACCCGCCCCCATCCTTGAACGCCAGTGAATAGCGCCGTCCAAAAGCCTTCCATAAGAAACTCCCGACTCCATAGGATTTGGGATGATTCATTATACGGCACGGAGCGACGGTCAATCGAGCGTGAAAAACCGTCGCTCAAACGACCCATTTTCTTAGAACTTTCGTTAGAACTTTTTCCCAAAGAGGCAGTCAAATGCGGTCAACGCAATTTAATTTCCACAGGCTAATAAAATGAAAACAAGCAACAAATACTGTTTTGCACAATTATGAGACCGTGCGCTCTAGTCACCTGAGCTACGCCGCCATTGTGGTGTGCACGCAACCAGAGAACGATTCGCAAATTAGATGAATCTCGCGGTTTGGACCGGACAGACCAGAGTTGCGCGCCGTGCCCAATCTTTCATTTTAAGAGTGCTTGTAAAAAAGTGTCAAACATCGGCGGGAGGTCTCGACGCATCCGCCGATTCGATACTTGCCAGACGAAGCAGGAAAGCTGGAAACTGGTTGCACATGAAAACTGTTGCCATTATTCCTGCTCGGCTCGCGTCCACCCGTCTGCCGCGCAAGATGCTGCGCGAGATTGCCGGAAAGCCGCTCGTCGGCTGGGTCTATGAGGCGGTTCTCTCATCGCCACTCCTGTTCGACGTGATCATTGCAACGGACTCGGAAGAGATTTTAACGGCTTGCAATCATCACGGCTGGAAAGCTCGCATGACTTCTTCCGCTCACCACAGCGGGACAGAGCGCGTGAAGGAAGTCGCGGACGACGTTGCTGCCGATGCTTATCTCAATGTGCAAGGCGACGAACCTATGGTTCGTCCCGAACAAATCGCGGCTCTACTGGATGGAATCAAAGATCCGTCTGTCCAGGTAGGAACGCTGAAGACCCCATGCCCGCCGGAAGACATTAATAATCCAAATGCGGTCAAGGTAGTGACGGAGACCAATGGGCGCGCACTCTATTTTTCGCGCGCGAGCATTCCCTTTGACCGCGACGACGCCTACCCCAGTTACTTCAAGCATCTCGGCCTTTATGCCTACAGAAAGTCCGCGCTCGATTTCTTTGTGCGCCAGCCTGAATCCACGCTCGAAAAAAGTGAACGGCTGGAACAGTTGCGGTTTCTGGAGAACGGGATCTCGATTTACGTGGCCGAAACTCCGTACGACTCGGTGGGCGTGGACACGGAAGAAGATTTTCAACGTGTGGGGATAGTCTTGCGCAAACGATAGTTCTTTGGTGCGTAGGTTACAACCGGACAGATTAGACTTGCGGGCCCGCCATCTGCGTGCGATCCCACTCTTCCGCGGCCGCCACTCGCCTCGAAATCGCGGGATGTGAATGGAACAACACTTCGATCCACCTCGAAGGCGTACGCTCCGCCAGGTTCTGCCGCGCCAACTTGTTCATCGACGAAATAAATGGCTGCACGTTGGTGATCGATTCAAAAGCGTAACGATCGGCCTGCCGCTCGTTGTAGCGCGAGTAGGCATTTAAAGCTGGCATCAGCAAGAGCGAAAGCACGGTTGCGGTCATTGCTAACAGGGGCAGATTGGCGAAATCGGATAGCTCCTCGAACATGTGATAATCGACCGCATAATGCAACACGAAATTAGCAATCCAGAAGCCCAACAAGGTGATTCCTGCCTGCACCAAAATGCTTTTCAGGATGTGCTTGTGAACGTGATGGCCCAGTTCGTGGGCTAATACCGCTTCGATCTCCTCCGGCGCGTAGTTGTCCAGCAGCGTGTCCGCAAGAATGATCCTCCGAGTGCTGCCGAGTCCGGTCAGGGCGGCATTCGCTTTCTTGCTTTTCTCGGAAAGCTTCCACCGGTAGACCCCGCGCACCCTCGTGCCTGCCCGCTCGCCCAATAATACCAGGCGGCGTCGCAGATCTTCATTATCCAGCGGTTCGAACTTATAGAAGATAGGAAACAGCACCACTGGCGCAAGTTGAGCCAGCAAAATAAATAGCCCGATGAACAACGCCCACATGATCAACCACCAGTGTTGCGGGAACTGCCGAATCATGAAATAAAGCAACTCCACCACCACCGCCGCCACTATTAATCCCACTAAGAATCCTTTGACTTCATCCCAGAGCCACGACCGCAGTTTCTGCGTCGAAAGTTGAAACTTCTGTTCCAGCCGGTATCCGTAATAATCCAGACCGAATCCGAGTACCTTGCTGATCAAAAGCAGAAAGAACAGATACAGGAACACGGCGACGGTGTAATTCTGAAATCCTCGGCGCAATGCAAGATCTCGCAGCCAGTTCGACCAGCCGGTAACCAGCAGCACGACGAGGAAAATCAGGCCAATGACGAAATCAGCGATCCCCAACCATCGGTGGATCCGGTTGTAGCGGCGCGCCTCAGGAGAGTCGTCCGGCGTGGGGGATGTATGTTCAACCAAAGTCATGCCTATCTGAAAGTATCGCACTATCGCGGCGTTCCTGTGGAGTTGGCACAGTTGATCGGACCGCTAACCGCCGTTTTGAACGAAGCTCGCAGCGGCGGTGAGTATTTCCGTCACCAGTTCCGGCGAGGACGCCTCCGCGTACGCACGCAGCAGAGGCTCGGTCCCGGAGGCCCGAAAAAGAATCCAGGCTTCAGCTCCTTTGCCATTGGTCGGCGCATCGAGAAAAAACTTGATGCCATCGAGGTTTTCTTTCTTCAGAACTCGATAGCGGCCCAAACTCTGCGTGCTCTCCGCTCCGGCCCGTTGAATCGCATTCTGCTTGATCTCTTCCGCAATGTGCATATCGCGCCGTCCGTAATAATGCGGGCCAAACTCGCGTTGCAGATCCGCCACCAACTGGCCGAGCGGCTTGCCTTCTTCCGCAATAACATTGGCCAGCATCAGGCAATTCAGCACACCGTCGCGCTCCGGCAGGAATCGTGAATAGCCAATCCCTCCGGATTCTTCCCCGCCAATCAGGATGTCGTGCTCCATCATCAGGTCTGCGGTGTACTTGAATCCAATTTTTGTTTCGTAAAGCGTGCGGCCGTGCTTGGCGGCAATCCGGTCGAGCATGCGGGTTGTGTTGAAGGCCCGCACCACGTCGCCGGACCACCTCTTTCGCTCCAGCAGCCATCGCAAAAGTACGCAGAAAATCTTGTGCGAGTCCACAAAGCTGCCGTCTTCAGCGACCGCGCCGATGCGGTCGGCATCACCATCGGTGGCCAATCCCGCATCACATTTCTCTCTCACAACCGTTTGCTGCAAGAGCGTAATGTGCGGCTCGATGGGCTCGGGATTAATGTCTGGAAAAAGAGGGTTCACTTCCTGTCGGATCGCGACATGCGGAACGCCGTATTCCTGGAAAATTCCGGTAAGTATGCCGCGTCCCGAACCGTACATCGAATCAATCGCGACCTTAAATTTCGCTTTGCCAATTAAACCCATATCGGCGAAACGGCAAACCGCAGCAATGTAGTGCGTCTTTAGATCAACTTCCTCAATCTCTGCTCTCTCCCCGCGCGGCGCAGCGTCCTGGCGCAACTCCTCTTCCACCCGCTTCATGATGCCCGGAGTTGCGGATCCGCCGAACTTTCCCTTGAACTTCACTCCATTCCAGTTCCACGGATTGTGGCTGGACGTGATCATCACTCCGCCGGCAGCGCCTTCGTTCTTAACGGCGTAGGATAGGGCTGGCGTGGGCGTGTAATCGTTCGCCAACTTTACTGGAATGCCGCCGGCCGCAATCCCATCGGCGGCAACTCGCGCGGCCTGCTGCGAGGCAAAACGTGTGTCGTAGCCAACGAAGACGCCTCGCTTGGCGTCCTCGTATTTCAACACGTAGGAGGCGATCGCACCGGCGACTCGCCGCACATTGTCGAACGTGAAGTCGTCGGCAATGATGCCTCGCCAACCGTCTGTTCCAAATTTGATCTCTTGAGCCATGGAAGTTCAGTTTCCAGTAGTGGTCCGTATTCACGGTGGTGTTTCTGGCCACTGATCACTGATCACTGACCACTTTCTTACGTCAGCTGGTGCAGTTTTTTCTCGTCCAGATGCTTTACGACTTTACCAACATCCTGCGCGTGCTGCCGCGTTGTAATCAGCAAGGCATCCGGCGTATCGACTACCACCAGATCGCTCACCCCTACAACGGCAACAAACTTGTTCGGCGCATGTACGTAATTGCCCTTCGAGTTCAGGATAAATACGCCCGCGCCATCAATAATATTTCCTTCAATCGATTTGCTCTTGCCAGCCTGATGCTCGTGGAGCGCGGTCCAGGAACCGAGGTCGTTCCAGCCAAAATCTGCGGGGAGGCAGAAAATGTTCCCTGCCTGTTCGCCCTTCGCTGAACGGGGTTCGAGAATCGCGTAGTCGACGCTGATATTTTCGCACTTGGGATAGAGCCTGCGAAAAATGTTGGCAAATGCGCGCGTGCCAAAAGCAGCGGCAATCTCCTCCAGCAGCGGCGCGGTCTTAGGAAGATGTTCGCGCAACGCATTCGCCAGTGTGCGGGCGCTCCACAAAAACATTCCACTATTCCAGAAATAATTTCCCGCAGCGACGAACGCAGACGCAGTCTCCAAAGTAGGTTTCTCGGTAAAGCGACGCACGCGCAATGCCTCGCCAAATCGGCCGCCCGCCTCAATGTAGCCATATCCCGTCTCTGCCCGATTGGGCCGGATGCCAAGGACTACAATGTTTTCACCTGCCGCCGCAATTTCTACGCCACCTTGAATCGTTGACCGGTAACTTTTCTCGTCACCGATCACATGGTCGGAAGGGAACATTCCGATCACCGCATCGGGATGCTGGCGTAACAAAATAAATGCCGCGAGACCAATCGCGGGCGCCGTGTTGCGTCCAACCGGCTCGGCGATGGCCTGCTCTTTCGGTAACTTTGCAAGCTGTTTCAAGACAGCAGGCCGAAGATCATCGTTGGTAATGATCCAGAATCGCTTTGACGAAGCGAGTGGCAGCAGTCGCGACATCGTTTGCTGGATCATGGTCTTCTCGCCATCGAGCGCCAGCAATTGCTTCGCGCGCTTCCTCCGGCTCAAGGGCCAGAACCGCGTACCACGGCCGCCGGCGAGAATCACAGGATAAAAGTTTGAATTCTTAGCCAAGTTCTTAGGATATCAATTCAGTACAGTCGCGTCTCGGGCTCTGCTACCGCGGCACCGGGCACTCGCGATCTTAGAAATTCAAGCGTCCACTGCGGTCGCACCGTAAACCGCTCCACGGATGCCGGGACTATTACCGCGTCACCCTTTGCCATCGTCACCGGCTCCGCTCCCGCCGACTCCACCAGGCCGCAACCCTCGAGCGCCACCAGGATCTCGGCTGAACTCTTGCCGGATTCGTCGAGCGTGCTCAGTTCCTGCGCGTTCTTCATCTCACACAGGTCCACAGCAAAATACGGAGCGGCTACCAGCGAAGCGACCCGGTTGTTGTTTCGAAGCTGGGACGGAGCCGCTCTGATTACTTTGCCCGAAGAAACGTTAGTCTTCACCGCTGCCAAACCTTCCTTCAGATGCAGTTCGCGCGGTCGTCCATAATCATACAAACGGTAGGTGGTATCCGATTGCTGTTGCGTCTCCACGATCACCGAGCCCGGTCCCAGAGTATGTACGGTCCCGCCGGAAACGTAAATCATGTCCCCGGTGTATACGTTCAGCCAGTTGAGCAATTGCTCGGCACAGTTTTCCTGAATCGCCTTCTCCAGTTGAGCGACGGTTGCGCCCGGCTTCAAGCCTAAGCCGATCTGTGCTCCAGGCTTCGCATGCGCCACGTACCAACACTCCGTCTTGCCCCATGGCTGGTTGACGTGGCGAGCCTGCTCGTCATCGGGATGAACCTGTACCGATAGTTTTTCATGAGGGAAGAGAAACTTGAGCAGCAACGGGAAACGCTGGGCATCTCGTGCGGCATCGCCAACCAACTCCCGCTGATACCGCTCACTGACTTCTGCCAGCGTCTGTCCGGCGAGTGGACCGTTGGCCACTTTGCAATCATCGCCCGTGAGCCACGCTTCGCCAATCTTTTCTCCGAACCGGTGATTGGGATAAATCGGCGAAAGATCCAGCGCCCCCCAGGGACGCGGGTCGAATCGCGGAAGCATCAATAGTGGATAGAGGGTGCCCATGAAAATCTATGCGATAAAAAAGGCCGTTCGCGAACAAACGGCCTCAGCCAGACGGTCAACCCTGGCAATCACAGCGCGGCAAAGAACTTTCGCATTCGTTCCAGTCCGCGATCCAACTCCGCCTTCGATGTCGCATAGGATACGCGGATATGCTCGCCGGTTCCGAATCCTTCTCCCGGCACCGTGGCCACATGCGCTTCCCGCAACAACTTTCCCGCCACGTCGGAAGCCGATTTCACCCCGCTGCGTCCCAAGAACGCTGAAATATTGGGATACGCGTAAAACGCGCCCTCCGGCAAAGTGCAGGTTACTCCAGGAATTGAGCGCAGTCCTTTCACGACGTGATCACGCAACTGTATATATTCTTTGCGCATTTGCTCGACACAGTCCTGCGGGCCCCTCAGCGCCGCCACCGCGGCCTTCTGCACAATCGAAGTCGGGTTCGAGGTCGATTGGCTCTGCAACTTTGACATTGCGCTCACCACGGCAGCCGGACCAAGCGCGTAGCCCATACGCCACCCAGTCATGGCGTAAGTTTTCGAGAGCGAACCTAGCACAACGAGGCGCTCTTTATAATCGCGCAAAGATCCCACGGAAAAATTCTTGCCAGTGTAATTAAGATAAACGTAGCACTCATCGGAAAGAACCCAGATTCCGCGCTCATGCGCCAGGCGCACAACCTGCGTCAGGTCTTCCGCACTCATTACGGCGCCTGAAGGATTCGAAGGAGAATTCAGGATGATGACCTTCGTCCGCGGCGTGATCAGCCTCGCTACCCTCTCCGCAGTAACTCTGAATCCTTGCGATTCATCCGACTCCAACAGCACACACTGGCCCCCGGCGTAGCGCACAATGTCCTTGAACGAAACCCAGTAAGGCACCGGAAGAATCACTTCATCGCCATGATCCACCAGCACCTGAATGGCATTGAAAAGCGCGTGTTTGCCGCCGGTGGACGCGATCACCTCTTCGCGGCGATAGTCAGAATCGAAGTCGACCGCATGACGGTGCACAATAGCATCGCGCAATTCGGCAGTGCCGGGGACCGCCGTGTATTTCGTAAAGTTGCCCTGAATCGCCGCGATGGCTGCATCCTTGATGTGCTGCGGCGTGGGAAAATGCGGCTCGCCGGCGCCAAAGTCCACCACGTCGACGCCTTGCGTACGCAGTTTGTCCGCCTCCGCTACCACTGCCATGGTGGCGGAGGGTTCGATGCGGTTGATTCGATCGGTGAGACGCAGCGCTTCCGTGATCGCGGTCGTCATGGTTTTCTTTTCCTTTCTCTTCTCGAGGGCGTACGAGCCGCGGTTTCCTGCATCTCGTCGTGGAACTTGTATGCGGGCTCGAGTTTTTCGCGTAGCTTCTGCTCCACGAATTCGGGGACGAGTCCCTTCACCGGGCCGCCAACCTGCGCCACCTCGCGCACCAGACGCGAACTGACATAAGAATATTTGTCGGCGGGCATCATGAATACCGTCTCCAGCGTGGGCTCCAGCTTGCGGTTCATCAGCGCCATCTGTAATTCATATTCGTAGTCGCTCACCGCCCGAATGCCACGCAACACGCAAGTCGCGTTGATCGACTTCGCGTACTCGACCATCAACCCGTGAAAAGCTTCGATGCGGACATTTTTTAAATGTGCGGTGAGGGTCTTGAGCATCTCAAGACGCTCCGTCAGGCTGAACATCGGGATCTTTTCCGAATTCTTCAGAATGCCCACCACCAGTTCTTCGAAAATCTTGGCCCCTCGCTCAATCAGATCGAGGTGCCCGTTGGTAGGTGGGTCGAACGAACCGGGATAAAGCGCGCTGACTTGTTTCAATGGTCCTCGCAGGAAGCGCCAGTGCAAGTTAATAAGGGATTCTATTCGGGCAGGAGTGAGGATGGCAATTGGGAAGGGAGTGGCGTCGGACTGTCATCCCGAGCCAAGCAAGGGATCTTGGTGTTTGCCCGCGGCACAAATCAGTGACGGCGCAGGCAAAAACCAAGGTCGCTTCGCTCATGACTAGCGCTAAAAGCGGGCTCGAAGCCGTTCACCGAGCGCTTATCGCTTCGCCGCGATCGGTACCTTCGCCGTCTCTGGAGGAGCACTCGGCATGGTTGTAACCCGTGCCCCTTGGGTCGGGGGCTGACCGTTTGTCGGTGTCGCCTGCGCCGGAGTTGCAATCAATCCGAGCGCTTTGCGGACTTCCGTATCGAGCTTGGCCATCGTGTCTTTATTGTCTTTGAGGAACTGGCGGGCATTCTCGCGGCCCTGGCCAATGCGTTCACCCTTGTAGCTGAACCATGACCCGGACTTCTCAAGAATGTTATTGTTCACCGCGATATCGAGCAGGTCGCCTTCCCGCGAAATGCCTTCGCCATAGAGAATGTCGAACTCGGCCTCGCGGAAGGGCGCGGCCACTTTGTTCTTCACCACTTTCACGCGGGTGCGCGAACCGGTGACGACGTCGCCATCTTTAATCGCGGCGATGCGGCGAATATCCACACGCACCGACGAATAAAACTTCAACGCTCGGCCGCCCGTAGTAGTTTCCGGATTGCCAAACATCACGCCAATCTTTTCTCGGATCTGGTTGATGAAGATCAGGCACGTACGCGACTTGGAAACCGTTCCCGTCAGCTTGCGCAGCGCCTGCGACATCAGCCGCGCCTGCAGTCCCATGTGGCTGTCTCCCATTTCGCCGTCGAGTTCGGCCTTGGGTACCAGCGCCGCCACTGAATCCACAACCAGCACGTCGATGGCGTTGGAGCGCACCAGCGCCTCCGTGATCTCGAGCGCCTGCTCGCCATAGTCGGGCTGCGAGACCAGCAGGTTGTCTACGTCGACGCCCAGCTTCTTGGCATAGGCAGGATCGAGCGCGTGCTCGGCATCCACGAACGCCGCCATGCCGCCTGTTTTCTGCGCCTCGGCAATCACCTGCAGCGTGATGGTGGTCTTGCCGGAAGACTCGGGCCCGAAGACTTCCACCACGCGTCCGCGCGGGAATCCCCCCACGCCCAGCGCCGCGTCGAATGAAATCGAGCCGGTCGGAATCACCGAGATGGGGACGATGGCTTCCTTCGACCCCAACCGCATGATCGAACCCTTGCCAAACTGTTTTTCAATCTGCGCAAACGCTAACTCAATTGCCTTGCCCCGTTCATCCGCCATTGGGAGTGTGGCTCCTTCATAAGAGTGCAAAACTAATCTGGCCGGATTATACATACAGAGTGAAGCGAATAAAAGGCGAATCTGAATAATAAACCCAGATTATACCGTTGACAAAGGGTTTGGCGGCGTCCAATGGGGCAAGGCCCCGCGGGGGTTTGCCCCATTGGACGCCTGCCAATTTCCCTGCCGGTACCAAAGGATGAGCGTGCGAGGCACATCATGAGGGTCGGAGTTGGTGCAGCGTGTCATAGCGGTTCGTGCGTGGTAATGGCAGCGGACGGTAGAGGTTCGTTTTGAAGGTGACCAGTCGCTGTTCCATGAGCGCCTCGGCAGGCAATACGTGTTGCCCTTTGGGACTGTGCAGCAATATCGCTGGAACCGTGGCAGTGTGTACGTCCTTCGTGAATAGGCTTGGCAGCACACTCGACGCGCATCCACAAAGCACAGAACTCCGGTTAGACGATTTACTCATGGTAGAAGATGCACGGTGGGCCGAGTATCAATCTGGGCTTGACTGTGCAAATGAGAGAGAACAACTCGGAATCACACTTGAACAATGGCGGCAATCTGCGTCGGCAAATCTGGAGTATCGGCGAGGTCAGAAATGAAGCGCAGCCAGCACGTACACATGACAATTCCCAGAACCATCCTGCATGTAGCAGAAGCGATGCGAGAGGCTCGCGTGACAAACCCCGAAACCGTTGGAGAACATTCCGACTACGTGGTCATCACTGCGAAACGGATTCGGCGACTGCCAAAAACCCGACCTTGCAGAAGATGCTTGCGAAGTATGCCGGCATCGACACGGGAGCAATAGACCGCAACGATGAAATCCAGCAGGCAATACAATCTGCCATGTACAGGAGTTTAAGTTAGTGCCAGCTTCTTGCGAGGGCGGAGCACTTGGGGATGGCCGGGGCCGCTTCGGTGACGTATTGCCAAGGATTGCAATATTGTCCGGTGTGAGTGTCGAGCACGAGGCCGGGACTATCAGGCACAACAACGAAACGGTTATGGTTGCGATCTTGAAACGGGATAACGAGCACGACAACGATAAGCGCACAAAGCGCGATGGTGATGCGATTCATGTTGGGTATGGTTTCAGTCTCTCATTCGGAATGCAATAGTAAATCAAATGACAGGAAATTGGTGCAGATTATGGGGAACAATGGGATTGAAAAGAAGGCACGAATCGAGCGGGTATCGAAAGAAAGTGCTCCGAGAGTCTCGGCTTGATGCCGTGGGTGCATTGGAGGATTGCTGTGCGAGCTTTGCAGTTCATTACCCAGAACCGCTATCGGTCGAATCTGATAAGCAAAATGGGTACCGTTTACGAATCACCGTGAGCCGCGTGTCGGTCATTCCGGGCGGTGGTCGTAGGCGCAAGTAGCACTAGCATCAAAAGCAACATTTATGGGACCGAAGGACCCATGGATTCGGCAGCGGCAGTGTTGCCAGCCAGTACAGAAGGACCTTCGTTGGGAGTCCTCGGCTTCGCCGAGAACTCCGCTGCCTCAGAATGACGGACGAGAGGAGCGACTAGCCAGCAAGCGGCACAAGATGCGCTGCAATCCATTCGTGAAGCAGATCGCCCTCGTGTCGAAATGCGTCGACTATGCCAAAGCGTGGCATCTCGAAGTCGAATGGGCTCGGTAAAATCATCCACGCCTCATCTCGCTGATGACCCTGTTCTTGTTCTTCTGCGTGGGCTTGTCGGTTGCCGTCAGGCAATGGCTGGCGG
>Ga0182018_10003501_pt1 | contig 14070 bp, 10 predicted proteins | sample 812P2MmetaG_FD_120490 | JGI IMG/M metagenome (GOLD analysis project Ga0182018, IMG submission 120490) | Permafrost microbial communities from Stordalen Mire, Sweden - 812P2M metaG | ecosystem: Environmental > Terrestrial > Soil > Wetlands > Permafrost | place: Sweden: Stordalen | collected...
AAATCCAATGGCCGCTACCGTGAATATACGACTCAGTTGAGCTTTCATGTGAATTCTCCTCTCTAAATTGTCATTGCTTGCATTCGACTTTATCTATGCAATGCACGCAATGCAGAGAGCACTCCTGGGTCCACGAAAGCCAGAGATGTAAGAACATGCGCTTTTCCCAACAGAAGCCTTATTTAGCAAAGAGATATACGTGATTGTTCGCTCGCTTCGGGCGAACTGCTTCGCGTGCTTACAAAAAAACCTATCGAATCAGAGAGAGAGTACTATCTCATCGGATAGCTTCTGCGCAGAACCTCGATTGTTTTGAAGTAAAACTTAAGGATGCTAACCTGCTCTCCGGTTGCTCTCGCGCTCCCAGATTTCGATGTTTTGCATGATGAACTTGGCGCGTTCGGGGTCGAGGTCTGTATCCTCTTGGTCCACATTCAGGTCCATCTTCGCCAGAGCAATGTTTGGCCGAACGAAATAAAATTTACAATCCTCGCGGCTGTAGTAATGCATCGTGGGAATCCAGTTCGGTGCCGCGCCTACACTCCAAGAGCCCACCAACCAGCCGCCCACTTTGCTGCCGGTCTTGTCCACGGCAATCTTGCCCCACATGTTGAAATTGTCCCGCGACGCGGCATGGCTCAGAATCTGCTCGTTCTTTCCCGTTTCCCTCGACGTGACCAGCCTTAGAATCTGCTCTCCCTTGTCCTTTTCCATCGCGACTCCTTGCGCGACCACTCTACAACAAATTGGACGCAAACATCGGCCCGTGGTCTTCCGGCTACTGCCAGTCAACAAATATGTGACCGTGAACCGCACGGAAAAGATTTCAAGGGCCACGAGCGAACGTCGTTGTGCGATTCAAAGACCCGCGCCGTAACTAGATAGTATGTCAGAAGACAGTGGCGTATGATGTTTTTGATGGCCGGATAACATCGTCGGCAGTCGAGCGTCAGGCTTGGTGAAACATGGAAACACTGACCAGCGGATTAGTGTTTTTTGGTTTTGTGATTGTCGTTTGGAATCGGCGTCGTGATTCACTACGCCCTGTGGAAACGACTTCCGTAACCGCACGGAGCGGAGCAAGGCACCCTCGAATGGGTTTGCTGTATGGAGCAGGCATTCTACGAAATCGGTTCTTAGCATTTCGATCAGCGAAATGTCACCGCTCGCCAGAAAGTACTCAATCGCCTCAAGGAATCCTCTTTCCCGAGAACCAGATGGACATTGAGCGATGACAACGCTCAGAAAGTCAGGAGCGCAAATCGCAACCGCTACGGCAAGAGAAGAAGATATTTCGGTGAGATCAGGGATGATTTTGCGGAAGATGGCAACAGCTGAAGGAAAATTGCCATAGTTGCTGAATGCGGCAGCCGCCAAAAGCCCCAAATTTGTTCGCTCGTTGGGTTTGAGGCCCAACTGCGGTTGGGCTGCCGTGTCAAGAATGCGACTCGCGGCAATCAAAGGCACTATTTCATCTTCATCGAACAGCTTCTCGTGGTCGGACAGCGGATATTCTTGGAAGAAACCTACGGTTGCTCGTCCATGTCTTGGATCGCAACGCGGCAGGATCGAACTGGGACGGCAGCACGTTAGCATATTCGCGTTTTGTTCGCCATGGAGATCGATCGCACACGGTAACGTGGATTTCTGTGGCGAAACTAATTTGGTCACTTTTCCGTATACGCGGCTATGGAAACGCTACTAGCAGACGTCCGTCATTCCTTTCGTGTTCTGATTAAGAGCCCCGGCTTCACCATTGTCGCGGTCCTCGCCCTTGCGCTCGGCATCGGCGCGAACACGGCAATCTTTTCCGTAATTGACCGAGTTCTGCTGGCCCCGCTGCCGTTCCCGGATTCGGAGAGGATTATGCGCATCCAGCGCAAGTTTCCGGGCGGCAACGGATCTTCGGTTTCCATCCCTAAGTTCATGGCATGGCGAAAGAGCGGTGCATTTCAATCCATGGCCGCCTATGATTTTGGCAGTGTCAGCCTGAATCTGGGCACCAACGACCGCCCCAATCCAGTTAACGGAATGCACGTCACCGCGGACTTTTTCAGCGTCTTTGGCGTCACACCGCTTCTCGGGCGGACATTCTCCGCAGAGGAGGACCTGCCAAACGCGGGCAAGTTCGCCGTACTCACGTTCAACACGTGGAAGAACCGCTTAGCCGGAAGCCAAGACATTGTAGGCGAGCCGGTTATCCTGAGCGGAGAGCAGTATGTTGTGCTCGGAGTCTTGCCGGAAAGCTATCAATCGGATCCACCCACCGACCTGTATCTTCCCGCACAATTCGATCCCAATAGCACGAATCAGGGGCACATCTATTACGTGGCTGGCCGGCTTCGACCCGACGCTTCCATTGCGTCGGCTCAGGCGGAGCTGGCGGTCATCGCCGATCAATTCCGTGCAGACCACTCGAACATCATGGACAAGTCCGAAACCGTGGGTGTGGTTCCGCTGCGGGTTGCCATCGGCGGCGAGGTGCGTTTCGCGCTTCTGATTCTGGCGGGCGCCGTCGCTTTCGTGCTGCTGATTGCCTGCGGAAATGTCGCTGGGCTGCTTCTCGCACGCGCCACCGGACGGCAGAGGGAGATCGCCATTCGCACCGCGGTAGGAGCGACCCGCGGACGCATCGTGCAGCAACTTCTGACAGAAAGCATGCTGCTCGGCCTGGCGGGCGGCGTGGCCGGATTGATCCTGGGCGGCATCGGCGTTCGCATCCTGCTCACGCTGAGCCCCGGGAATATCCCGCGTATCAATGATCCCGAGCATCCCCTGGGCGGGTTGATGCTCGTCGATTGGCGCATACTGCTGTTTCTGTTTGGCATATCGCTCACCACCGGCTTGCTGTTCGGGCTCTTTCCCGCACTGCGCGTCTCTCGCTTCGACGTGAATGCGATTCTGAAGGAATCCGGCGGGCGTTCTGGGACAGGGTTCAAGCACAGCCGGGTTCGGGGACTGCTGGTGATCAGTGAGATTGCGCTAGCGGTGATATTGCTCGCCGGCGCTGCGCTGATGATTCGCACGTTCGCCGGTTTGCGCTCAGTCAAATCGGGAATCGATGCTTCCAACCTGCTCACTCTGAGGACCGCGATTTCCGGTAGCCGTTACGGGAGCACAGCCCAAGTGGACAACATGGTGCGGCAGGCAACAGACCGCATCCAAGCCTTGCCCGGTGTGGGTGTTGCCGCCTGCGCGGTCTCTCTGCCGATGGACCAGGTGGGCATCGACTTGCCATTCACGATCGAGGGCCACACACCGAAGAACGGCGAAAAATGGGAAGGCGACGAGTACTGGCGGTTCGTTTCCCCCGGATATTTCGAGGCGCTCCGCATTCCCCTTCTTCGCGGCCGCTACTTCACCCGTACGGATACGGGAAAGGCGAACCGTATCGCGATCGTCAACGAAGCGTTCGCTCGAAAATATTGGCTGGACCAGGATCCCATCGGGCAACGGTTGGTGATCGGCAAAGGGTTGGGCGACGTTTTTGACGAGCCGGCACGCGAGGTGGTTGGCATTGTCGGCAGCGTCACGGAGAGCGGATTGGCCGGTGGAATGGTGCCCGTCATGTATGTTCCGCAAAGCCAGATTACCGACGGATTGACCAGACTCGGCGCCAGCCTGCTGCCGCTGAGCTGGGTGATTCGCACCAGCGGCGATCCGCTTTCCATCTCTTCCGCCGTCCGGCATGAACTCGAGAGCCTGGATCCGCAGTTGTCGCCCTCGCACGTTGCCAACATGGAGCAACTGATCGCCGAGGGCAACTCGCGGCAGAACTTCAACACGCTGCTGCTGACCGTATTTGCCTCGATTGCCCTGCTGCTTGCGGCCGTCGGTATCTACGGCCTGATGTCCTACGCAGTGGAGCAACGCAGGCAGGAGATTGGAATCCGGATGGCGATGGGAGCGGACTCAGGAAAAATCATGAGACTCGTGCTGGGCCAGGGTATGCGCCTAGCCATCGTCGGAACTGCTCTCGGTTTAGCCGGAGCGTACGGCCTGACGCGGCTGCTGGCGAAATTCCTGTTTGGCGTAAAACCGAGCGATCCGTTGGCATTTTCGATCGTCGCAGCGACTCTGATTGTGGTTACTTTATTGGCTGCCTTCGTTCCTGCCAGAAGGGCAATGCGCGTGGACCCGATGGTGGCCCTTCGACAAGAATAGGCAGATTCGTTCGGCACTCGAACGTTTTCTTGCGCTACTCCTATGACCGCCGGACAGGTCTGTGCCGGCCAAAAATGGGCAAAAATAGAGTGGGGCGTACGAGCATGTTCCCGTACTTCGCTTGACGCTGGGCCGGACAACTCAGGGCTCCGCTTGCTCGCAACGCAAGTCGGTACGTAAGTCCCTTGCAAGCGCGCTCCATGTCGCGTTCGCAAATCAGCTGAAAATGCCCGTAAAATGGCCTGAAAGTGAGCGCCGCATTTTCTCACATCGTGCAATCTGCTCGCTAACTATTTTACGCCGGGAGAGCGAAGTCACCGGGCCATATCATGTCTCGATTAAACGGCGCTGGGCGCCATTGGGCCGGCCCGGGATCGATTTCTCTGCGCGGGCGACCACGTTGGCTTAGAAGGAGATGGGCCATGAACGGAACGATTTCTCAATGTAACCGAGCACCAATCCAAGGCATCATTCAGGCGTATGACTGATAATCAGAGTGGTCTCAATGGTTCGACGCAGCAACACCTGCTCGAAGGCCACGCGGAGGGCTTTCAGCAGCTAAGGATTGTTCGCGGGCTCCGCTTCAAGGGGGAACACCGTCCTGGTTGATCGATACAGCTGGATATTTGGGTTCTCTACAGGGAAGCATTGTCCGATCAACAGCTTAAAAACGGCGTTGCATCGACCGGTGGAGTTAGCACGTACAAACATACGATTGACCATGAGCACTCCAAGCTCACTGCACAGCCAGAAGTCAGCTGAGACCTAACGGTCTCAGACAGCTCGCACGAACATGCGTACGGATACAGGCGCCAGGACTGGGAACAACGACGCGGAAGTCGTAACGGCATCGCCCCTTGCTGTGCGTTACGAAACGCTGGTCCGCGTGTCCCGAGCCGTCGGAGCGAACGGCGACCTTAAAGAGCTTCTTTGCGTGCTGGTCAATGAGCTGCGCGGGGTGGTGGAGTTTGACGTCGTCGGGGTGTCTCTTCGTGACGAAGACTCGGATACTTTTCAAAACTACTTCATCGACATGACGGGTCTATCAGAGTTGGTTCCCGACGAAAAGCTAGCGCCTGAAGAGACTCGTACATTAAGGGTTTACGAGCGGCAAGAAACCCTGGTGAGGTCGGGTGACGAAATGGAGCAGTGCAATGGTCGGCTGCAACCTATTTTGAAGGAGCTCGATATTCGCTCGATCTGCGTGCTCCCACTGACGACGGCGCACCGCAAATTGGGCGTAATCACTTTCGGCAGCAAGCAGGTTGATACTTACTCGCCAAACGAAATCGGGTTCGTGTCCCAAGTCGTGGACTACATTGCGCTGGCGTTCGACGGCGCATTGAATTTCGCGTCCTTGCGGCGGGCGTCTGAGGAATTGCGGCGCAAGAACGACCGGCTCCGGCTGCTCCTCGACGTGACGAATCAGGTTGTCTCAAATTTGGACCTCCGCGATCTCCTGCGCGCCATCTCGCAGGACGTCCGGCGCGTGATGCAGTGCGACTACGCCGGCTTGTCGCTCCCGGATGCGGAAAACAAGCAGCTGCGACTTTACGCGGTTGACTTTCCGGATGGAAAAGGGTTTCTGCAGGAAGATTTGATCTATTCGATCGAGGGATCGCCCTCCGGCGCGGCGTTTCGAACGATGAAACCTATGACGCTCCAGACTCCCTTCACCGGTTGGATGAAGTACCCAATCGTCCAGGCTGCGGTTCGTGAAGGCTTGAACTCCTTTTGCTTTTTACCGTTAATCAGCCGGGACCGCGCGATTGGCATATTGGTTCTCGCCCGACTTCGAGACGATGCGTTCACTCAGGCCGATATCAGTTTCCTTAGTCAAGTTGCAAACCAGATCGCTCTCGCCGTCGAGAATGCGCTGGCTTACCGCGAGATTCGGGATCTGAAGGAACAACTCTCGAAGGAAAAGCTCTATCTAGAAGATGAAATCCGCACGGAGATGAATTTCGCTCAGATTATCGGAAATAGCGCAGCTCTCCGTAAGACCCTCAAGCGAGTGGAAACTGTAGCGCCCACGGATTCGACGGTCCTGATTTATGGCGAGACGGGGACGGGAAAAGAGCTGATTGCGCGTGCCATTCACGATTTGAGCCCGCGGCGCGCTAAGGCATTCGTCAAGCTGAATTGTGCCGCAATCCCGACGGGTTTGCTGGAAAGCGAGCTGTTCGGCCACGAGAAAGGCGCATTTACAGGAGCGATTGCGCAGCGCATCGGGCGCTTCGAAGTGGCCAATGGCGGCACGATTTTTCTGGATGAAATCGGAGAGATTCCCCTCGAATTGCAGACTAAGTTGCTCCGCGTGCTGCAAGAGAGGGAGTTCGAGCGGTTGGGAAGCTCGCGCACACTTCGCACTGATGCACGCCTGATTGCTGCGACGAATCGCGATCTAGAAGCGATGGTGAGCGAGCAGAAGTTCCGACCCGATCTCTTCTTTCGCTTGAATGTTTTTCCAGTCCATGTTCCGTCGTTGCGGGAACGCCAAGCGGATATTCCGCTCCTCGTGCGCCACTTCACACAGCAGTTTTCCAGACATATGAAAAAGGTCATGGAAACGATCCCATCAGCGACGATGGATGCCCTGTGCCGATATCAGTGGCCGGGGAACATACGAGAACTTCAGAATGTGGTCGAGCGCGCCGTAATCATCTCGACCGGTCCTGTGCTGAGTGTCGATGTGAGTGATCTTAGATTTCCCAAGGACAGCCGCACCGTAGAACAATCCGCCTCGCCGAAATCGACAAATAGCGCGCTTCACAACGTTTTGGAGGAAACCGAACGCGGTCACATTCTCGAGGCCCTTCAGCGGTGCAATTGGGTTGTAGCCGGTCCCAATGGCGCAGCGGTACGTCTTGGAATGAAGCGATCCACGCTCCAAAAGCGAATGCATAAGCTCGGAATTGCGCGCGGCTCAGCGTAATTGCCTCGCCGGTCTTTCGTTCAAACCTTGTCCGAGATGATTCCCGCCGTCAGCCCTCTTTCTCTGTGCTCCGAAACGGGCAGCCCGTCACGTGGGTGGCAGTGCCACGGTGGCAGCGTACTCTGAAGATTTCTCTTTCGGTTCTCCATCCCACTGCAAATCAACAAGTTCCACAACCTTGGGGACTCTTCCGCGCTTTGGCCCCTGTGATGCATTTCCCCTGCGTGTGAGGCGTTGGCCATGAGTGGAATGCGAAGCATGAAGCGAGCGACAGATTCTCAATCGCGGCTCTCAGAAAAACACTCGCGTTCCTCCACCCTCGGAATTGATTCCTGGATGCCCAGCGAAGTTCGAGCGATCTCGCCGTTCGTGGATCGCTTGATGAGATTGATTGAAGGATCGCACTGTGTACCGGGAAAAGAGTTCGACGTCGAGTTGGCGCTCCGGGAGGCGCTGGAAAATGCCGTCGTGCACGGCAATCAGGAAGATCCAAAAACAAAAGTACACGTCCGCTGCCGCTGCCAGCCCGGCAAGGAAGTATCCATCGTCGTGACGGATCAGGGAAAAGGATTCGACTTCGAAAGGATAGCGGGCAACGGCATCGTAACCGACCCCGCTTCCGAGCATGGGCGCGGCATCCAGCTCATGAAAGCGTACATGGACGATGTGCGCTTTGAACGAGGCGGGTCGGAAGTTCATATGCACAAGCGTTCGCTAAACACGTTCCGTTCGTGAAGGGTCAGGGTTGGGACAATCCGGTTGGTGGTCGAAGGAACACCTCCAGTGGATGAAGCGCGAGTCATGGGAATGCTACGAATCACGATTGTCGAGACACTGACCGAACAAAAGTGGACGGTGGAAGGCCGACTCGTTCGTCCGTGGATTTCGGAACTAAAGTCTACCTGGGCGAGAACAAAAACTGCCCGCCGGGAACGAAAGTGCGTGGTGGATCTTACTGGCTTGACCTTTATCGACAAAAGCGGCGAGAACGCGCTCGCCGAGTTGTACAAGCAAGGCGCTGAACTCATTGCGACCGGTTGTTACACCCGGCACGTCGTGGACAACATTGAGAGGAAAAAAAATTGAATCGTCAGCTGTGAGGAGAGAAAGACGTCATGAACAGAGAACAAGTGAACCGGTTGTTGCAAACGAGAGCGGATGCCAAGAGCACGGAGCGCTTCGTTTTGGCCCCGTACGAGCGCAAGAGAATTTCCTTGCAGGTGACGACCGATGCAGCTCGGGAACGAGGAGCGATTAACCGCACCTGGAATCAATCCCGGACCACCGGGACCCGTCACGCGGACAAATACCCCGCGACCGAACTACCAGTTGCTATCGCCTTGGAGGAGCAGCCGATGTCCTCACAATCCTTGCAGAACTACAACACGAAAGGAACGGACAGACCGACCAGGCGACGCACGACTGCGAGGGATGATTCCGCGGTTCTGGCTGCCGCAAAGCGCGGTGATTCGGCTGCGTTCGAGATCCTTTGCAAACAGTCCACAAACACCGTCTTCCACTTGGCACGGCGAATGATGCGGAACAATGAGGATGCACAAGATGTAGTGCAGGAGTCGTTCCAACAAGCCTTCATCCATCTCAAAAGCTTCAACGGCGATTCAAGGTTTTCAACATGGCTGTCTCGCATTGCCATCAATGCTGCCCTGATGAAACTGCGCAAAAAGCACCGTCTGTGGGATGTGTCGCTGGACGAATCGGCCGAAACCGAACAGTCCTCTTCCCACCTTGACGTCGAAGAGCAAGGCCTGAATCCCGAGCAGCTCTATGCGCAAAAGGAACAGCAACGGATTCTCTCTGATGCCATCAAGGAGTTGACGCCCGGAATGCGAAAAGCAATCGAGCTTTGTGAGCTTGACGAGCGGTCGACCGAAGAGACCGCACGAATCATGGGGATCTCCGTTAGCGCGGTAAAGGCGCGATTGTTTCATGGGCGAAGGAAATTGCGCGAGAGATTGAAGCGCTATATCGGATCAGCTTGGACGTACGGAAGGGACGCCTCGCAAGCGATTGGTAACACCAGACGAGTCTCACAAGACCCGGCCGCCTGCAATGCGTGCGATTAGAGCGGACGAAGGGAGGCCTTCAAGGTGACATTTCTGCTTCTCGCCGTATTGACGATTTTGGGATTTCTATGTTTCACCGGGCCGGAGGGCTTTTATCGGCTCGAGGCATAGTCACTGAGCGGTGAATTCGCGATTGGCGTGTAAGGAGTTCTAATTATGTGGATTGTTCGAGTCGCTCTGGACCGGCCGTATACCTTCATCGTCTTGGCTGTGCTGATTCTGATTCTGAGCCCGGTGATGATCTTGCGAACGCCCACCGATATTTTCCCCAATATCAACATACCGGTGGTCGCCGTCGCATGGCAGTACACCGGCATGAACCCGGAAGAACTCGAGGGGCGGCTGACCAGCGTGTACGAACGTGTGCTGACCGCGGTGGTCGACAACGTCGAACACATTGAGTCCACAACTGTAAACGGGCAAGCGATCGTCAAGATCTACCTGCAACCTGGCGCCAGCTTGGACACCGCGAATGCCCAGGTGACCGCCGGATCTCAGACCATCCTCCGGCAATTGCCTCCAGGCACACTGCCGCCACTGATTATCAATTACAGCGCTTCGAGCGTTCCGATTCTGCAACTGGGCATATCGGGACAGGGGCTTTCGGAGCAGCAGTTGAACGACCTCTCCCAGAATTTTCTTAGGCCACAACTCGTCACCGTTCCCGGGGCAGTGATTCCTTACCCGTATGGCGGCAAGCAGCGCCAGGTGATGATCGATTTGAACGAAGGTTTGATTCAGTCCAAAGGCTTGGCGCCACAAGATGTTCTCACTGCCGTGCAGCTGCAAAATCTGATCGCGCCATCGGGGACCGCGAAAATTGGTGCTTTCGAATACGATGTTCGCGCGAACTTCAGTCCGACAACGGTTCCGGAATTGAATGATTTACCCGTCAAGGTGGTCGGGAATTCCACCATCTATCTACGTGATGTAGCGAATGTGCGCGACGCTTTTGCGCCGCAGACCAACATCGTGCGCCAGGATGGCCATCGCGGTGCCCTGGTCAGCATCCTCAAGGCTGGCAACGCTTCCACGATCGATGTCGTGAAAGGCATACGGAGCCTTCTACCTCGTGTAGCACAGACACTGCCGCCGGAATTGAAAATTGTACCGCTTGCCGATCAGTCCGTTTTTGTCCGCGGCGCGGTTAGCGGTGTCATCCGAGAGGCGATCATCGCCGCATGTCTCACCGGCTTGATGATTCTGCTGTTCCTGGGTAGTTGGCGCAGCACGTTGATCATCGCTGTCTCGATTCCTCTGTCGATCTTGACGTCGGTCATGATCCTCAGCTTTCTTGGTGAAACGATCAATGTCATGACGCTGGGCGGTTTGGCGCTCGCTGTCGGAATTCTGGTGGACGACGCCACTGTGACCATAGAAAACATCGAAAGATACTTCGAGGAAGGTCACGCCCAGCGTGACGCCATCCTGGAGGGCGCGGCGCAGATCGCTGTGCCCGCGCTGGTATCCACACTTTGCATCTGCATCGTGTTCTTACCGATGTTCATGTTAGGCGGTGTGCCGCGTTACCTGTTTGTGCCGCTCGCCGAAGCGGTGGTGTTCGCCATGCTCGCGTCCTACATCCTCTCGCGAACGCTGGTTCCTACGCTGGCCATGTATCTGCTGAAAGCAAAAGAACAGCATGCCGGCAGGTCTCGGAATCCTCTGGTGCAATTCCAACAGGCCTTCGAGCGGAGATTTGAGCAACTGCGAAATGGCTACCGCGCCCTGCTGACGATCATCGTGCACCGGCGAGCGGTGTTTATTCCCAGCTTTCTTCTCGGGTGTCTCGCGGTGTTTATTCTGGTGCCATTTCTCGGCCAGGATTTCTTTCCGAGCTCGGACAACGGTCAATTTATCCTCCATGTTCGCGCCAAAAGTGGCACGCGAATCGAAGAGTCTGCGAAATTGTGCGACCTCGTGGAGGGCTCAATCCGGGGCGAAGTTCCGAACGAGGAACTTGACAACATCCTTGACAACATCGGGTTGCCCTACAGCTCGATCAATTACATGCACAGCACGTCGGGTCTGATCGGAGCAGGCGATGCCGATATTCTTGTGTCTCTCAAAGAGAAACACCATCCTACGGCTGACTATGTTCAGCGCCTGCGCGAAAAGCTGCCGCGGGAGTTTCCTGGCACGACATTTTACTTTTTGCCTGCGGACATTGTTACGCAGGTGCTGAACTTCGGCTTGCCGGCGCCCATCGACGTGCAAATCGAAGGAGCCGATATTGACGCCAATCGAGAAGTCGCTGCGCGGATGCTGCACGAAATCAGCCAGGTTCCGGGCGTGGCCGATGCGCGCATACAGCAAGCCTTCGATTATCCGACGTTCGAGCTGAACGTGGACCGCACCAAGGCGGCGCAGGGCGGCTACGCAGAACGAGATGTTGCCAACAGCCTATTGAATTCACTGAGCGGCAGCTTCCAAATCACTCCGATGTTTTTCCTCAATTGGAAGAACGGCGTCAGCTACAACCTGGTGACCCAGACCCCGCAATACGCGGTTCAGTCCTTGCAAGACCTCCAAAACACACCGCTCAATTCGTCTGCAGCTACGCGACCGGAAATTCTCGCGGATGTTGCTTCGATCAAACGGGCGCACGAGATGGAAGTAATTTCGCATTACAACATTCGTCGTGTCGTGGACGTTTATGCGGCAGTCCATGGGCGCGATCTCGGAGCCGTGGGCCGCGAAGTCACGCGCATCGTCGACGTCGATCGAAAATTCCTGCCGCGTGGCAGCTTCGTGACGGTCAAGGGCCAGCTGCAGACCATGCGCAGTTCGTATGTGGGATTGCTGACCGGACTCGTGTTTTCCATTGTTCTGGTCTACCTGCTGATCGTGGTGAATTTTCAGTCGTGGCTCGATCCGTTCATTATCATCACGGCGCTTCCCGCCGCCCTTGCCGGCATCGTGGCCTTCCTGTTCGTCACGCATACAACGGTCAGTGTCCCTGCCTTGATGGGTGCCATTATGTGCATGGGTGTGGCGACAGCAAACAGCATTCTCGTCGTCTCGTTCGCCAAGGAGCGTCTAGTTCATCATGGAGATCCCCTGGAAGCGGCCATTGAGGCCGGCTTCACCCGTTTTCGCCCCGTGCTGATGACCGCCCTGGCGATGATCATCGGCATGATTCCCATGTCTCTGGGCCTCGGCGACGGTGGCGAACAAAACGCGCCTCTTGGTCGCGCAGTGATTGGCGGACTGCTGTGCGCCACTGTGGCGACTCTAGTCTTCGTCCCAGCGGTGTTTAGTTTCTTGCACCGGCGTGATTCTTCGGCTGGCCAGGAACCGTCGAATGGCGCTTAGGTCAAATCCAGCGTGAGTGAAGGAGAAGCAATGACTACCGGCGAAAATAGTGTCGCCACAACTCCCGAACCGGAAGCGAAGGAACGGAAAAGTTCTGGTTCGCACTCGAGCGGAGTCGCGCCCGGGCCGACCCGTCATCGAGCGGTTTTGTTTGCCGCAATCGCCGTCGTCTTCGTGGGCGCGGTGGTTTACTCGGGTATCCACTCGCGAGCGGCAGCCGAATCGCGGCTGAAGCAACAAACCGAGGAAGGGGCCATCCCGACCGTCAGCGTGATCTTTCCCCGCCAAGGCGCACCGACAAATGAAATTGTGCTGCCAGGCGTTACGCAGGCCTTTACCGATGCTCCGATTTACGCACGAACGAACGGGTATCTGAAGCGCTGGTATTTCGATATTGGCGCACGGGTAAAAAAGGACCAACTGCTGGCGGACATCGATACGCCCGAAGTCGACCAACAGTCGCAACAGGCTCGAGCGGACCTGGAAACCGCACAGGCGAACCTGACGATCGCGAAAATCACTGCCGACCGCTGGCAGGGCTTGGTGCAGGATGGTTCGGTTTCTCAGCAAGAAACCGATCAGGCTCTAAGCAACCTGAAGGCGGTTCAAGCCACCGTTCAATCCAACGCCGCCAACGTTCGGCGCCTCGAGCAATTGCAGTCTTTCGAAAAGGTCTATGCCCCCTTTGATGGAATCATTACAGCCCGTCAGACTGACATCGGAGCGCTGATCGATGCAGGAGCGAGTACCCAGCCGCGGGAACTGTTCCACATGGCGGCCATTCGCACTCTGCGCGTCTACGTGGCCGTCCCTGAAGTGCACTCCCCGGGCGTGCGCTCCGGTGGATCCGCCATGCTGACACTCGATGAATTTCCCGGCGAAACGTTTCGCGGCACCATTGTTCGAAATGCGAATGCCATTGACCTGGCTTCGCGCACGCTGCTTGTCGAAATCGATATCGATAATGCAACTGGGCGGCTCTTGCCGGGTGCGTATGTTTTTGTGCACCTCAAACTGCCCGACCAGACTCGATCCGTGATCGTTTCATCGAATACGCTCATCTTCCGCAAAGAAGGCTTGCAGGTCGGGCTCGTCCGCGATGATAAAGCGGTCCTGGTTCCCGTAAAAATCGGCCACGACTTCGGCAACGCCGTAGAAATCATTTCGGGCCTGCAGCCAACCGATGCGGTCATCGTTGACCCGTCGGATTCACTCATCGACGGCATGCCCGTGCGCGTGAAACCCGCAGGCGGATTGCGCCAATGAGTCACCTCCTCACCATTGTGCGTTATATCTTTACAGGCATCGTCGCCGTGCTGGTGGTGTTGCTGATTGTCACCCTTGAGGGCTGCACCGTTGGCCCGAAGTACGCCAAGCCCTCCACGCCAATGACACCGGCCTACAAGGAGGAAGTGCCGGCTTCCTATCAGGGATCGGAACAGTGGAAGCCTGCCAACCCCGGAGATCAGGCGAGCCGCGGAAAGTGGTGGGAGATTTTCGGCGATGCGGAACTCAACCAGCTCGAACAACAGGTCGCCACTTCCAACCAGAACCTGAAAGTGTACGAAGCTC
>Ga0182018_10003502_pt1 | contig 14067 bp, 18 predicted proteins | sample 812P2MmetaG_FD_120490 | JGI IMG/M metagenome (GOLD analysis project Ga0182018, IMG submission 120490) | Permafrost microbial communities from Stordalen Mire, Sweden - 812P2M metaG | ecosystem: Environmental > Terrestrial > Soil > Wetlands > Permafrost | place: Sweden: Stordalen | collected...
GTATTTGCTCTCGGTTGGCGCGACGGGCTCGCCGGGTTCACGCCTTGTCGGATGTCACAGTGACACTCCTTTGTCCGCCAGGCGACTGCCCCACCCCACCGTCGGGTCAGTTGAGTGGAATCCCCCCAAATACTACTGCTGACCCGACGACACCCACAGGTCTAGCGCTTTTTTGACTGCGCGATACCGCTTCTGCCGCCAGCCCGGTTGAGCGGGATCCGCCCCCTGCACTCAGCCCTGGTGCATTGCCCGTGATCTGGGACGGCTTGATGGAGTAGAGGCCGCGATTCGTGGGCATTGTTCGAGGCTGCCAGAACAAACCAAGCACCACACTCCCGCCGCACTACCGCGAACGGCTCGTTCGCGGTAGTTATAGCCACGTCTTGTGAGCAAGAAACCCGCAGCCCCTCCTAGTGCAGGCGAACCGAATAACTGTCCGGAGACGAAGGCGTCGGCCCGGGATCAGACCCCCATTTTGGCGCGCTTCGACTGCCATCGTCGTCTCGAAACACCCAACTGATCAACACGACGATGGCAACAGTCACAAGCATGATCAAGATCTCAATGGCAATCATCATGAGGTGATACCTCCCAAGCCCCGTCAGCAGGCGACCGACAAAGGCCAAATAATAGTTCTTGCCTGCAGTCATTGTAGCAGTACAATGACTGCATGCATACCGGCATCGGAAACAAAAGTCGCACTAACGCGAATGCGGGGACGGACGACCTCGCCAATGCCGTCCTCACCGCAAGCCGGGTCCTGGTGGCGGTGGCTGCCCGTTCTTTGGCTGAGGAGGAGGCGGTCTCACTCCCTCAGTACCGAGCCTTGGTGGTACTCGCCTCCCGAGGTCCGCAGCGGCCGGTGGATCTTGCGCAAGCATTGAACGTCGACCCTTCGACTGCGACACGCATGTGTGATCGGTTGGAAGGAAAGGATCTGATCACCCGTCGCCGCGATGAGGTCGACCGTCGGGTGGTGGTGTTGGATCTCAGCGCCGGAGGCCGACGACTCGTCGACCGGGTGACCCGTCGACGCCGGAAAGAAATCGGGCAGATTCTCACCGCCATAGACCCAAAGGAGCGCACCAACCTGATACAGGCCTTCACCGTGTTTGGGACAGCAGCCGGAGAAGCCCCCGAGGGGAGCTGGCAGCGCAGCTGGGAGCTTTGATGGCATGCCCCTTTCTGCCTGGTCTGCGGGATGGGACTGCTCGATGATTGACCCTGGCTCATGAGCCTCTTTACTCGGACCTCGTGGCGAGCGGCCATGACCAGAGCATCCCGCTGGCTTTCGGGTGCCTCCTACCTCCAGAAGTGGCTAGTGCTCGGCGTGCTCATCGGGGCGATGGCCGGGGTCGGGGCCATCGTCTTTTACGAGGCGCTGCTCGCCTGCACCCATTTCTTCCTCGGCGTGTTGGCCGGGTATCACGTACCCACGCCGGCAAGCGAAGGAGGCCAGGCGGCGTCGGCTTCGTTCAGCCGCCCGTGGGCGCTGCCGCTCGTCGTCGGGCTAGGAGCGTTGCTCGGAGCGATACTCGTCTACCGATTCGCCCCGGAGGCAGAGGGCCACGGGACCGATGCCGCCATCTCGGCTGTCCACCACAATCCCAGGGGGATCCGGTTCCGAGCCGTAATCGTCAAAATCATCGCCTCGGCGCTGACCATCGGGTCAGGTGGCTCCGGCGGTCGGGAGGGTCCCACCGGACAGATCAGCGCCGGATTTGCCTCTCTTTTGGCCCGGGAGCTGGATCTGAGTCCGGCCGACGCCCGTATCGCGGTGGTGACCGGTATCGGGTCGGGGATCGGCGCCATCTTCGGTGCACCCCTCGGAGGAGCGGTCCTGGCCACCGAGATCCTCTATCGCGACGACTTCGACGCCGAGGCACTGCTTCCGAGCTTCATTGCCTCCCTTGTCGGGTACGTGATCTTCGGTGCCGCGGTGGGATACAAACCACTGTTCGGCTTCAATCAGAGCTACCACTTCACCAATCCCACTCACCTGATCTGGTTCGGCCTGATCGGCATTCTGGGTGGTCTCATCGGCCTTCTCTACGCCAAGGGTTTCTACGGGATCGCAGAAGGCTTCACCCGGGTCCCGTTGCCACGCTGGATGAAGCCGGCCATCGGTGGGGTCATCGTGGGCTGCATTGCCCTCCTGATCCCCGAGGTCCTCGGTACCGGGTACGGGTGGATCCAACAGAGCCTTGGTCACCAGCTCCTGACCCTGCCCTTGTGGATAGTGCTCATCCTGCCGTTCGCCCGCATCGCGGCCACCGGGCTCTCGATCGGATCGGGAGGTTCGGGAGGCATTTTCGGCCCGGGCATGGTCATCGGCGCCTTCATCGGAGCATCGGTATGGCGTCTGTTCGAGCCGATCGTCCCTTCCATGGGTCACAACCCGGCTCCCTACGTGATCGTGGGCATGATGTGTTGCTTCGGGGGCATCTCACGCGCGCCCTTGGCGGTGATGCTGATGGTGGCCGAGATGACCGGCAACCTCTCGATCCTGGCGCCAGCCATGGTCGCCGTCGGCTTGTCCTGGTTCATCGTTAGGCGGAGCGACGACACCATCTACCGCAGCCAGCTGAAGAACAGGGCCGCAACACCGGCGCAGCGGCTGTTGACCGGCATGCCCGTTCTCGCCAACATCTCGGTCCGCCAAGCCATGGCACCACCGCGGGTGTTGATCACCGGCGGGACCTCGCCCATGTCTGCTCGCGAAAAAATCGAGCGAGCTGGCGTCAGCAGTGCGCCAGTCGTCGACGATGAGGGTCGATTCGAAGGGACGATCGCCCTCGCCGATCTCCAGGGGATGGAGCCACGAAGCGAGCGCAAACTCGAAACTCTGGTCGATGTGGCGGCTCCGACAGTTTCCGATTCATCCAACCTCGACGACGCTATTGATGCCATGGCCAGTTCTTCCCAGCACTGGGTCCCGGTGCTGGATGCCGAACGTAACGTGATCGGGACCATCGCCACCTCTGACGTGGTCCGAGGCTATCGACTGGGACTATTGGCAAGTCTCCAGAAGGTGAACGCTGCGGACGACCGCGGCGGCACGGACCGGGTGCGGATCGAATCGGGGTCCCGGTTGGTCGGCCAAACCTTAAGGCAATCAAGATTGCCGCTCAGCATCATCGTGACCACCATCCTGCGGAAGCAGGATCTCGTCGTTCCGAACGGGAGCACCGTCTTGGAGGTCGGTGACGAACTGGTGGTGATCGGACAGTCTTCCGACATCGATCTCATTCGGAAGCGCACGACTGACCGTTCGGCCCATGGTGACGGACACGGCTGCATTCGAGAGGGTCAGGGTGAAGGCTTACCCGGTTCAGTCATCCCAGGAATGAAGGAACGATGATGACGGAGAAGAAGAGAGCAAGGCTTGCAGTCATTGCAGACAGCATCCATGCAGACGAGGAAGTCCAATGGGATCTCTTGGCCCTGTGGTTGGAACCCGTGAGCGAACCGAAGCCACGCAGAGCCGAAGGGCATTTCGTATTGACCGATCGTCGGCTGATCTTCGCGACGCCTCAACGCGGCATTCTGGTCGACCTGGCACGCGTGCTGATCAAGAAAGCAGATCTGGTCAAAATCAGGTTCACCATGGCCCATCTTCAGATCGAGACGGAAGATGAGCGACCGCTCACCTTCGTGGCTGACAAACGAGCTTCGAAGCTTATGGCTGACGCAATCAATAAGGCAAGGCCAAAGTAAGGTTCACCAGGCTTTCTACCGACCATCGGGAGGTGTCAGCCGAGGTTGGTCTGCCGGAGGGACCAGCTGCCCGGTGGGATCGGCATGGATCTCAAATCGCTGCCGCAGCCGAGGAGTTTGTTCCTTCGAACTCGACAAATCGATTTCTGCCCTGTTCCTTTGCGGCATACATGGCTCGGTCGGCATTGCGCAGGAGTTGGTCGCCCGAGACACCGGGCCCGTAGAACGTTATACCGATACTCACCGTGGCCGACACCTCTTGGCTGGCGACGGCCAGAGGCCTTCGGGCTGCTATCAGAACTCGCTCGACAAGCCTTACTACCTCATCATGATCGGCGATCTCCTCGAGGAGCACGCCGAACTCATCCCCCCCGAGTCGCGCTGCAGTATCTGAATCTCGAATGTTCTCGGCGAGGACGTTGGCCGTTGCCTGAAGAAGTGCGTCTCCAGCGGAGTGTCCAAGCGTGTCGTTGACCACCTTGAAGTTGTCCACATCTAAGAAGAGGACGGCGAGGTTGCCGTGGGTGCGCTCCATCCGCGCCACGGCATGTTGGAGTCGATCTTGGAAGAGGGCCCGATTGCCGAGGCCAGTGAGCGAATCATGGAACGCCTGATATGACAGACGCTCTTCCAGCTGTTTGCGTTCGGTTGTGTCCCGGAAGCTCCACACTCGCCCGACGACCATGCCGTCAACCCGTTGCGGCTTTGAGAAGCATTCAAGAACCCGACCGTCGATGAACTCCAGGACATCACTGCTCTCGGCCTCGCGATCGACGTCGAGTTGGTTCAGCTTGGTCAGGAATCCTTGCGGCTCGACCAGTTGACCTCGGAAGAAGCTAGTCACCGCCCCATCGTCTCGTCCCAACGGGATCGAGTCAGGCAGCCGTAATAGCTCAGCAAACCGTCGGTTGAGACTGACAATGTGACCGGTGCCGTCGACGACGACGATTCCATCTGCCGTGGAGTCCAAGGTTGCCTTCAGCAGTGACAGGGCCTTCCGCCACTCGAGTTCGGTACGGATCTGGGCACTGATGGCGTGACCCGATACGACGTACCCGCCGACCGTTGGATCATCGATCAGATTGACTATCGCAAGCTCGAATGGGGTTGATTCAGCCATCCCGTGATGGAAGAGGGAAAGCCTGACCGTCAGTGGACCTGGCGCACCCGAAGGAGCGACAGGGCTATTTTCGAATGCAGCCTTCAAGGCAGGACGGTCGGGCTCACTGACCAGTTCGGCCAATGGCTGTCCCTCCACGAGCTCCGGATCGTGCCCCAACAGGCGAGTGAACGCTCCCGAAACGGACTCAACCATTCCGTCCGGTGACACCAACATGATGATCGCAGCCGAGTTCTGTACGAGAGAACGGAGGCGAGCATTCTCGTCATGAGCCAGTTCGAACCGCCGCCGAGTTGTGAGATCCCGCAGACACAGCAGTACCGCACCTTCCTCATACCACGCGACCGGAGTACCGACCAGCTCCATCAGCCGCCATCCCGATGCTGTTACGAGCCGAACTTCGATCGGGTAACCGACTTCTTTGCTTTGGACACTCAACAAGGAGAGAATCACGAACTCGAGATCCTCCGGATGGACGAGTTCGAGGCCCGAAATTCCTATCGAGCTGTTGAGTGTGCGACCGAAGAGGAGTTCGGCCGAATGATTCGCCCACATCACTCGACTTTGTGCGTCAATGACGATTGCCGGATCAGGCAGGTCGATAAGTAGCTTTGCCAGGGTTTTCTCGTCGTTCTGCACAGACAGTTTATCGACCGAATGAGCTAGCAGCTTGAGAGCCGCCTCATCCGGCGACTTTGCTGCTCGCTCGGGTTAGTGCCCTGAAGGAAATCCTCGGTCCAGAGGACGTGTTCCGGGCGATTCGCATCATCGACACTGGATCCGAGGGGACTCTGATTCAGCGTCCGGGCTGATGTTTGAGCTCATAGAGACACACTCTCTATCCCGCCCTCGAGGCCAACGAACCTGCTCCCTGCCGGCAATGAACTTCAGCAACATCGGCTGGTGTAGAACGCAGCTGCCTCGCTCTGCAAGGCCGCGTCAGTCCCTAATCACGGCTTCAATGATGGCGGCAGCCCACGTACAGACGAGTGCAACCATCAAGACGGCTCCGACGAATGCGAACTGGGCGGAGGTGCCCCAGATTCCGTCCGGGATTGCCTGCGATGGCCAGACCTACGGCGATCACGCTGGCCTGTGCCGCCGAATCCATCGAGCGCTGAAAAGAGCGCAACACGGGCCTGCAATGAGTAGCCCAATCAGGATGACACGGTGCCCCAGTAGGGTGTCCATCGCAGCGATCACCAGCGAGATGACCACACTCAATCTCCAGAGATACTCTGAAGACCAACCCCAGGGAGTGACATCCTCGCGGGCTTGAGATTCGTCTTGGATCGGTCTGCTGTGATCTTCTGGATCTGGGACGTGCGGAGGAGTTTCACCACCAGAAGTCGACATGATGTACCTCGGTCGGACGAGTCAGTCCTGCCCGGCAACTGCTCCCAGCAGGATACTACGAGGATCCCGCTTCCTCGTTTGGGCCCTTTCTCTTGTCGAGCCGGATCCTCAGTCCCAGCTCGCACGAGAGAATAGATAACTCATGCATGGCCCGTTGGTAGATTGGGTACCGGAGAGCCGGGAAGCCTGGTCGGCAAGATGTCCAGTCGCGGAATGGAGCCGACGTGAGTATTGGGTTCTCGGCTGGCGAATTCGCGTTAGGAGCGATCGTCAGTCTGGCCATGAGCTGGGTATTGGTTTCCAGACTGGAACGCGTCGGAGAGCGCTTCGGCCTTTCGGAAGCACTGCTCGGAATGGTGGCCGCACTTGCTGCTGATGCACCCGAAATCACAGCTTCCATCACCGCTCTTGCTCACAATGAAAGGGCGGTCGGGGCCGGAGTCGTCATCGGGTCGAATGTCTTCAATCTTGCTGCCCTGCTCGGACTTGGAGCCGTGGTCGCCGGGGGTCTTCACCTTCATCGAAAGGTAGTCGTACTCGGTGGGACCGTTGCGATGTGGGTCGCAGTCGTGACTCTCATCGTCATCACCGAACTCGTCAGCCCCATCGTCGGGGTTCGTCCTCGTGCTAATCGCGCTGGTGCCCTATGTGCTCTTGCTCGGTGTACATCGCAACAGCCTGCGTCGGGTTCCCCTACCGCGCCGATTGGTCGAGTGGCTCGCTTCAGCCGTGGATGAAGAGGAGCTTGAGCTGGTTGTTGCCATCCGCCCTCAGCGAGGATCGCCTCTCGACGCGATCGTCGCCGGTAGTTCCCTTGTCATCGTTGTGGCGGCGAGCGTGGCGATGGAGAGCGGAGCTTCGACATTGGGTCAGCATTTCGGAGTGCCCGAGATTGTCATTGGTGGGCTCGTCCTAGCGGCAGTGACCAGTTTGCCAAATGCCGTTGCAGCCGTGCACCTGGCTCGAAGTGGACGGGGAGAAGCAGCTCTGAGCACCGGCCTCAACAGCAACACCCTCAATGTGGCGGTCGGCCTCCTGCTTCCAGCCGTATTCATCGGATTGACAGAGCTATCCGGTCAGGGGTTCTTCATTGCGGGTTGGTATGTAGGGCTCACGGCGTTGACTCTGGCGTTGGCCTATTTCGGCCGGGGCCTGCGACGGTCCTCGGGATGGGTCATCATCACCGGATATGCGATATTTGTGGTGACACTGCTTGTCATCTCATGAAGGCCGACACCGTCGGTTCGGGTGACCTGTAGCGGGCGCTTAGTCGCACGCTCACTGGGCATGGGTGCTCGAGGTCGATGGCCAGGGGCAGCATGATCAGCAGGCGGACGTTACACGGTTGCGATTCCGGACCTCCGTCAGCCGGGCTTCGAGATGGACCTCGTAGACGAGCAGACTGTCGAGCTCTGCAAGTGCGGCGCAGAGTGCCGTTCCTCTAAGCGATCGCAATTGATCCTCCACAGCAATCCGACGGGCAAGGCTTCGGTCCAGGGCTGTGAGAACTTCTGATTGGTGATTCATTTTCGTCGTTCCTGTCTTCATTGATAAGTCTGAGAACGTGGGGTCCAGGGTCTCCTGAACGCTGAAGCCAACCACCGTGCCAATGACGGTTCGGTGCCTGGCTGCCCAACGAGTTCCACGGGTAAAGATGGTTCATCTTGTGCCATCAGATCGACTTGCAGCCGAGGGCACTCAGTGAACGGCTCTTGGCCTGCACTACATCAAGGATGCCCAGTATGAAACCGGAAACAACCGCCGCTACATCGAGGAAATTGATGCTGACGACCTGCGCCGAGTCGAGCGTCGCAGCCACATCGGACTCACGACAACGCGGGCTCGCACGAACCATGCGTACTGGTTGGCGACCACAGTACACCAGTTGGTACTTGTCGACGAGGGCTCACCCACCTGTGCCTGGTTGGGGATGCTTTCACCCGGCTGCTCTCGATGTCGATGGCCTGTCGAACTCACGGAACAAGCAGAGCAGGGGAGGGTCGGCGTGTGCCAAATCCGGATGGAGAGGAGAACCATCGCCACTGCGAATGGAACAAGGTGACAAGGAGCTGTGAAGCATCCGCAAGTGTCAGGAGCGACGATGCAGCCGCCGCAACGTTTATGCCGACCCGGACATTGAGCACCTCCCCACTGATGGACAACCAGGGACGCGTAGACGCCCTCAGTCTGCAGGGATGGAGGCCACGCCGATCGGCACGTGGCTCGAGGCGCGCTCGGGTGCAAGCACTCGCTTCGACCTTCTCGCTGGGTTCTGCTCAGCCAGTCCCACGAGTGCAAAAGCGAACGAAACGATGGCCAGGAAGACCCAGCCGACCGTGAATCTCGTGTGCGGAACGAGATGACCGAAGATGATCGGGATAAAGAATCCGCCGCGCGTCCAGGGATCCGCTTTGGACTGATCGAATTCGCCCTGGCCCCCTTTGTCGATATTCTCGAAGCGGCCAATCTCGAACTTCTCGCTCAGTTGCGGCTCGATCTCGCGGTGGTCATGAGCGCAGGAGCCTTGTTCAGCCTCACCGACCAGATCAGTACGGCTCGTTGATTCGTCAGGCTTGGCCGGACCAGACCAGAAGATGCGTCGAGCCGTGTTCTCGCCGGACCGTGCCGACTAATCATGCCGGATGTCAGCCGGTGTGGGCTTCGGAGTTCGGTCGGTCAAACACCGTCTTCTGCTGAATCGTGTCGTTGGCGTCGTTCGATCTCGAAATGCGAGGGTGAGTAGGGCAGCCGACCGGGGGTTGGCGAGGTCTTGGCCGGTGCGTTGTTCGAGTTTGCGAAGGCGGTGGTGGATGGTGTTGCGGTGGACGTAGAGCTGCTCGGCCGTTGCCTGGGCGGAGCCGTTGTTGTCGAGCCAGGCCTTGAAGATTTCGAGGAGGATGGCTCGCTCTTTGTCGGGGAGCCCGGCGAGCCCGGCCAGGGTGGTTTCGGCGAGGTGATTCATCACCTCGGGGGCGCCGACCGCGGCGACGGCGAGCAGATCCCGGTCGAAGACCGTGACGCCACTGTTGGGGAGCGTGCTGGTGAGAGCGATGCGGGCCAGGGTGAGGGCTTGGGGAGTGGCGCGCAGGTCGCTGTAAGGAGGGCTGACCCGCACGCGTCCGGTGGCACAGGCCGAGAGGGCGTCGGCGAGCCGGTCGAGTTGGGCAGCCGGTCCGGGCAGGGAGACAACGCCGACCTCGATGTCGGGCAGCAGCCGCCAGGCAGAGGTCAGTCCGACATCGCGCAGGGCTTGTTCACCTCGTGAGAGGGCATGGCGGCCGATGGCGGGAACCTCGGCGGCGACGACGACGAGCGGTCCATTGGGCGGCAGCCGGAGGAGCTCGGCGGCTTCCCATGGGTTGGTCGCCGCGAGATGGCCTTCGAAGAGGGCCTGGAACAGCGCCGAGCGTTGTTGCTCGGCGGAGAGGGCTTGAGCGGCCGCTTCTTCTCGGTAGCCGTCGGCCAGCTCTTGGCTATAGGTGTCGAGGACCTGCCACATCTCAGAACCGGCTTGCAGCACGATCTCGCTGCCGGCGCCCACACTCCGGGAGGTGTCGGCCACTTGGTCCCACATGAACCGGGCGGCGACCCGGTAGGCCTCCAAGATGGCAGCAAGGGGGACACCCGCCGCTGCTCGGCGCCGTCCGTTCTCTCGTGATTCGGGGGAGGTCGTGGCCGGGTTTCGGCCGAGGCTGCCCAGGATGGCTTGGAGGTGGACCAAGCTGGTGGTCCGCAGGGTGTCGTGGTCGACGACACCGTTTCGGTAGAGCGGGACGGCCGCCTTGATGGCGGCGGTCATCTGGTCGGCGAGCTCGTCAGGGCGTTCCAGCAGCCGCCGGGCGATCGCCGCCACCTGTTCAGATAATTGGGCTTCGTCACGATCCGATCGAGTCATTACTCCAACCTAGCCAGGGTTATCGTCCAGTCGTTGTGCGCGTGCACAAGAGCGAGCCAGAAACCGGCCTTCGTTGCACAGTGACATCGGCCGTGTCGTTCGCCAGACTCCACCCAACAAGTAAATGAAAAAAGGGGAGCCGATCATGTCGACGATTGACGAGCACACCAGCGGGCAGATCGCCCAGGCCAACGCCTCGGGGCGGAAGCCGGTGGTGTTCATCCACGGCCTGTGGCTGCTGGCCAGCAGCTGGGATCGGTGGGGGGTGGTCTTCGACGAGGCCGGCTACGCCCCGGTGCTAGCGGGTTGGCCCGATGATCCCGACACGGTCGAGGAGGCCAACGATCAACCGGAGGTGTTCGCCGGCAAGACCGTCGGCCAGGTGGCCGACCACTACGCCGAGGTCATCGGCGGCCTGGAGAAGAAGCCGGCGGTGATCGGCCACTCCTTTGGCGGGCTGCTGACCGAGATCGTGGCCGGTCGGGGGCTGTCGGCGGCCTCGGTGGCGATCGACGCCGCCCCCTTTCGCGGAGTGCTCCCGCTGCCCATCTCTTCGTTGCGGTCGGCCAAGCCGGTGTTGGGCAACCCGGCCAACCGGCATCGTGCCGTCCCGCTCACCTACGACCAGTTTCGCTTCGCGTTTGCCAACGCAGTCAGCGAGGAAGAGGCCCGCGAGCTGTACGACACCTTTGTTGTGCCGGCTTCTGGGGTTCCCCTGTTCCAGGCCGCCGCGGCGAATCTCAATCCGTGGTCGGAGGCCAAGGTTGACACGCAAAATCCTGATCGCGGCCCGATGTTGATGGTCTCGGGCGAGAAGGACAACATTGCCCCCCGGGCCATCTCCCAGGCGGCCTACAAGAAGCAGCTCAAGAACCCTGGTATCACCGAGTTCGTCGAAGTACCAGGACGGGGTCACGCCCTCACGATCGACAGCGGTTGGCGCGAAGTTGCGAACCTCGCCTTGGATTTCGTCCAGCGCTTCGTGTAAAAAGCGGAGCGTCTTCGTACGAGCCTGGCGCGACGGATCGTGACCGCCCCTAAATCGCAGCTAGGTCTCAAGATCTGAGACACGAAACGAGTGGTCCTCAAGCTCCGAAAGAAATCCCCTACCGAGGAGATCGCCCAGCGCTTGCTCATACCAGTAGGTGCTCGCAACTTCTTCCCCCGCATCGGGCTGCCCCGGAGGATCAGGCAATGCGGCCGCCTCAGCCACGAGATCCCAAGAAGATGCGAGGTCGTCCGGTGACAGGGCCAATGCCGCCCCCGGATGATTGACCTTCCGTTCCGCCAGCAGTTCAAGCACGGATGCAAGAAGTGCTCTGGGCCACTCGTCCAATCGCTCGTAATTGGTCATCGCCAGAGAAAACTATGCGGATCGTGAACCGCCATCAAGTACCCTGACCGACCGAAAATGCCGGGCCCGGGAGGTCCTCGCTACCGATGTCCCTGGGGCTGCCACCCAGGGCGGGATCACCGGTCGACCCTGAGATCCGCGGTCTTTGGTAACGACAACAGCAGAATGAAGATCTCCATTCGTTTCGCACACTAACCCGCCCATCCACTATTCATCCCATAAATGTGCACGCCACGAGCAGGGATGGGTCGCCGCCCAATTTGATAAGGCCTGATCAGAGGGGTCGAGTCGTCCACAGAAACCGCAAGGTGGGAACCGGGACCCCTCGTAATGCGTCGGGTCGTGGTCTTCACGCGCAGAAACCCCCGGATCTAGGCGGTGGGCAATTCCTTAGTTCGTATCGAGTTCGGTGAGCCCGGCGAGGATGTCGGCGACCTCGGTGCGGGCCGTGTAGTCGGGCTGTACGTCCACGAAACGGACTGTGCGGTCCTTGTCCACGATGAGGACGGTGGGCCTGGGCAACTGGGTCGAGCCCTCCGCATTCACCTGGGCCAGATCGAGGCCGAGCTTTCGCTGGGCTTCGAGGACTTCTTCGGCTTGCTGGAAGACGATGCCGACGCTGCGGGCGACGCGGTTACCCGGGTCGGACAGCACGGTGAAGTCGAGCTCGGCCTTCTCCGCTGTGGACAGCGATTGATCAGGTGACTGGGGGCTGATGGCCACCAATCGGGCGCTGAAGCCAGCCAACTCGGGCACCAGTCCATGTTGGTAGGTCCGCAACGCCAGGTTGCAGTACGGGCACCAACCGCCACGGTAGAAGACGATGACCGCTGGGCCGCTCTCGACCAGTTGGTCCAGCGTGACCAGTGCGTTGGTCGCATCGGTCAACGTAAATGATTCCAGGGTGTCGCCGACCTTCACAGCGCCTGCCGGAACCCCCTGGTCGAGAAGGTCCTGGATGCTTCGATCGAATACGTCGACTACCTCTGAAGGCAGCCGTTCGGCCGCGGCTGCCTTCAGCTGCTCAGACTGCTCATGAATGGTGACAGGCATCGAACCTCCCAGGGGACATCGTCGGCGGAGCGCTACTGGACTGTACAGTCCACTGATCATCCGATCATGCAACAGCTGGACTGTCAAGTCCACAAACGAGATACTTGGGCCATGGGACTCCAGCCGACCACTGAGAGGGGACGCCAGACCCGACAGCGCATCGTTGCCGCGGCCGCCGAGGTGGTGGCCGAGAAGGGCGCTCTCGGGGCCAGCCTGGATGAGGTCGGTGCCGCGCCCCCGCATCTCGCAGCCAGCTCTACCACTACTTCGACGACAAGACCGACCTGATGAGGTCTGTGGCCGACGCCACCAATGAAGCCGTCCTCGATGGCCAGCGTGACCTCTTCGCCGGGCTCGACTCTTGGGATGGCCTGGTGCGATGGACGGACGCCCTCGTCGAACTTCATGTGCAGCTCGGTGGGCGTGGAGGCTGTCCGATCGCCAACCTTCTCGGTCAGCTGGGCGAACGCGACGACGACACCCGAGTTGTGCTTGCGTCTGGCTTCGACCGTTGGGAGGCGTCTATCCGTGACGGCCTCGTCACCATGATCAATGCTGGCGAGCTTCAGCACGATTCGGATGCCGACTGGCTCGCCGCCTCCACCCTCGCCAGCCTCCAAGGCGGTCTGATTCTCACCCAGGCGCGCCGTGATCCCCAGGTGCTCCGTCGAGCCCTGGACGGCGCTCTGGTCCTGATCAGCACGTACCGCTCAACCTTGACTGGCCACATCCGGCCCATGGCTCCCGGCCCCTGAACTGCTGGTTCACCGGCGAGAGCCGCCAATCAGACATTCCGCACCAACCATGGGGTAACTGAATGCTCTGGAAGACGGGCGTGGCCCTGCGCTATGACCAGTCGACCTGCAGTTTTGGATACCACGAGTACCGGGAGAAGACGTCCCCCGTGATCCCCGCTATACGGCGGAGCAGGAGTGCCGGTCAATCAGAAACCGGGAAAGGCCGTCCGCAACTCGTCGAGGAGAGTCGGGCTACCGGTGACTGCCGAGGTGTGGGCTGGATCGATCGCCCGTAGACCAGCCGGATAATGGCCTCAAACGGGAGCTCGATGGCGACAATTCTCATCTGCGAGCCGATGATTCGCCAACTCGCGAGAGGATGTTGACGAGATGCCCCTGGGGATCACGGAACGTCATGGCCCGATCACCCCATGGTTGGGTGGTCGGGGGCAGAACCCATTCGACCCCGATTCGCTCGATGCGGGCATACTCCTGGTCGACGTCCTGGGTTCGAAAATCGAGGATTGACTCGCCCGGGCGAGGTGCCAGCTCTGGTCTTGCCACACAAGTGGCCCCGATTTCAGTGAACCGACACTTGGAGAAGGCGACGCTCAAACCCCCTGTAGGCACCTCGACGTAGTAGTCGTTCAAAACGGCGTCCGTTCCAATCAACTGTCCGTAAAACGTCGCCAGCTGAACCACATTGTCGGTAACGAATCGACTCTGAACGAGATCCACGGCGAATCCTTCAGGCCTCAGTTGGGAGGACGGACGGTACGTCCAACTCGGTGGCCGCGAAGTTGGTGAAATAGGCCATGTACACAGCGATCGAGAA
>Ga0182018_10003504_pt1 | contig 14063 bp, 12 predicted proteins | sample 812P2MmetaG_FD_120490 | JGI IMG/M metagenome (GOLD analysis project Ga0182018, IMG submission 120490) | Permafrost microbial communities from Stordalen Mire, Sweden - 812P2M metaG | ecosystem: Environmental > Terrestrial > Soil > Wetlands > Permafrost | place: Sweden: Stordalen | collected...
AATCTTTTCCACATTCGACCTGGGATGAAAATCGTCCGCGTCGGCAAACTCCCAACCAAGTTGCTCGGCCAGCAGACGTCCGATAGTCGTCTTGCCGGCTCCGACCACTCCCATCACGATCAAGACCATGGAGGATTTCTGGTCTACCTATTTCTTGGAGTATGTCTTCTGCTCGCCGGTGCGACCATTGGTGAGGGTGAAGGTGCCGTCGGATTCCGCGACGACTCTGATGAATTTCCCTTCACAATTCTCTTTCACGTTCGCAATGCGCTGGTCGCTGACGTTGTGGGCCTTATCCGACTCCTCGGCGTAGTGTAGCTGCCACAAGTCTTCGAGCCCGGGAGAATCGTGCACGATCTGCCACGCCGCCGGGCTCGCTCCCTTGCGAGGTCCGTTGTCGATCACGGCCACTCGCGGATGCAGCGCCCAGTCGAGGGCTTTCGAATTTGAGAGATCCGCCCCGTGGTGTGTCACCAGAAAAAGATCGACGGTGCCGAGCAAGTTGTTGGGACAAGCGATCTCTAGCTCCTTTTTCTTGGTGAGATCGCCGAGATCAAGAAAGCGAAAGTGCCCGTAGCTGATCAGAACGCCCACCGAACGAGCGTTCTCCGTGTCGTCCACGGCAGCCGCAGGCTCGGAACCACAATACGGATTCGCTTCTCCGGCGCCCGGCAATGGACTGGTGATGTGGTCGCCAGCCGCGCCGAGCACATGCACTTCGATGCCTTTTATCGGAAGCCCCCATCCCGGCTTCACGACGACGTGGGCGTGGCCTGCAATGGCCTTCTCATAGGCGGCATAGTCCGTACGTGTCACGGCCGAGTCTTCCAAATTCGGCCCGTGGTCGACAAACGTTCCTACCTTAATTCCATCCACCAACTGCGGCACTCCGCCAACGTGATCGCGATGGTAGTGGGTAATCAGGACATAATCGAGTTGCGTAATGCCGGCCTGGTGAGCAGCAGCCACGATCCGATCGGCATCGCGGCCTTCGCCTCCCGGCCAACCGGTGTCAATGAGCAGCGACTCTCCGGACGGGCTCACCACCAAAGTCGACTGCCCGCCTTCCACGTCGATGAAGTAAATTTGCAGCGACTTGGCATTGGGGGTCGCGGCTCCCTGACAAGGCAGAACCACCACGAAGACACACAGGCAAAAAGCAGCAACCAGCACTCGACGCATAGTTTTGGCACCTGATGGGAAAGGTTTGCGAAAGATTATGCCACGCGACGGGGAAATGCGTCAGAGATGTTTTCCGTTTTCGATCACAACACGACTCCCGTGCCTCTGTTGACCTGGTTTTAAAATCACATCAAGGACAATTCGACGGAGATGGCCGCCCGGCAAAGCGGGCTTCAATCCATCCAATCTGGTCCCTCACAGAGTCGCCAATCACGCTGCCCGGGGCCGGTTGGGGGTATCGTTCCCATTGCACCCGGTCGCCCTGTTTGCACATACTGGTAATGGCTTTAGCCGTCAGCGTGGCGGGATTCGCCGGATCGGCGCCTCCGCTGATTACCAAAATTGGACCGCTCGCCCGCGTCTGGCCAAGTTCATTGCGGTCAAAATACCTGCGGACGAAGGCATTGCTCTCCCATTCCGGCTTCACCATTTCAGCAGGCGACAGCTGCGGAATCGTTTTTGCCTGGGAGCATGTCTGCCCCACTTGTTGATAGAGTGCGAGCGCCTTTTCCGTCAGCATGTCGCTTACTTGAAACTGCGGATAGACCGTCTTAACCCCATAAGCCAAGGATGTAAGCATGACCGTGGACGAACCATAATGCTCGTGGATTTCCTTTGCGCTGGCGAGATCTGAGATTGCAATGCTTCCGAGGTAATTTGAGTCGCCAATCTCGTTTTCCTTCTCCGCCACTGCCACAGCTGCCAAACCTCCCTCGGCCTCTCCCATGACAATCCATCTCGCGCCCAGCTGCGGCACCGCCGCACGGGCCGCCGGAATGGAATTGATGACATCGATCGCATTGGAAGGACCATCCAGGAATGCATTTGGAAAATTGGTTCCCAGCCCGGCGTAGTCCGGAGCGACCACGGCGTACCCCAGGTTCACATACATCGCAAGAAACGGACCATGCCCCAGGTTCCTCATCAGCGAGGGAGCACACGGACGTGCGACGCCAGTGGAACTGTGTGCCCACGCGATGACCGGCCAGCCCCCAGCGGGCGGTTTCTTGTCATACGGCAACAATACGACCCCAGACGACGCCACATCTTCCCCAGTAACGGAGCGGGAGTGGTACAGAATGCGAACCGCAGACACAGAGAACGGGAGTTCGTATTGGTCAAACTCTTGCGAACGGATCAGTTCGCCGGGCTTGCCGGCGGGAAATGGATCAGGAGTGTTATAGAACTTTGTGATGGGCAGGGCCGAGGCGCGCTGGATCTCCGAACGTCTTCCTGAGGCGGATGTTTGAGCTGGCGCATAAGCGGTTCCCAGTGCCATGGCCGTTGTCGCAGTCACAGCAAGAGCCATCGCTATGGGGCGCAGCCTATGCCAGAACCTTATCAGGATAGCGAACGATGGTTTCCGGGGAGACACAATCAGAAAGCTGGATAGCAAGCGCTATCTTCATTGTTCAACTTCACTGTTCTGCTTCACTGTTCTACCTCTTCGAGACGACCATGATCACAAGAACCACCGGGAGATAGAGAACCGAGGCATGCAGCAGGCGGCTGGCCCTGACCGTCGAGCTCGATGCCGCAAGTTTCCCTACGTGATAGAGCAGGAACGCTGCTGCCATGCCCATGGCAGCCCAAGAGTACAAGCCGGCCCGATCTACCAGCGGAAGCATCGTAGCCAGCACCAGAATGAGGGTGAAGCCCACGATCTCAGCGCGGGTAAAGCGCGTGTCCCGATCAAAATCAGGGAGCATGTGGTAGCCCGCACGGCTATAGTCCTCGCGATACATCAGCGCAATCGCCAGGAAATGAGGAAACTGCCAAAGAAAGAGGATGGCGAACAAAAACCACGCCTGCCGATTGATAGCCGCCGAAGCTCCCGCCCAGCCGATCAGAGTGGGCATGGCCCCGGGAAACGCGCCCAGAAGAGTGCAGAGGGGCGTCTTCCGCTTCAGTGGGGTATAGACCACCAGGTACGAGAGCAATGTCGAAACCGCCAGGAGAGCCGACAAAAGATTCACTGCCAGAAGCAGATACAGTCCACCCGCCACGCTCAGCAGAATGCCGAACAGCAACGCCTCGCGGCTCGTGAGCCTGCCCGAAGGCAGCGGCCGGGAGGCAGTGCGGCGCATCTTGCCATCCCAAACCCTCTCCATCCATTGATTCAATGTTGCCGTGCCGCTAGCAACCAGCAACGTTCCCAGCAGCGTGTTCAGCAAGCCGATAGTTCGCAGCGGACCTCGCGAGGCCAGGTAATAGCCCGCTGAAGTCGTCATCAGGATCAGCAGGTTCACCTCAGGTTTGGTCAGGGTGTAATAATCCCGGAGCTTGGACTTGAGTGTTTGCAGGGAAACCGGATTCGCTATCAGTTGAGTGCTCGCCATTTTCACCAGTCTCGGCCCGGTTCGTCGCGGTGCTCGGTCTGCCTGACCTGATTTCGCTTGCGATACATCACAACAACCATGCCGATGGATCCGAGCGTGGGAGGAAGTATAAGGATCAGAATCCCGCTTTTCAATGCCTGAATCATTCGAGAACCGGAAGAAGCCGCTTGCGTGTAACAGAGAGCGCAGTTCTGGGCGAAGGCTGGGACCGGCACCAGCAGGAAGATTAATCCCGTCAGCGTGATCGCCAAAATCCAGATTGGTGTCGATCGCTTCATGAATACTTTCTGCCGCACCCGACGGTCACGCCCAAGGCTAATGCGCCCACGGCACACCGTAGGATAGACGGAAGCTGTCGGTCCACCCGTATTGCATCCCCAGGATCACAGCAACCGTGAAGATCAGCACGAACCACATCAGCCCCCGATTCTCCGACAAATGCATGAAAAACAAAAGAGCGAGCCCAGCCTCGAGGACGGCTACTGACAGCATGCGCACAAACATCTGCGACACGCTGATATCCTGATAGGCGATGACAAACTGTATCCCTGCAAGGACGAGTAGGCAAACGTAAACTGCCACATCCTTCCCCAGGCCACGATTCGCGTGCGTGTCAGCGGTAGTCATAGTGATAGCTCCTGCCTCTTTCCAATCTCAATGAGCTACATTCAAAAGATAGACCAGCGGGACCACGAACATCCAAACCAAATCCACAAAGTGCCAATAGAGTCCCGTAATTTCGAGATCATCGGCACGGTAGCGTCCGCCCTTGTAGCGCAATCCCACCGCTATCAGAGCAACCACACCGCCGGTTACGTGCAGCAGGTGCAAGCCGGTAATGCTGAAAAACAACGAGCCGAAGAGAGGCGTGCCCCACGGATTATGGAACAGCGTCGCGCCTTCCCCAATCATTCCCATCCACTCCCGAATGTGCAGGGTGGCGAACAGGATTCCGGCCACAGCCGTAATCATGGTCCAGCGGAAAGCTCCGGCTTTGTCGCCCTTCTGCGCCGACCGTACCGCAATGAGCATGGTCAAGCTGCTGGTAAGCAGAACCAGCGTCATCACGGCAACATTGATGATGCTATGAAAAGGTCTTGGCCAATTGGGGGTGCTGTTGCGTATAAATCCGTAGGCGACGAGACAGCCGGCAAAGGTGGCCGTGTCTGCGATGATGAACAGCCACATCGCCATCTTTTTTGCGGGAACCGAGAATGCGGGCGCGGCCATTATCTCCGTCGCGCTGGTTCGCGACACCTGCCCGTGAATTGAAAGATCGGCTTGACTCACGTTGCCTCCTACCTTTGACTGGGTTAGAGCTTCATCCAAAGCAGCAAAAGCAGATACAGCCACAGCACACCCATGAAATGCCAATAACGCGAAGTGGCGTCCAGGGTGCTCCTTCGCAGGACGGACCGATTCAGTTTCCAGATGACTCGTACCAGACCGCCGAGCCCGCCGGACACGTGCAGAGCGTGAGCAACCGTCAGCACGTAGAAAAAGGAATAGCTCACATTGGAGGCCAGTCCGAATCCCTGTGATTTCAGCTGGACCCAGGCAAAGGTCTGTCCCGCCACAAAGAACAGTCCTAAGAAAAGGGTTACGTAGAGCCAGCGCCCAGGACTCGCGGCCTGATCTCGTACGCCGCCCATAAAGGTCGCAACCCGGCGCCGCGCAATTTCCAAAGTGAAGCTGCTGGCAATAATCACCAGACTGTTCAAGTAAAGCACCGGAGGTAAAGTGATATGTCGCCAATCCTGCGCAGATCCCTGACGAACAATCAGAGCGCTGGTAAAGGCGGCAAAGGTCATGGTGATCGCCGCCAAGCCCACCCATATGCCAGTGTTCGCCGGAGGTGGAGAATATTCCTTCAGCCTCCGCATCCCTCCATCGACGGGAACCTGATTCCGCCAGCCCCCATGGCCGGAGCCCTGGCTCGGTAGGCGCTCGAGTTCGATTTTCGGTGGTGGTTGGATCGTGGTTGCCATACTGCTAACTCTCCCTGGGTCAAACCTTTGTTGCGTGCTCGAAGATTACTTCTCTTCGCGCGGGTTCGCGTATTGTTCTGGCGAGGTCTGCATCACATATTCGCTGCTTGCGCCCTCGACGTTGTATTGATAGGGGTCGTGATAAACCACTGGCATCTTGTCGCCAAAGTTGTTGTGGGGCGGAGGCGTGGCCGTGCTCCACTCCAGGGAAGTTCCCTGCCACGGGTTATCTGTGGCGGGTGCGCCCTTAAGCCGGCTGTGAATTAAGTTGTAAACGAAAATCAACTGCGCAAAGCCCGTGACCAACGCCGAAATCGTGATGAACTTATGGACCGGAATCAGAGGGATCAGGTAGTCGTCGGTGAAGGCCTGATAGCGGCGCACGTTACCGGCGATTCCGAGGTAATGGAACGGCATAAAGATGCAATACGCGCCTACAAAGCTCAGCCAGAAGTGCACCTTGCCCAAAGTCTCGTTCATCATGCGGCCGGTCATCTTGGGAAACCAGAAGTACGTTCCGGAGAAGATGCCGAACATGGCAGCCACTCCCATCACCAGGTGGAAGTGGCCCACCACAAAATAGGTGGCATGCAACATGATGTCGATCGAAGGCTGCGCCAGAAAGAAGCCGCTGACGCCGCCGCTGATGAACATTGAAATGAAGCCCAGCGAGAACAGCGACGCCGAATTGATCCGCAGCTTGGAGCCATACAGGCTGCCCAGCCAGATCAGAACCACGATCGTGGAGGGAATTGTGATCACCAGCGTTGGGAACGAGAAAGCCAACGAAGACGTGGGATTCATTCCGCTCACGAACATGTGATGTCCGTAAACCATGTAGCTAAGGGCGGCCAAGGCTCCCATGGAATAGATGAGCACTCGATGGCTCAACATGGGTTTGCGCATGTTGGTGATGAGAACGTGCGAAACGATGCCCAAGCCGGGCACGATGGCGATGTAGACCTCGGGATGTCCGAAGAACCAGAACAGGTGCTGCCACAGCAGAGTCGATCCGCCGGAATGCGGTAACACCTGATCGTTGATTACCAGGTTTGAAGCCACGAAGAAACTGGTTCCCGCGACGTGATCGAGAATCAGCAGGATGCAAGCTGGCATGAGCACCGCAAATGCCGTCAGTCCCATTACCGAGGTGATGAACCAAGCCCAGGCGGTGAGCGGAAGCCGCATCAGGGACATACCTTTGCAACGCATGTCGAGCGTGGTGGTGATGAAGTTCAGGGAACCAAACAACTGGCCTACGCAGAAAAGAGCAATCGAGCTTGCCCAAAGCACCACGCCGAGACCCTGGCCGGGGCCGCCAACCGAACCGATCGCACTCAACGGAGCATACTGCGTCCAGCCCCCAAGAGTCGGTCCATCGCCTACGAAAAACGACGCGACCAGAACCACGAAGCCCGTGAACGTGACCCAAAACGACATCATATTGAAATGGGGGAACGGCATGTCTTCCGCGCCCGTTTGGATGGGCAGGAAGAAATTGCCAAATGCGGCGAACGGGGCAGTGGTGAGCACAAAGAAGACCATGATCGTCCCATGCATGGTCATCAACTGCAGATAATACTCCGGGGTCAGGACGTTCCCTGGAGCGCCTGTGCTGGAGAGCAGATGGAGCCCAGGAATCGCGAAGTTCGCCCAGCCCAGATGGATACGCATGATCCAGGAAAGCACCATCCCGACCAGAGCGGCGAGTAAAGCCAAGGCGTAATACTGCTTGCCAATGACCTTGTGATCAAGACTGAAGACGTTTCTTCGAATGAAGCTGGTCGGGGCTCCGTGATGCACCGCATGGGCGGACATATCGTGCATTGTGATCACCTCACCTCAAAAAAGATGCTTGGTTTATCCAGATCGTGCTTACAGCGACAGCTTACTGCAGTGCCGCCTGCTGTTTAATCCAGCTATCGTAATCTTCCTGGGACTTCACTTCGAGATAAGCCTTCATGTTGTAATGCCCGAGTCCACAAAGCTGCGTGCACACGATTTCGTACCGCCCGATCTTCGTAGCTGTGAAATGGACGGAAACGTCCAATCCCGGAACAAAATCCTGCTGAATGCGCAATTCGGGAACGAAGAAAGAGTGCCCCACATCCTTGGCATGCATCAGTAGGTGAATCTCGCGGTTGACCGGAATTCCCATCTCGGCGGTTACGATATCGTCCTTGGAATCGGGGTCGTGCGCAGTGTCGAGACCAAAGAAGTTCGCATTTGCCTCGCTAATCTGGTCGGCATGAAGCGGGCCGAACTTCCCATCCGGGCCGGGGTAGCGGAAATAAAATGCAAACTGTCCCGCCTGCACCTGGATCGGCATCGCGTTGGCCGCTGGTGGTGTCAGATATACGCTAGCCCATGCCTTTGCACCGAACACCCCTAAAGCCAAAACCTCTGTGCCAACCAACAGAAAGGCAGCCACGACCAAGCCCGCAGCGCCACCGGGAAGATTCCTGACCTTCTCGCCGGATTTCGGGCTCGAGAACTTCCAGATGAAGAATGCCAGGAGGAACTGGGAGGCCAGAAACGAAATTCCAGCTTCCAGCATCGTTTCCGAATACTGCTCGTCAATCAGTGGACCGTGGGTGGAAATATCCTGGGCCATGGGCCACGTGTGCATGATGATGGGAATAGCCGAACCGATTGCGATCAGGATGATCGTCACCGCGAATATCTTCGCCATATCGTTCCGCCTTTGTCCAAGTTAGCTGGGACTTTTTGTAAGGCAATCGCCGCAGTTTAAAACTGCGGCGATTCCATGATTCAGTTGAGCTGCAACCGCGACGAGACCTGTTCTACTTCGCCTTGAATGTGAAATCAGCGCTTCCCGGCTTGCCTGCCGCAACCGTAACTTTTTGCGTCTGCGTCTGATCGGGTTCGTGCCAAGCGGTCACCGTGTAATTTCCCGGCGGCACGTTGTTGATGGTGTAGTTGCCACTTGCGTCCGTCGTCGCATACGGGCCTTTTACCACCACATGCCAGCCGTGCATCCAGGGATGAATGTTGCATTGTACCGGGATCACTTCCGCATTTTTCCAGCTTTTCTCGATCGGTGCAGCGCCCGGAGGCTGAGACTGATTCCACGGGATGTTGCCGGTCATCGGATTGGGCAGCGGGTGAATGTTATGGGTGGTCTGATCGCTGGTCGTCACCTTGAAGGTCTGGCCGGCGTCGAGCGCCAGCACGTGCGGCGAATACATGCAGTTCTTCTGATCGAACACCGGCACCTCGGTCGATGTCGATGCACTGCCTGTCCAACCTTCGGAGATGTAAAGAACCACGTTCTCCAACCCTCCGTTCTGTCCCACCTCATAAATTTGCAGGTGCGCGGGCGAGCCCGAATTTGCCTTGACGCAATAAGGGTCTTTGGACATATCGATGCCCTTCATGTGCGGCGCGGTGCCGTCGAGTTTGACCGTCCCCGTAATCTTGCCCTCGCCGGCAGCGCTCACTCTCCGACCAAAGATCAAGGCTCCGCAATACACCACAACTAGCAGCGATAGTACAAGCACAAAATCGTAGGGCTTCTTCATAGAAAATCTCTCCTTGCAGACCGGATAAGTTGAAATTGTTTTGCGCTGCCGCCCTTACTGTTGGCCAGCCGGCGCATTGGGATCCACGGGTTTCAAGTCCAGTTTTTTCGCCATCTCTTTCTCTTTGCTGGGCTGAGACATCAGCGTTCGCAGATAGAAAACCAGATCCCACGCCTCGTCGGGCTTAATGTTGTCGGCATAGGAGGGCATGGGAGTGCCGTCCAGACCGGTCATGAAAATTCTGTAGATATCGCGATCCGTGTCGCCGCATTTTGGCCGAGCACCCTCGGTAAAGTTGAAGGCAGCAATCGGCCGGCCGAGATCATCGGTTAGGGTCGCCGCCGAGGGACCATTGGCCTGACCGAGTACGCCGTGACACTTCCAGCATTGCACGCGAGCGAATACGTCCCGCCCGGCCTTGATGCGATCCGCGGTCACCTCCGGTTCGGCCGGAATCTGGATGGGCGTTCCGGGCTTTTCGTTTGCCCAGCGTGGAGAGTAATGCTTAACCCAGGCGACCAAATCTGCGCGCTGCTGCTTAGTGAAGGTGCTCCATTGCGGCATATTCGAGCGATCCAAGCCTCGAGCGATGGTGTCGAAGAGATCTTCGTCCGTAGGCAGGGTTCCGGTCGGAGTCGACCGGCACTTGAATACTCCCAGTTGAAAATCGCGGGGCTTGGGGTCAACCCAGGGAAAATTTTCGCCATTCCCGTCGCCCAGTTCGCCATGACAACCGACGCAGTAGCGGCGATAGTCTCCCTTGGCATCCTTGGCATGCCCGGTAAGGTGGCCGACATGGCTTTCCATACCCAAGCGCGACGCGAAGTCGTGCTGCGTAAGTTGCGCCCAGGAAGGCATCGGAAGCGCCAAAACCACAGTTGCGCCGGTTAATAGCGTCCACATCCGCAATCTTGTCCGCATGTCAATCCCTCTCTAAAAGTCAACCTCTAGAAATCAAAGTCAAATCCGAGCAACAGTTCGCTGGTGTTTAAATTCCCACCCGTCGGTGACGTTCCGTCCTGGTGCATCCAGTTGTACTCGTTGTGCCACGCGAAACCCGCCCGGCTGGTCATAAATGGGTTGTAGCGATACCCGACGGTGTAGGTCGAGATGTTGCCCAGGTTTGAGGGAGCGGGAGTAGCCGATCCAGCCCCATTCGCCTGTTGCGACATCCGGATCGTCTCGTAGCGCCCGATGAAGATCAGTTGCGGGCTGTAGACGTAATGTGGTTCGAAAAGAACGCCGTTCCAGGATGGGTTCTGCGAACCAGCCGGCAGCGCGGTACCCGTCAGATTGTTTGGGCCGGTGGGATTATCGATCGGGTCGCCATACCCCTGCCCGAACCACGCACTATCCGATCCATGCTGCGTGACGACCTGAAGGTCGAAATGCTGGCCGAAGTAGAACTGGCCTACAAACCCCTCTCGACTGAAGGACTTGTTGCTGATTCCGGAGCCCCCAAGGGGCGTTCCTCCTTGCGTGAGGTAATACGTCGGAGCCTCTCCAATCATGGCGTAGCCGCCAATGCGATCCACCCCCAGCTTGCCGCTGTCAAACGCCTGGCTGGCGGTAAAAAAGCCAGTGTAAGCATTGCCGTACGGCAGCCCCACATTCCCATCCGTCGAACTCAGGAGCGACGCCGAATAGCGAGTGCGGTCATTGTAGGAGTGTCCCATTACTTCGATGCCTAGCTGGTTATCTCCCATTTGGCCGAAGATGTTGCCATCACCCACGGGAATGAAGTGATAGAGCTGATAAATACCGCCGTTGCCGGTTAGCGTCAGAATGCGTTTCTCCGACAGCAGGTTATCGAGTTCGAACTTTCCCAGCTTGATGTTGAGCCAGGGACTGCCGAACAGGTTGTCCAGACGCGCCATCACGGTTTCAAAGTGGAAGGAGGCGGTGGCATCGGAAGACGGCAGCACATAGAACGAGAAGTTCTTCTCCAGGGTGCCGCCGGTATGGAAGTCGAGACCGCTCAGATCGAAGCCCGAGGTCGTAATGCGGCTCACGCCCGACCCTTGGTCCACAGCAACTTCGCCCGTACTCACCCGATGCCAGATCGGGACGATGCGGAACGTAACCGGCCAGTAGCCCGGGTTCTGCCAGATGGGCGCGTCCCGGTCGTTCATGAGTTGGTAGCCGTTGTCTTTAAATTTCTGGCCAAAATAGTTCAGCATCGGCCAGGATTCATGACAAGCCGAGCAGCGCAGACCGTACTTGCGGGCAAACGCCGGAAGGGCGTTCGCGTTTTGGCTGCCGCTTAGCATCAGGAAGGTTAAAACCAGCGCCGTAACCAGAAAATATTGTCCACGCGGCGTCGTCCCACAAAGGCGCGACTTCATCCCAGTACGCATGCCGAACTCCTAGCAATTCTGTCTTTGAAACCGTTCCCCAAAACGCAAGGCAAACCTGCCAAACTCGAAGCTAACGGCTCGGAGAAACCCGCTCTGCTGCTTCTCCTTGAAAAAAGATTCCTAAATCGTTGTTTCTCGCAAAGGTCATACCACCGTACCGGGACGGAATCCTACAACGCCTTTGCAACGTTTTGCAAGGGGGGTACCGAGTTTTTTTTACATTTTCTTTACAATGTAAACTGCAAAAAAGATTCCGTTTGGCCACCCATTGCAAAAAACTCGCCCGCAGTTGACAGAGCCAAGCCATAGCTGAGACTCTTGGCCAAGAGAGGAATAGGTTCGTGGTGATCTTGAAAAGTCATGCGGAAGCGCGTCCCGCCTGCTGGCAAAGATCAACTGCGATGCTATGGAAAATCGGCCTTATTCTGACCTTCTTCCTGGCCGCGTTGCCGCTTCCCGCCCGGGAAAAGGACGCAATCCAATACGGCATGGGTCTGGTTGTCAACGTTCCGTTTCCCGAGGCGGAGGTCGCCCAGGTCGTCGAGGACGTGGTGCAAAATGGAATCATCCGGGGAACCAAGGAATACAACAAGGACGAATACGTCAGCCAGGCGGGCCCAGCCCCTTCCACTCGAGTTTTTCCACGCTGGACCGAGGACGGCAAGGTGTTCTACAAAGTGCGCCTGAAAGCGCTGGACCCTCGAAATTTTAAAGACAGCGGTGATGTCGGGACGCTGGCCGTCCGCTACGTCGTGAAGGCGCAGGGCGACAAGAACACCGTGCTCCGTATTGATGCGCGTTTTGTGGAGGATTTTCGCAAGAGCAGTCACCCCTCCAACGGCTCTGTCGAAAGCGCTGAGTACAAGGACATCCACGACCGCCTGGACGCCATTGAGTCCATGAAAGCGCAGACCGTCGAGGCCCAGAAGGAAAAGCAAGAGCAGTCGGCAAAGACGCAAAAGCCGGTGCCATCTGACGAAACTCCGGCGACTGCACCGCCCCCAGTCCCCCTCAGCAGGGCAATTGCACTCGCTCCGCCCAACCCTGCTCCGGCCAACGAAGTTCCGCCGAGTAAGGATGCGACGCCCGCTGTCCAGACTCTGGAGCAGCACCTACAGGATCTCAGACGTCAACTCCAACGGGTGGTGAAGGCGCCGGGAGCGCCACTGCAGTCCGCGCCCTTCCACACCGCGACCGCCCTGCAATCCCTGCCCGCTGGCACCGAAGTCCTCATCGTGGTGTCTACAACTTATTGGTTTGGAGTGGAAACCCACGAAGGCCAGCACGGCTGGCTTATGCGCGACCAGTTGGAGCAAGTCCCATGAGATCCCGGGTAATTCCCTGGCGCCGGTTTAGGTTGTGGGCAGTGTCGTTTGGGGTGCTCTGTGCGGTTCTGTTTGCCGTGCCAGCGCAGGCGCAAACCAATTCCAACGAACGGGCCTTCCCGCAGTCTAAGGCGACGGTTGAAAAAGCCTTGACCGCGCTCGAAGCCAACTTAGCTGGCCACCTTCCCGTGTTGGACGGATTCGCCAAGCCCGGCGAACATCCCCTCGACCGCTACCAGCGCGCCTACTACCAATCCACCGTCCAGGTAAGTTCGACGGCATCTGGCGGATCGCTGGTGCGGGTCAGCACAAAAGTGACGGCCTGGTACGCCGATGCAGTGGCCTCCCGCTCGGGATACCAATTAGTGACTTCCAACGGCCGCCTCGAAGCCGACCTTCTGGATCAACTGGGGGACCAACTCGCCCAGCCCTCCCAGGCTGCGACTGAGAGCGGCAGTCGCACCTCGTCGAACTCGGCGCCAAAGCCGTCTGCCGCGCCTCCGGCGGAAACCGAGCCCACGATCTCCGCCCCTGCTCCCGCTTCCAAATTCCCGGAAAGCGAACGAACATTCTCGTCGTCGTTGAGCCAAGGTCTGGCAGCCGAAGAACGGGAGCGAACTTCCGATGCAAACACGGGAACCATAAAGACCGCGGTAAAACCTGACAGCGCGTTGCAGGCCGAAGCCAACAGCCTGGAGGAGACTCTCAAGAACCAGGCTCATCCCAACAATCTGGTGGCCGTCAAGAAATCCGGCACCCCGGTGGTTTCCGCTCCCAGCCTGAAGGCGAAGCCGCAATTTCTTGCCAGCATGCATGATGAATTCGAAATGCTCGACTTTAACGCAGACTGGGTGCACGTTCGCATTTCCGGCCTGTCGCGGGGATGGATCTGGCGCAACAGCGTCGAGATGCCGGATGGCATCCCCGAGACCGCTGCCGCAGCCACTTCCGCACTGACGCCCGCCGCAGATTTGTTTCACGTCGCCCGGGAAGAAACTGCGCCGTTCCCAGGAGACTGGGAGCCGCTTCGGGGCAAGAATGTAAAAATTCTTTCCGTGCAAAAAGTCGACGACAATGCGAAAGACTCCGGAGCAAAGGCGCGCCTCGAGTACACCAAATTCTTGCTGGAAAAAAGCTATAAGGAAATGACCGAGACTCCGCCTGCGCTGGCGGGCATTGTCGTGATTTTCGACTCCGCCGATGGTGGCATGATTGCCGCCACGACGACTGCCCTCCAGCAATGGAGAGCCGGCACGTTGTCGGATTCGGCGCTCTGGCACACCTGCTTCTTCGATCCTCCGGAAACGTTCGAGTCTTCCGGCTCTGTAGC
>Ga0182018_10003505_pt1 | contig 14061 bp, 14 predicted proteins | sample 812P2MmetaG_FD_120490 | JGI IMG/M metagenome (GOLD analysis project Ga0182018, IMG submission 120490) | Permafrost microbial communities from Stordalen Mire, Sweden - 812P2M metaG | ecosystem: Environmental > Terrestrial > Soil > Wetlands > Permafrost | place: Sweden: Stordalen | collected...
AAGCCAGACGACGGGCTGCTGGACGTCGCGGTGCTGACCGTGCGGGGCTGGACCGGCTGGCTGGCGCTGGCCGCGCAGCTGCTGCTGCGCCGCGGCGCGACGGGCCGGGTGACCCGCCTCACCTGCCGGGAGCTGCGCATCGACCTGGACCGCCCGCAGTCCTGGGAACTCGACGGCGAGGTCATGGGCAGTACCCGCCAGCTGGTGATCAACGTCCAGGCGGGGCAGCTGCTGCTGCGCAGGCCGGCCCCGGCCGCCCCGGCCCGGGCGGCCGGGCAAGTAGCGCCGGGCAAGTAGCGCCGGGCGCTCAGACCCGGCGCCACCTGGCTTCGCACAGGCCGTAGACGCCGAAGATGATCAGGCCGAGCGCGGCCGCGAACAGCGCGACCTTGCCGTACGGCTGATCGCGGAGCGTCCGCAGCGCCTTATCGAGGCCGCGCGCCTTCGACGGCTCGGACTTGACGGCGGCCTCGATGACCAGGGCGCCCGCAAGGGCGAAGACCACGCCGCGGGCGGCAGTCCCGATCGTGCCGAGCCACAGCACGATGCTGCGGGTGCGCGCGCTCATCTGCGAGGTCTGCAGCTGCTTCGCGAACTTGCGGCGCACGCCCTCGATGACCAGGGCAACGCCGACGATGACGACAATCAGGCCGACCAGGCCTACCGCCCAGCGACCGCCCGGGTGCTGCATCACGCGGGCGGACAGGTCCTGCTCCTGGCCGGACTGGCTGCCGTGCGCGCCGCCGATCACCGAGAAGGTGGTGAATGCGAAGCTCGCGTAGACGAGCGCCCGGACCAGCGACTTCAGCCGCGGCCCGGCGCCGTGCCCCTCGCCGGTGACGCCGAAGGCAGCCTCACTCAGCCGCCAGAGCGCATAGGCGGCGAAGCCGATGCCGAGCAGCCAGAGCGAGACCAGCCCGAAGGGCTCCCTGGCCAGCAACTGCAGGGCGCCGCGCTGATCGGCCTGCCGGGTGGTCTTCCCCAGGGCCAGCAGGATCGCGACCCAGCCGATCAGGATGTAGATCACCCCGCGCGCTGTCAGGCCGGCCCTGGCCATCGTCTGCGCGAGCCGGCCATCGGATGCGCGCCGGGCCTTCGCGGACACGTGCGTCGTGGAAGTCGTTGGCATAGCACTGATATTGCCCGGGAGCGCAGAATAAACATGCCTGCGGTGCGATCCGGGTCAATTCCGGCCGCCATTCCGGTGGCGGCGCTGCAACAGCACGATCCTGCGCTCGGCAAGCTGCTGGGTGTGGTAGCTGAGCCACATGCAGACCGCTGCCAGCGGCAGCTCGACGAGGGCGCAGAGCAAGATCGATTCGAGCCGCTCCCGGGCCGGCGTGGTCATCACGTCAAACCAGGCGTCGACGACGAGAAGCGCGGCCGTCGCGGTGGCGGCGGTGGACAGGTACCGGGACCGGCGCAGCGCGAAGTACGCGGTACCCGCCAGCGCACCGCACAGCATGACGTCGAAGCCGGCCCAGGCGACGTCGTAGTTCGGGGACAGCTGGCGGGACGGCAGCGAGGCCGCGATGTACGCAATCCAGGGCACCAGGATCACTGCGAACAGGGCGAATAGCGGGCCCGTCCAGCGCACGACACGCGCATCGTCGGTCATGATCGCGTTCTCTGGCTCCGCGGCCGGGTCGACGAGCTTGTCGAGTTTCGTGACCAGGTCCTCGGGATCGGGAATCGGCATCGAGCGTCCGCCTCAGGCTGGGTAAGGGCAATTATCACCCGCCGCCAGGGCCGGCCGGTATCACCCGCCGCCAGGGCCGCCCGGCTTGCCGGGGAGTCGCGCGACCGGGAACGGGTAAGGCGCTGCCGTGAATCAGTCGACACGGCGGACAGTCCTGACGGCGGGCGTGGCGAACCTGCTGATCGCCGTCAGCAAGCTGGCCGCAGGCCTCCTGACCGGGTCAAGCGCGATGCTCTCGGAAGCGGCCCATTCGGTCGCCGACACGGTGAATCAGGCCTTCCTGCTGGCCTCGCTGAAAAGCGGCGCACGCCCGGCTGACGCGGAGCATCCCTTCGGATACGGGCAGGAACGCTATTTCTGGTCGCTGCTCGCCGCCGTCGGCATTTTCGTCGCCGGGGCCGGCTTCTCGATCTTCGACGGCGTGCTCAACATCAGCCGGGGCACGCCCACGGGCGACTTCCTCATCGCCTACATCGTGCTCGGCGTCTCCTTCATCGCGGAGGGAACGTCGCTGACCCGGGCCACCGCTCAGCTGCGCGGCGAGGCCAGCCAGCGCCGGCGCGGGCTGCTCGATCACGTCCGGCGGAGCCCGGACACCACGGTGAAGGCAGCGCTGTTCGAGGACACCGCCGCGCTGGCCGGGCTGGTACTGGCGGCGGCCGGCCTGACCCTGGAGCGAATCACCGGCTCGGCCGCCTGGGACGGCGCCGCGTCGATAGCCATCGGGCTGCTGCTGGTCGTGGTCGCCTACCGGCTGGGCCGCGACAGCCGGGACGGGCTCATCGGGCACGCCATCGACCCGGACGAGCAGCGGCTGATCGCCGAGGAGATCCGCTCGACGCCAGGCATCGACGATGTGGTTGAGCTCCGCACGATGCACATGGGCCCGGACAGCGTGATTGTCGCGGCCCGCGTCGCCTTCAGCGACGACATCAGCGCCGACCGCGCCGAGGACATCGCCGGCGACATCGACCGGCGGCTGCGCGAGCGGATGTCGGTCGCGCCGCACGTCTTCCTCGACCCGACGCAAACCTAGGGCCCGGCTCGCGCGCCGGGCTGGCTGGCCGGCGGCCAGCCGATCAGCGTCGCCAACTTCCCGACCACCGACGGGCACCGGATCAGCTTCACCATCACCGGCACCGGTGGCTCGGTCACTCTGACGATCACCAGCGGCAGGCCGGCCGGCGACATCCTGTTCCAGCTGCCCGCGTTCGTCCGTGATATTGCCAGCACCTCAGCCGGGACCATCGACCAGCAGACCGGGACGGTCACCTGCCCAGGACGGCGCGGCGGGACGTCGTGCAGCTGCTTGCCCCGGCCGCGCCGAGCACGGCCGGGGCAAGCGCGGCTGCGGCGAGCGCGACCGCGCCAGGCCTACTCAGGCCGGGCGGTTGATCACGGGCAGCCTTCGCTTTGCCAGGTACGCGACGTCGACCTCCCACTTCGCCGGGTCCGGCTCCGCGGACGGGTCGGTCAGATAATGCTCGACCCGACTGCGCCAGGCCTCGCCGTGATCGGTGTCCCAGCTGTCGAACGTGATGCGCCGGTCCTTCGCCCAGTCCTGCAGCGCGGCGTTGCTGGCGATGAGGCCGTCGTAGGGCCCGGTGTGGCGGAGCGTCACGTACCGGCCGGCCGGGAGGACGCCAGCGCGGATGCGGCCGCCGCCGGGCACAGCTGCTGTTCCTACCGGCATCGCGAACTCGACGTCGAGCCTGCTTGGCATGTCGATCACGTGATAGCGGATGAACGGCGGGCCGGCCGGCTGGACGCCACGGCCAGCCAGCCAGCCGAACAGCTCAGGGAAGGCCTCGTCCACGGCCGCGGTGAACCCGTCCATGGCGAATTGCATCCGGATTCCGGCGTACGGCAGCGCGGCGCGCTGCTCGATCCTGGGCTGCTGCTGCACAACGGCACCTCCTCGGGCCAGGCCAGTCTCCCGGGATTACCCGGCACTCTCCCGGGATTACCCGGCACGGAAGTGACGAAGAGGTGGCGTCCGGCCGCATTGACACACTGGGGGGAGCGGGTTAATTTCCCACCGGTAGGCGGCCTGCCGCAGGCCCTCTCAGTCACTTTTGCCCTCGATCACCTTTGCGGGGTGAGCATGTTTCCCGGGTTGAGCTCGTCCGTCAGGATAGGCGTGCCGTCCGCGAATGATCCTGACGGGCGGACCGGTCCCGGCTCGTCGTGGCTCACCGGCTCGTGCTGCCCGGCTGCCCTGCAGCGCAGCAGGCGGCCACGGGCAGGGCGCGTCAGGCTGCTGCTACTGCGCTGGCGTATCAGCAGGATGAACGCAGCGCGGGGCAGCACTCGCGGCTGACTGTCGGCGGTCTTGCGTACATTGGGAACGGTGACGACCTACCGCGATGACACGCAGACCCGCGCCCAGCCGGACGAGCGGGTACTTGAGGCGTACCGGCGGGAGCTGACCGGCTACTGCTACCGCATGCTCGGCTCGGGCTTCGAGGCCGATGATGCCGTACAGGAGACGATGATGCGGGCCTGGCGCGGCGCCGACGGCTTCGAGGGCAGGTCCGCCCTGCGGTCATGGCTGTACCGCATCGCCACCAACGTGTGCATCGACATGCTCAAGGGCCCGCAGCGCCGGGCCATGCCGATGGACCTGGGGCCGTCGTCCACGGCGGCCGCGGTGATCCCGGACGCCCTGCCGGAGGCCTCCTGGGTGCTGCCCATTCCCGACGCGAGGGTCAGTCCCGCCGGGGGCGACCCGGCCGAGCTGACGGCATACCGTGAATCGATCCGTTTCGCCTTTGTCGTGGCCCTCCAGCACCTGCCGCCGCGCCAGCGCGCGATCCTGATTCTGCGGGAGGTCCTGCGCTGGCAGGCCAGCGAGGTGGCCGAGCTGCTGGACACGACGGCCGTCTCGGTCAACAGCGCCCTGCAGCGCGCCCGGGCGAGTCTCGGCGCCGCGGGCGTCAGCATCGACGCCGGCCAGCCCACCGGGCTCGATGCCGGGCAGCAGGACCTGCTGAACCGCTACGTGGACGCCTTCGAGCGCTACGACGTCCCCGAGTTCGTCTCGCTGCTGCGCGCGGACGCCACGTTCTCCATGCCGCCGCACCCGATGTGGCTGCGCGGCCCGGCCGAGGTCAGCGGGTGGCTGCTGGGCCAGGGCCTGGGCTGCCGCGGTTCCCGGCTGGTGGCGACCGCGGCGAACGGATGCGCGGCGTTCGGCAGCTACCGCCCGGCCGGGCCTGGCGCGCACGAGCCGTTCGCCATCCAGGTGATCGAGACCTCCGGCGGCCGGATCTCGGCAATTCACAACTTCCTCTTCCCGGAGCTGTTCGCGGCCTTCGGGCTCCCCGGCCGCCTGCAGGGCTAGCCAGGGCGCGGGAATCGCGCTCCCGTCAACGCGATGCGGGCTGCCACGGCGGGGGGACTGGCCCGATAGGGCCGTGATGGCTACATTCGTGTCCATGTTCGAATCGGCGAGCGCGTTCGAAAAACTGAACGAGGAGCAGCGCCGCGCGGCAACGCACACCGGCGGGCCGCTGCTCGTGCTGGCCGGCGCCGGGACGGGCAAGACGGGAACGCTGGTGGCGCGGGCGGCCTGGCTGCGCACCCAGGGCGTGCCGGCGAGCCGGATCCTGCTGCTCACCTTCACCCGCCGCGCGGCCGATGACATCCTCGCCCGGGTCGCGCCCACGGCGGTGGCCGCGGCCGACCGGATCTGCGGCGGAACGTTCCACGCCGTCGCGCACCGGATCATCCGGGCGCACGCGGAGTCATTCTCGCTGCCGCCGGCGTTCAGCGTGATCGACCCGGCGGATGTCTCGGACGTGCTGGACACGCTGCGCGCGGACCACGATCTGGTAGGCACCCGGCGGCGCGCGCCGAGGGCGGCCGTGTGCGCTGACATCTACACCCGCTGCGTGAATACCCATACGGCCGTCGCTGACGTGGTGCGCGGTAACTTTCCCTGGTGCGCCGACTTCACCGGCCAGCTCTCCGCGCTGTTCCGTGACTACACGGCGCACAAGCGCCGCCACGGGCTGGTCGATTTCGACGACCTGCTGCTGCTGTGGCGGGCCGCGCTGGCCGACGCTGCCGCCGGGCCGGTGCTGCGCGGCCTGTTCGACGCGGTACTGGTTGACGAGTACCAGGACGTCAACGCCGTGCAAGCCGACATCGTGCGGCTGCTGGCGCCCGGCGGCCGCGGGCTGACGTGCGTCGGTGATGATGCCCAGGCCGTGTACGGGTTCCGCGGCGCCGACCCGGCGCACCTGCGGGCGCTGGCCGGTGCCTACCCGGACCTGGCCGTGATCCGGCTGGTCAGGAACTATCGCTCCAAGGCCGCCGTGCTGCGGCTGGCGAACGTGGTCCGCCCGCAATCAGCAGGCCTGGAGCTGGCGCTCACCGCCGATCGGGCCGGCGGGCAGGCCCCGGTCCTGGTGCGCTGCCATGACGAGGCCACCCAGGCCCGCGAGATCTGCGCCCGCGTGCTGGACGCGCACGAGTCGGGCCTGGACCTGCGCGACCAGGCCGTGCTCGTGCGGGCCGCGCACCACAGTGACGTACTGGAGATCGAGCTGTCCGCCCGCGCCATCCCGTTCGTGAAGTACGGCGGCCTGAAGTTCACCGAGGCGGCGCACGTCAAGGACTTCATGGCCGCCGCCCGGGTAGTGGCTAACCCGTCCGACGACCTGGCCTGGTTCCGGGTACTGCGGCTGCACGAGGGCATCGGGCCCGTGCACGCGCGGCGCATCATCGACGCCCTCCAGCTGGCCGACCCGGCTGCCCTCGATCGATGGCCGGCGGCTCTCGATCTCGTTCCGGCGCGGTCCCGGGCCGCCGTGGCGTCGACCATCGCCGGCCTCACCGCCGCGGCGGCCGTCGAGCAGACGGCCGCCAGGGCCGCCGCGGTGCTGGCCGCGCTCGTCGATCCGGTCCGTGCCCGCTACCGGGACGCCGCCGGCCGCATCGCCGACCTGGAGCGGCTTGCCGACGCGGCCGCGAGCCGGCCCTCGCTGCACGACGCGCTGGTCGAGCTCGCGCTCGATCCGCCGGTTTCCTCGTCCGACCTGGCCGGCCCGCCCAGGCTCGATGATGACTACCTGATCATCTCCACCATGCACTCCGCCAAGGGCCTCGAATGGCCGGTGGTGCACCTGCCGCACCTGGTGGACGGGGCGGTGCCCAGCGACATGGCACTGTCCTCGCCAGCGGGGCTGGCCGAGGAAGGCCGGCTGTTCTACGTCGCGGTGACCCGGGCCCGTGACCAGCTCTACCTGTATGCGCCGCTGCGGATGCATCACCACCGGATGGCCAGGGACGACCGGCATGGCTACGCGCCGCTGAGCCGTTTCCTCGACGCCGACGCGCTCGCGCAGTGCGAGATCGTTGAGGCCGCCCCGGTGGCGCCGGTGATCCCGCGGGTGGCGGCGCTCGCCGCGACGGTCGACGCGGCGCTCGATTCGCTCTGGTCGTAACCCGCCGCTGCCCGGCTGCGCTCACCCGGCGTGCGCCGGTGCGGTGCGGCCGCCGGCGTCAGCCGACGCCCAGGCTGCCCTTGGCGCCCGCTTCGAAGATCCGGAACGGCAGGATCCGCTTGGCGAGCAGCCCGATGCGCTCGCCTGCCTTACCGACGGAGACCCGCCGCGGCGGGCGCCGGGCAGCCAGCACTCGCCGAACGACAGCGGCGACGTCGCCGGCGGGCGCGCCGTTGATCTCGTCCCGTTCCATCAGCCCGATCGCCCTGGCGAGGGCCGTGCCGTAGACGCTGTCACCCTCGGCCGCCGCCGCCATCCTGCGGCTCGCGGTGAAGTCCGTCCGGAAGTTACCGGGCTGGACCAGCGTCACGTCGATCCCGAAGGGCGCCACCTCATAGGCCAGTGCCTCGCCGTAGCCCTCGAGCGCGAACTTGCTGGCACTGTAAAACGCCTGGAACGGCGTCCACGTTCATGACCAGGCCGTGCCAGCTGCCCCCGGCCGTCGTCCCGCGCCTGCTGGCGCCCGCAACGGTCCAGCCCGCCCGGTGCAGAAGATCGGCGCACGCCAGCCCGATCCCCGCAGACGCGCCGGTGACCAGTACTACTTTCGGCTGACCCGTCATGGCGATCTCCTGTCCCGGTAAATAGGTACGCTGCCCGGCCGGCCGCATCGGTGTACTTCTAGAGTGGGCCGGTGACCAACCCAGTCCTGCAGATCATCATCGCCAGTACCCGCCCGGGCCGGGTCGGCCCGTCGGTCGCCAGCTGGATTAACGAGCGCGCGATCGCCCATGGCGGCTTCGACGTCGAGCTGGTCGATCTCGCCGAGGTCAACCTGCCGATGTTCGACGAGCCGAAGCACCCGCGGTTCGGCCAGTACGTTCACCAGCACACCAAAGACTGGAGTGCCACCATCAAGCGGGCCGATGCGTTCATCTTCGTGATCCCTGAGTACAACTACGGATTCAACGCGGCGATCAAGAACGCGATCGACTACCTGAATGCCGAATGGCAGCACAAGCCGGTCGGGTTCGTCAGCTACGGCGGCGTGGCCGCGGGCACCAGGGCCGTCCAGATGCTCAAGCAGGTGGTCACCACGCTCAAGATGGTGCCCATGTTCGACGCCGTCAATATCCCCTTCGTCCAGCAGTTCCTTGATGAGGACCGCAAGCTGCAGCCCAACGACATCATGGGACCGCGGCGACCGCGATGCTGGATGAGCTCGTCAGGTGGACCGGGTCGCTCCGCACGCTGCGGGAACCTGCCGCGCAGGCCACGGCCTAGGCCCCGCCATGCACTCCGTGGACCGGACGACCGAGCAGATGATCCGGTCCGTCCTCGCCTACGCGGAAACGCGGCTGCGGCTGGATCCCGTGCCCCTCGATGGCGGCCCGCGGGATCCGGCCGAACTCAGCGCGGCGCTGCACGGGATGCTGAGCCCCGGTGGCAACGACCCCGACCAGGTACTCGGGGTCTATGCGGCAACCCTCGCGCCGGCCGTGATATCGGCAGACAGCCCGCGTTACCTGGGCTTCATCCCGGCGGCACCGACCAAGGCGGCGCTGCTGTTCGACATGCTCATCTCCTGCGCGTCCATCCAGGGCATCTCCTGGCTGGAGGCGGCGGGCGCGATCCAGGCCGAGAACCAGGTGCTCCGCCTGATCGCCGACCGGGCCGGGCTGCCGGCCTCGGCCGGCGGCTGCTTCGTCTCCGGCGGCTCGGCCGGCAACCTGTCCGCGCTGGTGGTCGCCCGCGAGACGGCCAAGCGCAGGGCCGGCCCGGCCGCCGCTGGCAGGCGCTGGCGGGTGGCCGTCGGCGAGGACGCCCATTCCTCGATCATCAGCACCCTGCGGATCCTGGAGATGGATGCGCTCACCGTGCGGACCGAGGATCACCGGCTCACCGGTGACGCGCTGCTGGCCGCGATCGAGGCCGACGGCGACCCGTCGTCGGTCGCCGCCGTGGTAGCGACGTCGGGCACCACGAACGCCGGCATCATCGATGACCTGGCCGGCATCGCCGCGGTTGCGAAAGCACGGGGCCTCTGGTTCCACGTGGACGGCGCCTACGGCGGGGCGGGCCTGTTCGCGCCCAGCGTCCGCCGCGCCTACGACGGCATCGAGCACGCGGACTCCTTCATCGTCGACCCGCACAAGTGGCTGTTCGCCCCGTTCGACTGCGCGGCGCTGATCTACCGCGACCCGCCGCTCGCCCGGCTGGTGCACAAGCAGGACGCGTCCTACCTCGACGTCATCCATGACGATCCGGCCGAGTGGAATCCAGCCGACTACGCGTACCACCTGACCAGGCGCGCCCGTGGCCTGCCGTTGTGGTTCTCGCTGTCCGTGCACGGCATCGATGCCTACACCGGCGCCATCGAGGCGGCGATCGGCCTGGCCGCGCAGACCGCGGCCGAGATCCGCGGCCGCGACTACCTGGAGCTGATCCGCGAGCCAGACCTGTCCGTGGTGCTCTTCCGCCGCCGCGGCTGGAGCGGCGAGGCGTACACCCGGTGGGCCGACCAGCTGCTCAGCGATCAGGTGGCGTTCATACCACCGTCGGCCTGGGAGGGCGAGACGGTGGCCAGGTTCGCGTTCCTGCATCCGCATACCCCGATGGACCTCGTCCGGCAGATCCTCGACCGGATGGCGTGACTAGCGCCGGGCACCGGCATACGCTGGCGCACTAACGCGCTGTCACCGCAGCGGGCCTCCAGCGGCAGCCGCCGGAGCAGGCAGGAGGGCGAGATGACCAGTCACGCAGCCGGCCCCGCCGAGCCGGTACCCCCCGCATCGTTGGCGGCCAGCGGCGCGATACCCACTGCCAGCAACGCCGGGTAGGAGATCAGCGAAGCGGTGCCGCCGGCCGACCCCACCATGCCAGCGAGCACTCCGGCGGATAGCAGCAGCGCAGCGTCGATGGCAGTCATCGCAGGCGGTATGTCATCTCCCTGCCGCGCAGCGGATGCAGGTGCTCGCTACCGGGCGGGCGGCCAGCCGCTCAGCGCCTATCGGCTCGCCGCAGCGCGCGCAAACGCCGTAACTGCCGTCGGCGATCCGGGCCATCGCCAGGTGCACGCCCGCCAGCCTGCCGCGGGCTCGCTCCAGCAGCGACGCGACCTGCGCCCGCTCGAACGCGATCGTCGCCCCTTCCGGGTCGTGCTCGTCGTCGGTGCCCGCTGACGACGCGGCCTCGACAATCCCGTCGAAGTCGCGCGTCAGCGCCGAGATCGCGGCACTAGCGGCGGCACGCTCAGCTTCCAGCCGCTCTCGCGCGCCGCCCAGATCGCCAGCTGACGGGATCGGCCCTGAACCGTGCGCCGCATCAGTCACGGCAGTCTCAAGATCCCGTTAGCGGTTAGCTTTTTGCCGGTCCCGACCGGCGCGATCTTAACCACTCCCGTGCCAGCCCGGCCATGGGACGCATGCGGCCAGCCACAGACGCATGCGGCTTGGCCATTTCGCGCGTCAGGCTGACGGGCCGCCATCTCAGCGGGTGCCTGCCGCTAGCTCCGCGATGATCTCCGCCGCGGGCCGGTCCGAGGCGGACCGGAAGCCCGTCCCGGCGTACAGGCTCATCCGGTCCTGGTCCGCGCTGGCCGCCGCGGCGGCGCGGAGCGGGCGGGTGGCGTTGTTGATCTCCGGGTAGGCGGCGGGCGCGCCGGCGTGCTCGAGCGCGAACTGGTTAACCAGCGCCCGGGCCGGCCGGCCGCTGAATGCCCTGGTCACCTCCGTGGCGGTGAAGCGCGGGTCGGCGAGCGCCGCCTTGTGCGCGGGGTGGGCGCCGCTCTCGGGGCAGCGCAGGAAGGCCGTCCCCGCCTGGACGCCGATCGCCCCGGCGGACAGGGCGGCAGCGGCCGCGCGCGCACCCGCGATCCCCCCGGCGGCGACCAGCGGCAGGTCAGTCACCGCCGCCACTTCCCCGATCAGCGCCAGCAGCCCGGGGCCGCCGCGGAGCGGGCCGGGCGGGTTAGTGAACGTCCCCCGGTGAGCGCCCGCCTCCGGACCCTGAACGCACAGCAGGTCAGCGCCCGCCGCGGCGGCGCCGGCTGCCTCACCGGCATCGGTCACGGTCACGGCGACCATGGTCCCGCCGTCCCGCAGGCCGCGGATCACATCGGAAGGCGGGCAGCCGAAGGTGAAACTGACGACCGGCGGCCGGTCGGCCATCAGCACCATGAGCTTGTCCGCCCAGTGGTCGTCGTCCCAGGCCGGCTCGCCGGGCACGGCGCCGGGTGGCCCGCCGCCATCCCGCAGGGACGTGACATAGGCCGATACCGCCGCCGGGTCCCCGGCGGGCTGGCCGGGAACGAACACATTGACCCCGAAACGCGGCACTCCCGCCGCCCGGACGGCACTGATCTCGGCCAGCATCAGCTCGGCGGTCTTGTACCCGCCGGCCAGGAAACCCAGGGCACCGGCCCGCCCGGCGGCGATCACCAGGCCGGGAACCGACGGGCCGCCCGCCATCGGCGCAACCCAGACCGGCAGCCGGCTCAGCTGCCGGACTCTTTCCGCCGGGCTATCCGTCACGTGCTGCTCCTGTCCTGCAGCTGGCTATCAGATCACCTCCACCATCACATCACTTCCGGCTACCGTCATGGCGGCCTGGCCGGCCCCGCGGTCCGGCGGGCCAGGCCGTCCGGGCATGCCGTCCGGGCAGGCCGGCCCTGCGGTCCGGGCATGGCCGGTGATCGGGCAGGCTGGTGCCATGGCAGAGCAACTCACCCTGATGGCCGTGCACGCGCATCCGGACGATGAGTCGTCCAGCACCGGCGGCGTACTCGCGAAATATTCCGCAGAGGGCATCCGGACGGTCGTCGTGACCTGTACGAATGGCGAGTTCGGCGATGCGCCGGGTCAGGTCAAGCCGGGCCAGGACGGTCACGACGAGGAATCGGTCGCGAAGATCAGGCTGGCGGAGCTGCGGACGGCCTGCGACCTGCTCCGCGTCAGCGACCTCGAGGTGCTCGGCTACCACGATTCGGGCATGGAGGAATGGGACTACAAGGACCGGCCGGATGTCTTCAGCAACGTGCCGCTCGCCACGGTAAGGGACCGCATCGCCGGGCTTATCGACCGTTACCGGCCGCAGGTCGTCGTCACCTATGACGACAACGGCGGCTACCAGCATCCGGACCACCTGCACGCTGCCCGCGCCGCGGTGGCCGCCGTCTCGGCCACCGGCATCCCGTCGAAGCTCTACCTGACCGCGATGCGCAGCAGCGGCTGGCGCGAGGTGTGGGACGCACTGCGCGAGCAGGGCATCGAGGTGCCCGACTTCGACGAGATGGACTCCGATGCGCAGCGCCAGATGGAAGAGAACGAGCGGCGCATCACCACGACCGTCGACATCCGGCCGGTGCTCGAGCGCAAGGGCGACGCGCTCCGGGCGCACGCCAGCCAGATCGAGGAGTCCTGGTTCTCGAAGATCCCGCCCGATGTCGTCGCGCGGGTCTTCGGGCAGGAGACCTTCATCCGGGCTAGTGACTCGACCGGGGCCTCCGTTCCTGAAAATGATCTGTTCGCCGGTCTACGGTAAGGACCGCTACGGGCGCGGGCCGGCCCGCGCGCCGGTTTACAGCCCCAGTAGCGCGGCCGCGTTGTCGTGGCAGACCGCCCGCAGCCATGGCGCGCCGAGGCCGAGCCGCGCCAGTGCCTGGAGCTGATGCAGGTAGGGATGCGGGATGTTGGGAAAGTCGCTGCCCAGCAGGATCTTGCCGCCGAGCCCGGCCAGCCGGGGCAGCTGGCTGGCCGGGAACGGCGCACGGCTTTCCAGGTATCCGGTGAAGACCATGGTGGTGTCCAGGAAGACGCCAGGGCGGTCCTCGGCGAGGTCGAGGAACTCGGCGTAGTCGGGCGTCCCGAAGTGAGCGATGATCGCGGTCAGCCGCGGATGCCGTGCGATGACCTCGCCCATCGGCCCGGGGCCGGTGTGGCGGCCGGGGAAAGGGCCAGCGCCGCAGTGCACCACGACCGGCACGCCGGCCTCGGCTAGCAGTCCCCACACCGGATCGAGCGATTCCGCGCGCGGATCGTAGTCGCCGACCTGCACGTGCGCCTTGAACAGCCGGGCGCCGTCGCGCAGGGCCTTCGCGGTGTACCCGGCGGCGGCTGGCTCGGGGAAGAACGTGGCGCTGTGCAGCGCGTCCGGGGTCCGGGCGGCGAAATCCGCCGACCAGTCGTTGAGCCAGGCGGCCATGCCCGGCTTGTGCGGGTAGTTCAGCGCGCTGAAGCGGCGCACGCCGAACGCGCGGAGCAGCGCGATCCGGTCGCCCTCGGGCTGGCGGTAGGCGATCGGCCATTCCTGGCCGCGCTGCGTGCCGACGTTGTCGAAGTAGGCCCAGACCTTCTTCATGACGTTGGCCGGCATGAAGTGCGTGTGCACGTCGATGAGGCCGCTCAGGCCCAGCTCCGACCAGAACGCGGTGACCCCGGCCGCCTGCGACGCGAGCCCGGCGTCGGCCTCAGCGGTCCCGGTCCCGTGCTCCCCGCCGCCGCGATCCGTCATGCCGGCGCGCTCCTCTCGTCGTGAAATATCCAGCATGCCAGCTAGCTGCTATCTGGAGATGACGCGCCTGGTGCGTGCCGGTCCGCCGCTTTCGCAGCCGGAATATGTAGCGTCGTCCCTAGCTGAGTCGCGGGAAGGAGCGGTGGGCGAGTGAGCAATCGCAAGAAACCGCGCGGAGCAGGCCGACGCGGACCAGCCGGGCACGCCGCGGGGCGCGAGGCCGCAACGGGGCAGGGGGTGCAGCAGGCGCTGGCCGCATTGCAGGCGATGAGCGACAGCATGGCGGCACGCAGGGATGGCCTGACAGCGGCCTGCCAGGCCTGGTGGGGCGAGCATGACCCCAGCCCGGCGGAGGTCCCGGCGTGGCCGGCCGGGTCGGTCGGTGACCGGTTCTTCTCCGGC